>LWDU01041649.1_pt1 | contig 151637 bp, 135 predicted proteins | sample 727161 | NCBI WGS metagenome assembly LWDU01 (sample SAMN04566230, study PRJNA314399) | hydrothermal vent metagenome | isolation source: deep sea hydrothermal plume seawater | place: Mexico: Gulf of California, Guaymas Basin | collected 2004-07-11
TGTTTGCACTTTCACTCAACCATCCACAAGCCACACATTTACAACTAAGCCAACACGTATCGACCCTCGTAGAAAACGTGCCAATGGCACCTAGCGTTGGACTCGGCCTGAGGTGTCTCCGCCGGCTACTGCCATCACTTCCTTCACGCTGACGAGGTTGAAGTCGCCATGGAACGTGTGCGACATCGCCGAAGAAGCAACTGCGAAATCGAGAACCTGTCGTGAATTCCAGCCATCCTGATTCAAACCGTAGATCATCGCTGCACAGAAAGAGTCACCACCACCAACACGGTCGACAATTCGCACCGGGTACTTGTTGCCAACGAGAATCTCATCGCCATCGAAATAGATCGCACTCCAATCGTTATCGTCAGCCGAAATGCTCTCACGCAAAGTGATAGCAACCTTCTTGAATCCGAACTTGTCCACTAGCTCCTGCATAACGGGCCTGTAGGCGTTGGGGTCGATCTCGCCCGTGGTCACATCAACGCCCTCGGCGGCGACACCAAGACACATTTCAGCATCTTCTTCGTTACCGATCGAAACATCAACGTACTTCATCATCGGAATCATCGTCGCCTGCGCCTCTTCAGAGGTCCACAAATTCTTGCGATAGTTCATGTCGGCACTGACCGTCAGACCCATCTGCTGGGCTGCTGCGGCCGCTTCGGTACAGGCGTCAGCCGCGCTCTTCGAAATCGCCGGGGTGATGCCAGTGAAGTGGAACCAGTCCTTGCCGTCAAACACCTTCTCCCAGTCGACATCGCCGGGTTTGATCTCAGCAATCGACGAAGCTGCACGGTCGTAAACAACCTTCGAAGCGCGCATCGACGCGCCAGACTCGAGGTAGTACGTTCCGAGTCGCTGACCCTGTCGAAGGATTTCGCCTGTGTCGACTCCGAACTGGCGGATGTAGTTGATGCAGGCCTGTCCGATGTCGTTGTCGGGGATGGCTGTCACGAACGTTGCGTCAACGCCGAACTGTGCCAGCGAGACTGCAACGTTGCACTCACCACCGCCGTAGGTGACTTCAAATTCACGTGCCTGGGTGAATCGCTCCCGTCGCATCGTTGCGAGCCTGAGCATAACCTCGCCAAAAGTAACAACCTTAACCATGGGGGATCTCGATCCTTTTTCTTCGTTTGCCAAATAGTTTCTAAATTGAAATCAAAATCAGCGTGTGAACATCTGAGCCACCAGTGACCCGCGCTGAAAAAAGCGATATTACCGCCTGATTGACTTGATTAGGGCGACTGTGTCTTTGCTGCGCTGTTCTAGCTTGTCCCACGCTCCGTCTTTCAAAATGTCGGCTGAAACGAGCTTCGAACCCATCCCAACAGCCACCACGCCAGCCTCGAACCAAGGTCGAAGCGACTCTTCAGTGATGTCGACTCCACCGGTAGGCATGATCGAAGTCCACGGCATGGGAGCCAGAACGTCCTTGACGAATCCGGGGCCACCAACTGCACTTCCCGGGAAGGCTTTCACGATTTCGCAGCCGAGTTCTTCAGCAAAAGAAATCTCGGAAGCGGTTCCACAACCAGGTATGTATCCGACTTTTCGTCGATTACATACCTTTGCAACATCGGGGTTAGTAACAGGCCCAACGATGAAGCTGGCACCCGATCCGATGTACATCGAAGCTGTGCCAGCATCAAGAACCGAGCCCGCTCCCAGAATGGCGTCGGGAAGCTCGGCGGTGCAGAACTTGTCGAGTGCAGTGAACACTTCCCATGCGTGATCGCCACGGTTTGTGAACTCAAGAACCTTGATTCCGCCGTTTACGCAGGCTCTTGCAATGTTTTGAGCGGTAGCGATATCGCCGTTGTAAAAAATCGGCACAACGCCAATTTCGTGAACTGCGTTTAGCGCCTGTAGCCGCGTGTGTCTGGCCAACTCGGGTTCTCCTTAGCGAGATGTTTTCAAAATTATCCGCGGGCTAGTTTATCGTTCGCGAAGCTAGTAGTAACCTCTGTAACCTCGCTAGATAAAGAACACTCACGCGAACACCACTTTTCTCCCCAAAACCGGCGAAGCCACGTCGGCGACACCGGCTCGGTGACGAAAACACGAGGAAAATGCCCACGTGGACTCAAATCCTGTCATAGACAAGATGAAACGCGGCGAAGCGATCGTCGAAACATGGTCGACCACCGGCGATCCGTCGGTAATCGAAGTACTTGCCTACACGACCGAGCTCGACTGGATCGTAGTCGACTTTGAACACAACGCCATCGATGTCTCAACCGCCGTCAACTGCCTTCGGGCGGCGCAGGGTAGTGGCATTCCTATGTTCGCCCGCGCCCCTTACGGCGAGAAAGTTTGGATCAAGAGGATTCTCGATATCGGGTTCATGGGAATCGCGGCACCAGATGTAAAAAATGCGGAACAGGCTCGTGAAATTGTGCAGGCTGCCAAGTACGCACCCGAAGGTATTCGTGGAATTGGCAGTGCGCGTGGACAGATTGCATACGGACCCGGTTTCTACCAGAAGGCAAACGACATGACGCTGGTCGTGATCATGATCGAGGATCCCGCAGCTGTAGACCAGATCGACGAGATCATCGCTGTCCCAGGCGTCGATGTGTGCTTCATCTGACCCAACGACCTCGCACAGAACATGGGCGTTCCGATCGGCCTCGACAACAAGCATCCCGATCACGTCGCGGCCGTTCAGAAGGTCGTTGACGCAGGCAAACGTCATGGCGTTTTCACTGGCGCCCACACAGCTTCAGGCGAAGAGTCGTCCCGACGACGTATCACGCAGATCATGCAGTGGTTCCCAATCAGCTCAGACGCCGGGATGCTCAAGATGGGCGTCGAAGGGCAACTTGCCGATGTAAAGGCCGGGCTAGAGGGCCAACTAGACGATGACAGCAAAGACGGTGGAACGTTCTACTAGCTCCCGACAAATCGGACAAAAAAGACCAGAGAGATCATCCCTCCGGTCTTTTTGATAACCAATACGTGCCTAAGGCACAAGCCTCTCTATCTCGTGCAGCAGCTCGCCTGAAGCCGGGATCGAGTCGGTATACACGTTTGACCAGCGAATCGTGCCTTCACCATCGATAATGAACACCGAACGCTTGGCGTTGCCCCGCTCCTCGTTAAACACATCGAACGCCTTCGTAACTTCACCGTGCGGCCAGAAGTCAGATGCCACCGGGAACGGCACATGCCCCTCTTCCTCGTCATCGTCCTCAGTCATACTGGCAACCCACGCCTTTTGAACCGGCAGAGTATTGCAGCTGATCTCGACGATTTCAGTGTTCAGAGCCTGGAACTTATCGTAACTTGCGCGGAACCCGCGCACCTGGTTCAGTCACCCACCGGTGAAACTGGCCGGATGAAAGCCGATAACAACCGTCTTGCCTCGAAGATCTGACAGCTTAACTTCGCCCAGATGAGAATCGAGGGTGAAATCGGGGGCCTGAGTACCGGGTTGAAGTGCCATATGTGGTTTCTGCTCCGTTTTACGCTTCTGCGCTAAATTTTGGTCGACGGGCTCTGCGACCCGCAATACTACTCTCGATTCCAGTCCCATATGCGCAATGCGTTTTCGCCCAGATACTTCGCCCGCTCTTGCGAGGTAAGCCAATCAAATCCTTCACGAACGAGTTTCAGTTCGTCAGCGAGAGATAGCCAGCCGTGCTCAACCCGGTGATAACCGGGATAGCCAGTGCCCCACATCACACGATCGATTCCAAAGGCGTCGATTGCCATCTTGATCACATCGTGTATATCGGCAAACGGGTGCTCATCGTTCTCAGAACGATTGTGAATGTCCGAAATCTTCATCAGAACGTTATCGTATCTGGCGAGATCCAGAACCGGCTTATACGCCTCCCAGTCAGGCGCCATGTTCGGCTCCGGGTACATCATGTGATCGATCAGCCATGTGATGCCCGTGTACTTGGCTGCAACATAGTCGAGCTGATGAGCATGCTCGGTTCGATTGTGTATCTGAACGATGCCTTCACGCTGCTCGATCGCCCGAAACATCGCGTCATTTTCAGGGCGCTTCAGAATGTCGACATAGTCGTAGTACTGCGGATGAAACCGAAACCCCTGCATCTCCCGCTCGTCCATCCAGTAGACAGCCTGCGCTGCGTTTCGATCGTCCATCGGGTCGACCAGACCCATCGACACGAATCGACCCGGATACTTGATCGCCGAAGCTGCTACGTACTCGTTGTCCCACGTCGAAAACGACGTCTGCACCAGCACGGTTTTATCGACGCCATTATCGTCCATGTCGGCTAGCTGAAGCTCGGCATTTCCGTGGGCACTGGGCTTGGAAGTGAAGTTGGGCGCACTGGGACCGATCGGCGCAATCGGCGGCATCTCCCAAATATGAACATGGGTATCGACAATCATTCGGTGTCAGGCCTCCGGGTATCTTTCAGGATTTCATCAAGGCGGTGCAAGCTTACTGCTCCCGGACCATCCTGAGCACCTTCGGCGGCTCATTCAACGAATAGTTCGTAACGATCACGCCGTCGCCAGCGCTTTACCACCGCAACCACTCGTCGCCTGCACACGTCAGACACCAATCTCGAGTAAAAGATGAACACCGCGACGCCACCTAGAGCGAGCAGTCCATACCCGAATCCAGTTTTCACACCGGAAGCATGGGTTGTTGCGGTTATGGAAGTGTCTTGTGAGTGGGCATTACTGCCACTTCGCTATCGCCAGTTTGAACCGAGATAACTTCCGAGAAACTTCGATCGATACTGTTTGGGTTTGGGGCCACGAGTTGATCGCCTGTCGCCGCCTGCACCGATATCGATGTGCCAGCTAACGAAACAAACACCACAATGATCAGAGCAGCCCACTTAATCATCTGTTTTGCCATCCGGGCATTATGCATGACGCTGTCAAGGCAGTAATTGGGCGCGTAAGCGAACTTCGGCTACGGATTACGGAACATTCGACTCGGTAGACCTGTGCGTTATCATGCTGAATTCATTTTCAGTATCTACCGCACAACTGGAACGACCGATCAACTCGGCCACCACACCCGTCCCCGTCAGCCCGAACCTACTCGTCAGCCGTCCAGCGCAGCACCGGCCTGCGAGCTGCCTTTGCCTCGTCCAGCCGCGTAACCGGCAGGTCGTGTGGCGCTTCGAGAACCAACTCAGGCGAGGCATCGATCTCATCATCGATCTGACGCATTACAGCGATGAAGTGATCGAGCGTCTCTTTTGATTCCGACTCGGTCGGCTCGACCATCAACGCTTCATCAACGATCATCGGGAAGTACATCGTTGGCGCGTGAATACCGAAGTCCAACAACCGCTTGGCGATATCGAGCCCGGCAACCCCACGCTTCTTCTGTAGCGATGCCGAAAGCACGGTTTCGTGCATGCAGTATCGGTCGGCGGCAAGAGCGTATTTATCCTTGAGCTTCGCCTGAATGTAGTTGGCACTGATAACGGCGTTTTCCGAAACCGACCGCAAGCCTTCAAGTCCCAACGCCTTTATGTACGCATACGCCCGGGCCGCGATAGAAAACGATCCATGAAATCCGTTTATCGCCCCGATCGACTCTGCATGAGTCGTCAGCACGTAGCCATCGCCGGTAAGTTCAGCAACCGGTTTCGGCAGGAACTTCGCCAGCTCGTCGGTAACCATCACCGGACCCGATCCAGGACCACCGCCACCATGCGGGGTCGAGAAAGTTTTGTGCAAGTTCGAGTGGCATATATCGACACCAAGATCGCCAAGCTTCACGATCCCAAGCAGTGCGTTCAGGTTCGCTCCATCGGCGTAAACCAGTCCGCCAGCGTCGTGGATGATCTTCGTGATTTCGAGAATGTTCGGCTCGAACAAACCCAGTGTGTTCGGAATAGTGAGCATGAAAACGGCCGTTCTGCCATCGGCAAGCTCTCGAAGGTTTTCGACATCAACATTGCCCTGCTCGTCGGAGCGAACAGTCGCCACCTCAAGACCGGCCATCGCCGCCGAAGCGGGGTTGGTGCCATGAGCAGAGTCGGGAACGATCGCCACAACACGTTCTGAGTCGTTGCGAGCCTCGTGATAAGCACGGGCGATCAGTAAACCTGCGTACTCACCCTGAGCACCGGCAAGCGGAGCCAATGAAACGCCCGGTAAGCCGGTTATCTCGCCAAGATCGTCCTGCAAGCCTTTCAGCAGTCGAATCGCCCCTTGAACCGTTTCATCGGGCTGAAGCGGGTGAATGTCGGCAAGTCCCGGCAGATTCGACAGTTCGTCGTTGATCTTCGGGTTGTACTTCATCGTGCAGGAGCCGAGAGGGTAGAAATTTGTGTCGATAGAAAAGTTCAGCTGACTCAGCACCGAGAAGTAGCGAATGACTTCAAGCTGCGAGACCTCGGGAAGCTCGACATCGTCACGCAAAAACGCCGAGTCGGGCAGCCCCTGCGCCGGAACATCAGATTCCGGAAGCGTAAACGCCCGTCGCCCAGCTACCGAACGATCCATCAACAGACGGCGATCAACGTCACCTGCGCCTGTGGAAATAGTCACGATGTGACTCCGATCTCGCTCAGGGCCGCAACCAATCTATCGATATCGGCCTTCGAGCTTGTCTCGGTAACGCAGATCAGCATTCCATTGTCAGAACGATCTGAAATATCAAGCCCACCAATGATCTTCTGTCGAAGCAAAGCAGCGTTGACCCTCGCCGGATCAGTCGGGCAGGAAACAACAAACTCGTGAAAGAAAGTACCGCTGACGTCCACAGAAAAATCGGCTAGCCGATTGATTTCGGAAGCTGCGTAGTGCGCCTTCTGGTAGCAGAGATTCGACAGATCCTTCATGCCCTGCTTACCGAGCGTGGCGACGTAAACAGTAACCATCAGACCAATCAGCTGTGTGCTTGTGCAGATGTTCGAAGTGGCACGCTCGCGCCTGATGTGCTGTTCACGAGTTTGAAGCGTGAGCGCATATCCCGTTCGACCCTTCGTATCGGTCGTACGTCCAATAATCCGACCCGGCATCTGCCTGATGTGCGCCTTTTTGCACGCGAACAGGCCGACGTACGGACCACCAAACGCCATCGGAACACCAAGCGGTTGACCATCGGCGGTAACAATGTCCACATCGAACTCGCCGGGTGCCTTGAACATGCCTAACGCAGTTGGATTTACGTGAACTACAGAAAGTGCACCGCTGGCATGGGCGAGTTCTGTCAGCCGTTCGACATCTTCGATACCGCCGAAGAAGTTCGGACTCTGAATACCAATACACGCAAGGTCATCGGGAATTTCCAAAACGTCAGGATCTATCGAGACGATCTCGATTCCCTGGTACTTCGAATACGCCCGCAGCGTATCTGGCAATCGAGCGTCTATACTCGAAAGCACCCCAACTCGGGTCCGCTTGGTCACCCGAGCTGCCATCAAACAAGCCTCAGCAAACGCCGTTGGCCCGTCGTACATCCCAGCGTTGGCAACTTCCATTCCAGTGAGCTGGCAAATAACCGTCTGGAACTCGAATCCAACCTGAAGAGTGCCCTGCGCAGCCTCAGGCTGATACGGCGTGTAGGCAGTTACGAACTCGCCCCGCTGCAAAATCGATCGCACGGTCGATGGAATGTAGTGGCTGTAAGCCCCCGCTCCCAAAAACGAAATGTACCCATTCGAAGACGACGCATTCTCAGCGGCAATCGTCACGAAAACCGAAGAAAGTTCCTGCTCGGAAAGTCCGGGAGCAAGATTTAAAGACGGGTGCCGATGTTCGGCAGGAATATCACCAAGCAGCCCATCGAGCGAATCGACCCCGATAACGCCAAGCATTTCGGCTCGCTCAGAGTCGGTCGATGGAATGTACGGGTGGTTTACTGAGGTGTTTACGGAAGAATTTACTGAAGCCATTAACGTGATCGCTACTCCAACGTCGATTCGTAGCTTGCTGCGTCCATCAGCCCGTCGAGCTGCTCCGTGTCGGAAAGATCAACCTTGATCAGCCAGCCAACGCCATACGGCTCTGCGTTCACAGACTCCGGGTTGTCGGTGGCTTCCGAGTTCACCTCGACAATCTTGCCACCAACGGGCGAAAACAGATCGCTCACTGCCTTCACCGATTCGATTTCGCCAAACTTTGCGAACTGCTCGATGTCGCTACCAACATCTGGCAGATCGACGAACACAACATCGCCAAGTGATTCCTGCGCAAAAACCGTCACGCCGACTTCAGCAATATTGCCGTTCATTCGCACCCATTCGTGCTCTTTTGAGTATTTGAGATCGTCCGGATACATGTACGTTCCAATTCCTGCAGTTCAGTTGGCTTTTTCACGAGCCTATTTTCAGTCACGACAAACCGATAAGACGGGCGAGTCTAACCGCGTTTGTAAAAGGGCATTTCAACTATCTCTGCTTCAACCAGCCGCCCACGAACGTCGATCACGATCTGGGTGTCAATTGCAGAGTACTTTTGCTCAACGTAGCCCATGCCAATACCACCGTCAACAGTGGGTGAATGGGTACCCGAGGTTACAGTTCCGATTGAGTTTGCGTCGCTGGTCGCCGATGCGTCATCCGATAGGATGTTCAAACCGGTTCTAGGGATGCCCCGACCGGTCATTTTAAACCCAACGAGAGTACGCTGAAGCGGGGTTTTTGCGATCTGGTTCAGTGCGTCAGCCGCTATCGAATCGGGGGCTATGGATGATGCAAATCGACCGAACCCGGCCTCGAACGGATTCGTCTCTTCCGAGAGGTCGTTTCCATGAAGTGGCAGTCCGGCCTCAAGACGAAGTACGTCCCGTGCGCCGAGTCCCGCTTCGGTCGCTCCAGCTTCTTTCAGCGTGTTCCACAGCACTGCGCCCTTGTCAGCCGCAACAATTATTTCGAATCCGTCTTCACCGGTATACCCGGTTCGGGCAAGTATTGCTGGAATGCCGTTCACGGAAGCACTACCAGTACGAAAGCGCCTGATTTTCGATGCTTCGCTGCTGGTGAGTTGATCGACGATTTCCACGGCATTCGGACCCTGAATCGCAATCATCGCGGTCTCGGCGGTCGTAATCGTCATTGTGAAATCGTCACGCCCCGCTACCAGAGGATTGATCCACTCCATGTCGACATCGGCATTGCCAGCGTTGATCACCAGCAGAAACTTTTCATCGGCAACTTTGTAAACCATCGCATCGTCGATAATCCCGCCGGACGCGTTGCATATGAAGCTATATTTACTACGCCCCACCTTCAATATGGGCATGTTCGCAGAGAGAATCGAGCCAAGAAACGATTCGGCACCCGAACCTTCAAACTCAAGCCGACCCATGTGCGACACATCAAAGATTCCAGCCGAATTGCGAACCGCTTTTACTTCCGAAATGATCCCGTTCGAGTACTGAACCGGCATGTCCCACCCGCCGAACGGCACCATCTTGGCGCCCGACTCGACGTGCAATGCGTGAAGAACGGTCTTCTTCAGAGTAGCTTCTGGCTGGGTTTGCGATTCGTCGCTCAACGTCAACTCCGGTTACGGGCGGTTCCGTTATCTGGGGGCCATGTGCGTTAGGCTTCTGACCCACGCACACTTGCGGGCACATCAAATATTAACCTGAATTCGGCGAAATTGGAGCATTGAAAATGGCAGAACCGACGACTCGAAAAACGTTTTCCTCATCTACGCCGCTGCCTTCGGGTTCACCAGCAGCCGTGCAAGTTGGCACCCGATTCTTCACATCGGGAATCGTTTCTGATCGAACGGGCGGGCTTGAATCCGAATCACACCGGGTATTTCAACTGTTAGCCGAACTGCTCAGAAACAGCGGGGTTTCGACAGCCGACGTGGTGAGAACTCGCATCTGTCACACATCTGAAGAAGGCGGTGCGACCGAGAAACTACTCAGATCCGTCCACGGCGTGATATTCAACTACCCGGGTCCTGCTCTGACAATAATTCAGGTCGAAAGGCTTCCAGACGGGGTCAAGATTTCGGTTGAACTTGAAGCGATTGCCGGAGGTGCGGAGACAGCCGAGAAATTTGAACCCGACTTCGATTCGTCGAGTTCCCTGGCTGTGCTTGCAAACGGCGAACTCTGGACATCCGGGCTTCGTGGCGACCCTTCAACCGATCGTAATACTCAAGTTATCCAGGCAGTTGGCGACGCCGAAGGCCTGATGAAGCGGGCAGGCATCGGCCCGGGCGATATCGTTTCGACCCGACACTTCATGCGACACGACATTCAGTTCGAGGCCGATCCTCCCGAGTGGCTGGCGTTCAAGGAGCCTTCAATACCCACCTCAGCTGGCATTGCGGTTTCGGGGGTTGGCGTCGCCGGTCATGCCTTCACGTTCGAAATGGAAGGCGTTGCTGGTGCGTCGGCAGGTCGAACGAATTTACGCACGGGGCGGACATTCGAGGTCGATCGCAACTACTGCCGTGCGGTGCTAATAGATGGCGGCGACGTTGTTTACGTCGCCGGAACCACATCAATCATTGTCGGCGAAATAGTGCAGCACCCCGGCGAAGTAGGCCCACAGGTTGGCGACACGCTGGAGATCATCAAGAATGCGATCATCGAACTTGGTTTCCAGTGGAGCGATCTCGTTCAGACGCGAACCTACGTGGTCGGAGGCGACGACGAGATAGTCGAAGCCGTCACCGCACTAGAGCAAGCATTTCCAACTGGTCAGGTAGCGAACACGATCGTCGGAGTGCCTGTGCTGGGCCGACCCGAAGTGGTAGTCGAGATCGAAGCAAGAGCGGTTCGTGGAGATTAGGTGTCACCCACCGGCTCGTTTTCTGTCATTGCGAGGAGCCTGCCCTGAGGCGACGTGGCAATCACTGTTCAACCTGAAAAACAATACATATCAACCTGCAGTAGACCTGCCGGAACCACCCGCCTCACAAACCATAGAAGATCCGCCGTCAACAGCCGGGGTAACGCTGTGAAGGCAAGCGAACTACTCAACGATTCGTGAAGCTGCCGCGCCATGGCTACCGATTGCCACGTCGCTCGTTCCTCACTCCTCGCAATGACAGCGGTCACCACAGCCCTAAGGCTCGTCGCTGAACAGCTGCTCCCACGTCGACAAATCACCTGCCTGCGCCGACGACCCCTGTGAAAACGGGTTGCTGGCCCTGAGCAACCGGGCATGACCGGCACTAGCCGAGTTCAACGTGGGCGCTCTATGACCACTCGTAAGAGCCACACCTCCACCTACTCCCGTAAGCGGGAGCGCAGCCTCTCCGTCGACGCCGACCCATCTGGAATGCACAGCAACCCTGAACCGACCAAGCCCTTCCGGATTGATCAGCGATCCAATACCCGCAAGATCCTCTTCCGACTCACTTCTCGGCATATCGCCACGGCTTGCCCGCTCGCTGATCTCGTCCAGAAACCCATCGATCCCAACGTTCGACAAAAACTCCTGCTGAGACGGCTTTCCAAGCCGTTCGAATCTATTGACCATCAACACATGATCAACCGCCGTAAAGTCGACATGAGCCGTAATGTCCTGCCTGCCGATTCGCTTGAGAGGATTCTGACCAAACGTGTGCTGGTAATAGCAACGAAGCGACCCATCGATGCGAGCCGGCTTGTACAACTCGGGTCGGTCGTACCCGTAATCGATCGTAATCACATAGCCGCGTTCTAACGTCGCCGAAACAGAGTCGGACCAGTACCCAAGCCGAAGATTAACCTCACCCCTGTACGACTCTGGAAGCAAACCCAGAAACGGCTCAACCCGCGCAGCTACCTCTGGATCGCTGACGTCACCAACGGCCTCAACAAACTGGCCATCTCGATAGTCAACGAATATCTCCTTAACCTCGCCACCCTGAACAATGAAACGGTTTACTGCATGCGCGTCGAGAAGTTCGTTCGAAATAACGCACCCGGTTACTCCAACTGGTAGTCGCGAGTTATCGCCAACCCACTCAGAACCCGCCGGCGGAACCAGATCCGTCGATGAATACAGAATTGCCCTGGCAAACTCTGGAAGTTCTCTTTCCACGTACTCCGAAATATCCGAACCCAACACCCCGTCACCCGCACCCATCTCGACCACAACAAACTCGCCCGGCGACCCCAAACACCGCCACATCTCTTCAAGCTGCAGCGCCAGTAAGGCTCCGAACGCAGGGTGGCTGCTGGGACTTGTGAAGTAGTCGCCATCGGTGCCAACTGGGGTTGATCCCGCCGAACGGCGACGGCGCGGGTAGTAGCCGTGCTGCTCGTCATATAGAGCAGCATCCATGAACGCTTCAAACGTGACCGGACCGTATCGATTGATGTGATCGATCAAACGCAGTTCGAGCGGACTATGACTTTGAGGGGTTGTCACTTATCACCTAAATAAAAAACGAGGTGCCTGAAGCACCTCGAAATTCTATATTGCGGCGGGAGAAGAACGCTTCTACTCGCGCTCCCCGATCGGAACGTACGCCTGTTCACGCTCGCCGATGTACTGAAGTAGCGGTCGAATTAGAATGTTGTGCTCGAACTGCTCGACAACCTGAATCGTCCAGCCAGGAATTCGACCAACTGCGAAGATCGGAACAAACAAATCCTGCGGAATGCCGTTGAGGTAGTAGATAACTCCAGCGAAGAAATCGACATTTACGTGGATTCCACGTCGTGCGTACGGCTTCATCGCCTCAACCACAGCTTCGAGGATCTGGTACCACTCGGGCTGCCCTATCTCTTCACTCAGGTTCTTCACGCCTTCGCGAAGGTGTCCCGCTCGGGGGTCTTCAGCCTTGTAAACGCGGTGCCCAAAGCCCATAACGCGTTCACGGTTTGAAAGAAGATTCTGAACATAGTCGGCAGCTTTATCTGCCGTGCCGATTTCCTTGGCCATCTGCATCACATTTTCGGCGGCTCCACCATGTGAAGGACCCGAAAGTGCTGCGATACCGGCAGTTACCGCGCCATGAATATCGGCGGCAGTGCCTGCAACCACGCGGGCCGTAAATGCTGAAGCATTTGAACCGTGATCGGCGTGCAACACAAAATCTTTGTCCATCAGAGCCATAGCATCTGCGCTGGGCTCCTTGCCATCGAGCATGTACAGGAAATTTCCAGCGTGGTTGAACGTTAAACTTGGCTTGACCGGATCCTTGCCCTGGCGAATGTTGTGGTGCGCCATGACTATCGACGGCACCTGCGACGTTAGCCGGTTGCCCTTGCGAATGGTCGCTTCGGTCGAGTTGTCGTTACGGTCTTCGTCGAACGATGCGAGTGCCGAAACCGCAGTACGCAGAGCGTCCATCGGGTGAGAGTCTTTGACCAGATCGATCACATCGAAGATGCGCTCCGGCAGTTCACGAGCAGACTTTAGCTCGGCATCAAACTCGTCCAACTCAGCCTGGTTCGGCAGTTTGCCGTGAATCAGCAGATAGCCGGTCTCTTCAAACGTCGAGTGCTTGGCCAGTTCATTGATGTTGTATCCCCTGTATTCGAGGACACCCTCTTTACCATCGATGAAGGTCGTAGCACTCCTGTCGAAATAAACGCCAGTTAACCCTCGATGAATTGTTATGTCGTCAGATGTCATGTGGGGTTACTGATCCAATCGCCACGCCCGCGACGCCGCCGCGTTGTGAAAATTAATACTCGATGATTTGCGCCAGATGCACGGTTTCATCGGCATCTTTTCAGATGGCGTGTGAAACGCATAACAAGCGATTCGAGGCTACACTGCGCGCAATAGGGCGTCAAATTGACGCCCTATTGTTTTTTATGAGGTTTTTATGGACGAATTTCGTCGCCTATTTACGACTTATCGGCAATCTGTTTCAGGAACTTCTCGACGGCTTCGTCTACCGACATCGGATCGAGGTTTTCGCCGGTGCGAGTGCGCACTGCAAGAGTGCCCGATTCAATTTCTCGATCTCCAGCAACAAGCATGTACGGCACTTTTTGTAGCTGTGCCTGCCTAATTTTATTGTTCATTCGGTCGTTCGAATCGTCCACTTCAACCCTAATTCCAGCAGCCTTGAGCTTTGCTCCAACCTCGTGGCAGAAGTCGTTGTGGCGATCGGCAATCGGCACAACGACAGCCTGAACCGGGGCCATCCACAGCGGGAACGCACCAGCAAGATGCTCGATCAACACGCCCAAAAAGCGTTCGAGCGTGCCATACATCGCCCTGTGAATAACCACGGGTCTCTGCCGGGTGCCATCCTCGGCCGCGTATTCAAGATCGAAACGTTCAGGAAGCGAGAAGTCGAGCTGAACAGTTCCGCACTGCCAACTTCGACCAAGCGCATCGGGGATGAAGATATCGATCTTAGGACCGTAAAACGCACCCTCACCAGCTTCGACTGTGTAATCATAATCTGAGGATTCAAGAAGCTCGGTAAGAATCGCCTCGGCCTGATCCCACATTTCACTCGATCCAATAGCCTTATCGGGTCGAAGTGACAGTTCTATGCGGTACTCGTCAAAACCAATTGCGTGGTACGCCTCTTTCAACATCTCCAAGAACCAGTTGATCTCTTCGCCGATCTGATCGAACGTACAGAATATGTGCGCATCGTCCTGCACCATCGATCGAACCCGCGTCAGCCCCGCAGTCACACCCGACCGTTCGTTGCGGTGCAGCCGTCCGAAGTCGGCATATCGCATCGGCAGCTCTCGATAGCTTCGAGAATTTGCCTGGTACAACATGGCATGAGCAGGACAGTTCATAGGCTTCACACCGAACTCTCGCTCGTCGACATTCACGAAGAACATGTTCTCTGCGTACGCTTCGAGGTGGCCTGACTTCTTCCACAGGTCGGTGTTAAATATCTGGGGAGTCATCACTTCGTCGTAGCCGTACTTTACGTACAACTCTTTGACGTAATCAATCAGGGTATTCATTAACACCGTGCCCTTTGGCAGGAAGAACGGGCTTGCCGGGGCGATGGGATCGAAGAAGAACAGATCTAACTGGCGACCCAGCTTCCTGTGATCGCGCTTTTCAGCTTCCTCAATACGCTTGAGATACTCCTTCTGGGCATCCCGCGACTCCCACGCCGTTCCGTAAATGCGTTGCAACATTGCATTCTTCTCATCACCACGCCAGTAAGCACCAGCCGTCGACATCAACTTGTACGCCTTGATATCGCCAGTACGCTCCATGTGACCACCACGGCAAAGGTCTTCGAAAGCTCCATCCGAGTGGCTACAGAAAGTAACCCGCTCATCGGCAGGAATACCTTCGAGAATTTCAACTTTGTACAGATTGTCTTTGACTATCTCAAGCGCTTCATCACGGCTGGTTTCGCGCTCTACGAACTCGGTGTTTGCTCGAATCGAACCGCGCATTTCGAGTTCGATCTTCTTCAGATCGTCTGGCGTGAAAGGCTCGGGAACCGCGAAGTCATAGTAGAAACCGTCTTCGATCGGAGGTCCGATAGTCAACTGGGCTTCTGGAAACAGCTTGGTTACCGCTTCAGCCAGTACGTGCGCCGTCGAGTGACGCATTCGATCGCGATGATCTTGCTGATCTTCGGGTGAGAGGTCTTTGAATTTAACTCTGTTTGCCATGTCGAGTGGCTCCAATTTTTGCGAATCGAACTACGGTGTACGTAACGACTCGCTGTGCATATCGAGACACGCCCAAAAAATAACTGGTGCGTGAGTCGATGAAGTGAACTTACTACGTTGAATTGGAAGGGGCACGTCGCCGAGCCATGAATGGCGTGGGGGGCGGCGCGCCTACGTAGTGGCGGTACTGCGCCCGTTAGACGGGCTGCACTCCGCTGAGTCGCTCTGAACCAGTGTGGTTCTGATGTTTATTTGCGACCTGCTGCACATGATTACCAAATGTTTCTGCCATGACAGAAGTGGTGGTGGGCGGTACAGGACTTGAACCTGTGACCTCGTCGATGTCAACGACGCGCTCTAGCCAACTGAGCTAACCGCCCTCAATCCGAAGTTCAATTATACGAGAAAAGTAGCGTCCTGCCGCTATACCCAATTACACTCATTTTCGGAAAGCTTTGTGATTTAGGTGAATCCTATTTCCCGATTGGAGCAATAGCGGAATAGAGGGATCTCGGAGGAATAACGGATCAGCCGGAGAAAGTAACGTGCCAACCTGCCAGCTGATCCCGAAATCACTGGAGGTCCTTCGACTTCGCTGTCGCTTCGCTCAGGAAATCGCTGGCTACTGACAGCGGACAATCAATAACTCTCAAAAACACGTAGCCCCCAGCCAAAAGACTGGGGGCTACAAAGTTATCGTTTCAAAACGAAGTCTAGCTTCTACTCTTTCGAGCTTTCGCCTTCGCCATCACCTTCACTGCCGTCATCCACAAACTGTGGTGCTGGCTCAACGTTCTCTTCGGCTGTCGACGTAGAAGCACGTAGCGCTTCCGCTGCCCTCGCAGCATCGTCATCGCCAGCCTTAGGCGAATCATCGCTAGCCTTAGCCGCATCGGTCAAAGCCGATACTGCTGCGAGCAGACCGCCATCGTCCTTAGCAGTGTCTGATGTTGCAACCACAGCCGCTGCGGCCGCCGCTGCATCACCGCCAGCAGGTGCTCCGGTTTCGGCGTCAACGCCAACCAGATCGCCACCACCGATAACAGCAAGAGCTTCTTCGAATGTGGCAGGAGCCTGCGTGAAGCCGGTAAGTCGACCAGCCTTGCGCTCGCCCTCTTTCACACCAAGACGCTCGCGACCTTCAGGCGTCTGATCCAGTCGAGCTGGAATCAATCGTCCAATGATCACGTTTTCCTTCAAACCGTTCAGGCGGTCGACAGATCCGTTTACAGCGGCATCTGTCAGCACTCGAGCGGTCTCCTGGAATGATGCTGCTGCCAGGAAGCTCTGGGTGTTGAGGGATGCCCTCGTCACTCCCAGAAGAACCGGGCTTGCTGTGGCGGGTTCGCCGCCCTCAGCCAGAATGTTGTGGTTTGTGAATTCGTATTCGTGCCTGTCGACCAACTCGCCTGGCAGCAGATCGCTGTCACCCGGGCTGTCGACTCGAACCTTGCGCATCATCTGACGCACAATTACTTCGACGTGCTTGTCGTGCAACTGCACACCCTGTGATCGGTAAACAGCCTGAACTTCGTCGACCAGGTAACGCTGAACAGCGCCCTGACCTTCGATTCGCAGAATGTCTTGCGGGTTCTTCGGGCCATCTGTCAGTGCAGTGCCCGGTTCGATGGATTCCCCGTCAGTCATCAGAATTTCCGATGCTGCAGGAATTACGTATTCACGTTCGTCAGTTTCGTTCCATGTAATGCGAACTGCAGTCTTAGTGACCTGCACAGTCCCCGCTACCGGAGCAAAAATCTCTTCGACAAGTTCGTCCTGGGTACCAGCCTTTTTGGCTGCTGCCATTGCGGTTTTCTTCGCCGAAAGAACTGCCTCACCAGCGTCAATCCAGTCGCCTGTCTTGATCGTCTGGCGGTGCGTGCTAGGAATGTCCAATTCTTCCGAGAATTCTTCCGTAGAAATTACACGAACCACACGGCCTTCCGGCAACTGTGCGAGTTCAACCTTGCCACCGATTTCGGATAGAACTGCCATACCCTTGGGCTGGCGTGCTTCGAAGAGTTCAACCACACGAGGAAGACCGGACGTGATGTCCTTTCCGGCGATACCGCCAGTGTGGAACGTTCTCATCGTAAGCTGCGTACCCGGCTCACCAATCGACTGAGCAGCGATAATTCCAACTGCCTCACCTATAAGTGCAGGGGTGTTTGTTGCCAGCGAAGCTCCGTAGCATTTCTGAGAAATCCCACGCTGTCTTGTGCTGGAAAGCGGTGAGAATACCCATGCTCGTGTCACGTTAGCTTCAGTGATTTTAATGGCGATTTCACGTGTGACCAGTTCATCACGATCCGCGATTATTTCGCCCGTCTCTGGGTGAACAATCGGTTCAGCCAGGTATCGAGTTACAACACGATCGGCAAGCGGTGCCTGAATGCCACCCTTTGAGTCACCAGTGATCAGGAAGCCCTGAGCACCCAGATCGTCAGCAGTGGTGATAATCACGTCCTGAGCAACGTCAGCAAGACGTCGAGTCAGGTAACCCGAGTCAGCTGTTCTCAGTGCCGTGTCAGCCAGTCCTTTTCGAGCTCCGTGAGTCGAAATGAAGTACTCAAGAACCGAAAGACCCTCAGCAAAGCTGGAGCGAATCGGCATCTCGATAATCCTACCCTTGGGGTCTGACATCAATCCACGCATGCCGGCCATCTGCTTGATCTGAGCGATGTTACCTTTGGCACCCGAATCGGCCATCGTGAAGATACCGCCGTAGTTCGGCAAAGTGTCTTCAACAGCCTTCGTCATCTTGTCCGATACATCGGTCCAGATTTTGACAGAAGCCTTGTATCGCTCCGGGTCAGTGATCAGACCTTCCTGGTACTGCTCATCAAGCCGAGCAATCTTGGTGTCGGCAGCTGAAAGCAGCGACTGCTTCTGCGGCGGAACAACAATGTCCTTCATTGCGATAGTCGTACCCGACTGAGTCGCGTAGCGGAAGCCAAGCTCCTTCAGCTGGTCAAGCATGATTGCGGTAACTCCGTTACCGTGCTCGTTCACTGCTTCGCCCACAAGTGCTTCAATTGCAGTTCGGTCGAACAGTTGATTCCGGAAGTCCATCGCATCAGGCAACGCACGGTTATAGATGATTCGACCAACAGTCGTCTCGATCCACTCACCTGCCTCGTCCCGTACCTTGATGATTTCGCGAAGCTTGACCCGCTCAACGTCGTGAGCAAATCGGGCATCTTCGAAATTGGCAAAAGTCTTGTACTTTGCGTTGCCTTCTTCGTCTCGCTCAACCGGCGTCAACTGATCATTGTCGATGCCGGTCAGGTAGTACATGCCAAGAACCATGTCTAGCGTTGGCGAAACAATCGGGAAACCCGAGCTCGGCGCAAGCATGTTGTTGGTTGAAAGCATCAGTCGGTTTGCTTCAAGCACGGCTTCTCGCGAAAGAGGAACGTGCACGGCCATCTGGTCACCATCGAAGTCAGCATTGAAAGCTGTGCAAACGAGCGGGTGAATCTGAATGGCAGATCCATCGACCAGCACAGGCTGGAAGGCCTGAATACCAAGTCGGTGAAGCGTTGGCGCACGGTTAAGCATTACCGGGTGGTTCTGGATAACCTCTTCAAGAAGGTCCCAAATTTCCGGGCGTGCTCGTTCGGTCATTCGCTTTGCGCTCTTGATGTTGTGGGCATAACCCTTCACAACAAGTGCGTTCATTACGAACGGCTTGAACAATTCAAGCGCCATCTTCTTCGGCAAGCCACACTCGTACATTTTGAGCTGTGGACCCGAAATAATTACCGATCGTCCGCTGTAGTCCACTCGTTTACCAAGCAGGTTCTGGCGGAATCGACCCTGCTTACCACGTAGCAGGTCAGTAAGAGACTTGAGCTTGTGATTGTGGCTGCCCTGAATGGCGCGACCACGTCGACCGTTATCGATAAGTGCGTCGACAGCTTCCTGCAGCATTCGCTTTTCGTTACGAATGATGATGTCTGGAGCCTGCAGCTCGATCAGGTGCTTCAACCGGTTGTTTCGGTTGATAACCCTTCGGTACAGGTCGTTCAGGTCACTCGTGGCGAATCGGCCACCATCGAGCTGAACCATCGGGTGAAGTTCTGGCGGCAGTACCGGCAGAACAGTAAGAATCATCCACTCAATCTTGTTGCCACTCTTGCGGAAGGCCTCAACAACACGAAGTCGCTTGATCGCCTTCTTGCGACGCTGACCAGAGGTGTTTAGAACTTGGTCGTGAAGATCAACCCGAACTGCATCGAGATCAGTGTTCTGAAGAATTTCGAGAACCGACTCCGCACCCATCGATGCCTTGAATACCTGTCCGAACTTGTCACGAAGCTCACGGAAGCGAGCCTCGGTGAGAAGATCCATCACCCGAATTGCTTCGAGATCGTCGATCTTGTCCTGAACATCGGCTTCAACAGCTGCTTTTCGCTCATCAGTGATCTCTGAGAGCTTGGCCGACGCGTCGTCGCCCTTGAATTTTTCAATCTCGGCCTTCTCAGCCTCGATACGTTCTGCAGTTTCTTTTTCAGCCTTGTTCATCCGAGCCTTGGTCGGCTTTTTCTTCGGCTTATCGGATTCCGAGAACTCCAGCGCAATGCGGTCGGCCTCAACCTTGGCGTCGAACATGGCCTGCATCGTTGTTGCGAGAATCGGCTCAACGCCGCCGCCCGCAAGTGATTCCGTCAGCTCTTCGCCCAAACGATTGGTTTCAGCGTCTCTGTAGGCTTCGAGCTGCTCGATGGCGTTCTGACGCGCCATGTTGTCGACCGAAGTAACAACGTACTGTGCGAAGTAAAGAACTCGCTCAAGGTTACGCGGTGAAAGATCGAGAATCAGACCAAGGCGCGATGGCGTTCCCTTGGAAAACCAAATGTGAGCAACAGGGGCTGCCAGCTTGACGTGGCCCATGCGTTCTCGTCGAACCTTGGATCGTGCAACTTCAACGCCACATCGGTCGCAAATTACGCCCTTGTAACGTATCTTCTTGTACTTACCGCAGTAGCACTCCCAGTCCTTGGTAGGACCAAAAATACGTTCACAAAACAGCCCGTCTTTTTCCGGCCGCAATGTGCGGTAGTTAATCGTCTCCGGTTTGGTCACTTCTCCGTATGACCATGCTCGAATCTGCTCTGGCGATGCTAGGGAGATTCTAATAGCGTTGAAATCGGCGCCAGACTGTGTCATATGTGGCCGTTTCCTTAGCCTTCCGGGGATAAATCCCCTATGGGCGGCTAGCCCGTCGTGTAAAGCTGGCAAAACCAGCAAATCGATTGATCCCGGCCGGATTTCGGCCGGGATGTAATTTGTTTAGTTAGTTCTCTTCGTCTTCGACGCCAACAACGCCATCGACGACTTCCTCTGATTCCTCAGAAGCTAGAGTTTGAAGCGAGTCTTCTGTAGGCTCTTCCGATTCGCCATCATCCGACGATTTGTCATCAGACTCTTCGTCATCACTCGACTCGTCGGTCTCGACAGAATCAACCGGCAGTTCACCACTGGGTAGTTCTTCGATATCCAACGCATCAAGAGGCTCGTCACTCAAGTCGTCCCAGCCGAGTGGCGTACCAAGGGTTGCCGACATTTCTTGGGCCTGAGTTTGAGCCTGGTTGAACCGTTCGATGTCTTCGTTAAGAAGTTCAACCGAAAGACCAAGACCCTGCAGTTCCTTCAGCAGAACGTGGAATGACTCAGGTACACCCGGCTGGATGACCTCCTCACCCTTCACGATTGCTTCGTAAGTTTTCACACGTCCGATCACGTCGTCAGACTTGATCGTCAGCATTTCCTGCAACGTATAAGCAGCTGAATATGCTTCCAGTGCCCACACTTCCATCTCACCAAATCGCTGTCCACCAAACTGAGCTTTACCACCGAGCGGCTGCTGGGTAATAAGCGAGTAGGGACCAGTAGATCGGGCGTGAATCTTGTCTTGCACAAGGTGAATGAGCTTCAGCATGTACACGTTTCCGACCGTAATCGGAGCGTCGTACTCAATACCAGTTCGTCCATCGAAAATCATCTGCTTGCCAAAGATCGGCGCAGAAAGGTTTCGCTCTCGTGAAATCTTGAGTGATTCCTGCATCAGCTCCGAAGGCTTCATACCTTCAGTTTCGATACCTGCAGTTTCTTTCAGCCAGATTCGCAAGCATGCCTCTCGGGCAACACCACGGTTCGACTGAGCGTCACTCCAGAGTCGGTCACGGTCGAAGCCGCGTTCTTCAAGATACGCATCAACCTTCGGCCAATCGATATCGTTCGAATCCAGATCGCGGTGCTCTTTAGCGTTCGATTCACGAACAAACCACGCCCGCGCCAGCTGGTCTTCAATAACGCTATCCTGTGCGCTATCGAATACTGGCGTTCGGGCATGGAAACCAAGAGTGTTAGCAGCCCAACCCAAATGGGTTTCGAGCAGCTGACCCAGGTTCATTCGGGAAGGTACACCGATTGGGTTCAACATGATGTCGAGCGGCGTGCCGTCGGGCAGGAATGGCATGTCTTCTCGTGGAAAAACCTTCGCCACAACACCCTTGTTACCGTGCCGACCGGCCATCTTGTCGCCCTGGTTGATCTTGCGAGTGTGAGCAACCCAAACGCGAACCGTCTTGGTTACGCCCGGAAGCATGTCGTCGCCCTTCTCTTTCGTAAGAATTCGAACGTCGATCACCTTGCCGTGCTGACCGTGAGGAACGCGAAGGCTTGTGTCTTTTACGTCACGCGCCTTCTCACCGAAAATAGCCCGCAGCAGTTTTTCTTCTGCAGTCAGTTCGGTTTCACCCTTTGGTGTGATCTTGCCCACCAGAATGTCGCCCGGTGTTACCCATGCGCCAATTCGAATAATTCCTTCGTCGTCGAGGTCACGCAGACTCTCTTCACCGACGTTCGGAATGTCACGAGTGATCTCTTCGGGACCAAGCTTGGTCTCACGAGCCTCAACTTCGTGTTTGTCGATGTGAATCGAGGTGAATCGGTCATCTTTCACGAGGTCTTCGTTAAGGATGATCGCGTCTTCATAGTTGTAGCCGTCGAAGGTCATGAAACCAACGAGCAGATTCTGACCAAGCGCAAGCTCACCGTTCTCGGTCGATGAACTGTCGGCCAACGGTGTTCCAGAATTGACCTTGTCTCCCTTGTGAACGATCGGGTGCTGGTTGATCGATGTGCCCTGGTTGGATCGAACGAACTTCGTCAGTGGATACTCGGTGGTTTCGCCGTCTTCGCTGAGGACGTTGATGTGATCGCTTGTCGATTCCGAAACAACTCCCTGAGTATTCGACATCACTACCTGACCCGAGTCGGTAGCAACGCGGTATTCCATTCCGGTTCCCACCAGAGGAGCCTGAGGTCGAATCAATGGAACAGCCTGACGTTGCATGTTCGAACCCATCAAGGCTCGGTTAGCGTCATCGTGCTCAAGGAACGGAATCAATGCAGTCGAAATACTTACGATCTGCATCGGCGATACGTCCATGTAGTTGACTTCGTCCGGGTGAACGTACGTATACGATTCACTACCACCAACGCGCACCTCAACCAGTTCAGTTGTGATCTGGCCCTTTGCGTCCATCGGTGTAGTTGCCTGACCAATGGTGTTCAACTCTTCGTCATCGGCCGAAAGGTAATCTCGATCACCCTCTTCAGTCGTGACGTACGCCTGAACAATCACTTCTCGTGACTTCAGGGCGTTCACCAACTCCGCAACCGGAATCGTGATCGGCTTGCCAGATTCTGCAACAACCTTGCCGCTTTTGTCGGCAATGTCCTCAAGAGGGGTCCGACCCTGAATGTCGGGGTTATCGCTATTCATCGTCCGAAGAATCCTTCGGTAAGGAGTCTCGATAAATCCGTAGTCGTTCAATCGCGCATATGTCGAAAGCGAACCCAAAAGACCAATGTTCGGGCCTTCTGGAGTTTCGATTGGGCAGATACGACCGTAGTGAGAGGCGTGCACGTCACGCACATCGAATCCTGCGCGTTCTCGGGAGAGACCACCAGGTCCAAGTGCTGAAAGACGACGCTTATGCGTCAGTTCAGCCAGAGGGTTGGTCTGGTCCATGAACTGCGACAACTGCGATCCACCAAAGAACTCTCGAACAGCAGCAACTACCGGCCTGATGTTGATCAGCGCGGCAGGAGTTGTAGTAGTTGGGTCCATCTGCGTAGTCATGCGCTCTTTTACAACGCGTTCCATTCGCAGAAGGCCAACACGGAGCTGGTTCTGAATGAGTTCACCAACGGCTCGCACTCGGCGGTTACCCAAATGGTCGATATCGTCGTTAGAAGCTCGACCGTTGTTGATCGTAATCATGCGTCGAATCATCTCAACGAAATCGTTCTTGGTAAGAGTTCGAGTCTTCTCATCAACTCCAAGCCTGCGGTTCAACTTGTAACGGCCAACGCGACCAAGGTCGTATTTACGGTCGTTAAAGAACAGGTTCTGGATCAGTTCACGAGCATTGTCAACACTCGGCGGCTCACCAGGGCGCAATCGGCGGTAGAACTCGAGAAGAGCCTCTTCCTCCGTAGTTGCAGCAGTATCTTTGGCAAGCGTGGCCTGCATGTAGTTGTGAACCGGATCATCGTCAACATCAGCCACAAGTCCAAGAATATCGTCATCCGTCGTGAAGCCAAGCGCTCTCAACAGGGTCGAAATCGGTGCTTTACGCTTTCGGTCAACCTTCACCGAAAGCAGGTCTTTGTTGCTGGTTTCCAGCTCAACCCATGCTCCTCGGTAAGGAATCAGCTTGGCGCTGCAAAGTTCACGGCCTGTTACAGGGTCGGTCTTGGTGGTGAAATACGCACCAGGTGATCGAACCAACTGCGATACGACAACTCGTTCGGCACCATTTATCACGAACGTGCCATTTTCCGTCATCATCGGCACATCGCCAAAGAACAACGTCTGCTCTTTAACTTCACCAGTTTCCTTGATGACCAGCTGAACAGTGATGTAGAGCGGCGCAGAGTAAGTAATCTCGCGCTTCCGGCACTCACGCTCGGCGTGCTTGGGCTTCCGTACCTCGTGGCCCAAAAAGCGTAGGTCGAATCGACCACCCGAGAAATCTTCTATTGGCGAAAATTCTTCGAGAAGGTCTTTTATACCATCCGTCTTGAGCCATTCGAATGAGTTGACCTGGACTTGAACCAGACTCGGAACATCAACATTGTTGGCAATGCTGTTGAAACCTTGGAAGTCGGGGTTTTCAGATGGGGCTAATCGGCGATCAGCGATGACCATGCACACACTCCTAGAGTGACTGGGTATGGATTACACGCGTGCGAGAAGCTATCTCAAACGCGTAAAAGCCGAAGAACGCGCAGGGCTACAGCACGTACATTCGGTAATGTTGGGAATTAAAAAATATGAACCAGGGCGACACGAAAAGAGATGGACATTTCTCTGACAGCCTCAAAGTCTAGCCCTGCCTCCATCTAACTGTCAACGTGCATGCGAAGCAATATGCCTGACGCGGCACTCATTCTCGGCAGTTGTAAGCCTCGAACCATGGCTATTTTTACCTGTAATTTAGTAAATACACCTTTTTACTCGTAAAAGTCCCCCCATAAACACTAAATCCTAACTTCACCGACTTGACTAAACCCGGAAAATTGCAAAAAATATGTGAAACCGGATGATTTGCTGACTCTCTCTAGAGAGATGGGTGCAAAGTAATTTGATCCGTATTCGGGGTTGCGTGGTGCTGAAGATTGTCACCAAAGAAATTGCACTGATCGGGGCTTGCTACCTGATCTTTGCACTTGTAAAGAATCTGACCGACCCTTCCCCAGTTCTGAAAGCAGTTTCAAACGGGTGGGATGTTATCAGACTCGAAACCGCGCTCGCCTTAAATCAAGAGTCGTTCATCCAGCAGATCATCGGTCGAGTATCACTCGGCGCGCTTATCGCGCTGACCTACTTCTATGCCATCGGCATGTGGGCTGGACTAATCGGCACCGCGATCATTCTGTTCATCAAAAACCGAGTAGCGTATATCGACCTGAGGCGTACATTCGTTCTTACGATGATCTTCGGAGCCGTGGTTTTTGCCCTTTACCCGCTCGCACCGCCAAGGTTCATGCCCGGACTCGGTATGACCGATACGGTTACCCTTCTGGGCCTCGACCCCGCACCAAGTTCCGATTCATCTATCAGCTACAACCGGTTCGCCGCAATGCCGAGCCTGCACTACGCATGGGCCCTACTGGTCATGATCGGAGCCTTCAAACTCGGGGGCTTATGGGTCAAGATCGCCGGATTTATGTACCAGGCCGTGATGTTCGTGGCGATTATTGCCACAGCCAACCACTACGTTTTAGATGCAATTGCAGGTGCGTTGCTTCTACTGGCAGCTGTCTACGCTGCCAAAAAGTGGAAGCAACACGATGGGCAACTCACGCAATGGGGACAGGACAAAAACACCCGATTACACGAGATAGACGCTCACTGGCGCCGACGCGTGGGCCAATTACAAGTACCAGATCTGCGCCAGCAGTTCCTATCTGACTTCATCGTGAGGGGCGGTCACGCGATTCAGCCACGTAGCTCGCGGATCACTCGCCAGGTAATGATTCACCCCAGAGCTGGGCAATCATTCCACCCCGAACTCGATGACCTGAGCCTCGTACTGAGCTGACCCTTCGTTCTGACGATCCTGAATCTCAGGAAGCCAGTGGCTCTTGATATAGGCGAGAACTTCCATCACCTCATCGTCCGATAACGTGCCGCGAAATGCTGGCATAAGAGTCGCCAGCGGCGGGCGATCGAGAATCCACGTGAACAACAGTCGATCTGGATGATGCCAGGTGTGGCCAGCATCGCCGTGAACCGGGGCAGCATCCAAAACAGTCGGACCATTCACCGGCCCGTGACACGACGCACAGTTCTGCGAATAAATGACCTCACCCGCGCTCACACGCGCACCAGTTACTTCAACCGGAAATTTCACTATCGAAGCCAGAGACTCAGCCACAGAGGCAGAGGCAGAGGCAGAGGCAGAGGCAGCCACAGAGGCAGAGGCAGAGGCAGACGCCGCAGGATCAACCCGGGTATCGATGCTGTTATCTCCGCATCCGGTGACTACAACCGCCACAAACAACACCAACAGTCCTAACAAAATCTTCTTCAATCTAAACTCGCTTATCTCGTCGAGACGGATCCTCACACTAATGTGACCCATACCCCCCCGGTAGGGGTATATAGTACATGCTACACAGCGTTCAGCGAACTACAAACAACGTGAGATTGCCATGATTCATGAACACCACAACCACGAAGGTCACGAGCTGGCTAAGAATGAGACCAAACACGATGCGGTCAAACGACTCAGCTATATCGAAGGCCATCTGGCAGGCGTGAAGAAAATGGTCGAAGAAGACCGTTACTGTGTCGACATCCTGCGACAAACGTTCGCAGTACGGCGAGCCCTCCAAAAACTTGAATCGCAGCTAATCGACGGCCACCTACGCACCTGCGTCGTCGATGGAGTAAAACAGGGGCGCGAAGAACAGGTCCTCAGCGAACTGGTGGAGTTGTACGAAATTGCAGACCGCTAATCCACCAAACGCAAATTCACCCGAAGTCGACCCCGATGTCGAAAAAGAACTCTCGACGCTGACATTCAGCATCGGCGGAATGACCTGCGCCGCCTGTGTACACCACGTTGGCAACGCCCTGAACGATGTACCGGGTATTATCGATGCCCAGGTCAGTCTTGGCACAGAAACTGCAACTGTCGAGTTCGAAGCAAATGACGTCACAAAGCCAGATCTTCGAGAGGCCCTCGCGGGCGCGGGCTACTCCGTAAGAGGATTCGCAGACGAAGACAAGTCGATATTCTCCGATGGCGATAAGGCAATTCGAGAAGCCGAACTGAAAACCACACGCGACATGATGATCATCAGCCTCGCTGTGGCAGCAATTGTAATGATTGCGATGAACTACGCAGCGATCGACTCACTCTCAAACCTGGCGCCAACCACGGTCAACATCCTTTTCCTGATCCTGGCGACTCCGGTTCAGTTCTGGGCAGGTTCACGCTTTTACAGGTCGGCATGGTCGGCAGCAAAACTTCGCACCTCGAACATGAACACGCTCGTGGCCATCGGGACCTCAACGGCTTACTTCTACAGTCTTGCCGTTACCGTCCTGCGCCCGTTGTTCGAGGATTCACTCACGTTTTCGGGATCTGCAGTAGGCGGAAGCCACTCGACCGGAACGTATTTCGATGTTTCGGCTGCGATCATCGGGCTGATTCTGCTTGGCAGGTGGCTTGAAGCCCGAGCGCGAGGACGAACTTCCGACGCTATCAAGAAGCTGATGGGTCTCCAGCCCGCAACCGCCATGGTCGTCAAAGACGGCATTCCTGTTGAAGTCGATATCGCCGATGTCGTATCCGGTGATTTCATCGTCCTGCGACCCGGCGAACGAGTTCCAGTCGATGGCAGAATCACCGAAGGCACTACTTCGGTCGACGAATCAATGCTCACTGGCGAACCACTCCCGGCCGAAAAGCAGCCAGGAGATGATCTCTTCACAGGAACCGTAAACGGCACCGGAGCTGTTCGATTCAAGGCATCGGCTGTCGGACGTGAAACCGTTCTCGCTGGAATTGTTCGCATGGTTCAGCAGGCGCAATCTTCTAAGGCACCTATCGAACATCTGGTCGATAAAGTCACTGCCCGATTCGTACCCGCTGTATTAATCATCGCGGTAGTCGTGTTCGCAACCTGGTCGTTCGTGGCTCCCGAGCCAGCGATGATCAACGCCCTGCTCATGACCGTTGCAGTACTGGTCATCGCATGCCCGTGCGCACTCGGACTCGCAACCCCGACCGCCATCATGGTTGGCATAGGCCGAGGCGCTTCGGTCGGAGCACTTATACGAAACGCAGACGCGCTCGAGCGTGCTCACAGGATCGACACCGTGGTGTTCGATAAGACGGGAACCCTCACCGAGGGCAAGCCGGCGATAGCGAGCATAGAAACTTACGGCGTTACCAAGCGTGAGTTGATTCGACTCGCTGCTGCAGCTGAAGCGAACTCCGAGCACCCACTTGTGACTGCCGTACTCGCCGAGGCAACGGCGCAGGGTATCGATATTCCCGAAGCCACCGATGTTGATGCTGTGCCGGGTCGTGGAATTACCGCGAAGGTCGAGGATTCGATCATCACCGTCGGAAACGCTGCATTCATCACTGAAAAAACTTCCGCACAGTACGAATTCACAGAGTTCAGCTTTGCCATAGCCGAACGCGGCGAAACCGTGCTGGCAGTGGCAAAAGACGATAAGCCGATCGGCCTCATCGGTGTTTCCGATACCGTAAAAACAGGCGCAAGCGAAGCAATTCTCGAGCTGAAAGCACGGGGTATTCGCACCGTAATGCTGACCGGCGACAACCAGCGAACTGCCGACAAGGTGGCTGCATCCATCGGCGGAATCGATCTCGTAATCGCCGATGTACTGCCCGACGGAAAAACCGCAGCGATTTCGGGTCTTCACAACGATGGCAAGACTGTGGCGATGGTGGGCGACGGCATCAACGATGCTCCGGCACTGGCCATGGCCGATGTTGGCATAGCAATTGGCACCGGAACCGACATTGCAATCGAGGCTGCTGACGTAACAATCACGTCAGGCGACCCGGCGATTGTTGCCGAGCTAATCGACCTCAGTCGCAGCACGATGCGCACTATCAAGCAAAATCTGTTCTGGGCGTTCTTCTACAACGTAATGCTGATACCGATTGCTGCTGGAGTTCTGTATCCAATATTCAGCGATGGAACGGTTCCGGGTTTCTTGCATCCAATTATTGGAGAAGTCGGCTTCTTGAACCCCATAGTCGCAGCAGGTGCGATGGCGATCAGTTCAGTAACGGTAGTTACGAACTCGCTCAGACTGGGCCGAGGTGTCAGAAATCGCAAGGTCTCGGCTTCTGGCCCACCATCATCATCAACCAAAATCCCAACCTCCGTCGAAGCAACCAACTAACTAGATCAAACAGTACGAAGCTGAAGATAAAAACGAAGCTGGAGATAAAACAATGAAAATTCCGTTTTTGAGTAGCAAATCTGAAACCGCCACCGACCCCGTGTGCGGCATGAGCGTCGACACCGGTAACCCCGGCGGCGGCGTTGCGACCCATGAGGGCGAGGTCTACTACTTCTGTGGGCCCGGCTGCCGAGTCTCTTTCGAAAAAGACCCCGAAGGCTATCTTTCAGGCGAAAAATCGATAGAGATGTAATTTTGCGGTAAGATTCACTGCGCCGTTCGCACCGAATCGACCTGTTCTCGCATCAGATCGACACAGTCGACACACTGCAACTAACAAAACAAATCGAATCGAACGAACAACTGCTCACTAGCCAGCCTAAAAAAACCAGGCTAGCCTGCGGATTCTTCAGGAATAGGAATGCCTCAAACCGAACAGCCGCCAGCCGATGGCGTCGCTATTGTGTACACCCACCCAACATGCGGGTACTGCGATCTTCTCAAGGAAGATCTAACTAAAGACAGCATCGCCTATCGAGAGATCGATGTGTCTAAAGAGCCCGACAAGTGGGTCGAAGTCGAAAGACTCTCTGGTGGCGACAAGATAACCCCCGTAATGGTGACCGCCTCGGGCGATGTCGAAATCGGCTACAAAGGCATCGGCTGCAACTACAACTAGTTGATTGGGTAATTTTTGCTAGTCAGCAAAGTCGTTCGGACTGTTGACTGGCGTTTTTACCCGCCGTACTCTCAATAGAAGCGGTTCATTCCGCAACAAGTTTTGGTCCCGTGGTGTAGTGGTCTAACACGCCTCCCTGTCAAGGAGGAGATCGTCAGTTCAAATCTGATCGGGATCGCCATAGCAACAAATGAAAAAGCCCTCGACGTTCAGTCGAGGGCTTTTTTTATTCGACCGGGATCCGACTTGTATGCTGTTCTCGTACTCGAGAGCATGCAAGCGCAATCATGGAACCAGGGCTGATCTCCTAATGAATACGATGTTGTCGAACGGCAAGTAAGGATGCAAGCATCCAGAAATCAGATTCAGGTCATATTCACCAGCACTGGTTAATTCCGAAAAACCTTTTATATTGCCATCACTCGTGGCGGTAGCGCACAACAATGAAGCTAATCACCCGTTCTGAAAACCAATAATGACAATAAATAAAAACAACACTCTCCAAATCGGAGACGTCCACATCACTGGCCTCACCGACGGCAGCATCTCCTTCGACCCCAGAGTTTTATTCCCCGAGCAACCGCTAGAAGTGTGGGAGCCCTACTACGACCGGTTCCCTGAATACTTCGCAGGCCAGTTCTTCCAGAACAATCTCGGATCGTTCGTGTTTACATCCGGCGATCAACGTGTTCTCGCCGACACAGGTTTTGGACCCCATGGCGATATGCTTGGCCATCCTGCACCGGGTGAGCTCATCACTGACTTCGAACGAAACGGGATCGGCCTCGAATCCATCGACACCGTATTTCTCACCCACCTTCATGGAGATCATGTCGGCTGGAACCTGCGTGAAGACCTCCCGGATCGCCCACTTAGCTTTCCAAACGCCCGGTACAAAGTTCACGAAGCCGACTGGAATCACTTCACCACCGACGAACTACTTGCCGACGCAAACCGGGGCGAAGCAACGCTCAGAAGCGTCATGCCTGTCGAAGAACAGGGCGTGCTCTATCTTATGGACGGCGAAACTGAACTCGCCCCCGGCATCATCGCATTCCCAACGCCGGGCCACACCCCGGGTCACATGAGCCTGCTAATCGCCTCAGGCAACGAACGGGCGCTACTTCTCGTAGGCGACATACTGGGCTCACCGATGCAGGCGACCGAAACCGATTTCCATTATTCGCCCGACTGGGACAGCCCCATGGGCATCCAGACCCGCAAGGACATGCTCGATACCGCAGAACGAGATGAGGCGGTAGTCATCGGTAGCCACCTCAGCTATCCAGGGTGGGGCATGATGGTCCGATGGGAAGGCCGTAGGTACTGGAAAGCACTCTAGCTACGAAAAAATCCCGAGTATTCAACACCAACCGCCAAATGCCAAATGCCAAATGCCAAAAGGAATACAAATGGCTGATCTAGATAACAACTCGAGTGAAAACGTCTACAACTCGATCGACACGAAATCGATTCCCTGGGACGTCAGCCACAACCTTAAACTCGGAGTCGATCTGGGCCGCCTGATGCTACGTAAGGACCCTGATTCTGGCGCTGAAATCCGCATGATCCGCTACCCAAAAGGCGTTCTGAATCCTGAACACACTCATCCCTGCGGTCACGGAATATTCGTTTTGGAAGGCAAACTTCGAACCCATCAGGGCACATATGGACCCGGAACATGGGTATGGTTCCCGCAGGGCGAAACGATGGAACACGGTGCTACCTACGAAGCCGACATGGTTGGCATTTTCATAACCGACGGCGCATTCGAAATTCACTACAACGACGAGAAATAGCACTCGCCACCTAAAGCAGCCAAAGAAGTTTCAAGCACGTATCATCTGCCAGTTGGCGAACGACAATCCCAAAACATCAACAGGCAGTAGAAGGTCCGAACGAAATATCCATGATAAAAAAGAGCATTTTCAAAGCAAAGCGCGTCGCTAACGAAGGCGTTTCAGGTTGGCTTGATGATCACGCAGTAGTCGTGGAAGACGGACTAATCACGGCGATTACCCCCGTTGGCAGCCTATCGTCGGCAGATGATTCATATGAAGTTCACGATCTTGGCGACGTTTCGCTCTTGCCGGGTCTGATCGATGCCCACTGCCACATGCACTGCAGTGCTACAGCCGACGCACAGGTGCTTGCTCTTACCGAAAACAACCAGCAGCTCACCATTCGCGCAACCAACAACATGCGCAAAGCCGTTCTTGCCGGAACAACAACCATTCGTGACTTGGGTTCCCGCAACGAAGTTGCTTTCGCAGTTCGACAAATGATTCAAAACGGGCACGTCCCGGGTCCACGGCTGCTACTTGCTGGCTCCCCTATCACGATCACAGCCGGCCACTGCTGGTTTTTCGGCACCGAGGCCGATACCGAAGACCAGGTTCGAACCGCAGTTCGAGCTCAGGTAAAGCTTGGCGCCAACGTCATCAAGATGATGGCAACCGGCGGGATGTTTACTCCGACTGCGAACCCGCGAACACCGCAGTACTCGGTTGCAGTTCTAAAGGCAGCGGTCGAAGAAGCTCACCGCATGAACGTGCCGATCGTGACCCACACGTTGTCGGCGCAGGGCACTCGCAACGTTGTCGATGCTGGAGTTGACCATCTCATTCACGCCCGCTGGTACGACTCGGATCCGACCAAAGGCCTCGACTACACGCACGAGACCGTCAAAAAGATGGTCGACCAGGGTCAGTGGGTCGACCCCACACTCGGTCACGCATTGCTCGGTCAGGAAGCCAAGGCTCGAGGCGAAAAGGGGCCAATGGATCCACACTGGGCTGTTTCATTCAAACTTGTCGAAGAAGAAGAACACATCGGCACGCTGACGAAAATGCACGACGCTGGGGTTCGATTCACCACCGGGCTCGATATGGGAATGACCTACGGGACGCACGATCGTTCGGCTGCAAACGCATGGGCGTTCGTCGAAAAGCTCGGGTGGTCGAACTGGAATGCAATCAACGCTGCAACCGCCGGAACTGCTGAGGCGCTTGGGCTGCTTAACGAAATAGGCAGCCTCCAGGCGGGTAAAATCGCCGATATGGCTGCTTTTAGTGGTGACCCCGCCACAAGTATCCGTAACCTGGACCGTGCATCTACCGTCATTCAGTCGGGTTCAATTCTGAAATTGAACAACGCCGTGCTGGTCTAGATGGGGTCACTATCGAACGATAGCGTTCGCCTAGCGAGAATAGCGCACGTTCCCGCACACCTCTACCCTTGGAGGGCAAGGGACTAGTCTCCTCTATCGCCCAACGCCTTCTTGCCGGCTTCTATGGTTTCTACGATTGCGTCGACATCGAAGACGCAGCCGCCCCAAGTTCCGCCTGAAGCCGACTGTAAAGCCGCCCAGAGACGCGAATCGTCCGGCAGTTGTGGGTGCGGCGCAAGATCGTCTGGCTCTGCGCGACGTTCCAGTTCAGCAGTGCCCCAGGCGTCACCCTTCACTTCGCCGTCAATGCCAACTACATTGAGCGATCCTGAAAGACTCTTGCGGTCGACAATGATCTCGATCACATCGCCGTCTTCTATCCGCCCAATCGGACCACCAGCAAGCGCCTCGGGCCCAACGTGGCCGATACATGCTCCAGTTGAAACACCAGAGAACCTAGCATCGGTTATCAACGCCACTTGCTTGCCGTACGAGAGGTGTTTTAGCGCAGCTGTAAGCTGGTAAACCTCTTCCATGCCCGTTCCGAGCGGGCCGCCGCAAGTTACGACCATAATGTCGCCAGCCTTGATCTTGTGATCCTCGTCTCGTGACTTGATCGCGCCCATCGCCGCCCGCTCTGAACGGAATACTCGGGCCGGGCCGATCTTGCGGTAAACGCCATCGTCATCGACGACCGAAGGGTCAATCGCCGTGCTCTTGATAACTGATCCCTCTGGAGCAATGTTGCCCATCGGGAAGGTAACCGTGCTAGTGAGATTCTTGCTCTTTGCACGTTCAGGAGACATGATCACGTTGTCTGGATCTACGCCGTCAACATCGGTCAGATACTTGCGAACATCGTGCCTTCGCTCCGAATCCTCCCACCAGTCCAGATTCTCGTCAAGCTTCTGGCCCGTTGCGGTCATAACGCTCGTGTCGATGAGTCCCATCTTGCGCAAATGAAGCATCACTTCTGGGACACCGCCTGCAGCATAGAGCTGAGTGGTTGGGTGCCCGACGGGGCCATTTGGCAATACGTCGACCAAACGAGGTACGGCGAGGTTCACTCGTGTCCAGTCTTCAACCGTCATGCGCCTTCGACCGGCGGCATGTGCGATCGCTGGCATGTGGAGCAGCAGGTTTGTCGACCCGCCACACGCAGCGTGAACCGCCATGGCGTTCTCGAAAGCGGCATCGGTCAGAATGTCTCGTGACACTACGCCTCGTCGCTCCATCATCACGAGAGCACGAGCCGAACGCCGTGCAATGTCGTACCACGCTGGTGTTCCGCTTGGTGAAAGCGCCGAGTGGGTGATCGCCATACCAAGTGCTTCAGATACAACCTGAGACGTTCCTGCTGTTCCCAAAAATTGGCAACCGCCGCCGGGTGATGCACACGACCGGCAGCCAACGTCTTGAGCGTATTCGAGTGTCACTTCACCCTGGGCAAATCTTGCGCCAATCGATTGAATCTGACCCGTGTCTTCACCGATGTGCGGCTTGAGAGTCGTGCCACCCGGAACGATAACCCCGGGCTGATTGTGCAGGCCTGCGAGTGCCATCATCATCGCCGGTAGGCCCTTGTCGCACGACGCAACTCCCAGTACTCCTCGCACAGTCGGCAGCGATCGGGCTATGCGCCTAAACACCTGCGCGGCGTCGTTTCGGTAGGGAAGCGAATCGAGCATGCCCGTGGTGCCCTGGGTTCGACCGTCACACGGATCGGAACAGAACGCTGCGAACGGGACGGATTTCAATTCTTTGAGTTCGTGGGCGGCAGCCGAGACCATGTCGATGAGTTCGAAGTGGCCGGTATGCAGTCCGAGTGCGACCGGAGAACCGTCCTGCTCTTTCACGCCTCCAACGGTGGAGAGAATGATGAACTGTTTCCGCATAAGCTCAGCAGGATTCCAGCCCATTCCGGCGTTCTGGGTCATACCAAAGTGGTTGCCGCTCGGCTCTTCGATCAGGAATTCAGCAGTGAACGGGACGGTGCCCTTGGGGCCGTCGGCGTGCGTTTGAATTTCACGTAGTGCCGGGTCAGACCCGACGCCTAGTACGTCGTCGATCGAAATGTCTGAGGTGTCGTGGCCGGGTAAGACACGTGAGGTCATTTACTTGTTCCTGTCGAGAATTGTTGAATTGAGAAAGGTCGCTCAGTTCAGGTGCGCAAGTATGATACGACTAACTGCGGCCGTTTTTCGCGGTGCTCTGCTCGAGAGCGCGGTCGAGGATGAATACTGAGTTGATCAGCGCAAGATGCGTGAAGGCCTGCGGAAAGTTGCCGAGCATATCGCCGGTCGGACCGGCGTGTGCTTGGGCTTAAGGCACGTCAGGGTGTCATGAATTTTTCAGAACGAGGCGTTCGGATTGAGGCGCATCCGCTCGTAGGGTTTCGCCCCACCGCAGCGCATTCTCATCTAAACTCCCGACAGCCAGCAACCAGCCCCTCTTCCTTCGGGAAGGGGCTAGGGCCGGGTCGCAGAAATGCGAACCCAAGTCACAGAAGTGACGCCCGGTTCAGAAAAAAGATTGCGACGCGCAACCAAGTGCGCCTCGCACGTACGGAGCATTTACGTTGAAAATCACCGACATCAAAACCCACGTTGTTATGCCGATTCCCGGGTTGGCATGGCTGTTCGTTGAAGTCGAAACAGACGAAGGTGTCACAGGGCTTGGCGAATGCACCGACTACGCTGTGAACAGCCATCTCGTGCGAGGACTCGAAGCGATCAAACCGCTTGTAGTCGGTTCCGACCCCAAGAACATCGAGGAGATCTGGCAGCGCATCTTCCACGTGAACTCCGACCTCAACGGGCGCGGATACATTTCTCACCTGATCAGCGCCATAGATATCGCCCTGTGGGACATTAAGGGCAAGGCGCTCGGCGTCCCGATCTACGATCTACTTGGTGGTCCAGTTCGTGACAGCGTGCCGCTCTACACCCACGTTCGGGATATAAGCGCAGGGCAGGGCATCGATACGCTAATCGAAGAGGCGAAACGTACGGTCGCAGCCGGGTATAAGGCGATCAAAACCGATCCGTTCCCGAGTCGCCGCACGATGGGGGAGACCCACTACGGTGCAAACATGGTCGAACGCATGGAACCGAAGGCGATTGCTGAGGCCGTCGAATGGATGGAAGCGCTGCGAGAAACCGTTGGCCCCGAGTACGAAATACTGGTGGACGCCCACGCCCGAATGGACGTTGCTTCGGCGATCAAGGGCGCGAACGCCATCGAGCACATCGACCTAGTCTGGTTCGAGGAGCCAACTCACGTTGAGAATCACAACGCTCTTCGCCAGATTCGCGAAAACACGAATGTGCCTCTTTGCGTAGGCGAGCGGCACTTCACTCGATGGGACTACGACGAGATTCTCAGAGATCGTCTGGTCGACTACATAATGCCCGATATCGCGTGGTGCGGCGGTATTAGTGAGATCAGGCGAATCGCTTCGATGGCCGAGATTCAGTACATCCCGGTCAGCCCTCACGATGCTTTGGGACCAGTCGCCATCGCCGCGTCGTTCCAGGCGTCGATTGCAATCCCGAACCTTTACCGTGAAGAGTGTCTTCACACGTGGTTCGAGACGTTCGAAAAAGTCATTACACCGATGTTCGACGTCCGTGACGGTTCGATCTTCCCGAACGGTCGGCCGGGACTGGGGATTGAACTCATCCCAGAAGCACTGGAGGAATTTGCTATCGATGTCGACTCGCCAGAAGCTCAACCCGGCTGGTGGAACAGAGCAAACGAAGCAAACGGAGCGCGGGCAACTAAGGATGATGAGTAGCCGACTCACTCTAGTTCCCTAACGCCGATAACACAGCACTTCGCACGTGTTGGACAAAAACTTCCGAGTCGTTTTCTATCGCCGATTGCGTGCAACTCAGAATTTTGACGGTCATCATTGAATTTCCATGTCAGTGCCCCGTGTCAGCAATACTGAATCAAGTTCAGCATGACATCAGCGCCTCCCTCCCCCATCAATGCCACAGGTAAACACAGCATTGCTGCTGATACAGTGGCGTGCTGCGAATCGTTCACTGATCACCCTGAGAGCAAATCACTTGTCGTATACCCACATCTTTGCCGGAAACCCGTTCGATCGAGGCGATTCTGAACGTCGGGACGAAGAGTTGTTGAAGATGATGATCCGGCAAGACAACACCCGAATACTCCCGTTCCACAGCCTGAAGCCACTCGTGCGACGCAGCCCCGACGCCGAGCTGGCGTGGATCGGGCACGAATTCCTAGATGGTCTTCCCAAAGAAGCGGGTGGACCCAAATTTTTAGGATTCGACGAAGAACGTAATCCACATTTTGCGGTAGACGTTACTGCCGTGGAGGATCCTTCGCACATTGCAGCACTTGTCGAAGGCGCTGGGTTCGAAGACGGGCGCGCCGCAGCGACTGACATTCCGAAAGAGCAGTCGGGAATTCTCGCCCAAGCCCGGTCCAATCTGAACTGGCAAGCCCAGCACCGATTCTGCTCGGCATGTGGCACCGAATCGCAAAGTTTTAGGGGGGGGCTTATGCGGCAGTGCCCCAACTGTAAATCGCAACATTTTCCACGAACTGACCCTGTGGTAATCATGCTCGTTTATAAGGGCAACCGGTGCGTGATGGGCCAGACACTTGCTCGCTCGAATTCGACCTTTTACTCATGCCTGGCCGGTTTTATGGATCAGGGTGAGGCGATCGAAGAGGGTGTTCGACGCGAAGTTATGGAAGAGGCCGGTCTCAAAGTAGGCAAGGTGACTTACCACTCGTCACAGCCGTGGCCATTTCCATCGTCACTGATGATCGGCTGCCACGCCGAAGCGATTTCCGACGAGATCGTCGCTGATCCAGGTGAAATGGCCGACGTTCGCTGGTTCACGAAGGACGAAGTGAAACTAGCTCTCGAAGACAGGCTCGAAGGTGTGAACATTCCCGGGTCAATTGCCATCGCCCATCACCTAATCAAAGCGTGGGCGTACGACACAGCGAATATTTAGATTAAAATTCGACTGCCGATTTCAGACGAAGAAGTTCGGGTTGTCGAGATGAAAAACGATCTGATTATCGAACTGGGCCGATCACGAGCAGTTCTTCGAGACCTGGGTTTTTAGACCACGACCACGCGGGGTGTTCAATATCGACTGTTCTTGGCTGCATTCGTTGCGATTCCGTCATAATTTACGTGTCATGCTGTGTGCATGGCTAAACTGTCACCGTCGCAAGCATATGACGCTCGACGAACGATCGCATAAGTTCGACTCGCAATAGTTACCGAATTTACCCTGAATGCCCACAGAAATTTACGAGGACAAAGTTGAAGATCAAGTCCATCAAAGCAGTTCACGTAAAGCTGTCTGAACCGTCGAATCGCACCAAGCCAACTCGCCCTTCGTGGAACAACTCGGCGAAACGTGCGATGCCGATAAACATGTACTCGGAATTTTCAGGATTGCCTAGCAGTATGCCGGGCGGTGGACTCGGCGCAGTGTGGGTTAAAGTAACCGCTGAAGATGGCACATACGGGCTTGGACAGGCAGCGTTCGGTGAGCCTGTTGCGGCGTTTGTAAACAAGGTGATCGCTCCGATTCTTGAAGGTAGAAACTGCTTGGCTATCGAGCACCTGAACGATCTGATTCTTCGCGTTTCTCAGCGATACGGATCCGCTGGCACTGCATCAACCGCAATGGGCGGAGTCGATCTTGCTTTGTGGGATCTCAAAGGAAAAATTATTGGTCAACCTGTGTACGCCCTACTAGGCGGACCCGTTCGCGAATCGATCACTTGCTATGCAACAGGTGACGATTTAGATTGGGCGCAAGAACTCGGCTTCACCAAATTTAAAATCACCAACCCCTCTCACTATTCAGAAGGCGATGCCGGGATCAAAGCGGTGATTACTCACGTGGCTCAGGCTCGTGAACGGGTTGGTATCGATCGCGATCTAATGATCAATCCAGTTATGTCGTACAACGTCGAATTTGCATTACGATTATTGGAAGAACTTAAACCCTACAACTTGCGCTGGCTCGAAGAGCCGTTGGTTCCTACCGACTCAGATGGACTCGCCCACTTGCGCCGATCAGCTCCGTGGGTAGCGATTGCAGCCGGTGAAGACCATCATGGTCGGCACGCATTCTTAGATCTTGTAGAAAAGCGAGCTGTCGATATCCTGCAGCCCGACTTCACGTGGGGTGGCGGAATGACCGAAGCGTGGAAAGCTCATACCATCGGCGAGATGGCAGGCATGGCGACCATTCCGCACGGCGGAGCAAATAACCCGTTCGGTCAGCACTTCGCAATGGCTGCAACAGAATCGCCAATGGCCGAATACTGGATGGGCTCCGATCCGGGCGTTCCTCTCGATGAAACCGTTCGTATTCCCGGTACCCTTGTGCCCGTGAATGGCACGGTCAGACCTTCAAACGAACCGGGGTTCGGTATGCAGTTCGAACCGAGCGATATTATTGACTGGGGGGCGAACTAGCATGAAGATCAAAAGCGTTCGTTGCATCCAAATCAACAAGCCCACAGCTCCTGCACGACCAAACATCAAACCCGGCTGGAACACATACTCACTTCGTTCTCAGCCAATAGCACGATATTCCGAGTACACACGTGTCGACGGCAATAAGCCGGGCCAGTCTGGAAAAGCGTGGGTTCAGATCACCGCTGAAGACGGAACGTTCGGACTCGGATCCTTCGCCCACGGGGCAATGGGTGCTTCGGTAGTCGATTATCTAATTGCACCTTTGATCGAAGGCAAGGACGCACTTGCCACTGAGCTAATAAACGACCAAATTTGGCGCATGAACGAGGGCTTCCAAGGTGGAATCGCAACTGCGGCTCAAAGTGGAGTCGATCTTGCGCTCTGGGACCTCAAAGGCAAACTGCTAGATAGACCGGTATACGAACTGATCGGTGGACCTTCACGTGATCATGTTGAGCTATACGCAACTGGCGACGATATCGAGTGGATGCGCGAACTCGGATTCGAAAGATTTAAGATCAGCAACCCGTTCTTCTATGAAGAGGGCTCTGAAGGACTCGTTAAACTTGAAGCTCACGTTGCAAGCCAGCGTGAAATCGCAGGCAACGACGCCGAACTAACGTTCAACCCGGTGATGTCGTACAACGCCGATCTTGCTTTGAGAGTCGCCGAACGTCTACGCCCTTACAAACTACGCTGGCTCGAAGAACCTCTTCCACCGTGGGACTTAGAAGGCCACAAAGAACTCAAGCGAGCTATGACTTGGACAGCCCTTGCAACCGGCGAGCATCACTACGGTCGTAAGCAGTTTCAACAGTTGATCGCCGCTCGTGCAGTGGACATCGTTCAGCCCGATATTGAGTGGGCGGGCGGACTTTCGGAAATCCTCAAGATTTACACCTACGCCGAAGCTGCAGGGATCGAAACGATCACTCACATGGGCGCAAATACGGCTTGGGGGCAGCATTTCGCTTACGCCATGCCTGAAACAACTCTTGCAGAGTGGTTCATGGACACTGACGTTGGACAGCCGGTATCCGACAAACTTATGCCGGGCGTTCCATCAGCCGTCGAAGGAAAAGTAGTTCCATCAAACGCTCCCGGCTTCGGACTGGAAATTCCCGAAGAATGGATCGTTCCGTGGGACTACTCAGGTCAAAAACGAGCGGTGTACGACGCACCTTGAAAAATCCCCATACTGCACTAAACTTCCGGCAGTTATCCCAAAAAAAATCCAACAGATAGTCCCCTTCCGCATGGAAGGGCTAGGGTAGAAGAACTGCGACGCGGAGCAGAGTCACCCTATGACGATCGCAACTAACGCCATGCGACGCACGACCAAGTTGTTCGACAACACACAGAGCAAATAACGACATGAAAATCACAGCCATAGAAACATTTGTCGTCGACGCCGGATGGCGACCCTGGCAGTACGTTGCAGTTCGCACTGATGAAGGCATCACTGGATACGGTGAGATGTCGGATGGACGCAACCCGTACGGAATCGTCGGAGCAGTAACCGACTTCTTCCCAATTCTAAAAGGACAAGACCCACTAGCAGTCGAGAAGCGCTACTGGGACATGTACCGGCTCGCCCGCCAATCGACAGGCGGTATCGCAGCAAAGGCAATCGCTGGAATCGAACTTGCGTTGTGGGACATTAAGGGCAAATCACTTGGGGTTCCAGTCTATTCGCTATTCGGCGGCCCGACGCGCCAAAGCCAGCAGGTCTACTGGTCGCACTGCGGCAGTTCTCCGCCCATCGACTCGTTCGAAGCTGTCACCGAACTCGGAGCCGAGGTTCGAGAAAAGGGATTCAAAGCCCTAAAGACCAATATCAACTACCCTGGAACTCCAGCACGCAGCTACGATGGTGGCTTCGGAACAGGTGCGACCGACCAGAACGTTACGTGGCAAACCCTCGACCACATCGAAAAGTACATCGGTGCATTCGAAGAAGGTACGAAGGGCGAAGTTCAAATCGCACTCGACCTCAACTTCCACTTCAAGCCGCTTGCAGCACGCCAGGTCTGCGCCGTAATGGAACAGTTCAACACGATGTGGGTCGAGGTCGACATGTACGAACCGGAAGGACTCGCCGAGGTAAAGGCTGCTACTTCCGTGCCGATCACTTCTGGCGAAAACCTGTTCGGCATTCGTGAGTACAGGCCGTACTTCGAAAACCGATCGATGGACAACGTGATGATCGACGTGCCGTGGAACGGTTTCGCTCGCTCACGCGATATCGCAATGCTCGCTGAGAGCTACGAACTCAACATCGCCCCACACAACTACTACTCGCACCTTTCGACGATGCACTCAATCAACCTGTGCGCAACGGTGCCCAACGTCCGAATCATGGAAGCCGACATCGACGATGTGCCGTGGAAAGACGAGATCACCGGCGGTGCGCTCGACTACTCGAACGGCGAACTACAGATCCCAACCAAACCCGGCTGGGGAGTAGACCTCGACGAAGACGTAGCCCGCAAACACGTCTGGCAACCAGGCCGAGGTCCGGGATTCTAGTCATTACCACCTAAACAAAATAACGGGGTGTGATAACGTCCCCATAGTTCCTCGATAACCCCGCATTAATCGACACTCTGGGCTGAAATGACGACCGATTCTGCACCCTAAACAGGAGACACCCGGTCCCCCCTCCACCGACTCCTCACATCGCGCAGCTTCGTGGCGTTGATTGTTTCGAACACACTGGGATTGGGCGGCGAGCAGATGCGCCTCGCTGCCCAATCGTGGTGGATACTCGACGAGGGTGGTTCAAAAACTGAGATGGGCCTTGCTGCCGGTCTTCGGTTCATCCCTATTGTAATCATCACCCTGTACGCCGGGGTGATGATTGATCGAATCGGCGGGAAGCGAGTTTTGATCCTCGAACGCAGTTTCCTGGTCATCCTTTCGCTAGTTACCGCCTTCGTTCTGTTCTCAGACCAAGTGCAAATCTGGCACATCGTCGTCCTGACAGCAATCGCCGGTACGACAATCGCTATGGGATACCCATCAACTCAATCGCTTGTTCCACAGGTGGCCCCTAAGGAACTTTTCCAATCCGCTAACTCAATGAATCAGCTTGGAAACGCGCTTGGCCGCACGCTTGGGCCGTTGCTCGCTGGAATCTTGATCGCAATCAAGGACGCCGCGGTAGCCTTCATAGGCCTTGCAGTGGTTTACGCGGTTTCTGCCCTCGCAACATTCGGCATCGGCACGAAAACTCCCCTGTGCTCGGAATCTGGATCGGCAATAGGCCAAATAGCCGACGGGCTACGGTACATCAGGCGCAATCCCATCCTGATGTGGGTGATCCTGATGGCCTACTCAGTAGTTTTCTTGTCGTTCTTTTTTTCCGATCATCCCGGTCTACGCTCGCGATGTACTCAACACCAGTGAAGTGCAATTTGGATGGATGTGGGGCGCACTCGCAATCGGTCAGGGTGCCACTGCTGTGACAATTGGAGCCACGGGAGGTTTTCGAAACAAGGCTCTCGGCCCGGTAGCTGAAGCACTAATTTTTGGAATAGGCCTAATCGCGTTTGGTCTCTCAGAAACCTACTGGCTGTCGCTAATATTTCTGGTTATTACTGGCATCGGTATACCGCTGTTTATCACCTCTGTGATAACTCTTCTGCAGGATCATTCCGAGCCTGCGTACCTCGGTCGAGTAATGGCGGTATACGCCATATCAGTGCAGAGCTTGTCTGCTGGGTGGTTGCCTGGAGGATTCCTGCTGGACACAATCGGAAACTTCCCGACCGTTCTCGTAAGCATCGGTGGGGCATGGAGTATCGTGTTCCTCAACTACGCTTCATCGAAAGAACTCCGACGAGCATGAGCGCTCTCGGTTCTGATCGCGTTCCGATGATAAATTGCCCAAACCATGAACATCATCGACGCACACCCGCACATCTACTATGACGACCAAACCAAATACCCGGCCATCGACGATCCGTGGAACCCCGGCGAACCGGCCACCGCCGAAGACCTGAAGTCAAAGATGGACGCGGCCGGAGTCGATAGAGCCGTGTTCATCCAGACCAGCACGTTCTACGGTCACGACAACCGATACGTGATGGAATCGACCCGCCAGTACTCACAGTGGGCAACCGGAGTCGTAACGCTAAGCCCCGACAATCCGAAACACCTAGAAGTGCTCGAAGACGCAGTCACGAACTACTCGGTACGAGGGCTAAGAGGCACATCCGACCCAAACGGAAAAATCGGCTCACCAAACGTAAAACGCCTCTGGACAAAAGCCCGCGACCTCGGAATCGTAGTCAACTGCATGGTCATGGACGATCTCGACCGGGTGCCTGAAATCGAAGCTCTAGCAAGCGAGCTCGACGACCTAAACATCGTCATCGACCACTGCTTCATGCTCAACACGTTCCGAAAAACTGACGAGACACTGAGCGCCCTCGAACGCCTGGCTAGCCACCCGAACATCCACGCCAAACTCACCAGCGGAACCCACGGCTCAGCGCGCGTCTACCCGCACGAAGACATGCACGCACCTCTCAAACGAGTCATCGAAGCATTCACACCACAACGATGCGTATGGGGATCAAACTTCCCGAACGCACTCTGGTCGAAAGGCACCAGCTACGCCCAGAATCTAAGCCTGTTCACAACCGAACTCGGCCTGTCGCAGTCCGATCAAGACGCCATTCTCGGCGGAACCGCCAGTAGGCTCTGGTTTTAGTTAGCATCTTCTACAACGTCGCCGCGCCATTCGCGCCAAATGCCGAAGCAACCCATCGAAACACCGCTAGCAGTGCTAATCTGAATTCTCGATAAATATCACCTGCCCTCAAGTCGCCGACTACTCTGCTACCAAATGACGACAACGCAACCAAAACAACGACCCGTAATGAAACGCCCACTTGCGGTTCACGTAATGGCAAAACCAACCGGCGCAATCTGCAACATCGACTGCACCTACTGCTTCTATCTCGAAAAAGAGAAACTCTACCCGGATAAGGCTCGCGGTGCGTGGAAAATGGGTGATGAAGAGCTTGAAGCGTACGTAAAGCAGTACATCGAAGCGCAAGACATTCCATTAGTGAACTTCGCCTGGCAGGGCGGCGAACCCACGTTGATGGGTGTCGATTTCTATCGCAAAGCCGTAAAGCTGCAGAAGCAGTACGCAGGCAAAAAGCAGGTATCAAACGCCTTCCAGACCAACGCCATTTTGCTCGACGATGAGTGGGGCGAATTTCTCGCTGAAGAAAAGTTCCTCGTTGGCGTTTCGATCGACGGTCCAGAAGAAATCCACAACCGTTACCGAATGACACAGGGCGGCGAGCCAACCTGGCACATGGTCATGGCGGGAATCGAAGTACTCAAGAAGCACAAGGTCGAATTCAACACGCTCACCGTGCTCCACAAGCACAACGCCGATCACCCGAAAGAGCTGTACGAATTCCTAACCCGTGAAGTCGGCAGCCACTATCTACAGTTCATACCGATAGTCGAACGTGTAGCCGACAAACTACCAGCCCACTTCCTACAACTCGTTGGGCCCGAGTTCCGAGACGGCGCAACAGTAACCGAATGGTCGGTTGGATCCGAGCAATATGGCAACTTCCTGACCGGCGTGTTCGATCAGTGGGTGCGAAAAGACATCGGCACATACTTCGTTCAGATCTTCGACACGGCTCTCGCAAGCTGGATGGGCCAGAACGCCGGACTCTGCATCTTCGCCGAAACCTGCGGCGACGCCATGATCATCGAACACAACGGCGATGTTTACTCCTGCGACCACTTCGTCTATCCCGAATACAACCTCGGCAACGTTGCCGACACCACAATTCGAGAGATGGCCGAAAGCCCTGAACAGCGCAAGTTCGGCACCGACAAACGAGACACGCTTCCAGATTTCTGCCGATCTTGCGAATTCCGATTCGCGTGTAACGGCGGCTGCCCCAAGCAACGCTTCACCAAGACGCCCGATGGTGAAGACGGCCTGAATTATCTCTGCGCCGGATACAAAAAGTACTTCGCTCACACCGAGCCATACATGAAGGCGATGGTCGCCGAACTTCGAAGCGGACGCCCCGCCGCCAACATCATGGAAAAAGCGAACGCCATCCCGAAGATGTCGGACAATCCCTACGCCGGAGTAGGCCGCAACGACATGTGCCCCTGCGACTCAGGCAAAAAGTTCAAACGCTGCCACGGCGGCGGCTAGGCCGCGTTTTCTTGAAGACGGCTTGGTAGCCCAACTCTGTCATTGCGAGGCGCCCGATAGGGCAACGTGGCAATCAGCGTTTTCGAGCAACGCTCCGATCGAATGTCGGCGGACACCGAACATTCCGCTTGCACCCATTCAAAGTTATCGGCACATGTTAAAAGCAGCATGATGTTCACCGTTATTGCCACGTCGCCTCAAGTCAGGCTCATCGCAATGACAACATGAGTTCCCACACCCCTCACAACCACCACCCCCGCCCAGCGGGTAGAATTTCACGGGCTAATTCAACACGCCCGCCCACTACTCGATTTTTCGAGGGAGCTACTCCAGTGAAACTCAGGACCAACCGCGCAAAGCAGAAGCTCGCTAACGGCGAGATCGTAACCATCGTCAGCAGCATCACTCACCCCGACGATATCGATGCGGTTGGACCACTCGGATTTGACGGAATCTGGCTCGAAGGCGAACACGGCGCAACCGACCCCGCCGATCTCGGCAACCTCACCCGGGCATGCGATATCTGGGGCATGACCTCGGTAGCCCGCATCAACCTGAACGAACAGGGTCTCATCTATCGAACACTTGACCGAGGCGCGCAGGCCATCGTCGTTCCCCACGTAAACAACGCAGCGGAAGCCCAAAACGTTGTCGATGGCGGTAAGTTCACCCCTCTCGGAAAACGTGGCATGTTCACCAGCCGACAGGGACTCGGCGTTGAAAACTATTTCGACCAGGCAAACGACGAGTCGATGCTCATCATCCTGATCGAAGACATCATCGCCTGGGAGAATCTCGACGAGATTCTTGCAGTCAAAGGCATCGACGTCGTATTCGTTGCACCCGGCGACTTCGCAGCGTCGATGGGTCACATGGGCGACCATCAGCACCCCGATGTGCAGGAAAAAATCAACGACGCACTAACTAGAATCGTCGCAGCCGGCCAACACGCTGGAGCGCTGGCAACAAACGAAAACGTCGCCGATTACGTAAAGATTGGTGTGAGGTTCTTCATGACGGGCGCAGGTCCGTGGATTGGCAGCGGATTCAACGAGTTCGTAGCCAATGCAGAAGCTGCAAAATAATTACTAGGAATTTTTGACCAGCAGGTATCTAATCAGCCCGGTCGAAATCGAAACGTATACGGAAAACGGGATTTATCGAATTGAAAAGTGTGACGTCTAAGCGACTTTTAATCATGGTGGGAATGCTCGCCCTCTTCGTGCTGGCAGCGTGTCAGGCTGCCGGTAAAAATCCCGAAAACGTTGAAATCAAAGTGATTCTCCCAACGCAAGACACCAAATTGTGTCTGAACAACAGCTACCCGCAAGGCGCTCCTGTCTTCGGGGATGTCTCGCGAGACCAACTCGTAGGCGATCCCGATGGCATCAAAATATTTGACCGAGTAGTTGGCAGCGGAGACGAACCAAAAATCGAGGATCTGGTTACTGTGAACTACACAGGCTGGCTCGGGGAAGGCTGCGTTTTCGATTCATCGCACGCTCGTGGCGAAGAAGCGCAGCTCCTTCTGGTTGCCCTTATTCCGGGCTGGCGACAAGCGATGGCCACCATGAAGCCCGGCGGAGTGCGTCGAGTCGAGATTCCATCAGCACTCGCGTACCGAGAGCTTGGCTCACCGCCAGTAATTCCCGCAAACGCAATACTCACATTTGAAATCGAACTCGTAAGCGTTCTCACACCAGCCGCAGCAAGTGCCACCGCAACGGTCGTCGCTGCAAATGCAACCCCAACCCCTGTTCCTACCGCAACGCCCGAAGGAGGGCCAATAGTGTCTTGTGACAACCCCGGTTACCCGGATTCCGCACCCCAGTACGGCGATGTGACTGAAGATCAGTACACCGATCAGCCTTCAGGCATCCGCGTATTCGACGCTAAGGTCGGTGATGGTGCCGAACCCGATCAGAACAGCACCGTTGATATTCACTACACAGGCTGGCTTGTGGCTGACGGCTGTGTCTTCGACTCTTCCTACTCACGAGGACAGTCGGTGTCGTTCCCAGTTGGCGGCGTAATTCCCGGATTCCGTGACGCCATTCTCGGTATGAAGGCCGGTGGCCAGCGACGTGTCTACATCCCCGCCGATCAGGGCTACGGCGCAGGCGGCGCAGCCGGAGCAATCCCGCCAAACGCCGACCTCGTATTCGACATCGTCCTCGACGGCGTTCGATAGGTACCAGTGGGTGCCAGCGGCACTTTTTTCTTTCGCGGGAACGGTGCTGGCTGGTTTGGTGAGGTGACTCTCTCAGCGTCAACTTGTGAAACCGCTTGCCAATTGTCATGCTGAACTAGATTCAGGATCGCTATCAATCAGTAGTTGCAATCCAGTGACCCAAAAACTCCTAACAATCGCATACGCCCTACTAGGCTTCACAAAAACAGTAGCCTGCACATTCAGCCGCTCGATTAAGTAGCCACCCGCTCGATAAACTCCCAACATGCCTTCTCACTACCTGTCCATCGACGTTGGGTCGACCTCTGTTACCGCTCTAATCATCGACATCGAAACGAAGTCCGTGGTCGGGTCATCCACCACTGCCAACACTGCTGAAACCACGTCTGCAAACGACAAGAAGATCGGCAGGTCAGAGTGGAACCTCGACCAAATGACCGAACTCGCAGCCACCAACGCTGCAGGTCTCATAGAACGCACGAAAACCCAACCCGCAGCGATAGGCATCACCGGTCAGCAACAAGGACTCCAGCTGCTCGATAACGACCTCAACACAGTCGGCAGCTTCATCTCCTGGCAGGATCAACGATCAAAAGACCTCCTACCCGGCGAAAACCGCACCTACCTCGACGCCATGGGCGAACTCGGCGGCGCAACATCTGAAGACGGCGGACTCCCCGCCTTCGAAAACGTCGGATGCCCTATCGTCACCGGCTACACCGCCCCAAATCTGTACTGGCTGAAGGCCAGCAACGAACTCCCGCAAAACGTTCACGCCACAACCGCACCCGAGTTCGTAGTGTCTCGACTCACCGACACCCGCCCCGTCACCGATCCAACCGACGCCGTGAGCTGGGGCGTTTACGATCTAGCCCAGATGGGCTGGAACTACGAACTCATCAACTCGCTAGGCCTCGATCGCACGCTATTCTCCAATCTTGCCGATTCCTGCACCCCCGCCGGCCAACTCACCAACGCCATGGCAAGCAAACTCGGCACCAAAGCAGGAATCCCCGTCTCGGTAGCATCGGGAGATCACCAGTGCAGCTTCGCTGGAACCGTAGCCGACTACGAAAACACCGTAGCCATCAACGTTGGCACAGGCGGCCAGGCATCGGTCTACGTCGATCAACCAACCCCACGAGGCTGGCTCGAGCTCCGACCCTATATCCAGAGCGGATACCTGCTGGCGGGGGTCGGCGTAGTCGGAGGTCGAACGTTCCGCACGCTAAGAGATTTCTTCAACAACACCAGCCGTGCGATCGCCGGATACGAACTCGACCCCGATGTGCTTTACGAAAAACTTGTCGAACTCGCAGCCGAAGTCCCCGCGGGTGCTGACGGCGTCGTTGTCGATCCACTATTCACGGGCTCCCGCAGCAACCCGAAGGCCAAAGCAGCCATCCGAGAAATCACTCCGGGCACGTTCACACCCGGCCACATTGCACGAGCGCTCTTCGAAGCCATGGCGGCGCAGCTAGCCGATTCTTACCGAGAGGCGGCGAAGCTTGGAGCAGGCGAGCGATCAAAGCTTGTCGGATCAGGCAATGCAATCAAGCTCAACCCAATCCTAAGAGAATCACTCGAAGCCGAACTCGGCATGCCCCTCCAACTGGGAGCCCACAACGAAGAAGCAGCAATCGGAGCCGCCCTCTGCGCAGCGGTTGCCGACGGCTCATTCGCGTCGATAGCCGAAGCCAGCGCATCGTTTGCTTCTGGCACATCTGGCTGAGTCCGCAGAATAACCATTTCTGGGTGTATCGCCTCGACCTGGCTAGGCGACAATAGCCACGCCATGCCCATCCCGCCAGCACCAACACCAGATCAGTTCGATCAAATCGCAAAAGCGATCGATCCCAAAGCAAAAGTCATTTCCACTAGCAAGCTGCTTGGTGGACTCGGCTGCCACATGGACGTACTGGATATGCTTCTGGCCGATGGCACACCACTCAAGGTTGTCACCAGGCAGTACTGGGTAAAAAACGATCCAGAAAACGATCAACGTCCCTCGGGTGAATCGGCCATTCTGAAGGCACTGGCAGCGAACGACGTACCGGTACCGCTACCGCTACCGATCCTCAGAGAAAACGCTGCAAGCAAAATTTTCGGTCGACCCGGACTCGTGATTTCCTACATCGACGGCACGCCCAGTTTCGCACCACTCGATCTACAATATTGGGCAAGGCAACTCGGATCTGCATTAGCTAAAATCCACTCCGCCGCCGTTCCAGATGAACTCAAATCCATCCCGAGGTCGCACATAAACAGCCTCAATAAATGGATGAGTTCTGATGAACCGACAGAAAGATTCGCAAAGCACGAATTAGGACCGGATCTCTGGAAGGCTATGAAGTCGCTCTGGCCGAACGTCGACACCTCCGCCCACCAGATCATTCACTCCGATTTCGGGCCCGGTAACACACTCTGGAAAGACGAGATGCTTCTTGCTGTTGTCGATTGGGAATGGCCGTCGCTGGGTGTACCTTCAGACGATGTCGGTTACTTCCTGGCAGACGCCGCATACGCCGGGCTCAACGTCGAAGAGACATTCATTAACGCCTACGAAAAAACCGCCGGAAAGCCCGTGCAAGACCTGCTTTTCTGGAAGATGATGGCAGCGGCCATCCCGTTGCCTAACGTCGGGCCAGGGGCTCGGGGTTACAACGGTCAGGGAATGAGAATGTTGACCGTATACGATTTTCGGCGAGCACACTCTAACTACGTCAAAAATCTGCTGACAGAGTTCCACGAAAATGTATGAACTGGCACCAGAACCAACTTCCGAACAGTTCGCCAGAATCGCTCAAGCGATAACGCCCGAAGCACAGGTCATATCCACCCGCGAACTTGTCGGTGGCATATCGTGCCGAATGGACGTAATAACGTTCGAAGCAGAAGGCTCGACTCGCGAATCTGTAGTTCGGCAGTACCCACCCTGGCATGCGAACGAAAATCCTCATCCCGGTATAGTCTAAGGCACGGTGTTGGTTTTTTTGGGCGACCATGATATCGCCGCGCCAGCACTGATCCTTCGCGACGAGACATCGAGAATACTAGGTCGACCCGCAATCGTAATCTCACTTGTCGATGGAGACCCCGTCGTCCAACCTGATGAGACACAGAGCTGGGCCGAGCAGTTGGTTAGCGCAATCGTGAAGGTTCACTCTCTACCGGTCACAAATGAACTGAAATCAATCGTAAAACCACTGTTCGACGGATACGACCGTTCGTTCTCGAAAGCACAGCCATCCGACCGCAAAAAAATGCATCCACTCGGCCCCCCAGCCCTGGCGAAAACTCAAAGAAATCTGGCCTTCGATCGACAAGTCAGCCGATGCTCTACTTCATGACGATTACTGGCCCGGAAACACGCTCTGGAAAGATGATTCGCTGGTGTCCATCATCGGCTGGGAAGAACCAAGGCTTGGCATGCCCGCCTGGGACTTCGCAATAATCGTCCAGGACGCCGCCTGCTTCGAGATGGGCATAGAAGATTTTGTTCTGAGTCACTACAGGCGCACATCAGGACAAAATCTAAAGGACTTCGATTTCTGGAGGAGGTGCATCGCTCTCCTCCAGCTGCCAGATCCGGGCGTGTGGGTCGACGGCTACAAAGCACTCGGAGCCAGCGACATCACTCCCGACGAGGTTCGAGCAAATCACACAGCGTCGGTCGAACGGCTTTTAAGTGAGGGTTGAGGGTGAACTACCGTCGCTTTGCTCATCATCCCGACCTTGCCAAAAACAACCAACCCGAGGCACAACCTCGCCAGTTCAGCCCACACAAACCTTGTCTCAGAAAAAGTGTCCTAGGCACCCTCGTCACGGTTTGATTACGAACTTCACGCCTTTGCCTTCGCCTGAATCGACAATCGCCTGCGGAACATTCTGAAGATCGTAGCGACCCGAGATCACACCGCTCAAATCGAGCTTGTTGATCTCCTCTGGCGTACGTGCAAACACGTCACCACGCCCAAACGCACCCTTCACCGTGATCTCCCGGTAGTGCATGTCGTAAAGATCGACCGGCAGAGGTGCGCCTTCCGGAGCCACCCCGATAATCAGGACCTGCCCACGAGGCCGAACCACCTCAACACACTTCGCCACCAGTTCTGGTCGCCCCACTGCCTCGGCAGCAAGGTTCGCTCCGTATCCGTCGTTGTGATCCTTGACGAAATCGCTCAAATCACCGTCGGCCGGATCGTGAAGCAGGTCGGCACCGAACTGTCGTGCCATCTCACGCCTCGCGGCAACCGGCTCCGACATGATCATCCGCTCAACACCTCGACGTTTCAGGAACGCCAGCGTGAAAAGCCCCATGATTCCGCCACCAATCACGACTCCAATTCCGCCCTCATCGATACGCATCATCTCTGATCCAGAAAGACAGCACGAAGCAGGTTCAGTAAGTGCAGCCTGCTCAAGATCAAGATCATCCGGAATTTTCACCGCCGATTGCGTAGGAGCAGTGGCGTACTCGGCAAACATCCCCGAAGTGAGATCGGCGTTTTCGCATCGAGACTCCGACCACGTTGTACACGCCGAACAAACCCCGCAATGACTAGTCGTGTTCATCACGACTCGATCGCCAATCCGGCTCTTGTCCACGCCGTCGCCAACCTCAACGATCACACCCGAGCCCTCATGACCAAGCACCTTTGGCGGCGTTGAAGGAAATAGGCCCTGCGTGATGTGCACGTCGGTTCCGCAAACGCCTATAGTGTCGACTTTTACGACAACCCTTCCCGGCTTGGCTGTGGGATCGGGTATCTGGTCGAGGGTGAACTTGTCGCCACCGTGCCACGTCATCACTCGCATCATGAGGTTTGCCTCTTATCGCTCGAAAACAGTGTCGTCCAGCACCGGACGCTTACCCACGGCTTCGATGATGCGGATAGTAGGCGCGCCTAACGGTCAGTTCAACGCGAATGACCCGTAGTTTTGCGATGAAGGGCCGCTAAACCCCGACTCCACACTCCTCCAAAGCAGCCAAAACCTCGTCGGTAATTTCCGAAAGGTCGCCCGCGCTCGTGGCGATTACCGCGTTTGCAAGATCGGCAGGTTCGAGTGCGCCCGAAAGGCACGTCAACTGCTCAATAGTGAGATCACTCACCGGAATCGGTGTATCAGTCGGCTCCTCTAATGGCTCTACAAGCGGACCTCCACCATCACCGATGCCGCCATCCGGCTCGACGGGAATAGCGATTCCGCTACCACATTTCTCAAGTGCTGCTTGCAGCTCGGGGGTAGGCCCATCTGCACCCGCTGAATTGCGAAGCCCGGCAAATCCGCCCTCGCCAAGTTCCTCGTTCATACACTCCTGGAAAGATCCATCGGCTCCGAATGCACCGCCAAAGCCGCCGCCGCCAAACGTACGGCCACCAAATCTACCGCCACCATCTCTGCCGCCAAACGCCCCGCCGCCATCACCAAAGTTCAGCCCACACTCTTCGAACGCTGCCAGCGACTCAGGCGTAATGCCGCCACCGCCACCGAGATTATCTGCGAAATCTTCACCCAGTTCACCGGCAAGGCATTCTCGAATCTCTGGGTCAGCAAAGCCACCACCAGCAAACCCGCCAAATAATCCGCTGCCATTTCCAGTTGCGCCGCCAACTTCAACTCCACAAGATTCGAGCATAGCGAGTTCCTGCGGATCGAGCCTGCCCAGCAACTCGGGGCCTATTGCTCCTGAACCTGCGTCGAATCCGTCACCTAATTGTTCAGATAAGCACTCCAACACTTCGGGATCAGAAAGAGCCTCTCGTACGCTTAATGCCGAATCAGTACCGACAGCCTCAGATACATCCTCGGAAGCAACGGTCGGAATCGGTGTGGGAGGTTCTGCAGTTGGCTTCTCCACAGCCGATTCACATGCGACAGCAACCATCGCGATCATAATCGCTATTGAAATGAGAAGCGTAGAGCGTTTAATTCGAGGCATTAGAGTTCCAGCCGACCAGCGTATTACAAACAAATAAACGACCTTTCCCTTGCCGCGCCCCGTGCGAGCGCGGCAAGGGAATCAGGAAGGTCTCAGCAAGCATACTATTCGCATTATGCTCAGGAAATGTGAAGATTCTTGAACGGGTTATTGCACAACTGTCAGCAAATCGGCACAACTCTGTAACGATTCGAGCGTCTCCTTGCCTTGACAAAGCAAAACCATGTTGCCGACCACTACATAGTCGAAATACTTCGGGTATCCACAGCGACCAACGTGGTGACCACCGCTGGAATCACATCGACGGCGCTCGATGAGGCCCTCTTGCCAGCGCTGATCATCGGAGTAAAGCGATGCGCCGGCGCCGGTCGCCTCATTCGCATACTCCACGCCAATTTCGCCCGTAGCTTCGTGCGAGAAATAGAACCGTGCTTCGTACTCAAGCCGATTGTAGGGATCGACGCCGTAAAAGCCGTAGTGAACTGAACTGGCACCTTCCAAGCCTGCAACGTCGTAAGTTTTAGACTTCTTGAACCCGGCGGCTTCCAAATCAGCAACCGAGTAGGCGCGATCCGTATCTTCAAGAGCCGCTATTAGTCCATCGATCGAAAATCCCACTCCGCAGGTCTCAAACGCGGTCGCGAAGCTCTGAATTTGATCGCCTTTCAACGTTCCGCCAATTCCAACAGCAAACGATTCGCCCAACTCGCCCGCCATGCAAGCTTCATCCCGTGATCTCAGCACAGCGAGTTCTTCTTGAGTCATGCACTCAATGAACCCCTGCATTGCGAACTGCACAACTTCGCTTTGTGGCTCACCATCTCCAATCATCAGTTCGGAAAGCGCACCTTCGGGAACGTCAGCTAATAGCGATTCCAAACACGCCAGTGAAGAGCCGCTAAACGATCCCGAAGCCTGCTGAATTTGCCCCGCGATAAAACCCACCACGAGTTCGTTCGAGAAGCACCCACCGAGCATCGCTTGCTCGTGCGACGTCGAATCGGCTCCAGCTGCCAGTTCAGCCAATCTCGGCTCGCCCAACGAACTGATCAGACATTCAGCATCGGCCTCTGGCATCTGCGCCACAAATCCCTCGAAATCTTCTTGCGGTGAAACCGTAATCAACGAAATCGAAGAGGCTGGAGGCGTGGGCGCAGGCGTGCGGGTCGATGTCGGAGGCACAGCGGTCGGTTCGGCATCACCTCCGCAGGCAACGAATAAGAATGCGAGTAACGGCCCAACCGATATCAGCAGCCCTCGACGATTCATCTATACCCTCAGTCAGCCCGTTAATCGCCCGACAGGCGTTCTACATACAATCCTTCACGAACACAGCAACCTCACGAGGGCCCATCCGACCCACCTGCGTGGTTGCGTACAACGAAGCGGCAACTTCACCACCCGGCCTGAGAATGAACTCGGCAGGTTGAGTAATTGCAAGCCCTTTTCGTTCACTTTGGACTGACCCAATAGCAGCAATATCGGCTTCCGTGATTCCGAGTCCAACCGGGAACGACAACTTACTATCTGAAATGGTCTTGCGCGCCCCGGCTTCAGGATCGGTACTGGCTGCGATCACCTTGATACCCAAACGGTTCAGCAAACGAAACTGCTCTTGAACTGCGTCTAACTGACGCTTGCAGTAACCTCACCAGCCACCGCGATAAAACAGCACGTACGCCCAAAAGTCGCTCACGTCGCCCGGCAACGAAATCGACTCACCACGCGGAAGCGCAATCTCCATCTCTGGAAACTGGTCGCACGGCATCAACATCGCCATAAATTATTGCTCCCCAAAATCAAGAAGCGCTCGCTTTTAGCTTCGTTTGGCAATTCTTGACCTGAAGCTGAACCGTTCAATTCGCCGGCCTGACGACGATGTTCACAAGCCTGCCCGGCACGTAAATCTCTTTGACAATAGTCATGCCGTCAAGATGGCGAGCCACGTTCTCAGCGGATTTGGCAGCGGCGATTGCACCTGCCTCGTCGATATCAGCAGCAACCTCGACCTGATCACGCAACTTGCCCTGAACCTGAACCGCCAGGGTAACGGTGTCGGTAACGGTCAACGACTCGTCAAACTTCGGAGACAGCTCAAGGTGAATCGAATACGAATGCCCGCTTCGCTCCCACAGCTCTTCGGCGATATGCGGGGCAAGTGGTGCCGTGTGCAAAAGCAAACGGTCCACTCCCTCTCGCCACGCTGAGGCAGATACCTTCCCGGCGTCGTAGCTTCGAATCAACGCGGTAGTGAACTCCATGAGCGCCGCGATCGACGTGTTGAACTTGAACGCATCCATATCGGCCAGCACACGCTGAGTCGTCGAGTGCGCAGCCCGAGCCAAATCTCGCTCGGCAGTCTCATCACCGGTACTCCCGAGAGACGACTCGTCACGCTGTGCGACATCCCAGATCCGCCTCAACCAACGAGTAATCCCGTTGATTCCCGAATCCGACCAGTCACCACCCTGATCCCATGGCCCCAAAAACATGAGGTAGCAGCGAAGAGTATCGGCACCATGCCGTTCGACAACCGGATCGGGCGGAAGCGGATTCGACCGCTTTGAAATCTTCCCGCCGTCCTTGGTCAACATTCCCTGGTTGGTGAGCTTGGTGTACGGCTCGTCAAAATCAACGTATCCAAGATCACGCAACGCCTTGTTGAAAAAGCGAGAGTACAGCAGGTGCATCACCGCGTGCTCGGCTCCGCCCTGGTACGCGGCGACCGGCGCCCACGCACGAACCTGCTCATCGTCGAACGGATCTTCGCCGGGGTGCGGACTCGCGAAGCGCAGGTGGTACCACGACGAGCACACAAAGGTGTCGAGAGTATCGGTTTCTCGCTTGGCAGCTTTGCCGCAATCGGGGCAGGTGGCGTTCAGGAAATTCGGATCCATCGCCAGCGGCGACTTGCCATCGGCTTCGAACTTCAAGCTTTCGGGCAGCAGTACCGGCAAAAAATTTTCGGGAACCGGAACCGTTCCACAGTCATCGCAGTAAACAATCGGGATAGGCGTGCCCCAGAACCGCTGCCGTGAGATCAGCCAGTCGCGCAGGTGATACGTGATGGTTCGCTCGCCCCACTTGTTCGCCTCGATCTTGTTGGCGATGGCTTCGATGCCCTCTTTGCTCGACATGCCATCGAACTCGCCCGAATTGACCTGTGTACCAGCTGGAATCCACGCCTCTTCGAGTTCCCCGCCGTCCCAATTCGGTGGCGCGACCACAACTCGAATCTCAAGGTCGTACTTCTTGGCAAAAATAAAGTCGCGCTGATCGTGCGCCGGCACACCCATCACAGCACCGGTTCCGTACGTTGCCAGCACGTAATCTCCCACCAGCACTGGAACGCGCTCACCGTTCAATGGATTTATGCAGTAAGCGCCAGTCTCGACGCCGGTCTTCTCACGCTCAGTCGAGGTACGTTCGATCTCGGTCTCTCTCGCCGCGTTCTCAACGTAGCCTTCCACCGCTGCTTTTTGAGCAGGCTGAGTCAGTTTTTCAACCAGCGGATGCTCAGGAGCAAGCACCACGAACGTCACGCCGTAAACCGTGTCGATTCGAGTTGTAAACGTATCGATCTGCTCGCCGGCAGCGAACTCGCTCACATCGAAACCAATCGTCGTTCCCGTCGAACGGCCGATCCAGTTCCGCTGCATAGTCTTGATCTTCTCGGGCCAATCGAGTCCACCGAAATCGAGAAGTTCGTCTGCATATTTTGTTATTGCGAAGTACCACTGCGGCATCAAGCGCTTGGTCACAGTAGTGCCGCATCGCTCGCACACGCCGTCCTTCACTTGCTCGTTTGCGAGGGTCGTCTGGTCGTTGGGACACCAGTTCACCTGCCCGTTTTTCCTGTAAGCCAGGCCATTCTTCAGGAACTGCAGGAAGAAGTACTGGTTCCACTTGTAGTACTCGGGATCCGACGATACAAGCTCACGTGTCCAATCGTAAGACGCACCCATTTCTCGGAACTGGCGGCGCGAGTTCTCGATATTCAGGTAGGTCCATTCACGGGGATCCTCGCCCCGCTCTATCGCGGCATTTTCTGCGGGCAATCCGAACGAGTCGAAGCCCTGCGGGTGCAATACGTTGTATCCCTGCATCCGTTTGAACCGGGCATAGGCGTCTGATCCGGAATACTGGAACCAGTGACCCATGTGGATGTCACCGGACGGGTACGGAAACATGACCAGCGAGAAGTAATTTTCCTTGCCTTCAACGTGATCGGCGGCGTTGTAAATGCCGTCTTTCTCCCACTTCACTTGCCACTTTTTTTCGATATCAGCAGGCGTGTAGCGGTTGTAATCGTTGCCCGATTTCCCGCCATCTGAACCCGATCGACTTTTACCCGTTGTAGTCAAAAATTCGTTTCCGGACTTGTTCGTAAACTTCGTTCGCCAGTACGACGTTCGCCAGGCGACCCAAACCAACTTATCTCTCTAAGGACCGCGCGTCACACGCACGAGTGGCGAATTTTAGCAATCGTGAGAGCGGATGGGTGGCGCCAGCTAGTCCGACGAGGGAACGAGCGCCCATTTCCAGCGAACGTAAACCAACGACACGATAATCAGCGCACCCCACGGCATCGAGAACGTTTGCAATGCCACGGGAATAAGCGGAAGCATGCTCACAACGAACACTCCAAGGGCAGTTCTGCGAACCAGAGTGGGCGAGCGGCCGAGAAGTTTTGTGTAGCGAATTAGCCCAACTCCGCCAAGTGTCGAGATAAGCGCGAGACCGCCGAGTCGTAGCACCGATTCCATCCCATCGCCCTCGAACGACGGGTGAAACGCTACCGTTCCCACGGTGGTTGCAAAAATTACCAACCACCCGGTTATTAGCAGATCACGAACACTAGTTTTCATAGCAATTAAGACTAACCAACTGTGACCGAATCACCAACACGAATTACCGAATCATCATCGAGTGGATTCAGCAGTATCGAAAACGTCGGTGTATCCATGCCGTTGGCCGCGATCAGACCCTTCATGATCTCGTGATCTCGCTCGCCATTTACCGGATTCGCGTGGGTGACGAGACAGCGGGGGACAGTTCGGTCGGCCTTGAAATTGCTACCACCAATCGACACTCGACCCGTCCACGCCAGTTCATCCCAAGCGTCTATGTCATCGATCACGATGTTCGTTCGGAACCTACGCCCATCGATTTCAGTGCCCATGTGCGATTCGAATGCTTTGAGCGATTCTTTGCCGTAAAGACTCACTCCTCCAACTTCGAAATCGTGAAAAAGTCCCTGCCTACCATCGCCAATCAGGTTCAACGGAACTCGTTCGGGGTGTCCAACGAGCGGATTAATGTCGAGCGAAGTGACGTACTCGCCAACCGCTTCACTCAGATCAAAACGGTCTTCTTCCGAGTCGATCGACCCTTCAGCAAACATTTCACCTTCGTAATTCAGCGTCAAAATCCGGGTCTGGTCGTTGAAACTCAGATCAAGAAGTGCGATTGCGGGTGAGTTAACAAGCCCGACAAAGTTGATCTTTCGACGCCATCCCCAGTCATCAGGCGCACCCTGATCGGCAAACCGGAATCCCAACACCCTATCGCCCTGAACCTTGCCGCCCACGAACCGCAACTCGTCGACTCGCTCAGGTGTAAACGACTTAACCGGGTGGCGATAAAGTTCAGTGATTTTTGGCATTGCTAAAGATTACGACTTTTTGGCATTGCGAGGAGGAACGACGTGGCAATCAGCGTTCAGCGCGAAACAACATCACGAATTGGCGAACCGCCGACCTGCCAGTATCACCTCTGGACAAAGCGCTGAAGTTAACTCCAAATGGTTACCGATTGCCACGTCGTTCCTCCTCGCAATGACAAAGGCAACGCGGCTCCACCATCCACCTAAAACCGCGATGAACCTCTACTCGAATCGAAGTGGGTCTTCAAATCTGGATTCGCCACGATGTAGTCCTTCGAATCCATCACAAGATTCTCCTGCAGCTGAACCGTCATACCACCATCTACCGCCAGCACCTGACCCGTGATAAACGATGCCTCGTTCGAACACAGGAACCCCACGGCGTTGGCGATATCTTCCGGCTCACCCGTTCGCCTCACCGGGTAGTGCAACTCAAACAGCCTGAACCCCGCATCGTCGCCGACCTCGTTCCAATTCGCGTTTCCTCGCTCTGTCACAATGTGACCTGGGGCGATTGCGTTAACCGTGATCCCAAGTGGCCCAAAGTCGATCGCCATCTGCTTCGTCAGGCCGATCACAGCAGCCTTCCCGGCGTTGTAAATCAAAGACCGGGGAGCCTGGTGAAGTCCGTGAACCGACGACATATTCACGATACGTCCTACGTTGCGAGCGGGAGGATCACCATGCCGCCGACCAGCGCCAGTCCATTCCACCTGTTCGTAGTGTGGATCAGCTCCCGATTCTTCCATCGCAGGAACAGCAAACTTGGCACCGAGATACAGCGCACCCACAAGCAGGTCCATTCCGGCGTGCCAGTTCTTGGACTCGACCTCGACCGCACTTCCCGCATTGCCGGCACCTGCATAGGCGTTTTGAACCAGCAGATCGAGTCGCCCAAACGTAGAAACAGCCGTTTCAACCATCTCCTCAGCCACCGATTCCTCAGAAACATTCCCCGCCATGAACTCGGCTTTGCCACCTGATGCACGAATCTCATTGACGGTGTTGACCCCGGCTGCTTCGTTCACATCGACGATCAAAACACCCGCGCCATCTGCCGCAAATCGACGAGCACACCCGCCGCCGATACCAAGCGCACCACCCGTAACAATTGCACTTCGCCCATCAAATCTGCCCATTAGATCGCCTTCGATTCTGTAATTTGCCGCACGCCCATCGGTGATGCGGGTCATTGTTCCAGACTTGGGCGTCGGATGTGAGACGTATAGACTGACAGTGACTCCGGTTCTTCTCCCGTGCCCTGAGCGAAATCATCGGAGTCGAAGGGTCTGGGGCCGGGTAGCGCACTCCGCCCAAAACGCTACAGTCGAAAATTTCTGGTTACTGGACCGAAATGTGGCGTAACCTGCGATCGTTCAATCAATTGGCATTTGGGAACCGATCAACCAACCCACGGGAGCACACACTTGGCGTTCGATGTAGTAATTCGAGGCGGAACCGTAGTCGATGGCACTGGTGCACCGCCAAAGAAAGCCGACATAGGCATCACCGGCAAACGCATCGCGACCATCGGCGACATTCCTGCCACTGGCTCGGAAACCGCCAAAACCATCGACGCAAACGGTCTTCACATCTCGCCCGGATTCATCGACGTCCACTCCCACGCCGACGCAGCACTCCTCACCGATGGCCAGCACGCCAGCGGCATTCGTCAGGGTGTAACAACCGAAATCATTTCGCCCGACGGTCTCACTCTCGCTCCGCTCTCGCCAGAAAACTACAAGATGTACAGCTGGTACCTTTCTGGGATTCTCGGGATCGCCCCGCAAGACATCGATATGTCGTCGATCGAAGCGGCACGCAAGAACTATCACCACAAAACTTCGTGCAACGTGGCGATCTTCGCGGGTCACGGCCCAATAAGGCTCGAAGCAGCCGGCATGAACGATGTTCCGCTAACCGGCGACCGCCTGAATGCCGCGCAAACCCTCCTCAGAGAATCGCTTGAACAAGGCGCAGTAGGATTCGCCACCGGCCTGTCGTACTACCCGAACAGCTGGTCCGACACCGACGAACTCTGCGCGCTAATGGAGGTCGCCCGCGAATTCGACCGCCCAATGTCGATCCACCTTCGAAACCACAACAAAGACCGCGCGTTCGGTGATGGCGGCGTACCAGAAGCACTCGAAGTCGCCCGCCGCACCGGAACAAAACTCCACTTCGAACACTTCCGCACCGACGCCAAATCCGCCGGTCAAGTCGACCAGATCATGGAGCCGATCGACAAGGCAAAATCCGAAGGCCTCGACATCACGCTCGAAACCTATCCATACCCGGTCGGTTCGTCGTTCCCGCAGGCATTCTTCCCCGGCTACTTCCACGAAGGTGGACCCGAAGAGATGCTCCGAACCCTCAACGACGAAGACAAGCGAGCCGAACTCATTAGAAGAATGAGCGAGATTTCGTACACCGCTCCCGCAGGCAACGTCTGGACTCACATCAACTCGGAAAAGAACAAGCACCTCGAAGGCTGGCTGTTCGATGATGTCGCAACCGAGTGGGGCGTGAGCGTTGAGGAAATGATGGCCCGAATGATGGCCGAAGAGGCACTCGCCTGCGGCATGCGGGTAGCTCCTCCCGGGAACGTGACAATCTGGCGACAGGTCGAAGAAGACATCATGCAGTTGATGGCCCGACCCGACTACATGGTTGGGTCCGACTCGATTCCCGTTGGCGGCATGCCACACCCCCGCGCCTATGGCTGCTTCGTGCGAATGGTCGGCCGATTACGCCGTCGATATTACTACCCGCTCGAACAGGTAGTACAACGAATGACCCAGAACCCGGCTGAAAGATTCGGCCTTACCGACCGCGGCGTTATCGCCGAAGGTAAATTCGCCGATCTCGTGATTTTCGACGAGCAAAAAATAACCGACCGCTCATCGTTCGAAGATCCCAAAGTCCACCCCGAAGGCGTGCCACACGTACTAGTGAACGGCAAATTAGCAGTAGAAAACGAAGCCGTAACCGGCGAACTCGCAGGCCAGGCAATTCCATAGGCCGTGTGCGCCCTTCACGCACGCGTGTAGTTCAGATCATGCGTCTATGTGCGTCACGAACAACACGCACCACTTATTAATTACCAAATGACAACTTTGGTAACTTTGATTCGGATCGAACATGCCGGTACTCTAAGACTGGGCTGATAATCGACGATGTAAAAACTATGCGTCGGGAGAGGTGTGTGCATCGCCTTCCAACTTTTTCCGCCTACCGCTCCACTTTTCTAGCACTAGCGATCCTCGGCGCCACCCTGCTATTCGGCTGCTCATCTGAACGAGACCCTGACTACCTCGACGTCAAACCGCGAACTCTTAATGTTGGCGACCCGATCATGCGAATCCGCAGCGGCGTAAACGATACGCCATTCGATGTCGATATCTCCATCCTCGAATCTCTAGGAACTGTCAGCTACAGCGTTGACGATCCATACGAACTAACCGATGTTGAATATGAAGGAGTACTGCTCTCCGTTCTATTTGAACGATTTGGCGGCGCCGAATCAAAGTCGGTAACGACTCTTGCCATCGACGACGACACCCAGACAATTCCGAGAGATCACATCGGAAAATGGCCACTGTTGCTGGCTTTGAAGGCCAACGGGAGTTACTCACCACGCTCCCACCGTGGTCCTGTAATGATCATTTACCCGTACGACCAATATCCCGAACTAGACCCGACGATCTACGATCCTTTCTGGGTTTGGCAGATATCTGATATGACGTTCAATTGATAGCTCCGATCGCATGGGAATAATGCCACGCAAAAAGTAAAGCGCTTCGTGCGCAGGCAATTCAAGCTCTCGTTACAGGACAAAGTTTCGATCGTTGCCTTCTTGTTGTTCCTATCGGTTGTCGCCGCGTCTATCATCTCGATCACACTAACGAGGTCGTCTCTGAGCGACTTTCGCCAATCCGTTTTCTCCAACGTTTCGACCAGTAACGACACAGCTCTATCGAGCGCTATGGTCGCGTTCATGCTCACTCGGTACATTCATGGAGAGGATGTTGAAGACCAACTTCTGATCAGAATCGATGTCCTCAATACCCAGATGAACATCGCAAAGACCAAATTTCCTGATGCCCCGGGCAATTTCACCGCCGAATCCATGGAAAATTGGAGCATAGCGAAAGAAGGACTTGAGTTGGTTATTGCAGGAAGCAGGGATCCAGAGCTCATCGATTGACCATCCAGCAGTACCACCCCACAAACCAGCCATCACCCACCAACCTCGCAGAAAATGTGGCATTGCCACCTACTCGCGGTGGATTAGTTCGATTCGAATGTCCCCTGGCGCTGAGATGAACGCAATCGATACACCACCGCCGTTGTTGATCGGGCCTTCCTTGTGTTCGGCGCCCATAGCGACCAACCGAGCAATATCAGCATCCATGTCGTCAGTATCGAACCCGAAATGCTCAAGACCATAGTGCGGGTTCGCATCTGCAGGGCCGAGCACCTCATCGGTTCGCTCCGACGAAATGTTGATCGCAAGACCGCCCTCAGTCTTGGTCACGATGAACCGGTCGCCAACAGGGCGCTCCGTGTCTGACATGATCTCGACGTTGAACGCCTCGACGAACCAATCGGCAGTCTTTTTCGGATCGCTGGACTTCAGGTGAATGTGATTTACGTTGAACGGCATGCTGTTTCTCGCTCTGGGATTTCGTACGAATTTAGTAATTGAAAATCGACTGCCGAGGCTACGTTCAAAGATCGCGCCCGTCAACGAAAATATCGGCAACTCCCGCCTTTTTCGCAGAAGGAAGCCAACAGAGGAGCGTCGCTATACTGCGAACTCGTGTGATCAAAGTTCGCCAGATCCTACAAACCGACGCTGAAGCCGTTCGAGCGCTCGACTCGAGCATTCAGGGCGATGATCGCTCGGCGACATGGGACACATACGTCGAACGACTGCTATCGATCATCGAACTCGAGTGGCTGCAATACCTGCCCTGGGGTTGCTTTGTCGCCATCGACGAATCCGATGGACTCGTAGGGTTCCTGCTTTCCGAGCGACAAACAACTGCCTACGGCCTACCGCCCGGGGCTCGAATTGTTGCAATGGCCGTCGAGTCTTCAAAACGACGAAGCGGAATCGGCAGGCTTCTTCTCGAAGCGCTGGAAGCCCAGGCACGCACCGAAGGCATTGAGCAGATTTACTCGGTGCTACTGGCAGAGGACGACCGAGACTCCAGTTTCTTAGAATCGGCAGGCTTCAACGCATCCGACCTCAAGATCTACTCGAAGCAATTTGACGTCATCAAGTACTTAACCCCCGCTCCCGGCGGGAGAGGGTTGGGGTGAGGGAGAAGCGGCTACTCAGCCAACAGCTATCCAAAAAGCCAACTGTCATCCTGAATTCATTTTCAGTATCTAAAACCCGACTACACTCGACAACCCCGTTTTTCTAGCGGGAGCCCATCGCGTCAATCAGCTGCTCATGAATCACCGGCCACCCAATCACCACCACCGGCAGTTCATCATCGTTCGACCAGTCGATCGCCTCACCGAGACCGTTAGTCACCTTCAGCCCAAGCTCGCCAGCGATCATCGCACCTGCAGCAAAGTGCACCGGGTCGACCCCGTAGTACGCGCCGCCCGGAAGCCGACCCAAACACATCAGCCCAACCGGATACGCAATCGAAGAAAACGTGTTGATCTGGCTTACCGAGGGAATCCACTCCAACCCCGATACAAGCATCTTCTGCCACTCGTCGGGACCATCAATTTCAAGATTAATAGCCGATTCAGAAATCTTCGAGCGGGGCGAGTTCGACTGTAACGCCTCCCCGTTTAGCAGCACTCCACCACCCCGCGTAGCGGAAAGACGCACGCCTAGTGAAGGTAACGGCAATGAAGCCGCCAACAGCTCGCCGTCTTGACGCAGCGCAATGTTCACTCCCCAGTGATCCATACCCATGCTGAACGGCACAGTGCCGCAAAGAGGGTCGACAAGCCACGTCAGCGAATCGTCCCCAGAAAGAACAGTTTCGCTTTCCTCCGATAGAATCCTACCCGGCGCTCCAGCAGCCTTTAGCGCCTCGGCAATCGCTTTATCACTCGCCAGATCGGCATCCGTTACCAGTGCGTTGGGCGACTTGTAAAACGTGTCGAGCGGGTCGGAGTTGTCGGGCCTGAATCGTGCGAGAAGAACCTCGCTTGCAGCTGCGGCTGCCGAGTCCGCGGCTCGCAGAATCTGCTGAATATCAAGCATGTTTTCAGATCGATTGGCCAATTAGAAAAGTCCATAAAATTCAAGAATCTACCGCACAGATGCACTGGCAGGAACCATCGATTTTACTTTCGAAATCACTCGGCGAGTGTTCTCGGCCATGTAGTTTGTGAGCAGTTCGCTCGCGAGATTCGCCGACCCGCCATCAATGTACTCTCGCCCTTTTCGCGCCACTTCATATGCCGAATCAAACAGCTCATTCTGCAAAACAGCCAGCTCGCCCCTAATCTGATGCCGGGCGTCTGCTCCGGCCTTCAGCCCGTAGTGCGTCAGCCGATAGAAATCCCACCACGGGCTGTCGCTACTCGAAGCTTGCCCGCCAATTGCCAGCGAAGCCGGTATGTCACCTTCGATAAACATCGGGGTGAATACAGTCATACACGGCGAGTACATACCGGTCCAGTAGACAGGCAGCCGCTCTCCGGTCGAACACAGATCAGCAACAAGACTCGCGGTTGAAGCACCCCGCGAATCGCCAGTAGTGCGGTGAATACAGATCGAAGCTTCAGACCCCACATCAACGACATGGTCTTCGCCAGGATTCGCACCATCCGAATGATCAGTAAGCACCTGCATCATCGAACGCACATCCAACTGGCCCGTTCCGCCTCCCAGCATGGCGTCTGATCGACACTGTCTCGTCGTTCCGCTGTCCGAATTCGCCGAATCGCCAAACGCACCCGCAAAGCTAAATCCTTCGCCAAACCCCATCTCAAATAGACCCATCCGAGTCGCCTGAGACTTTGCACCAGCAGACACCCGATCGGCATTTTTTCCGATCTGACCAACATTGGAAATCGACTGAAAACCATCGACCTGTTTCACAGCCCATTCGTGTCCAACACACTCAACCACATACGCGGAAACAGGATCGGCGATCAGGTAGATATTGTCGTAAGTCCGAACACCCACGTCGTTCGAAAACTTGCCCTGCCCATGCTCGGAAACAAGCCCTGTGATCACATCGACCGCTTCTTCAGCCGATTTTGAACGCTCCAACCCGAGCCGCAAAACCTCCATGCCGACCAGCTTCGGCGAATCGACTTCTGGCAGTAACGAAGGCAATGCCTCGTTGCCAATCACGACCTGATGCTCGTTGAACCCGTGCTCATACCCCGCACACCAGTACGGCTTCGAACCAACGTGGCGATACGTTTGGGGCACCTGTGGCACATCGACAAACAGCGTGCCCGAGAACTCGCCAGCAGAATGCGAAGTGGAAGCGGGAACCAACACCAGCGGCTGCGCTTCTTCCTGCGGCCGGTCGCTATTTTTAGCAAAAACGGTGTTGCCGCCACGAGTATCACCCGTCATTGCAACCATGGTGTCGCACGACTCGATCCAGTCGTTGTCGGGCCAATCGCCATCAGGACGTAATTTGATCGATCGGGTGCTCACGTTTTCGCCTCTATTTCAGCGTTATAGCCGATTACTAAGTTCAAAAAAATGCTTTCCAGCACAGCGGAATCTTACATGCCCCCATCGTGAAGCATCACAGATTTCCAGTGCAACTCGACATATGTTGGAACAAGTCGTTTCAGGGCTGGAAACGTTTCAACACCAAAAAACTCGAGGCAGCCCTATGACTTTGGCTACAGTCAAATACGGAATTATTATAAAAACCAAACTTGAGTTCGTTCAGGCAGTCGAAACTGTCACCGAAGCCCTGGAAAAAGAAGGTTTTGGGATTCTCACCCAGATCGACGTTCAGGCCACTCTGAAAACAAAGCTAGATATCGACCGCCCCAAATACATGATCCTCGGTGCATGCAACCCGCAACTGGCCAACACCGTACTCAACGCCGAACCCTGGGTCGGAATACTTTTGCCGTGCAACGTGATTGTGCAAGAACTCGAAGGCGGAACACAAATCGGCTTCATGGATCCAGAGCTTATTCACCGCGAAACAGCCAATTCTGCTGTAGTTGATAGCGCGTGTGACGCCAAAGAACGCCTTATTCGAGTCGCAAATAGCCTCTCTGACCAGTAAATTGCCACACCGACGGCATGAAAACCGGTAACCTTCCGCCCGCAGATAAAGTTATTGGTTTTGGTGCAAACGCGCGCCAGCCCGGGGGCAGTGACAAAAATGGCCGGTAGTAAAGTTCTCGTTCTGGGTGGCGGTTTCGGTGGAGTGCAGGCAGCAATCGAAGCTCGAGCCTCCCTCGATTCTTCGCACGAAGTTACCATCGTCGACAAAAATCGAGTACCGCATCTTTGTGGCATGAATCCGCTGCTTATTGTTGGTGAACGAGACACCGACAAGACCGGAAGATCGCTCGGCCGACTCGCCAATCGAGGAATCAACTTTGTCGAAGCAAATATCGACCTGATCGACACTGCCAACCAGCAGGTCGCCACTTCTGAAGGCACTCTCGACTACGACTATCTCGTTGTCGCTCTGGGCGCTGCTTACGATTGGGATGCCGTTCCGGGAGCCAGAAACGCCTATTCCTTCTACGATTTCGAATATGCCCGTCACCTTCGACGCAGGATCAGCCGACTAAAGCGCGGCAAAATCGTGATCGCTGCTGCCAAGCCTCCCTACAAGTGCCCCCCGGCACCTCTCGAAACGGCAATGATGATTAACTGGTGGGCGCGCAAAAAAGGCATCCGAAAAGATATCGACATATCTGTCTACATCCCGGAACCAGGCCCGCTTGGCGTTGCCGGAAAAGAAGCTTCGATGCGGGTTCGAAAGGCCTTGGATCAACGAGGAATCGAACTGGTAACCGCCGCGGGAGTAACTGAAGTCTCAGCGAAGGGACGAGAGGCTTCTTTCGCCGATGGCAGCTCTACCTCGGCAGATATCATCGCTACGATTCCAGTTCACAAAATCCCCGATATCGTTGCTGAATCGGGCATTGCCAACGGCAAACCGTGGGTACCGGTGAACAACAAAACTCTCGAAACTTCAGCATCCAACGTTTTCGCCATTGGCGATGTTAACGTCGTGCCGTCTGGTGATTTCGCTATTCCGAAAGCCGGGGTTTTCGCAGCCGGGCAGGGTACGAAAGTTGGCGAGATTATCGCCAGCAGAATCAAAGGATCAGACGAACCGGAACCATACGATGGTGTCGGATTTTGCTACATGGCGTACTCGGGCGGCCGATCGGCAACCGTTGGCGGTGAGTTCCTCACTGACGGCGGGCCGCAAACCGTTCTGACCGAGCCCACGGTCTCGGGAATGAAGGCCAAAGACCGCTTCGAACGAGACTGGCGCAACTTCAAAATCTGAATCTAGAGAAGCTAGCTTCTTTTTACCCATAGGAAAACTATTCGATGATTGCAGTGCGACGTACCTATCTTCCAAAACCCGGAACTGGCGGCAAACTGGCAGCGCTGGTGCGCGAGGCGAGCGAGGCGATGGAAGCTGCTGGCTACCGTAAGCCTACGGTGTACAAGGGATGGCACGGACTACACGGCATGCTGCAAACAGAACAGCTGTGGGATTCGATCGCCGACTACGAAACGTCTCGGAGCGCAGTTCGCAAGACACCGGGCATCACTTCGATCTTCGACCAGATCTACCCATTACTGACAGCAACACACACCACAGATATTTTTGAAATTTCCGAGTAGCTAGCACTGTGTAGTCCGTGCTGTCATTGCTAGGAGTGAGGTACGAACGACGTGGCAACCAACTGCCAAAGCAGGCACCACGCCGTGAATCAGCCAACAGCTAGCTTGCCGTCATTTGCACTGGCGGTCGACCACGTTACCGAGTAAATCACCATCTGTTGTGTCATCTACAGTTGATCACGATTGACACCCATTCGACTTCGCTCAGGGCAGGCTAAGTGCCTCCTCGCAACGACAGAGCAGCGCCCCTCAACCCGCACCCTTCATAGCTACCGCCAGATCAGCCCGCCGAATCGCAATCACGTCCCGCACTGTGATCACGATCAACGCCGCACCCAGCACACCCAACAGAACCCCCACGTAGCTCCAATTCGTCGAGAACGCTATTGGCGGCAACGCCGTACCGTTCGAAACAGTCTGCGTAGTCGCGTCGACCGCCAGTCGAGCCATCAAAAGACCCGTCCCCAATCCCATTCCCACTCCAACTGCCAGCACTACCAACTGCTCGGCGACGCTAACAAACACCAAAACTAAACGGCTCATGCCCAGCGCACTCAAAACAGCTACATCAAAACGATCGCTCGATGGGCGAAACGGCGCAAACGTAAGAAAGCCGAACAACCCGAGCACGAGCGCCAGTGCCGATGTGACTATCGAAACGCCGCGCCACCCGGCAATCGCCAGCGGAGTTACCAGCGAAGACTCCCGAAGTTCCTCACTATCCAACAGCCTGTGAATCCCGCCGATCTCAGCCGATATCTCGGTCAACACACCCGCGTCACTCCGATCATCAAGCCCGATAAACATCTCGGCAAGAAAACCAGCCGAATTGAAGCTACTCATCGATAAATAACTCCACAGCAGATTGGCGTCGGCCACCACAAACCCTCCCGCCCCTGGATCCATCGTCGGGAAGTAATCAACCACCCCAGACACTCGCACCGGAACCGACTGCTCGAACACGTTCACCACAGTCTCATCACCAACGGAAAGTCCGTTCAACGCCAGCGCCTCAGTGCTGAACAAAGCCGGAACCAACGAGGCGGGTATGTGCACGGCACCCCTGTATCCTCTGTTCGTTCCTATTCCGAGATCGATCTGAAGACCAGGACTGGCATTGGCGTTTTCACCGCTCGAATAGTCAAAGCTCGCAGCGGTGGTATCGATACCCTTTGACGATGCGAGCGGCTCCCAGAATTCCACCGAGTCGAACGTTTCGATAATTACTCGTCGAAGATCCTCGCCCTGAAAATCGGCCGGTTGATCGCTATAGAAAATACTGTCGATTTCAACACGCATCGGTGTTCCAAGCTCATCGTTAGCCTGCTCAAAGAACACAAACCCCGCGACCTCCAAAGGTCGAACCGCCGACCCCGGCAGATCGCTAATTCGCACCTGCCAGTCGAGATCCGTCATCGGCCCAAGATCGACCGACCACGCACGTCCCGTCGAATCCAACAACCTCATGCTGGCCGTAACAAACTCCTGCGATACGCTCGATTTCATCAACACGCCAACAGATACCGCCTCGTTCGGGACAGCTAGTGGCTGATATAGATCATTCACTGTCGGCTCCAAACGCCCAAGAAGTTCGTCCAGCGGTACGCCCGCGTAGTCGTCCCGAAAATTCCCAAACTCAGCAAACTCTTCGGGTTCGACCGCAATAAAGTCGAACGGCAAACCCTGCCCCCCATCACGCAACCCGCCTATCGCACGCAAACCTATCGACGCACCGGCCACCCCTTCGATCCCTCGCACGCCAGAAACCACCGCCGTTCGGGGCCCGCTGTTCAGATCCACAGGTGAAGCTAAAAGATCGGAGCCCACCTCGTATCCGCTTTGATCGTTCGCGCTCTGCTCAAGAGTCGCCGCTACGGTCGATGAAAGAACCGCCGTGCCAGCAACCATTCCGAGTATTGCGATCGGCCATGCGTACGTGATCGGGAGTCTTGCCATCGCTCCCGACACTATGTGAATCCATGCAGGCCCACGTTTCGACACCACGTTCGAAACCCTACGAGCAATCAGCGGCATAAATCGGAGCGAGAACAAAATAACTACGCCCAGAAATATCGCAGGCGCAAACACCAGTAGTTTGCTGATATCGGCCAGCTGCCCGGTCCGTTCGCTCACAACCGACGCCTCAGACGAAAGGTCCCAGAGAACCACTCCGCCAAACAGGAGGAATACCACATCGAGATACTGACGCTGGATAAAAGATCGACCCTCGACTCGCTTCGAAGACAGTCGAGCCGAGTCGATCTCACGCCCATTTCCTGTCCACACAACCCACTGCATGTAGGCAAGCACAATCCCGCCCCCAAACAGCGATAACGCAAACGCCTCCCAGCTCAGTCGAACGGGCATTCCTTCGCCAAAAGTAATCAATTCGTATTCGGGAAGCTGGCCCATCAGCGAAATGACCCCCAGCGCTAAAAATGGCGCAAGCAGGGTAGGGATGAGCACGAGAAGCACGGTTTCCAGAAAATAGATCCTGGCGATCTGCCCTCTGCCGAACCCGCGTGCGCGCAGACGTCCGGTGTCGACTCGGCGGCGCGTCATCAGCGCCCCTGCGGCCGTTGTCGAATAAAACGCCGCGGCCACCAAAACGACACCGCCCATCATCAACGTTGGGATTCGAGCGAACCTGATGTGTTCACGTAACGCCCTGAAACGGTTTTCAATCGCCGAAACCAGCTTCGACTCAGGAAGTCCTAACCTCAGCTTCCCGGCAACTGCTTCGATCTGGTCCTCTGTAACGGCCGGATCCTGGTCCTTCAGCTGCGGGAGATCAAGTCGCAATAGCCACCGGTTGGTGCCGATGGAAGCCGGACCGCCAGTGACCAGACCGAACAGGCTGTCAGCCCCTACGAACAGCGGGAGGGGATGCCGTGCGACCAGAGAAGGAGCCGGTGGTTCCGTCGCCTCATGCCCGAGCCCAAACCAGAACTCTTCTTGCAAATCGTGAGGCTTGAACCGACCCACAACTCGCAGTTTCATATACGGACGATCGACAGGTGACGAAGCGAGCCATATATCGTCGTCAAGATTTACTCCGAGTAGCTCAGCGCGATCGAATGGAACGGCGACCTCTGCGGTGAACACCCCTGCTTCTCGTTTGACTCCACTAGTTGGAGCTCGACCGTCAATGAATTCAACGTGCTCAGTAAACCCCTCAAATCGTTGGAGAGATCCGCTATCCTAGGATGGCCCGACGATGATCGAGTCGGCATCAAGTGCCCAGAAATGCGGACGTGTGTGCGATGCCTGAGAAACGCTGAGCGCAAGGTCGCCAAACTCCTCAAGCGCAATGTCGACCTGCTCGGTAGCGGCGGATATCGAGCTGGTTGTAAGCGGGAATCGCTCGACAGAAACCAGAACGTTTCGGTTCGACTCTGAGAGTTCGTCGAGTGTCGAACGCAGTCCGAGTAGGCCGATCGTGTCGAGGTACATCGGCGCACCGGCGATGATCGTCATCAGCAGCAAAACGCTCACAACAAGTGCGAGTGTCTGGACCAGGTCAGCACGAAGGCGTCGACGAATCAGGATCAACCTCGGTCAGATGTGATTGGCTGGGCGGCGGAGCAATTCCGGAACTTTATACCGCCCAGACGGAATTAGGTCTTAGTACCAACCACCTCGACCTGCATGAACGCATAAAACGCGCCCTCGGCCTGAACCCAGTCGACCCAACCCTGAGAAATCTCAGCAAGATCGCTTTCAGTCGATATTCCGTACTCAACAGCACGTTTTGCGATGTCAGAACTAAGGACCCGCTCAGCCCACTGCTCGCCCCACCACTTGAGGCCGTTGTCTTCAGAAAAAGTCCACGTGGAAGTTGTGACAACCAGATCGCTGAACCCGGCTTCCGTAAACCACTGCTTCAGACGTCGACCCGCAAACGCATCGCCGCCGTTTCGCTCGGCAACACGGTTGTAAACATCGAAGAACTTCGTGAGTCGATCATCGGGCGGCCACAACGCCGAAGTACCCCAATCGACCTCGCGCACCGCGCAAATACCACCCGGTTTGAGCACCCTCTTTGCCTCTTCCAACACTTTCACTGGCTCGCCTAAATGCTGAAGAACCTGATGTGCGTACGCAGCGTCGAAACTGGCGTCGTCGTAGCCGGTGTCGTAGATGCTGTTGGCTTCATATTCCACGTCCGAGATGACCGTTTCGAGCGCACCAGCACGAGCCTGTTCAACTACCACATCTGAGTAGTCTATTCCAACAACCCCATCGGCGATTTCAGCTGTGGCAAAACAAAAGCAGCAGCCCCGCTGGCGCGTCGAACCGAGTGCGCAGCAACCACCGAAGCATGGTGCCCATGCGTATATTTCTCAGGATCAGGATTAGCGATAGGTCCGGTCATTTTTGGATAGTTCTCACAGTCTTTCGTTCTCAAACGAGCAACAACGTATCGGATGCCAACACCCCCAAGAAAACGTGCCACTGGCACCCTAATACGCCGTCCACTCCTGCGGAACATCGGCCGGTGCGATCGTCCTGCGCTCTTCCGCACTCTTGATCGTCGCCAGAGTTGCTGCAAGCTCCGACCGACCGTCCTCACCTGAATATCGAACTGGCCTGCCCGCAATCACAGAATCAACCCAGTGCTCAAGCGCAGCCTGATGTGAAGCATCGTAATAGTTGTTGTTCGACAGCCACACCCGATCGCCAGAGTTGCCCTCGTCGATCACCTCCGAAGTCCCGTCGCGATGCAACACGACAGCCGGTGGCTGCGCAAAACCTGGCGCGGCTCCTCCGCCCTCGCCGTAAACAACCAGTGTGCCCTTCGTGCCGTGAACAGTAGTCACGAACCCGACATCGCCCGCGGACTCAACCTGATTCCATGCGCTATCAATCCCGTTGTCGAAACTCCACGCAACCGAAGTTATTGCTTGGCCAGTAGGCGCACCCGTCCCCGAAACAAGCTCGATAGCGGTAAACCCGATCTGAGAATGAGCGGTCACCGAAGTCACGTCAGAACCACCAGCGAAATAACGAGCGGTAGCGAAAAAATGAGGCGCATGATCCATGACCCACGGGAACCTACCACCACCCGATAGCTTCGGATCAACCCGCCACGGAGCGTTCGCCTCGTGACTCATCCTCGAAAGCCGCTGCGCCTCGTCAGGTCGCATAACCCACGGACCCTTGGTCTCCCGAATGTGAAGCACATCACCAATGTCACCACTATCGATTACCGTACGAGCGGCGACGTTCGGGTGATGAAATACATAGCTCTCACCGACCATCAGCGTCGTTCCGGCATCTTGATGAGCCGACACCATCGCACTCGCCTCAGCCAGCGAATGAGCCATCGGCTTCTCGCAGTAAACGTGCTTGCCGGCCTTCGCTGCGGCGATCGTCTGCTCGGCGTGAACAAATGGCGGTGTTACTAGGTCGATTGCGTCGACATTCGGATCGGCAAGAACAGCCTCAAGCGATGTAAACGCCTTTGCGCCAGTTTGTTCAGCCAACTCGCCAACGCTATCGGCATCGATGTCGCACACGGCGTACAAGTTGGCGTTCGGGGCCTTGCGCAAACCATTCAGGTGCGCCGGGGCGGCAACTTTTCCGGTAGCGCCGATAAGGGCAATGTTCAAACGCTCAGGGGTCATTCGAGGCTCTCAATCGCCGTTTTCCTGTGGGGTATCTTGCCCCTTCTCCCTGTGGGAGAAGGTTGGGATGAGGGTGAAACCGATATTTGATATTTACGTTCACAGCAGGCTCGATAATTGGCTAAAGACGTCCCTACTTCGTCGCCATCAACCGCATTGCCAGAGGCACGTCGACCACCCAGGGACCGTCCATGCTCAATGAAGCAAAAACCTTCTGGTCAGGCAACAGCTCTACCTCGCGCTCGCCATCAAGTGCGATCGTCCCTGGGTGCTGGGTGATCTCAATCTTCTCGCCCGGCGTTATTACTTTCCAATCGCGAATCTCGACGTCTGAAATCATGCCCGGCGCTATCGGTGCCCGCACAGTGGTTGCGTTCTCGCCCGGTTCGCCAGCGAGCCTAATATAAAGCCCGCGTTCTTCGTCGATAGAAATTGGCATGAGCCGTGATCCGATCGACGAAAGCCCAATGCTCGCCGGTTCCGCACGAGTCAGCAGCATGGCGTGCAGCGTCTTGGTATCCCAAACCGCCCTTGCACCTACGAACATCTGGGTCGATACCGCTGCATCAACAAGCGCATCGTCCCGCTTCTCACCGTCAACGTAAATATCGATGCGTTTCGAACGCTTACAAACCTCGTCACGACTCAGCGCACCTATCGCCACAACACCAGCAGCGATACCGGCCAGTGTTCCTTCGATATTGGTTGGAAATACGTTGTTGGTTCCCGTAGAAATCGGCACCAGCGGCACTTCGCCACAACCCTTGGCAACCACACGGTTCGTGCCATCACCGCCAAGCGTCACTATGCAGTCCGCACCCTGTTCGGCCATCGCCTTTGCTGCATTCGTTGAAGCACCCTGATGATCGGCAACAGGCATCTCCACGTAGTCGATAGCGATCTGCCCCTCGACGTCGTGCGATCCCGGTCGAGCCAGTCCGGAGTGATCAGGCATGATCAGTATTCGATCAACACCCATGGAAACGATTCCGGCGAACACCCGCCGAAGAATGTTCGCCTTTTCCTGATTCGAAACGACGCGCCCGTGCGCAACCAGTCGGCGAATGTCTTTTCCTGCCGCCGGGTTTGCGATTATTCCGACGGTACTCAATTGACCAAACTCTCTACTCGCATTGGACGACCCTTAGGCCTTCATCCAGGTTGGGTCGCTGAGCAGCTTGGCAATCGAACGAACGAAGTCGCCAGCCGGAGCGCCGTCCCACGCACGGTGATCAAACGCCAGGTTCAGGTGAGCAATCGATCGAATCGCAACTTCGCCATCGACTACCGTAGGAACCTCTTCAACGGTGCCTACACCGAGAATTCCGATCTCGGGCGGGTTCAGCAGCGGATCGAATATATCGATGTTGTACGAACTCAAATTTGTGATCGAGAACGTGCTATTCGTCATCTCGTCGATCGACAGCGTGTTCGACTTCGCCTTCTTGGCGAGATCACGAACTTCCAGTGCGATATCCAGTAACGACTTCTGATCGGCGTTCTTGATTACAGGTACCAACAGGCCGTCCGGAACCGCCATTGCGATACCAACGTTGACCTCGTCCAAAATCCTGACCTCATCGCCAACCAGATGGGCGTTTGCAATCGGCATATCGGCAAGCGCCTTCGCAACCGCTGCGATCACGAGATCCTGGTACTGCGGTCGAATCTTGTGCTGTCGCCATTCGCCAACCAATTCGCGCTGGAAAGCAACCGCTTCGGTCACGTCGGCCCTTGTCGAAAGCGTCACGCTTGGAATAGCGGCGCTTTCGGTCATTCGGCGGGCGATAGTACCTCGCAAACCCGCGAGCTTGACCACTTCCTTCACCGGTACAACTGATTCTGGCAGTGGAGCCGCAGCTGCTGGTGCGCCTGCAGCCGGAGCCGCAGCGAACGTCTTTACATCGTCTTCGGTTACTCGTCCGCTGGGGCCAGTTCCAGCTACACCTGCAAGATCAACACCCATATCCTTGGCGAGTCGGCGTGCCCGAGGTGTAACGATCTGCTTGCCACCATTTGGTGCCCCAGCAGCAGGAGCGGCAGCGGGTTTTGCGACAACTGCAACCGGCACCGGAGCACCAGCTGCGGCAACTACAACAACCTCTGGAAGATCTGCTTCCGAATCGCCAGCTTCGAGAACGTGCCCGAGAACAGTTCCAACGTCGACAACGCGGCCTTCTTCGATATCGATTCGCCCAAGCGTGCCATCGGCGGTCGCTTCGACTTCGGCGTTTACTTTCGAAGACTCGATCTCAACGAGTTGATCGCCCTTGGTGACCGGGTCACCGACAGCCTTGAGCCACTTGATGACCTCGCCGTCGTTCATCCCCATGCCCCACTGAGGCAGGATGATTGGTGCAGACATATTTACCGTTTACCGTTCTTGATTGTTTGACCGATTCACGGACGCAGCGTTCATCGGCAATGTCTTGCTTCCACTCGCCAAAAGTACGAAGTGTGCACAAGACTCTGAAATGGGATCAGGAATCACGCGTCGGCGGCTAGTTTAGCGCAGATGCCGGACAGTTCGGGCGGTGAGTCCGGGGAGTTAGTCGTTCGAGAGTTGGCTTTTGATCGACTATTGCGTGCCCAGCGTCCAGATCAGACCGTGAGAATTTGCACTGTCAGGTGTTATCGCGATTTTTACGATGTCTCCGAGATCGCCTGAGTCGACACGGCTTATCACCATGTATCCACCCGGACCTCCCCAAGCCTCCATCACACCCGGCAGGCCGCTACTGCGAGACAGGTATTCATCGCGGTCGCCCATGGCTTCGGATAACGAAACGATGAACTCGCGAGCGTCATCGTCGGTGTCCCATGCGATCACCACACCCAGCGCAAAATCGCCGGAGTCGTTCTCAAAAACGGCATAGGCATCTCCACCCCAACCAGCGGCGGCGGCAGTGGCTTCAACGCTGCCAAGCGTCTCCAGCCACGTTTTCAACATGAACTCGCCCATCACGTTTTCGGCCTGAACCGTCCACTCATCACCCATGGCAGCATCCGGAATATCCAGAATCACTGGTTCTTCTTTGTCGAAGTATTTTTCGGGATGCAGAATCTGCTCCGTGCTTTTCGGCAGATCATTGAACACGGCATCTATGGCCGCAGACTTGCCCATCTGGTTCAAGATTCCGACAAACGCTGCCCCTTCGACATATGGAAACTCCAGGCTTGTTTGCAAGAACGGCGGCGCGTCAGGAAGCTCATCTTGAGCAGCGAGTGCCGATTCGAGTAACGCAGCAAGCTCGGTCAAATCATGCTTCGCCAACATGTACTGCGTCTGGGCGGTCGTGGCGTCGCCCTCGATCAGTGCCGAGATCGCGAATGACATATCATCGCCAGTCGCAAGATCTTCGAGTGCTTCCAGATCGAACCTGGCGTCCTGCAGTCGGTGGACATACTCGTGGGCGTACGTCAGTTGCGCCTCGGTATCGATCGAATCGGCGCCTGAAGCATCGTCACCGAGCACATATAACTGCTCTTTTTCAGGATCGTATAAACCCAACACCTGACTACCGAGCATGCTTTCGTAGATCGCAGTCAGATTTGAGCCCTGTGGGATAACTCCGAGCAGTTTGAGCAACGCCGATTCTTTTACGAGTTGCTCGACGATTTCAGGATCAGCGAACTCCTCTGCCAGACGATTCTGCATGCCAGCCTGATCGACGAACCTGTGATGAACCGGACCCGGCGACTCGATTCCGCGGATCAACTCGATTCTACTTTCAATCACAAACAGAAGATCTTCAACAGTCTGCGACTGGTTTTCTGGTTCTGCAGTTGCCGAACTGGTCGGTTCGGCAACTGCACTAGTAGCAGATGGCTCAGAATCGGAGCCATCAGAACACCCAGCCAGCATCACGACAACAAGCGTCGCCAAAACCACCAACAGGAAATTCGTCGTCCTCAAGAAATCGTGGCACTGCCACCGTCCCCTAGGGACTCGGCTAGCTCGGTGAAGTTGGTCACCGTAACGTCTGGCTCATACAGCTTGTGAGTGTCTTCATACGGCAGATCATACCGATTCACGTACGCACCACGCAGTCCACACGTTCGCGCACCCATCACATCGAACGAGTTCGCTGAAACCATGATCAACTCGCCCGGCTCCATGCTCAAATTCCGAGCAGCTCTGCGGTACACACCCGGCTTCGGCTTAAAATACCCGGCCTGCTCGACCGACATCACATCATCGAAATCGTACTTAATCCGGTTCTTCACCAGATGATCAAGAAACCACGGATTTCCGTTTGAAAGGGCGATCAACTTGTAGCGCTCACGAAGTTTATCGAGCCCCGCTACAACCTCTGGAAACGGCGAAAGCTCCTGCCAACCAGCCATGAAGGTGTCGGTCTGTTCAGAAGTAGGATCGAGCTTGTTGGCCCGCGCCACGTAAACAAACGCCTTCTGCACGGTTTCGAGATAGCCAGAGTGGCCAAGCTCTACAAGCGTGTCCTGGTACTGCTCAATACGCTGACGATACCGAAGCTGCTGCCAGAATGCAGCCGGATCGATCTCAGACCCCCGCCCATCAAGAAAAATCTTCAAATGGGGAGTTAGTGATCCGCCAAGATCGAGCACAGTCCCAAACAAATCAAAAGTAAGAGCCTTGCAATTCTCAAAAACAGGATTCAACAGTGAGTTCTCCGTGGCGGATTGGGATTTTTGTAGTGGGAGGCGTACCCCAACTAGCCTACCGTGAGAATGGGCTACGTGTTGATCAAGCCGGAGAGTGATCTTCTGTCATTGCGTGGAGGCTACCGTGAGACCAACAAAACCAAAAAGCCCCGGTTACCCGCGGCTTCTCGCAATTTCATAAAAGAAAACGTGCCATAGGCACCTAGCTCTCCAGCGTGCGCCTTACAGCGGCTGCGATCTTATCGGCAGTCGGGTAAACCAGCTTTTCCAGTGCCGGGGTGTAAGGAATGTGAACCTGCTCGGAAGCCACCTTCTGAATCGGCGCCTGAAGCGACCAAAAGCCTTCTTCAGCAACAATAGAAGCGATCTCAGAGGCAGCACTGCAAACCTTGTGAGCAGGGTCAGCAATAACAAGCCGGCCCGTCTTCTCAACAGAATCCAGCACAGTCTGCTTATCGAACGGAACCAGCGTTCGCGGGTCGATCACCTCAACCGAAACGCCCTCGGCCGCAAGTGTATTCGCAGCGACAACAGCATGATTCACAGCCCCGGCAATACCAACAATCGTGCAGTCAGTACCCTCCCGAACGATCTTCGCCTCGCCAAACGGCACAACAAGCTCGCCCTGAGGAAGGTCAGCATCGTCGGGAACCTCGCCTCGCATACCAAACAAAGTTCCGTCCTCGAAAATAATCACCGGGTCGTCATCACGAACCGCTGCCTTCAGCAAACCCTTCATGTCGGCCGGATTCGAAGGCACAACAATCTTGATCCCGGGCATGTTCATGAACATCGGGTACGAACGATCCGAGTGGTGAGCCGCCGATCCACCGCCGTAAAACATCGTCGCCCTGAAAACAACGGGAAGCGTCGCCTGCCCACCGAACATATACCGCATCTTTGCGGCCTGAGAGATCAGCTGGTCCATGCCAACCCACATAAAGCTGGTCAGCGTCTCGACGATAGGTCGCATGCCCACAAGCGACGATCCAATCGCCGCTCCGAAGAACCCGTTCTCGGAAAGCGGAGTATCGAGAACTCGCTTGTCGCCAAACTCGCCCAGCAAATCAGCGGTGGCCCCGTAAACGGCTCGACGAATGTCCTCGCCCATGATGTAGACGTTTTCGTCACGCCTCATCTCTTCGGCGATTGCCTGGTTGATTGCTTCTATAAATACGGTCTGTGCCATTGAAAATTACTACCTGCGAACTAAGAAATATCTGAAAAGGATCCCAAAGCTAAAATCGAAACTGCCTACGGCTGCGGGATTGGATTAGCCCACATGTCTTCGAACAGCGCTTCCGGCTCCGGGAACGGACTGTTTCGCGCGAAGTCGGTAGCTTTCTCGACTTCTTCGACCGTCTCGGCGTTTATCGCATCACACTCTTCTCGTGTCGCAATACCCTGAGAAATCAGTGCCTTCTCGAGAATGTCCAGCGGATCACGCTTACGCCAGCTATCGATCTCTTCCTGAGTTCGGTACTCACCCCGGCGAACTCGACCCAGACCAAGCGAGTGCTCCTCGTATCGATAGGTCAAACCCTCGATCAGCGTCGGACCCTCACCCGCTCGTGCACGGTTTACCGCTTCGGAAGTTGCTTCGTACATTGCGATAGCGTCCTGCCCATCAACGAGCAGTCCCGGCATGTTGTATGCCGACGCACGATCGGAAACGTGCTCAACAGCAACCGTTTCGGCGTACGACGTGGTCACGGCGTACTGGTTGTTCTCGCACAGGAAAATCATCGGCAGGTTCCACACCGAAGCGAGGTTCATCGACTCGTGCAACGCGCCCTGGTTCGAAGCACCGTCGCCAAAGAACGCCAGCGATACGAAGTTTTCGCCCCTGATGTGCGCCGCAAGAGCCGCACCAACCGCCACGGGCACTGAAGAACCAAGAATTCCCGATTCACCGAGAATTCCAATCGAGTAATCGGCAAGGTGCATCGATCCGCCCTTGCCCTTGCAATATCCGTCGACCCGACCGTAAAGCTCGGCCATCGCCTTATCGACGCGACCGCCCTTGGCGATTGGGTGTCCGTGTGAACGGTGGTTACCGGCAATGTAGTCGGTGTCCTCAAGCGCAGCACATGCGCCCACGGCAACGGCCTCTTCACCGATATACGGGTGGGCCGCCCCGGTGAATTCACCGGCCTCGTGGACTTCCATCACTTTCAATTCGAAATTTCGAATCATCCACATCCGGCGCAGCATCAGCAATAACGTATCCTGATCGATATCCACGGTTAACCCCTCGGGTCTCTTTGATCAAGTCAACTCTAACCGCTAGGCGCGACAAAAGCTGACTTCGCTCACTTCTAATACAAAATCCGGGGAAACAAGGTGTTCAGGGGAACAACTAACCCCGGTGGAATTGCGAGATTATAGACCCGCATGATTGCAGTGTGTGGCGAGTTCAACACCGATTCGAGCGCACCGAGGTGTAATCAGCTACGCAGTCGCCAGATAACCAACAGCCACAACTGCTGCCACATTCAAGATCACCACAAACACGTATTTAGCAATAAACGACCGCTTCGAAGTCTTGTGCCTGAACCTGCGCATAGCCCAAATTCCGCCCGGCCACCCTCCAACTAGAGCCCAAACTAGAAGGGTTTCCTCTTTTACACGCCATTTACCCTTTACAGCGCGACGCTTGTCCCACCAGATAGCAATGATCGACCCGAGGTTGATAACTCCAAGCAGCACGACCACAAGAAGTGCAAATTGGCCTGTTGAAATTTCCATCGTGGTTCCATTGATACCAGAAATTAATTTTTGAACGTGTGTGGCCGAGTGAATTAAGTAGCATTTTTATACTCGGCTCAAACTGCGCGAAAAGGCTTCAATAATGGTAGTATTGAGGGGTTGTTTACAGTTTACGTAAACGCACCCGAATCAAACCCGATTCGACCTCTATTTTCCTGCTTCCTGCACACGAGTTACAAAAGCTCGAAATGTGCTTGCGAGCAGAAGCTAAATCCAGAGTCTAATCGACCCGATTCACGTACCGCACCACATGGTTAGGATCACGAATGGCAAAGCGAAAAACTGCAGGCGCCGACGTTACTGGCGGATCGGCTGACTACAACGCAGACGACATCACCGTCATGGAGGGCATGGAAGCCGTCCGAAAACGACCTGGAATGTACATCGGTACAACCGGCGTCGAAGGTGTCTTCCATCTCATTCGTGAAATCGTCGATAACAGCGTTGATGAAGCGATGGCAGGTTTCGCTAGCCGAATCGATGTCACAATCCATAAAGACGGCTCCGTAAGCGTCGTCGATGACGGCCGCGGAATTCCTGTCGACAAACACAAGAAAACCGGCCTCTCGGCTCTCGAAACGGTCATGACCACCCTCCACGCCGGCGGAAAATTCGGCGGAAAAGGATATCAGGTTTCTGGTGGACTCCACGGTGTTGGTGCATCCGTGGTAAACGCCCTATCTGAATGGACAGTCGTCGAAGTTCGCCGTGACAAGAAGGTCAGCACGCAGCGATACGCCCGCGGTAAAGCCATTGGCGAAATGGACGTTCGCAAGTCCGAAAAAACCGATCCGCCAGGTACCGGTACCACCGTCACGTGGATGCCCGACTTCGATATCTTCCCTGAGATCGCCTACGAGTGGGAAGTTATTTCCAACCGGTTCAAGGAAATGGCGTATCTCAATCAGGGCCTCACGATCCACCTCCGCTCCGAGTGGCACGACAATGTATGGCCATTCAACGATGTGACATACATGTTCGATGGTGGCGTGCAGAGCTTCGTTCGATCGCTCAACCGTCGACGTGGCTCAGTTCACCCGACAGTCATGTACGCACAGGAAACTATCGACGATGTGGTTGTCGAAGTAGCCATGCAGTACAACGAATCTTTCATCGAGAACTGCCTCTCGTTCGCCAACGTTATCCGCACAGGTGACGGCGGATCGCACGTAACCGGTTTCCGGTCGGCACTAACCAGAGTGCTGAACGATTTCGCACGCAAAAATAACCTGCTTGGCACCGGAAAAGACGATATCAAGAGCCTTTCGGGTGAAGACGTTCGTGAAGGCTTGATGGCCGTGATCAGCGTGAAGGTCAAAGACCCGCAGTTCGAAGGCCAGACCAAGGGCCGACTCGGTAACCCCGAAGTAAAGGGAGCCGTTGAGCAAATCGTCGGCCGCAAGTTGTCGGAATTTTTAGAAGACAACCCGACCGATGGCGCCCTGATCATCAACAAGTCGACCACAGCAGCACGCGCTCGTGCCGCTGCCAAGAAAGCCCGCGACCTCGTCATTCGTAAGAACGCTATGGACGGAGGGTCACTGCCAGGCAAGCTCGCCGACTGCACGGAAAAAGACCCCTCACTCTCAGAAATTTACATCGTTGAGGGCGAATCGGCTGGTGGCTCGGCAAAGCAGGGTCGCGATCGACAGTTCCAGGCCATCCTGCCGCTTCGTGGCAAGATCCTGAACGTCGAGAAGGCTCGACCCGAACGAATGCTGATGCACGAAGAAATCGCCGCCCTGATCACCGCGCTTGGTGCGGGTATGGGTGAGGATTACGACGAAGAAAAGCTTCGCTACCACCGTGTGATCATCATGACCGACGCTGACGTCGACGGAGCGCACATTCGAACGCTGCTGCTGACGTTCTTCTTCCGCAACATGCCGCAGATCATCGGTAACGGCAACCTCTACATCGCTCAACCACCGCTGTACCGAGCCTCACGAGGCCGTTCGGCAAAATGGCTATACTCAGAAGCCGAGCTCGACGAATGGACAGCCAACCGCCTCTACGGCACGATCAAGATCACCTCGGAAGGCAGCTCGAAGCTCGAGCTTAAGAGCGTCAAGATCGGTAAAGTCCTGACACCGCTGCGTGACTACCTCGACTCGCTCGAAGTCACCCGCGTGCTGAACATTCCCGACAATGTGATCGACAAGCTCGTGAAAGACCCCGAGTACAAGTCACTCGATTTCCGACCAGAACGGCCGCCAGAGGCAGAAGTTGAAGAGGAAACCGGGCAGGCATCTTTGTTCGATGAGGCCAGCGAATCAGATGCTGAAGTCGTTGAAATGGCCCCCATGGCTGCCGAACCGGATGACGAACCAGAAGAGGAAGACAAACCAGAAATCCTGCCGGACCGAACGTTCGACATCGATGGCTATACGCTGACCAAGGACATCTTCCAGAATCCTGCCGTGCAGCGCCTGCGTTTGATCTACCCGGTCATTCAGGAGCTAATCGAGGCTGGACCGCTGTCTGTGATGAAGGGCGACAACATAGTCGCCACCAAAGTCGCATGGCATGAGTTGCCGGCGACACTCGACAGCAAGTCCGACAGGTCTGGCGTGCATGTCCAGCGGTTCAAGGGTCTCGGTGAAATGAACGCGGATCAGTTGTATGACACGACGATGGATCCGAACCAACGGGTCATGCTCCGAGTTACTGCCGACGACGCTATGGCGGCCGACGACATCTTCCGAACCCTGATGGGTGACGATGTGGAACCCCGCCGAAACTTCATCCGAGCAAACGCCCTCGAAGTGAAAAACCTCGACGTGTGACCGGTCACTGGTACCTTTCCCTCGGTGTCCCGAGCCTCGATTTTCATCGAGATAAACTTCGCCATCGGAGTCGAGGGATCTGGGGTGACGCGATAATGCCGAATCGGTAATAGCCTGTGAATCAAGCAAACGACTTTTCGATTTCTCGAAAGGTCGTTTCGCGTGAGTCGAGAACCAACAACGCCCACCGTCATCCTGAATTTATTTCAGGATCTCTCTCCCGCAATTGCAGCGAGAAGACGGCAGGATGACCGCTACATCGTCAGAAGTGAGTCCTGTAGGAACAATATCCGGGATGACATCCGGCTCAGTTGCCGGAGGAGCCGCAGGCGGAGCTGCAGGAAGTGCGCTCACTTTCACAGCCGGTACCTGCGGGCTTCCGCCCTGACTTGCATGGACGCTGATCGTTCCCGTGCAAGCACTGCTGGGAGCCGTATAGAACGGATTTCGAACTGTCGTGTCATCGAACGATCCGCAAGACCCCGCGTTCCACGTGTAGACGACGTTTGGCATAGACAGGTTCTCATCACCAAGTTCGTTTCTCGGCGAAACGCTCAGACCGGCAACCTGGTCCGTAAACAACTCAAGTGGCGCGGTGTAGGCGATAAGATCGGTAAGAATCGCTCCAGCAGTAGTCTCGGGAGCACTCGGAGTACCACACTGGAGGCAGAAGAGGCGGATCTAGTCCCGAGTGCGTTAGTTGCGGTTACCGTGAACGTATATGCCGTGCCGTTGTCGAGATCCGTAATTTCAAGCGACGTTCCGGCGGTGTCCGCAGTCCCCGCACCGGGTGAAGTTGTAACTTTGTAAGAAGTAATCGTCGAGCTACCGCTGGAAGCTGGAGCTGTCCAGCTAACGGTGATTTTGGCATTACCGGCTGAACCGGCTACACCAGTCGGCACGCCCGGTGCTCCACCGAAATGTACGCAGTACCCGAGTCTGTAACCCCGCTGTCGCCGCTCTGGGCACCGACAATTGCTACGTTACTGTCAATCGCTACCGAATAACCGAACTCGTTGTTCACAGCTGGGTCGCTCGCCACGAGCTTCGGACGTTGACTCCATGTCGTGCCGCTGCGACTGAATATATACGCAGCACCAGCGCTCGAACCGCCTTCGTCATTACGTCTCGAAGTGGCTATAAGAACATCACCGCTGATCGACACGCCTTCCGCGGTTTGATCAGATACCACCGGGGGTCGCCGGCATTGAGTTCTCCCTGCTCTGTCCACGTGATGCCACTACGTGTAAAAACAATGCTTCGAACTGCTGCGCAGGCATGGTCAGCCTAGTGAATCCCATTTTCCAAACGCCCGGTAAGAGAAGGGATAAGAAGAGAGATCAGGGACAACACTCCACGACTCAGCCCCCAGCACCCGACCGCTCAGAAAAAGTGCCAATGGCACCGCTACACCGCGATCGTTATCTTGCCTTCTGGCGTCGACTCCCACAGCTTGAAGAACGGAATTCCCCTGCGCTCAAGCTCGTCGCCCCCGCCCTGATGACGGTCGAGAATCGCCATCACAACCACCACCTCGCACCCGAAAGCCTCAACAGCGTCGATAGCCGCCAGCAGCGATCCACCCGTCGAAACCGTATCGTCGAACGCTGCCACCTTCATCCCCGGCTGAAGATTCCCTTCGATCTGCTTCCCCGCACCGTGCTCTTTCTGCTCGGGTCGCACGAAGAATCCGGTCCAATCCTTGTCATCAAGCCGAGCGCGCAACGCCAGCGCACCAACTATTGGAACAGCAGCAACCGTCGGGCCACCGAACGCATTAGCCCCCGATTCGTCGATCGCAACGCTAAACGCCTGCGAAATCAGATCTGCACCCTCAGGATCGGTCGAAAGCATCCGCCCATCGAAGTAGTAGGTGCTCTTCTGGCCCGACGACAATGTGAAATCCCCAAAGCGGAGCGAATCAAGCTCCATCGCCCGGGCGTACAAGCGTTGTGACATTTTCCTGAGATCAGATCCGTCGTTTTCTGGCACTGCCATGCGCGAAGTTGCTCCTAATTAGCGATACAAACCCTGTTTTTCGATGTACTCAGCCACCACCCCAGCAACAAGCTCATCAATCGACCTACCAGCCGAAAGAAATTCCCGCACGCGGGTCGCCGATACATCAACCATTGGCCCCACAACATACTCTGCCCCGCTCGCCGGATGTGAAGCTGCCAGCGACTCGACGCTGAACTCCTGACCCGGCCTCCCAACTGCAACTATCTTCGCCAGATCACCGATCTCGCTGCCGTTTCTCCACTGGTCCATTGAAGCAGCAGAGTCGGCACCAACGATCAAATAAAGCTCCACCCATATGCCAAGCTGGTGATGCAAGTCGACAAGAGTATCGACCGTAAAAGTCGACCCCTCACGAACGATATCCACATCAGAAGCAGTGAAGCCAGCTACGTTATCCACAGCCAGTTCAACCATGTGGAAACGATCGGCAGCTGAAGCCACGTGAGGATTTTCTCGAAGCCACTGATCAGAAGTAACAACAAATAAAACTTCATCCAGGTCCAACTGATCTCGAACAGAGCCAGCTACGGCGATATGGCCGTTGTGGATCGGATCAAACGTGCCTCCAAACACGCCCACTCGTTTGGTGACGTGTGATGAAGCCATTAGTCCCAGTCGAACTCCCACTGGCCAACAAGAACCGTGTCGCCAGTCTCGATACCGGCGTTTTTCAGCGCCTTCGTGACTTTCAGCTGCTCAAGTCGACGCTGGAACTGTAGTCGGGCTTCCCACGTCTCCAAATTGCTGCCCTTCGCAAGTCTTACGGCTTTAGGGTGAACGATTCGAAGCTCGCCACCCGGTTCGCGAATCACCACATCGGTTGACTTTCGAACAACAGGCCGCAAAACAGGAATCTCATCGATCGGGACTTCCGTAACCGCTTCTTCCTGATCGTGAGTCGACTGCAGAAGATGGAACATAGCCGTCTTCAGCTCTTCGAGCCCGTCGTATGTAGCAGCCGATACGAAGAACACTTCCTGGTGAAGTCCGTCGAAATCTTTCAGACTCTCTTCGATCTCGTCCTTCAGCACTGAAACTTCGTCAAGATCAAGCTTGTTTATCGCCAGTATCTGGGGCTTCTTCGCCAATTCAGAGTCGAACTTGGAAATCTCGTCATTGATCGCTCTAATGCGACCCGGCACATCGTCCTCGCTGCCATCGACAACGTGAACCAGCACCCGCGTACGCTGAACGTGCTTGAGAAACTCGTCCCCAAGTCCAATACCCTGGTGCGCACCCTCGATCAGCCCGGGAATATCGACAGCAACAAACGCCTGCGGACCGTGCTCAACAACACCAAGTACCGGTTCAAGAGTTGTAAACGGGTAATCGGCTACTTTTGGCCGAGCAGCACTGATAGCAGTCAATATGCTCGACTTACCGGCATTTGGCATTCCAATTAGACCAACATCCGCCAACAGCTTCAGATTCAGCCTTACACGTCGAATCTCGCCATCACCACCAGCTTCCGCAAGCAAAGGCTCCTGGTGAGTAGCTGTCACAAAGTGAGCATTGCCCCAGCCACCTCGACCGCCCTCAGCAACAATCATTCGCTGACCAGCCAGACTCAAGTCTCCGATCAGTTCCTTGTCTTCACCGTCTTCCCAGATCCATACTTCAGTTCCAATAGGAACTTTCACCTCTACAGTGTCGGCTTTTGGGCCATTTCTGTGATGCCCATCACCCCGGCCACCATTTTTCGCAATGAAATGAGGCTGCCAATGAAACTTGGTCAGAGTATTGATAGCCGGATCAGCAATCAATATAACGTCGCCGCCATGACCGCCATCGCCACCACCCGGTCCACCACGCGGAAGCATTGCCTCTTTTATAAAAGACACAATTCCATGTCCGCCGTTACCGGCACGGACTTCTATTACTGCAGAATCAAGCATGTGGAAATCAAGATCAAGAAACTATCACTGTTATTTAATAGTGATATTAGTAAGGGATGTTGATAAGTGAATAACGTTCTTACTTTGAGTATAAAGCTGATGTTGAAAAACGGTTGGTAACGGTTGAACTTGGATGGAAATCTTTAGAGTGATTTTTCAAGTACGTGTAACAACCAATAGCAGTAATTCCACAGAGCGAATCGGTAAATAGCTGAATCGATTTTTCACCTGAGTTGCCCGATTTACACCTGTGCTTTTCCACATGTTTCAACTTGATCCAAGAGGCGTTTCAACACACGATTCACCGTTGTAACCAGCTGCCGATTACAGAATTTCCATATCGCCGGGAGAATGGCCGAGCTTGGTCAGCATCATTGCCACTGGACTGCGGTACTGAGTGCCATGATTTATCACGTGCAACATCATCTCCCACAGTGCTCGAGTGTTCTTTCCACCATCTGGAAACGCCCTTATATAGGGCATGTCCAGCTCTTCGCTGGAGTTGAGTGAATCGACGTAACTGGCGACTTTTTCATCGACCGACTCCCAAAAACCCCGAACATTTTCAAGATTTGCGTGGTCTTCGGGGAGCCTCTCTGTAACAGCTGGGATCTGGTTATCTGAGCTGTAGCTCCACTAGGCGAAGTGAATATCGATCACATCGAACATGTGCACCAACGTGTCGCTGATTGACGGCTGGCCTTCGATAACCAGCGCAGTAAAATCGTCACTAGAGGACCTGTTCTGCAACCGTCAGCAGGTGGTTGTTTACCCGGCGCTGGTACTCGTAGAGCCGAACTACGGCATCGAGGAACATCGGCGATCACTCCTGAACAAGAGCGAGTTTTAATAGCGGGCGTACATTGAATGCTCAGCATAGCCAGAGTCGAGCTAAACGCTAATCCGGCGTGACCGAACCATGATGTCTCGAACTGCAGCCAGGTGCCTGCGAACCGAACTATCGGTTTCCATCAGCTGCTCGAACCGCTTCTGTGCATAAAGAACTGTCGAATGATCCTTACCGCCAAGCGACTGGCCAACTCGACTCGACGTCAGATGAGCATCTTCTCGTAGCATGTACATCGCTAGTCGGCGAGCACCGGCAGTGTCCTTATCGCGTCGTTTACCGATTATCCGATCGACAGCAACCCCGGTGAACTCAGAAATCGCCGCAAGAATCTCGTCTACTGTAGCGACGTCTCTAGGCGTTTCGGCGAGCAGGCTTTTCAGAGCCTGGTCAGCAAGGTTGGTTGTAATCGGGCTTCCCACCAGTTGGGAATATGCGAGCACCCTGTTCAACGCACCTTCGAGTTCACGAACGTTCTGGTGAGCACGCTGCGCAATCTGATCGAGCACTGTTGGCTCGAGATCTGGCATCTTGCTCTGCAAAATAGCGTACCGAGATTCGTAGTCGGGCGGCTGCAGGTCCACTTCCAGACCACCCGCAAGACGCGACTGAATTCTGTCCTGCAGCAAACTCTTGCTCGCTGGCTCGTCGCCAGTAACAACAATCTGCTTTCCCGCCATATGAAGCTCGTTGAAGGTATGGAAGAAGCCTTCTTGCGTTTGCGGCTTCGACGCAATGAACTGAATATCGTCGATCAGCAAAACGTCCGCGCTGCGGTACCGTTCACGGAACTTCGCAGCAGAACCTTCACGAATGGCGCTTATGTACTCGTTGGTAAAGCGCTCGCTGCTTACGTACATAACGTTCAAACCGCGAGCACCAAGCGTATGTCCAACAGCGTGTAACAGGTGGGTTTTGCCGAGCCCAACCTCTGAATAAATATAGAGCGGGTTGTAGACACTGCCTGGAGCCTCGGCTACTTTTGCCGCTGCCGCCTGTGCAAGCCTGTTTGAAGGCCCCACAACGAACGTGTCGAAATTGAACGAAGGCTTTAACGCATACGATTCTGCGTAGTTAACTTTCCCACTCGCCTGAGGTGCTTCATAATCGGGATTTTCTGCACTCTCAACCAGCAAGTTTTCCGAGCCTTTCGCACCGTTCGATCCATGGACCTTGAACTGGACTTGGAGCTTGCGACCGGATACGCGAGAAACCGTTCTAATGATGGTTCCCGATAAACGTTTTTCGAGCATTTCTGCTGCAAAAGGACTGGGGGTCGAAATGGTGAGGATGTCATCCACTAAACTTACTGTTGAAGTAGATTTTAACCACGTTTCGTAGTTGGGTCTGGGGATTTCTAGTTGGAGCTGCCCCAGTGCTGCTGACCAGATTTGCCGTGCTGTGTCCGTCGCCAAACCCTCACTTAAATTGGGCGCAAATCGCCCTTAGCCGAACCTATCGGCTTGTAAAATCATCGACCAATATGTGGAATACCTAGACCGACTAATTCGGCAGCTGGACGTTGCCTGTGGTGGTGCCGGTCTGAGGGCAACCGTACCATGCAATGGGTTGGGGTATGCAACCCCTCGGATGGGTAAATTGGCTCGGATTTTGAACCAATTTCCCAACAATATTGTGACATTGTTCACGACCCAGTTTGATGCACCATTAAAATTAAGAAATATCTGCCCAACCCAGTCATGCGCGCACAGACAGTTTCAGCGCGCGGCACCCGGCGCGAGCTTATAAAGTAGCTGCATGAGAATCACGTTTTTCGGATCGCCACAAGAATCCGCTGACGCACTGGACTCACTTATTAAAGTCGGGCACCAGGTAATCGCCGTCTACAGTCAGCCCGACCGGCGCGCCGGCAGGGGGCGTGCAAAGTCTCCAACCCCGGTAAGCGATTTTGCTCTGGCCCACGAGCTACCCGTCTTCACGCCCAGAGGCCTGAGAAACAACCCGGAAGAGCTAGCGAGACTTGCAGAAACGAACTCCGATGTCTTCGTTGTTGTGGCGTACGGTCGCATTCTTCCGCCTGAAGTCCTTCGAATACCGCCCATGGGCGTAGTGAACATTCACCCTTCCCTGTTGCCGCGCTACCGAGGACCCAGCCCGGTCGTCACAGCCATTCTCGATGGCCAGAGCCAGACAGGGGTCACGGTCATGTTGCTCGATGAAGGAATGGACACCGGACCAATTCTGGCGCAATCACCACCAATTGATCTGGATGGCACCGAAAGAGGAGCCGATCTCCAGGACCGCCTCTTTAAGGAAGGGGCACTGCTTCTCCCTGCTGTGCTCGAAGGATTGCAGGACGGCTCGATCACGCCAACGCCCCAGAACGACGCCCTGGCGACAGTCACAACCTTGCTGGAACGATCAGACGGCGAGATCGTCTGGTCATCGCCTGCCGAGCAGATCGATCGAATGGTTCGAGCATACGATCCGTGGCCCGGCACATTCACCAGCTGGAACGGCAAAGGCCTGAAGGTTATCGACGTTGCCGTCAGTTCTGAGCCGTCTACTGGAGCCGGGGCCGTGTCAGCAGTAGACGGGCGATTGACGATAGGGACAGGCACTGGCGCCCTTGAAATAACCCGACTCCAGATCGAAGGGCGTCAGGCGGTCGCAGCCGGCGACTTCCTAAGAGGTCAACCAGAAATCAACGGCGCAACACTGGGTACTTAGCTAAACAGTCTCGATCTGAACAATATCGCGGTGAGCCAGATGACAGCGAACGAAATCAACGTTTGCCAGCCAGTACTCGCCGCCGTAGAACGCAGCTTCAGCCGTTTCAATGCTTGCTACATCGTCGCCGTATGACCTGATCCAGATGAACTGAGACTTCAGATCATTAACCCAAAAGCTCTCAACCTTAATACCCGCTTCAGCCATGGCAGGAATCAGCTTCTTCTGGAACGTCTCGAGCCAGCTGTCCAACATTCCCTTGTTAATGGTGTACGTGCGCAGGTGAGCAATAGTCATCGTCTGGAAAAACTCCGAAGGCCAACGCGACCCTCCAAAAAGTAAAAATCAAGAAACTGATTCTAACCAGCGAACGCTCGAAACGGGGGACTAGATAGCCACAACACCCAACTAACCCTTAAGCATCCCCATCAAAGCCCGTTTGCCACCCGGACCCGAGATCTTCTTCATCATCTTCTGCATCTGCTTAAACTGATTCAGAAGCTGGTTGACCTGCGTGGTCGTGGTACCCGATCCATCGGCAATCCGCTTGCGACGTGAACCGTTGATAATCGAAGGATCCCGCCGTTCGGCCGCAGTCATCGAATGAATAATCGCCTCGACCCTCGCCATCTGGCGCTCATCGATGTCCTTGGGGTTAAATTTGCCCCGCAGCGAACCCATACCGGGAATCATCCCGATAATGTCGGTCAACGAACCCATATTCTTGATCGTCTGGAACTGCTGCAGCATGTCGTTCAAATCGAACTGGTTCTTGCGAATCTTCTGTTCGAGCGCAGCTGACTCATCTGTATCGAACTGAACCTCGGCCTTTTCGATCAGCGATTCCACATCGCCCATGCCCAGAATTCGTGAGGCGATGCGATCGGGGTGGTACACCTCGAACTGGTCGGGTCGTTCGCCAACACCGATGTACTTGATCGGAACACCCGTAGCCTGCCGCATCGAAAGCGCAGCACCACCACGGGCATCACCGTCCATCTTCGTAAGCACCATGCCGCTAACGCCGATACGTGAGTTGAACTCACCACCAGAACGCACGGCATCCTGACCCGTCATGGCGTCAAGAACCAACAACGTCTCTACAGGCTTCGTGGCGTCGCGAATTTCCTCAAGCTCACCCATCAGATCGTCGTCTATGGCGAGTCGACCAGCGGTATCGAGAATGAGGTAGTGAACATTTTCTTTTGCAGCCTGTTTGACAGCCGCTTTGGCAACCTTCACCGGCGTCGATGAAGAAGGCTCTTCCGAATAAACCGGCAGATCGAGCTGTTTTCCGAGTTGCGTGAGCTGGTCGACGGCTGCAGGACGCTGCAGGTCACACGCCGCCATCATCACCGTGTGCTTCTCCTTGCGGAGCCACAGTGCAAGCTTGGATGCGAGAGTCGTTTTACCGGCACCCTGCAACCCAATCAGCATGATCACGCTGGGCGGCTTCTCGGCTCGTGCAAGCTCAGCGGTCTCGCCACCAAGAATCTCGGTGAGCTCCTCCCGAACGATTCGGATTACCGATTGTCCCGGAGTGAGCGACGCGTAGACCTTTTCGCCATCAACGCGTTCTTTGACGCTTTTGACGAACTGCCGAGCAATTTTGAAGTCGACGTCGGCCTCTAGAAGCGCGAGTCGAACCTCGCGAAGTGCCGCGTCGATGTTTTTTTCAGATAATTTGCCGCTGCTGGTGAGCTTGCCGAAGACTCCGCCAAGCTTGTCGGAAAGTGACTCAAACATACCTCGAGTCTACATGCCAAATCACTACGAAAACCACCCACGCGCCGCAGGTTTGCGCAGAACACCCCAGCACAGTCACACTGAACCCGCCAACACTGTCATCCTGAACTCGGCCTGCCCCGAAGAAATCGGGGATTAAGGATCTGTGAACAGGGCGGGGCACGGCGGTGGAGCGCTGCCCCGAACCACCACACGAACAAAAAAACCCTACCGACCCTCTTCTTCCGCCTCAGCCTCAGCAGTTGCCGTTTCGGGAACGAAAAGCGTGGCGATCATCGCTGCCTCGACATCCTGGGACTCGCCGCGATCGCCGGCCGATGATGCCAGAAACCAGATGATGAGCACCAGCGTGACCGCCAGAAGAGCCCAGTAACCGACAACTTCGTACCGCTTCCTGAACGAAAGCCGTCCGGCGGTTGCTAAGTTCGGTCTGGGCTTGAACCCGTCTTGGCTCTTCGTTCATCTTAGCTCTTGGCTATCCGCCGTGACTGATGCCCCTGTGCGGTACGGCTCGCCGTACTCAACAACGGTCCCGCCAACATTTGCGGTATCGAGCAACGCAAGTCCCGCTCTCAACACATCTTTTTGCTTTTCAATATCGAACGGAGCCGACAATGGCCGCCCCATCGGATGTGGGGTTAACAGTATCCGAGCTGGGTTCATCGCAGCAGTACGATCCCTGAACACGGTTGACATGATTATGACGCTCGGAATCCCCGCCTCATCAAACGCCCTGGCTACATGCCCGACCGACACGTGACACACCGGTCATATTGGAACCAGCACGGCTGCCTGCGCACCTGCGGCCTTCAACCGGGCTGCCCAAGCGGGCGCAATTTCCTTTCGCAGGCGCAACTGCGACGTAAGACCGACAAACGAGTAGGCAGGGTTTACAAATTCCCCAACGACCGCTTCATCTGCGAGCTCGATCATGCGATCGATCGGCAGCGACACGTTGCGATCTGCTGCTGTAGCCCTAATGTCGTAGCCACCATGCCTCACCATGGTTTTCGAGACCGGCGTGTCGATAGGAATTTCCGAAAGAACGGCGTCGGCCTTCCCAAACTCGTCAGTCATCTTGACGACCTGCTCCTGCGTCAGCCCTTCCATTCCGAATGGCTTCGGATCGTCGCCCTCAGCGAAATGCCCTGTCGTTGTAAGCAACGCAACCCGACTTTCGGATACCGGTTGGTCGAGTACAGCAAACGGCCTGGTGTCGTACTCGAAGCTTCCCGGTCCGGAATACGCAGCCGACTGCGCCCGGACTAGTGCTTCAATAATCGGCGCGGTATCGCCATCGTCAATCAGGCCGCCTGTGAGATCGAGTAGCTCCTGAAGAAACTCGTCAGCAAGCTGCTCCGATCCCGATTTCAAAAACTTGAACAGGAGGTCGGTTCGCGAGCCGTACGAAAACGAATTGCGAAACTCGTCGAATGATTCATTACCGGCCCCGCCAAGTTTAGGCTCGCTAGACTCAGGCGAAGGTGATTCGTTGGTTGCCATGCCGCAAGCCTACTCACCCTGAACGGAATAAATGAAAACTCGTTACTGGGTCTACACCATTTGCCCAACATAGCCATCGGTTTCAAGCCTGGCTTCAGTACGAGCCTGAACATCATCGAAGGTCCACCCCGGCGCAGTTTCGCGAAGTACTAATCGGCCGTTTTCCTGATCGATTTCGATCACCGAAATATCAGTTACGATCTGATCCACGCACCCCGGAGCCGTCAGCGGGAACGTGCACTCATCGACAATCTTCGAAATGTTGCCCCGTGCGTTGTGCTCCATAGCAATTACGACCCGCTTGGAGTTTTCAGCAAGATCCATCGCACCGCCAATACTGCCGATCCCTCGTTTCGGAATAATCCAGTTTGCAAGATCGCCGTTTCGTGAAACCTGAAGCGCACCAAGCACGGTGACATCGATATGGCCCCCGCGAATCAGGTTGAACGACTCCACAGAATCGAAAAACGCCATGCCCGGCACCAGCTTCGGGAACTTGCCCCCGGCGTCCATCATGTTCGGATCGCCCTCACCCGGAGCCGAAAGTTCCTTGAACCCCAGAATGCCGTTCTCGGCGTGGTACAGCAGTTCAACCCCGTCTGGCAGAAAATCAGCGCACAAAGCGGGAATACCAATTCCAAGATTCACTGTCGACCCATCAACAAGATCACGAGCAGCGCGCTTAGCAATCCCCGCCCTGTCGAGTCGAGGCGCCGGATCGCCCCCATTTAATCCGGGATTCCCGGCGGTCATGGTAGTTCGTCTCCGGGTTCTCGTTGCACTATTCGGTTCACATACGTGCTCAAAGTGCCCACTCGCTCGGAATCGATACCGCCTACTTCAACGATTTCGTCAACCTCAACAATCGTGACCCGAGCCGCAGTAGCCATCGCCGGATTGAACGCCCTCGAAGTGCCGATGTACTGTAGATTGCCCCGAGTATCGGCTTTCTCAGCACGGATCAAAGCGTAATCGGCCGTCAACGCATGCTCCAGCAGGTAAGCCCGACCCCCAAACTCACGATGCTCCTTGCCCTCGGCAACTGGCGTCCCAACCCCCGTCGGCGTGTAAAAAGCCGGAATTCCCGCTCCCGCAGCACGGATCCGCTCGATCAGCGTGCCCTGCGGAACGATATCGACCTCCGCCTTGCCTTCCCGCCACGCCTTCTCGATGTCGCTCAAAGGATTCGTGGTCCCGGGAACAGGGAATGAACAGATAATCTTCGTCGCCTGACCACTCTCGAAAAACATACCCTGATCCACCGGGTCGAGATGATCCGGCCAGCCATAACCGGTCGTTTTCGAAATACCAGCCACGTTACCGATGATCGTCAGATCGCCAACCCCAAGATCGCGCAGTGCCAGCATCAACCGGGTCGGCTGCCCACCAGCGCCGCCAAATCCGCCAATCATGATCGACGCGCCCGACGGAATATCGGCAACGGCTTCGGCGAATGAATTGGAGATCTTGTTGGCTTTACTATTTGGCACGGCGAGCCAGATTGTACGGTCTTTTACCCGAGCGTCGCATACACTTCTCGAAGTTTTCGCTCCAGATACTCCTACATTCCGAATCTATCCTCACGTACATGACGCCAAAATCCAACAAGAACGACTTCACACTCATCGCCCACCGGGGCGCTTCCTACGACGCACCGGAAAACACCTTTGAAGCGTTCGATCTGGCACTCGAATTGGGATTCGACAACTTTGAAACCGATGTTCAACTGACGAGCGACGGCAGACCGGTTCTGGTGCACGACGACACTCTCGACCGCACCACCGACACCACAGGACTCGTCAAAGAAACCAGCATTGCAAAGATAAAGTCACTAAACGCCGGACTCTGGTTCGAAGGCCCCGACGACAGCGCGGGCGTTCACGGTGTGATGGCATACCCCGAAGCGTTCGTACCCACTCTCGACGACTTTCTGGAACGATACGCCGGCAAAGCCCACGTCCACCTCGAACTGAAATCTACCGATGTCGAACTGGCAGCCACCACGAAGAAATCACTCGAAAAGTGGGGCTGGCTCGATCAGCACACCGGCGACAGCATCACCCCCGGTCTGACGATCTCATCGTTCCGATTCGAGCAACTCGAACGATCGATCGCCATCATGCCGAACACCGCCCACGGCTGGCTGATGCAGAAAATCGACAAAGCATCGCTTAAAGCCGCAACAGATCTCGGACTCTCCGGAATCTACCCAAACGCGGGCAAAGTCACCGAACGACAAATCGAAAGAGCCAATGCCGCGGGACTCGTTGTTCGAACGTGGGGCATCGCCGATTCGAAAGCCGCACTGAGACGGGCCTATCGTTCAGGGGCAGTAGGCACGACAGTCGACTGGCCAGCAAAAGCCCGCGAGATAATTGAATCGCTTTAAACCACTTTGACTGTTTAAATCCCGCCGGCTCAAATCCGTCGTTTTTCGCGCCAATCAGGGTCTTTGAGCAACGGGCAATCCGAGTTCAGGAGACAAGTCACCCCAGCCCGGGTTTAGTGCATCTATCAGCGACAGCTTCCGATCACGTTTCCAACTCTTGATCTGCTTCTCGCGCTCGAGCGTAGACCACACGTCTTCCGTCGTCTCATACCAAACCAGCGAGTGAAGATGATGCAACCGCGTGAATTTTGAGCCAATCCCGGATCGATGCTGAATTATCCGACTAATGAGGTCGCTAGTGACGCCTGTATAAAGCGTGCGTTTCTCATTCGACAATATGTAGACGGCGTAGGTTTTGGTATACAACTTGGATGTTCGGCAGCTTGGTGCTCGATGTCCCCGCCAGCATGACCGGTCCTGAGTGATACTTCAAAACCGTTATGGCATTAGTCCGCCAGTTGTTGAGGATCCCGCTGATTGCCACGTCATTCGTTCCTCACTCCTCGCAATGACAAAATACGCCCAAACCCAACAACACTGCGGTAAAGTCGCGCTCAGATATTCCAAGCTCGACCACCAGTCGAACACAACCATAAGAAGTAACTCATGAAGATCGAAAAAGTCCGACTCCGCCACGTATTCGGAACCATCGAAACCGAAGGCCTGTTCTGGGAAGAACGACTGGTAACTCCGCTCGACGTCTACCCGGAGTTTCGGGACGTTACGAAGCGAGTCGAGTGGAGCGACGAGAAATCCAAAAATGAACTCGCCCACAACGCCTACTTCGTTCAGATAGAAACTGATGAAGGTGTGATTGGCATTGGTGGACCGATGGACAAAGCAGTTGCGTTCATCGTCGAAAACGAGCTTTCTCGATACCTGATCGACCGCGATCCGCTGGCGATCGAGTTTCTCTGGGACATCATGCACCGTGGATCGGTACACGGCCGCCAGAGCAACACGATGATCGCCATCAGTGCGATCGACAACGCACTCTGGGATCTCAAAGGTCGCTACCTCAACGTCCCCGTCTACTCGATCATCGGCGGTCCAACCCGCCCCGAAGTTCCCGCCTACGCATCGATGCTCGGCTACAACGTGCTCGACAAGGGATTGGTCAGAGAGCGTGCAAAACAGAAACAGGAAGAAGGCTACACAGCCCAGAAATGGTTCTTCCGACACGGCCCAATGTCGGGCGCAGAAGGTCTGAAGAAAAACGTTGAGTTGGTCGAAACGCTTCGTGACACCCTCGGCGAAGACGACGACATCATGCTCGATTGCTGGCAGTCGATGGACGTGAACTACGTCATCAAGCTTGCCGAGCAGATAGAAGATTTCTACCCCCGCTGGCTCGAAGAGTGCGCAATGCCCGATCGCATCGACTCGTACCGCAAAATTCGAGAAGCGACCAACATCCCGCTCTCAGGCGCCGAGCACCACTACACCCGCTGGGGCATGAAGCAGTTCATCGAAGCCGAAGCTCTCGACATTCTCCAACCCGACATCTACTGGGCAGGCGGGCTCTCCGAAGTTCTCAAAATCGCGGCGGTTGCAACCACGTTCGATCTGATCACAATCCCGCACGGCCACTCAACGAACGCCGGTATCCACTTCTCGGTCGCTCAGTCACCGATCCACACCCCATACCAGGAGTACCTAGTCAAGTGGAACACCATTCATCAGCACTTTCTTAAAGACGCCGTCCAGCCAGAAAACGGCATGATCAAAGCACCTTCAGGAGTCGGAATGATGATGGACCTCGACCCCGACAAGATAGAAAAAGAAGAAGAACCAAACTTCGGCTCTTAAGTGCAAGACAACAGCATCCGACCCAAACTCACCCCACCATGAAAATCACAAACATAAGACTCCGCAAACTCACTGGAACCATGGAAGTCAACGGACCATTCATGGAAGAACGGCTCGCTATGCCCCTCGACGTCTACGAAGAATTCCGAGTTCAGGGTCCACCAGCCGCAGACACCCAAATCGACGACTCCCATTACCAGCTGAAACAGATCTGGGTGCACATCGAAACCGACGAGGGCGTAACCGGCATCTCTGGACCCACAATGCCCGGTGGCACAGCGTTCCACGTCTACCAAATGCGAGACTTCCTGATCGGGCGCGATCCGCTGGCGACCGAGTTCCTGTGGGACATCATGCACCGCAAGTCGGTTCACGGTCGGCAGGGCGAGAACATGATGGCGATCAGCCTCATCGACAACGCACTGTGGGATCTCAAAGGCAAGTACTTCAAGCAGCCGGTATCAACGCTAATTGGCGGGCCAACCAGAGACTCAATGCCCGCCTACGCATCAATGCTCGGATATGCCACGCAAGACATGAGTCTCGTAAAAGAGCGAGCGCTCGAAATGCAGGGTAGGGGCTACAAGGCCCAAAAATGGTTCTTCCGTCATGGTCCGATGTCGGGACCTGCCGGGTTCAAGAAAAACGTCGAACTCGCCGAAACACTTCGAGAAACACTTGGCGACGACGACGACATCATGCTCGATTGCTGGCAGTCGATGGACGTCAACTACGTCATCAAACTCGCAGCCGCCATCGAAAACACCCATCCGCGATGGCTCGAAGAAGTCGCAATGCCAGATCGTATCGATTCATATCGCAAGATTCGTGAGGGAACAAACATTCCGATTTCAGGCGCCGAGCACGAATACACTCGTTGGGGTTTCAAGCGATTCATCGACGCCGAGGCACTCGACATCATTCAGCCCGACCTCAACTGGGCGGGTGGCCTTACCGAAGTGATGAAAATCAGCGCACTCGCCACCACATACGACCTGATTACTATCTGCCACCAGGGCGTTTCTCCTCCGGGAATGGCATGGTCGTCAGCGCAGTCACCAATCCACACTCCATACGTTGAAATGCTCGTCAAGCACGCTGCGATGAGCTACTTCTTCGATGCCAACGGCGGCCCAAACTTCAACAACGGTGAACTAACCGTCAGCAAGCACCCGGGTCTTGGTTTCGAAATTGACGAGTCGAAAATCGAGAACGAAGAAAATCTCGAGTACTAGACACACTTTTTCGACCGCGCATGCTTGCCGGCCTTACGCTGCCAGTGCCTGATTGAGCGTGATCACAGGCACGCAGATTCAGTAATCTGTTTTGCGTATTTCCGCTCCATCTCCGCAAGCTTCTCCACACGACGCCTGAAGTCGGGATCAGTCGAAAATTCCGCGCCTATAAACGCATCAAGAACTTCCTTCGCAACCGCAATCCCAATAATCCACGCACCCATGCAAATCAGGTTCACATCATCGTGTTCAACACCCTGATGTGCGCAATGCGTATCGTGAGCAAGGGCTGCCCTGATTCCTGGAACCTTATTCCCCGCAATAGCCGCGCCAACCCCGGTTCCGCACACCATAATGCCCCGCTCGGCGTCTCCAGAAAGTATTGCCGCTGTCACACGTTGCGCAATATCCGGAAAATCGACCGGTTCCTCCGAGTGAGTCCCGTAATCCGTTACTTCGTGACCCTGTGACTTCAGATACTCCACCACAGGTCCCTTCATAGAAAACCCGGCGTGATCGCCACCAACAGCCAACTTCATATCCAAATACTCCTAGTTACAAAATACTGATAATTGTCATTCTGAACTCGATTCAGAACCCCAAAAAACCGCGTCCACCACCAATTCATCCAACAGCCACCAAAGCCCAAAAAACGCGGCCTAGCCGCCCGTCTAGCCGCCCGGCAAATGCTGAAACAACCCCGTCGGATCCGCCCACTCGTCGGGAACCCGAAGCGAAAGAACAGTCGCATCGCACGTCAATACGCCATCATGCGAATAGATATCGACAGCGAAAATAGTCTTCTTGTTCGTCTTCTCGATCAGCCGAGCACGGGCAGTCACCGGACCATCGATTCTCGTTGGCTTCCGATAGTTCACCGTCAGCGAAGCAGTTGCGTACCAGATCTTGTCGCCCTCACCTACTTCTCGACCCTCGGTTCGATAGGCATCGGCAATCGCAGAACACACCCCGTGGCAATCGATGATCGCAGCGATAGTTCCGCCGTTCATCACATCGGGCGGCATTGCCGCGTGATGCGGCTCCGGCTGGAAAACACACACCGCCTCATCGCCATCCCAGAACGACTTGATCTGCAACCCCTTGTCGTTCCACGCCCCACACCCGTAACAGTGATTCCCGTGAAGGCCGTCCTGAAAGTAAGTGCGTTCTAGTTCACTCTGGCTCATACTGCTCCCCGAAGCCGAAAATCTTGATCACGTCTCGCTCGTCATCCCACACCCTACCGGCTTACGTCAGAGCCGGAAAGCTATTCGCCAACGGATAGCCAACAACTAAAGAACCTCACACCCGAAACTCATCATCAAACACGTATGCTCAATGCCCGAACTCGATCTTCAGCCCTAATACTTGTCTCAGCAGCCACATTCTTCTCGCTGTCGGTCTGGTTTTCGACAAACGCCATCTCGGGCGCACTCGAAGCTGAAAAGTCGATCGACGAATCGGCAATTGCCATACTCACGATCGCGGTTCAACTCGGATTCGTATTCGGAACGCTTGTCATTGCATTCACGAACCTTTCCGACCTGATCAACGCCAGAACACTTTTCGCAATCTCCACGATACTCGCCGCCGCAACGAACCTGCTGGTAATCCCACTCGAGTCCACACCACTGCTCATCACCGCCCGGTTCGCCACCGGGGCATTTCTGGGAGGCGTCTACCCACCAGCGATGAAAGTCATATCCGGCTGGTACACAAAAGGTCGAGGATTCGCACTTGGAACGATGGTAGGAGCGTTGACGATCGGATCTGGATCACCCCACCTGCTGAGATCAGTATTCTCGGAGAACTGGCAGGCCGTGATCATCGGCAGCTCAATCCTGGCTGTTATCGGCGGGTTAATCCTGAAATTCTTCGTCACAGACGGGCCCCACGATGTAAAAGGCGCCAGATTCAATCCCCGCTATCTGGTCGGAGCACTCGCCAAACGTGGACCACGACTCGCCCTCACCGGCTATCTCGGCCACCAGTGGGAGCTATACGCAATGTGGACGTGGATCGGCAGCTTCATGCTCTACATCATCGGCGACTCGCTCGATCTCGCATCCGCCCTGACGTTCCTCGTGTTTGCCATCGGTGCAGTCGCAAGCTCCTACGCCGGAATGTGGTCCGAGAAAATCGGCCGCACAGCAGTCACCAGCATCGCAATGGTCATCAGCGGAGGTGTAGCCGCATTCATCGGCTTCCTACCCCAAGAAATGACCGTTCTGATCGTAATTCTCGTAATGATCTGGGGCGCTTCCATAATCGCCGACTCCGCACAATTCTCAACTGCAATGACCGAACTGAGTGACCCCGCGTACAGAGGAACCATGCTCACGTTCCAAACAGGTGTCGGTTTCGCCCTGACTGCAGTTTCAATCTGGCTACTGCCAATCGTGAGAGATTCCTCGGGCTGGGGCTGGGCATTCGCAATGCTCGCACTCGGCCCCGTAGTTGGAACAGCCGCAATGCTCCGACTCCGTTCGCTCCCCGAAGCCAAAAACCTCGCAGGCGGAAAACGCTAGAAATTTGCTAAAGTCCGCTGAACTGTCAACAAGATTTATTATCTGGGACACTGTCATTGCCCAGAAGTCCGACGACGTGGCAATCACCCAGCAACTGAGACCACCGATCAATTGAGAAAACTACTCATCACCCTCGGCATCGCGCTAGCCGCACTAATCATCGCCGCCTGCAGCTCCGGCGATTCCGACAGCTCGGTATCAACAACAAACGACGGCGAAGAGCAAGCGCCCGTTCTGCGCATCGATGAAACCTTCACAATCGAGCAGTTCGAAGCCGCCGGGTTCAAGTTAAATCAAGAGTTCGACACCGATACCGTGCCGCTCGCCACAAATGTCTACTACGGATTCGCCGACAGGCGTGACATCGAGATCCGCAAGTACGCCTCGCACGCCGACGCAATGTCGGCTGGCGTCGAATCGGCACTTTCCGTACTCGGCCGCTCACCTGCATCGAACTCCGGGGGTGGGATTATCACCTCGAACAACAACCGCACCAGCTACCACGCCTATCTCGTAGCGGGCAACGTAGTAATGCTCTGCCAAACCGACATCTCAGCCTGCGAAAATCTGGTGAAAAACACCATCAGCGGCGGCTAATACTTGTGTGGTGTGAGCACCCCTGTCATTGCGAGGGGTGAGAAACGAACGACGTGGCAATCACCACTCACAGCGCGACGACTTTTCATCTCAGCCAAAAACCCCACTTGCAGCATCTTCCCCGTCATCCTGAACTCGATTCAGAACCTCGCACGAGCACGAAGTAGCTCCAATCAGCAACCAAAACTCGCCAAAACGAGAAAAGACCCGCATCACTGCGGGGCTTCACAAAAATCTGAACCGCTCACCGGTCCAATCGAGCTAAAAGCGGCTTACTAAGCTGCCTGATTGTGATCGTCGTCCGAGTGCGAAAAATTCACTACTCGTGCCTTCTCTTCGATGTGGCCTCGTGAAACCATGTCGAAGAACGCACCCTGAGCTCGCAAACCCTCAGGACACACCGTGCCCTCTTCACCGACGCCAAGTACAAGCCCCAAGCCACCCCGTGCTGGAATGATTGTGTTGCCTGTTGATGTGTTTCTGATGCTAATGAGTGTCATTGGATTGCCCTTTTTGCCCTAGAACCGTCATTGCCCGTAGATCCCGCCAGTGCGTCTTTGCCTGATGCCAACAACTCTAGGTGCCAGAACAGTCGACCGGCTCCGAGCTAGCTACACAACGCGCTTGGGAGTCGTCACCCACAACAATGAGCGACCCGGTTCATTACGGCGAGCCAGCGGGGTCACCAAATCAGTGAGTTCAGTTCAAATCGAATCAACCGGCGGTCGCGGCACCCCGACGTCGTCGTCGGTACCTGCGGGAGTTTCTACGCGACCTGGTTGCACCGTTGGCAGAGCTGGCAGGTCTATCCGGTAACGTGATGTCATCGACTACTTTGCCGTTCACCGACGACTTGAATTTTCGCGCTCTCGTAGTTCCACGAGCCTTCGCATCGGCCTTTATGCCGTTCATCCCGGCAAGGTACTGACCCGTAGCCGATTTCTTTACCGAAGCTAGGAATTCTGGCGTTCCTTCGGCAACGATCTTGCCGCCACGTTCGCCAGCCAATGGACCAAGGTCAATGATCCAATCGGCGTTCTTGATCAGATCCAAATGGTGCTCAATCAGAATTATCGAATTGCCAGCATCAACCAAACGGTGCAAAACAATCATCAACTTGGCAGCATCGTCGAACGAAAGCCCCGTGGTTGGCTCATCGAGAATATAAACCGTCTTACCAGTCGAACGCTTCGAAAGCTCCGAAGCCAGCTTGATTCGCTGCGCCTCGCCACCCGAAAGCGTCGTAGCCGGCTGACCCAAATGAACATAGCCAAGACCTACATCGGTCAAAGTCGTCATCTTGTTGGCTATCGACGGAATGTTCTCGAACAGCACAGCCGCCTCTTCAACCGTCATATCAAGCACTTCGGCAATCGACTTCGTCTTGAACTTAATCTCAAGCGCCTCCCGGTTATACCGAGCACCAAGGCAAACCTCGCACGGCACAGTAACGTCGGGCAGGAACTGCATCTCAATCTGAACGTAACCGGCACCGCTGCAAGCCTCGCAACGACCGCCCTTCACATTGAACGAAAAACGACCTGCCTTGTAGCCACGGGCCTTCGCCTCGGGCATCGAAGCGAAAATATCTCTGATATTGGTGAAAACGCCGGTGTATGTAGCCGGATTTGAACGAGGAGTACGACCAATCGCCGACTGATCAATGTTGATCACCTTGTCGACGTTCTCAAGGCCCGTAACCTCGTCGTGCTCCCCCGGCCGATCCTTCGAATGGTAGAAATGCTGTGCCAACTTCTTTGAGAGAATCTCGTTCACCAGCGTGCTCTTGCCAGAACCTGAAACCCCGGTAATGCAAGTCAACGTTCCAAGCGGAATAGCTACTGAAACGTCTTTCAGATTGTTCGCACGACCGCCAAGAACAGCGAGTTCCTGTCCATTGCCCTTGCGACGCTTCTTCGGGATCGGAATAGACATGCGACCACTCAGGTACGCACCCGTGAGCGACTCATCGCTCTCCAACACCGCACCGATCGGCCCTTCGACAACCACGTTGCCGCCGAACTGCCCGGCACCAGGACCCATATCGATAATGTGATCGGCAGCACGCATCACGGATTCATCGTGCTCGACGATCAGCACCGTGTTTCCAACGTCACGCAAATTCTTGAGCGTCTCGATCAATCGATCGTTATCGGCAGGGTGCAAGCCAACCGACGGCTCGTCGCAAACGTACAAAACGCCCATCAACCCAGAGCCGATCTGAGTTGCCAGCCTGATCCGCTGACCCTCACCACCTGAAAGCGTCGCGGCTGCCCGGTTCAACGTTAGATAGTCGAGTCCAACCTTCGAAAGGAAGCCCAGCCGAGCCTCCACTTCCTTCAAAATCTGAGTTGCAATCGCCTGTTCGCGGTTGTTCAGAGGGTCATCGGCATCTCCGCCTTCCTCCTCATCAGACGGAGTCCAAACACCGGTCCGGCAAGCAGAAACCCACCGCAAAGCGTTCTCAACCGACTGGCTCGTAACCTCCATCACGTTCATGCCAAGAACGGTTACCGCCAGTACCTCGGGCTTCAGTCGAGCACCACCACACGTCGCGCACGCACGCTGCGTCATGTACCGAGCGATGTCATCACGAACCGAGTCCGACTCAGTATCGACATGCCGCCGCTCCATGTTCGGAATAACGCCATCGAAAGCAGTGTTCCAGCTGTAAACCCGACCCTTCTGAGTCTGATGCGAAACCTCAAGCTTCTTCCCGGCCGTCCCATACAAAATAACGGTCAGGTGCTCCGGGTCCATCTCACGAATCGGCGTGTCCATCGAGAATCCGAAGTGCGTAGCAAGCGATTCCAACGTCGAGTGGTACCACGGCGAGTTCGTCCCGGCCCGCGCCCACGGCGTGATCGCACCATTGTTCAAGCTAAGCGACGTGTCCTGAATCACAAGATCAGGGTCAACCTCCAACTTGTAGCCAAGACCCGTGCAAGTAGGACACGCACCGAACGGCGTGTTGAACGAGAAGTTGCGGGGTTCAAGCTCGGCAATCGAAATATCGCAGTGAACACAGGCAAAATGCTCGGAGTAGACAACATCGTCGTCCTTACCCTTTGCTCCAGCACCCAGCTTCGAAGCGATCAAGTTTCCGCCAGCAAGCCGCAATGCAGCCTCAACCGACTCCGTCAGTCGACCTCGATCTGTCTCTTCTCGAACGATTATTCGATCGACAACCACCTCGATATCGTGCCACTTGGTCTTCGCAAGCTTCAGTTCTTCAGATAACTCTTTCGTCTCGCCATCGATTCGTACCCGAACAAATCCATCCGTTCGGGCAGTTTCAAATACCTGAGCGTGCTCGCCCTTCATGTGGGTGATCATCGGAGCCAGCACCTGCAGCCGAGTACCCTCGTCGATTCTCAGAATCGAATCGACGATCTGCTGCACGGTCTGGCGCTGCACCGGTCGCCCGCAGTTGTAGCAGTGAGGCCTACCCGCCCTCGAGAACAGCAATCGAAGATAGTCGTAGATCTCGGTGACGGTACCAACGGTGGAACGAGGGTTCTTAGAAACACCCTTCTGGTCGATCGAAATCGAAGGACTCAGCCCCTCAATGTGGTCAACGTCGGGCTTTTCCATTCGGCCAAGAAACTGGCGAGCGTAAGCCGAAAGCGATTCCACGTACCGTCGCTGCCCCTCGGCAAAGATCGTGTCGAACGCGAGACTGCTCTTGCCCGATCCCGACACTCCCGTGATGACAGTCAAAGTGTCCCGTGGGATTCGGATGTCGAAGTTCTTTAGATTGTGTTCGCGTGCGCCGCGAATAACGATATCGGAGTCGGGCATTTTCCACTGTTCAAATTTGCAGGTGCGCCTGCGCGAACGATCCTCTCATCACGAGTTCGGAATCAGTTCAACGAGTGTAACAATCCAACGCAAGTTTCCGGCGGTCTGTGTCACTAACTTGAAGACGAACTTTCCGAACGGCTTGAACTCTGACTATCACGGCTGCCATTTCCGTTGCCGTTTGCATGACCCGGCCTCGCACGAACTTCGTCCATGAACGCTTCCGAACGTAATCCCCGATCGAGAACGTGATGAATCTGCGCTCGCAGTATCCGTGAAATCTGGCGGGCCTCGTCCTCACCGGCCTTCATGTGTTCGGCCTGGTTTACATCGGTGCGTGACAGAAATCTGAGCAACTTGATCGTGTTCAAACTCGCTGGCAGCAGAGCCGATTCGCCAACAGGACGTGATTCACTGTTCACAAGCCCACCACGTTCCGCCGAGTAAAGATGATTCGCCGGCTCAAGCTCGACACCTGTTTCAACGCAGCGAGAAAGCTCCGGTGCGAATCCGCTTAACTGCAGCAACCGCATCTCGAAAAAATGAATCACCATCTCGGGATTTTCCGTTTTCTCTAACGCTCCCAGCCCGTCGGTCAGCAGCCGAAACAACGGTTGGTTGGTACCGTTCTCCACCGAGAACTTTTCCGCCATTTCCGAGATATATGAAGCGAGAGAAAACCGATCAAGATCGTCTCGCAAACCCCTGAACCCATCGATGGTCGATACTTGGCTAAACCCATGTAAAGTGCGAGTTTCACGAACGGAAACACTCACCAGTCTCAACAAATCCAGATGCCCACCAAGCTTCGAACCCGGCTTCCTCGCAGCCTTCGCAACCCCGCGAATCAACCCATGCAATGGGGTCACCAGCGTGATGATCCGATCAGCCTCGCCCAAATTGCTCGAACGAACAACCACGGCATCAGTCGTATATGTAACCGGCCGCCGCTTCGAAGTCATGGCGCAATCATATCTGCCAACACCCCCGTCATTGCGAAGCGATCTGTCATTGCGAGGAGGAACGACATGGCAATCACCACTCAAAACGGCACCACCTCCCGAATAAGCCAACACATCGCCTGCCATCGCCAGCCTGCCGCGATATCATCCCCAAACACAAGCCCTCCCCCAAAAGGAAACCTCACCGAATGCCAGACGACCGCCCGAATATCCTGCTAATCATGACCGACGAACACCGCGGCGACGCCCTCGGTATCGAAGGCCGCCCAATCGTCGAAACGCCATATCTCGACGCCATAGCAGCATCGGGCACCCACTTCACGTCCGCCTACAGCGCAACCCCCGTCTGCATTCCCGCCCGCCGAACACTCATGACCGGAACCAAGGCATCGACCCACGGCGTGTTCATGAACTACATGACCCACCTCGATCAACCAACGCTCCCAGAATCACTCTCGGCAGCCGGATACCAAACCCACCTCGTAGGCAAGCTTCATCTCCACCCGGCTCGCAAAAAGTACGGCTTCGACTCAACAGACTGGGCAGACAGCCCCGCTCAGCACAACACCTCGGTTATCGACGACGACTACCAGATGTTCTTGCAAGAACAGGGACTCTACGGCCCCGACATCGCAAGGGCGCACGGAGTCGACGAAAACGGCTGGGTAGCACGACCGTTTCATCTCGATGAGCGATATCACTTCACGAACTGGTGCGCAGAAAAAGCCATGCGCTTTCTCGAACGGCGCGATCCAACAGCACCATTCTTCCTAAAGATGAGCATCCACGCTCCACACGCCCCATGTGCGCCACCTCAGTACTACTTCGACAAGTACATGGCGATGGACATCCCGGAGCCAGCAGTCGCCGACTGGGCTCGAGTCTTCGACGAGCCGCAGCGAGGACTTTCAGTGAAGTCGTGGCGAACTGCACTAGATCCCAAAGTCCTGAAGCAGTACATGGCGGGCTACTACGGTTCGATCGAACATGCCGATCACCAGATAGGTCGCGTACTGAACCACGTTCCCGAAAACACGATCATCATCTTCACGTCAGATCACGGCGAAATGCTTGGCGAACACCAGTGGATCCGCAAACGCTCAGCGTTCGAAGGGTCAGCTCGAATACCGTTCATCGTGAACCTGCCGAAGTCGTTCGACGTCAAACAGGGCGAAACACTTGGCGACGTCGTTGAGCTGATGGACGTTATGCCGACGGTGCTAGACGCGGTCGGAGTCGATATTCCAGAGACCGTCGATGGCAAAAGCCTTATGCCGCTGATTAGGGGTGACAACGAGCCGTGGCGGGACTACATCCACGGAGAGTGCTCGCCCATGGAGACCATCAACTCAGGAATGCAGTACATCACCGACGGCAAAGACAAGTACATCTTCTATCCCGGAACCGGCGATGAGCAGTTCTTCGATCTCGTCAACGACCCTGTCGAGATGACCAATCTGGTGAACGATCCCAATTACGCCGATCGAGTAGAACTCGGCAGAACCCGCCTGATCAGCGAACTCGAAGGCCGCCCCGAAAACTTCGTAGTAAACGACCAACTCGCAACCCTCGGCGGCCCAACCCCATCATTCCTACCCGCCTACGAACGCCAAGAAACCCCAGCAAAAGCCCTGAACAGAGAAACCCCGCTTTAGTGTATGAGGGGGCATCCGATCTGTCATTGCGAGGAGGAGCGACGTGGCAATCAGCGTCCAACCCGCACCCACCACACGAATCAACCAGCCCCTCCCAACCGTAAACCACGGCATCCTGAACTCGATTCAGGACCCCGAAAAAAACCGCGACCACCGTTCACCAATCCCCCCCCCAAAGCCCAGAAAAAGCGCCCTAGCCGCCGCCGCCGCACTCGTCCGACTCCCGCAGCTCCAGCGGACTCGGCCCAATAAAGCCCGTATCCGGGTTACGACCCATCCGCACAGGAACATCCTGATCAACACCCAGAACCAGCGTTCGGAACGTCGGATCGCCCGGAAGCGTAAACACTATCTTCGCGTCATACGGATTCGACCCAGTATTCTGCACCGCCCACTCTCCAACTCCCGAAGGATCTCCATCGAGAACCACAACCCGCTCATCACAAAGGTGAAGCGAACCCGAAAAAGCCTCGGTAACCGAATACTGAGCGTAGTTGTACGCCACAGCATCCAGCACAGCGCCCGATAAATACGCGTTCCAGTAGTCGACACCGGTCGACTGATCGAGCCCTTCCGACCCCGCCACAGTTATCTCGTCAGGGAACTCTCGAACACCGTCGATCCACGGGATTTCATCGATCTCGCTTGCGACAATCTCGGCTTTTTCCGAAAGCCGGCGTTCATCGGCGGTATACGCGTACTGAATTTGCACCTCGGCAAGGGCACATCGTTCGCTGCTGCGGAAATCCATCGCATTGCTACTGCCCGAACGCGCCGGTTTACCGTCGTTCACCCCGAGAGCGAACGTAACCGTGTCGCCGGTGAAAGGAATTTCGTGCGACAGCGTCACTTCGTACCAGTAACCAGCCGAAGGATTCACCGCCCACTTTAGGTTGCCCTCAGGATCGCCGTCTAAATAACCGGTTCCGCCTGGGCACAGGTGTAGATTGCCTTGAAATCCCCGTCGACCCCGAAAGTAAAACCGACCCGAAGTCGCTTCAACAACCGTCCCCGTTAGGAATTGGGTCCACAGTGCAACGACTTCGTCAGGTCTTGCTAGCGAATAGAGCTCAGGGTCTAAACCCTCGGGAATCACCCTGACTCCATCGTCAACCAGAGATGGCCATGGCGTCGCGGTCGGCGAAACCGGCGCAAGCGTAACCGCGAACGAAACAAAAGTCGGCTGCGGAAAATCGGGACGACCCGCCGCAGGAAGTGGACTCACACCGTCTCCACATGCGGCAAACAGCACAACGCCCGCTGCAAGCAGCAGCGCACTAAGTGCTTTAGAGCGGATTATCCGAACGAAGCTCATGAATTCCAATACGACAATCTGGCAAATCCAGATTTGAGACACCAACTGCCTACACAGTAAACGTGTGCCAGCCTTCTGTCATTGCGAGGAGTGCGCACTCAGAGCCGGCCGTCATGTCCGTCATCCTGAACTTGATTCAGGACCTCGCCCGAGCATCTACCGCCCGATTCAGCACCACAACCACCACTACACACAACCGTGTACCTCGCTACCGTGTAGCCACCATCCGAGCACCGCAAATACCTGCGGAAACCGTGTAAAAATGCCACAGCCCCAACTGAAAAGCACTGCCAACGAAACCGTGTAGAGACAACGCTCGGTTTGGCTAAGATCCAGCCCTGAGTGACCACCAGTTTCAAATCCAATCCCACCCAGTGAACTAAAGAAAAAATGGCCTAGCCACTCTGCTTGCCAGGAATCTCGCTTCGACTCTCAAGCGCATGGGCAAGCGTCGAATCGTCGGCGTACTCGATATCCGAACCACTCGGCAACCCACGAGCAAGCCGCGTCACCTTCACCCCAAGCGGACCTATCAGCTGCTGGATATAGATCGCAGTAGCCTCGCCCTCTAAGTTCGGATTCGTAGCCACGATAACTTCTTCAACCGTGCCGTCTCGAAGTCGTTCAAGCAACTCACGTAGCTTCAGGTCATTCGGCCCAATGCCGTTCACCGGAGAAATCACACCGTGAAGAACGTGATACTGACCGTCGTAAACCCGCGCCCGCTCAACGGCCACAACGTCCAACGGCTCCTCAACAATGCAAATGCGAGTCTTGTCACGCTGCAAGTCTCCGCAAATCACGCACTCTTTCGACTCGGCTAGATTCGCGCACGTGTCGCAAAGCACCACCTTCTCCTTCACCCCGAGAATCGCCGAAGCAAACTCTTCCGCCTCTTCCTGAGGCATTCGAATGAGGTGATACGTGAGTCGCTGAGCGCTTTTTGGCCCAATTCCGGGCAGCCTGTGAAACGCCTCGATCAATCGGGCGACAGGAGGAGCAGCAGAAGGTGAAAGTTCACTAGGAGCCATTAGGTGGAATTCGTCCAATTAATACTGGCATTGCCAGCCGGTTACATGAGGCCCGGAATGTTCATCCCGCCAGTGATCGAACTCATCTTGTCCGAAGCCAGCTTGTTGGCAGTTTCCATCGCTTCGTTGATAGCGGCGAGAATCAGATCCTGAAGCATTTCAACGTCTTCGGGGTCTACCACTTCGGGGTCAATTGTGATCGACTCGACCGTCGAACCGCCGATCACCGACACCTTCACAACTCCACCACCAGCCGACGCCTCGGTGCGTGCAACCGCAATCTCTTCCTGTACAGCAGCAAGTCGAGCCTGCATCTGCTGGGCCTGCTTGAGCATGTTTTTGTTCATCATCGAAACGATTCCTGACCATCGAAGAAGTCCCAGTCACAAACCATCTGATGAAAGGCACTGCTGAGACAACGAAAATTGAGTCCGACAATCATACGGGGTTACCAACCGAAGCGAGAAATATATCTGGTAAGGCTGATAAGGGTTTAGGAATTGTCATTGCGAGGAGGAACGACGTGGCAGCCAGCGTCCGAAACGGGATATCTCAGCGACTCAACCCAAAGCGGTCTGATCGGAACAACTCCTACCCGCACCCGCTTACCCACCGTCACGACGCGCCATCAGCCCCAATCAACATCGTTGGGCATGTAGAGGTTCCAGTACTCGACAATGCGGTGATCCTCAAAGCGGTACATCCGCCAGCAGCACTACGCCAGCCCAATCACAACCCGCTGTGCTAGAGATGCCATAACGTCTACGCTATTGAAGAATGTGCGAGTCACATAGGCGGGTAGACCATACACTTGCCGTTGCGCCCTGGCGCAACGGTCTCATTCCGACAAGTCTGGCCGTTGCTCGAGAAAAAGGCTCAAGGTCAGTGACGCCACTCAGAATCAGGTATCGGTGTTCGGCGTTTCAGCAGGCGAACCCTCGCCACCCTCAACCTCTTCCTCAGCCACCACCTTCGCACCCATCGCCATCGCAGCTCGCACCATAGCGCTCTCCTCCACGGCCGAAGTTCCACCACCCTGCCCGCCAGAAGGCGTGCCACTGGCACCACCACCGTTCGCCTTCGCCTCTTCAGCCACCTCGTGCGGCGAGCGAACTTCCAGTTCAAGCTCCGACCCGTAAGCGCTGGTAATTGCAACCTTCAGAGCATCACGAGATCGCTGATCCTGCATCTCTTCCATGAAGTTGTTCTTCATAGCATTGCTCTTGAAGCGAAGTGAAATCTTGTTTCCTTCAGGTTCTGGAACCTCAACGTTGCGAAGAATCGGACCCACAACATAACGACGATTCTTCGTCCGACGCATGTCCCAAACAACCTCGGCCCACTTCTTCTCAGCCGAAGTCTGGTCACGCTTCGGCGCAGGCGGAGTGTCACCTGAAGTACCACCGCCACCAGACTGCTGCTGGTACCTGGGCTGCGGAGTAGCAGCAGGTCGTGAAGGAGCAGCACCCGAAGAAGCAGGTTCAGAAGGCGCTGCCGCCGCGGCGACCGGCCTGGTAGTCGCCTGCAAAACAGCAAGTTCCAACGGCAACGGTGACGACGAGTTGGCCTTCATGTCGGCCTGACCCAGCGCCGTAAGAATATGCAATATCTGGTTCAACTTGGCGGGCCGTGCAGCGGCCGACATAGCCTCGGAGAACTCAGAACCCTGCGAAATAGAATCCTCAACACCCGCCTTCAGCAGCAACGCAACACGAAGCGCATCAACAGCACCCGATCGTAACGCCCGCAGATCAGCCCCGCGTTGAGCCTCTCGATTTATCACCGTCAGCGCAGCTGCAGCATCCTTGCCAAGCAACGCCGTAGCAAGCTCCAAACTCGTAGCCGTATCGCCAAGACCCAGCAGCTCTCGCGACTGCGACTCAGTTATCTCCGAAGGCTGACCGTCTTCACCAACCTGTCCATACGAAACAAATAACTGCTCGAGAAGATTCTCAGCATCACGTAGTGAACCCCACGCCGTTCGAGCGATCATCTCTAGCACCGCAGCCTCAGCCTCGATCTCCTCGGCCTCGCAAACCTCGATCAACCGCTCAATAACGTCATCGTTCGAAAGGCGCCTGAAGTCGAAACGCTGGCACCTGCTGATAATCGTGGCAGGAAGCTTGTGGGCATCAGTAGTCGCCAGAATCATCACGATATTTGGGGGCGGCTCTTCGAGCGTCTTCAGCAGCGCATTAAACGCCGCATCGGTAAGCATGTGCACCTCGTCGATGATGTACACCTTGTACTTACCCGCAACCGGCCTGAACTGCACGCTGTCTCGCAGTTCACGAATATCACCGATACCGCGATTCGAAGCCGCATCGATCTCGATCAGGTCCATGTAGCGACCTTCGTCGATCGCCTTTGACGTCTCAGAATCGGTAATCGGCTCGCCGTCTTCGGTAATTTCCGAATTCAACGCCTTGGCAAGAATCCGAGCCGTCGAAGTCTTGCCTACACCACGAGGACCCGTAAACAAATATGCGTGCGAAACACGATCGGAAAGAATCGCACGTTTGAGCGTTTGCGTGACGTGCTGCTGCCCGGCTACCTCGTCGAATCGGGTAGGGCGCCATTTTCTATAAAAAACCTGGCTACTCGTCACTTCAAAACCAGTCTCAACAACCGTCGTCTCTAAAAGGGAAGCTATTCCCCGAATATTTCGGCCAAAACCACGTCGGTCTTGCCGAACATTACCTTCTCTTCGTCCAATTCGGCATGATCGTGCCCCAGCAGGTGAAGCACACCATGAATCGTCAACATCGCAAGCTCACGATCCGCTGCTTTCCCGTTCTCAGCGGCCTGCCGAACCACCTGAGGAAGCGATATCGCAATATCGCCGAGTCGCCCCGATTCTACTTCGCCAGAGTCACCCGAGTCCGTGAATTTTGGAAACTCTGGCCACTCTTCATCACCAGAATCAACGGAATCGCCATCAGACTCGTCCTCGACGTTGAACGACAACACATCAGTGATCTCGTCCTCACCCTTGAACTCCCTGTTCAACTCCCTGATCCGCTCGTCTCCGGTCACCATTACCGTGATCTGATCCGGACCTTCCTGATGCTCGGCATCAAGAGCCGCAAGAGCCGCCTTCATCACCAGCGAAATATCAGATTCAGCCATTTCATCGAGATCGAATACGACCTCAACGCGGCCATCTTCAGATAGAAACGAATCGGTGTCGGCAGGGGACTTCAAAGTGGAGTCATCCTAGCATGTCCATGGTCGAATTCGGACGCTTGTGTCTGGCAAAAATCTAGCCCATTCGCTGGACTATCTCGGCTTCTTCCGCCAACACTCTTATTTTCGAGTAAAGCGGGACGTATCGAGGGTCGGAATCCGCAAGCTCGCCCGCCTCTAAACGTGCGTTCAAAATGCCGATTCTGATCTCAGGTGAATTCAGCTGCCCAACCTCAAGATAAGTACGGGCGTTGTAGAGACTCGGAATCAGTTTGTCGCTAATCGTTCGAGCAACCCAGCGTTCGGCCGGAGGCGCGGCGATTTCTTCGGCCATCTGAACCGCTTCTTCGAGTGTGTTAAGAACCTCTGGACCCGTCGGCCAGAGATCTTCAGCTTCCTTGATTGGCATCTACGTTTTTTTCGCTCGATTGTTCGCTGGGTCTGGCCCGATATCTTTTGACGAGAAACCAAAATACCACCACAAGCACCGATCCGAAAACATCCGCCACAACGTCTATCGCCTCAGATGCCCGACCCTCGACACTTTTCTGGTGAATCTCGTCAAGTACGCCATAAACGAACGCAACAAACACCGTCGAGTAGGCGATCAGACCCTCCGAAACCGGCCTGAGCAACATGAGTGTACGAAGCGCAAGCACGCTTAGGACGCAATAGAGGCCGATGTGAGCGAACGTTCCGGTGTACGGCAACCAGTCAAACCAGCGATTCGCATCGCCGTAATCACCAGCAGGTTGATCCGACAACCAGTAAATCACGCCCATCCACACGAGCGACAACACCGCCCAAAGCCAAACCCGATCGAGCCGTTTCACAAATCCCCCTCAGTTGAGATAGAAAAACAGGCTAGCCTGCCGCCTCAAGAAACCGAGGCAATGCCTCCTAATATTCCCACTCGGAATCGAACGCCAGACTCATCGGGTACCACCAGTCGTCCTCAGCAGCCTGAGGCACCTTCTGCTGATACGCCGACATCAAGTCGTTCCACTCCTCAGCCCGCTTCGACGCCGTGTAGCTCTGAAAATCACGACGTGGATCGAAGTCGTCGGGAACCGTGCAGTACATAAACAGGTGATTCCCGCTCCGGAAAATCTCCATCCGCTCAATCCCGATCCCCTTCAATGCCTCAAGTACCTCGGGCCAAACGTTGCGGTGGTACTCCTCGTACTCGCCGATGAGTTTGGGATCATCCTTCAGGTCCAAAACCTGTGCAATCGACTTCGACATTCGTATTCGTTCCTTATAACTGTGCAATGTTGGTATCTGTGATGTTTTTTGGGCTTAGCAGCAGCTATTTATGGGCGGGTAGCATACACTCTCTGGAATCTGAAAAATCGACATAACCGGGGCGAAACAGGAGCAACACCATGGAACGCGTCGGATTCGAAATGAAAATTCACCCCGAAATGGTCGAAGAATACAAACAGCTACACGACGACATCTGGCCCGAAATGTCGGAAGCCCTCGTACGCACCGGATGGCGCAACTACACGATCTTCTTCAAAGACGATGGCACCCTGTTTGGCTACGTAGAATGCGATGAATCGCACGAGGCGTCTGTCGCAGGAATGGCCAAGGAAGATGTAAACCAGCGGTGGCAAGACGACATGTCACCCTTCTTCCAACTACCAGAAGGCGCACACGCCGACCAAAACATGATCACCTGGCGAGAAGTCTTCCACGCCGACTAACATCCGCCGTGTCCCGAGCCCCGATTTTCATCGGGAGAAACTTCGTCATCGAAGCCGAGGGATCTGGGGAAGGGACGCGCTGTCCTGTCATTGCGAGGAACTGCCCTGAGTGACAGCCTGCCCTGAGCAACGTCGAATGGGTGGCAATCAGCGATCACAATAACAAACCGAACGAATCAGCACTAACCGACCAATAACGAACCACTGTCATCCTGAATTCATTTTCAGGATCTACCTCCCCTGTTGCACCTAAAAACCTCCTAAGCCATGCCCAACCAGCCAAGCCAACACCCCTCGCCCTCAGAAAGAGTCACCTGGTGACCAAACGCCTAACCTCCGACTCCCTCGAACTGCCCGGCGCCCTTGAAGCCATCGAAACCTACTTCGAAAAAGGCTGGTCCGACGGCCTACCCGTAGTACCGCCAACACCGGAAGCAGTTACAGCCACCCTCGAAGCCGGCAATCTCGCCCCAGAAACCATCCTCGGCATCGAACCCGTTAAAGGCGCAGTAATCACCGCCGAAAAAGCCGCCATAAACGCCGTAATGGCAGGCTGCAAACCCGAATACATGCCTGTCGTAGTCGCCGCGATAGAGGCGATCACACAACCCGAATTCAACCTCCATGGAATCACCGTTTCGACCATGGGTGCAGCGATTCTTCTAGTCGTAAACGGTCCGATAGCAAGTGAACTTGAGATCAACTCCGGCGTTTCGGCCTTCGGACCCGGCCACCGAGCCAACGCAACAATCGGCCGCGCAATCAGGCTCATCGTCATGAACATTCTCGGCACAAGAAGCGATGACGGACTCGACAAGGCAACCCTCGGCCACCCCGGCAAGTACACCTGGTGCATCGCCGAAAATAATCAGGCACGACCTGAAATATGGGACCCAATGCATGTCACTCGCGGTCTCGACGAAAATGACTCCGCCGTAACCGTCTTCTCCGGACTCAGCGGTGCCCAGTTCGGCGATCACGAATCAAACACCCCCGAAGGCATCCTCAACTCGTTCGCCCAGCGGTTCTACCCTCTCGGACCCCAAATAACCGAAGTAATTCTGGCGATCTGCCCCGAACACGCAGCTCATTTCGATCGAGAAGGCTGGAAAAAAGAGCAAGTAGGCCAATACCTCTTCGAAACAGCCCGAAAGTCAGCCGCAGAGTGGGCCGAAATGGGCCTGGCGGTCGGCCCCGGCGAGAAGCCATCAGAACTAGGAAAACCCGACGAGTCGGTCAGCGCCCTCAAGTCCCCTGAATCAGCAATCCCAATCGTAGTCGGCGGCGATGGGGGAGCATGGAGCGCTGTCATCCCAACATGGTCGCTCGGGTCACGCTCCAAAGCAGTCACTCGAAAAATCAAAACAAACGGAGAAAACAGGTAACATGGCATCTCAGGAGACTCAAATGGCACAAGAAACACCTTTCCGAGTTCTGGATCCCACAGCACCACAGTCGATCGCAACCGACGGTATGGCCGAACGACCCGAGTCGCTCGAAGGAATGCGAGTCGGCCTGCTCCGCAACGACAAACTGAACTCCGAACCAATCCTCGATGCCATCTACGACGTTCTAGCCGAACGATTCGAAGTAGCAACCGCCTACCGAGTAAACAAGGGCGATGCGTCACGACCCGCAGAACCCGATTTCCTGAGCGATTTCTCGAACGAAGTCGATGTGGCGCTACTCGCCAACGGCGACTGAGGAAGCTGCTCGTCGTCCAGTGTGTACGACTCAATGAAGCTCGAAGCACTCGGTGTTCCGGCAATCGCAATTTGCACAGAACCGTTCGAATCCGGCGCCCAGGCAATCGCCAATCTTGGCGGCATGCCCGACTACCCATTCGCGCTAATCCAGCACCCGATCGGCAGCCTAACCCCCGAACAAATCCGGGAACGAGCGGTCGAGGCAACACCCCAAATAATCAGTTCACTGCTGGCCCGACGAGCATAGTTATTGCTCTCCCTTCCCTGATGAAAGGGAGCTGGAGGGCCGCGTCGCAGACTCGCGAGCCCAAGTGCGGCCTCGGCACGCCGGGCTCAACGCAATCGCGATCAATCCAGAACAAGTTATCGCGTCAGGCAACCGCAACCTTGCCCTTAGCAATGCCATCCCACCATATTCCCCGCTACTCTGCGCCCCAACCAAACCAGCTATCTAGCGAAAAAAACAACTCCACGCGCATACCCAGCCAGCCAGCAACCTAAAGCATACCAGCGTTGCACATTCGCCAAATCCCGGCAGTAAAACTGCTAACGAACGCACCGTTCCGTACTCGGAAGTGGGCCCCGGATCGATATGTGCCGGCGGATCAAAATCCGGTGGGTCTTTTACCGGCAGCATGCCAACCGTCAGCATCCCCGTAGAGAGGAAAGAAAGGGGTTTTCCTGATTGGCCTCGGATTCAACCGTTGGCTGCGACCGTAAATAAGCGACGATCGCGTCGAGATCAGGCTGGCTGAGATAGCGGAAAGTGTTTATCGCCATTAGCGGCATCAGGTGGCCACTCGGACTGGTTCCTTCACGGATCGCCCGCTGAAGTTGGCCATCGGTCCACTCATCAATTCGTCCACCGGGAGTCAGGTTCGGCGGTGTCGCTTGTCCAAGAGGCATCGGAACATCAGCCAATGTGTTTTCGCCACCGCTTAGCGGAAGTTCCTTGTCTAGCGAGTGGCAGCCAGCGCATGACCATAGGGCGATCGTTTGGCCGCGGGCGATCTGCGTTTCGGTGCCCTCGACATTCGCTTCGACGATCGGGTTTCCACGCTCTGAATATTCCCAGTAGCGCCAGTATCGAAAAGAGCCCGATAATCACTCACCAAACTGAGAAGCACACCTCCGACGCTTCGCCTGATTCCACCGAACGGACGGAACAGCTTTATCGCGTATCGCACTCCGAGCCCGGTAATAATTACGAACGCGAGAAGCCAGATGATATTGGCAGTCATGGTTTAGCCCCGTGCTGGTTAACGACCCCTGCTTGACGTGGTGAGACTGTATTCATCGGCATTCGAACCGTCAAGAGCGAGGATTGCGCAGATACTCTGGTTGTTGCGAAGGTATTCGTGAAAACGCGAAGCAGAACTAACGCTTATTCGAATTCCTGCCCGCCCGCCTATCTATTCAAATAAGATGCGCACAAAAGCCGACATCGCCTGAACAAGTCGCTCCGAAAGAAACCACCACATGCTTCCGCCATTTATCGACACCCATCATCACCTCTGGGACCTCGAGAACAACTCCTACCCGTGGCTTATGGAACCAATCGATCACTTCGTCGGCGACTACAGTGCCATTCGAAAGTCGTGGCTCATTGGTGATCTACACGAAGGCGCAAAAAACATTCCGCTCGTGAAATCAGTTCATGTTCAGGCTGAATGGGACCACAACGCCGATCCCGTAGGCGAAACCGCATGGCTGCAGTCAGTCGCCGATGACCCAGGATCAAAAGGCATGCCAAACGCCATCATCGCCTACGCAAACCTCACCGACCCGAACGTAGAGGACACGCTGAGTCGACACGCCCAGCATGCCAACTGGCGCGGCATTCGCGACATGCTCAACTGGTCCGACGACAAGCCAAACTTCAGATTCGCCGAAACCGGCGACCTGATGACCAATCCGCAATGGCTGTCAGGATTCAAATTGCTCGAAAAGTTCAACGGATCGTTTGAAGTACAAATCTGGCCATGGCAGCTTCAGGAAGCAGCCAAACTCGCAAACGATAATCCTCAAGTGCAGATAGTCCTAGGCCACTGTGCACTGCCGATAGGACGAAGCCCCGGTGAACTCAGAGAATGGCGAAAAGGACTCGAAGCCCTCGGAACCGCCCCTAAGATATCGGCAAAAATCTCGGCACTCGGAATGCTCGACCAACAGTGGACCACCGAATCGATCGCACCGTTCGTCCTCGACACGATCGACATCCTAGGTGTAGACCGCTGCATGTTCGCATCGAACTTCCCGGTCGACTCACTTTTCAGCAACTACGAAACACTCTGGAACGCCTACGACGAAATCACATCCGATTTCACCGACTCAGAACGAGCAAAACTCTTCCAAACCAACGCCGAAAAATACTACCGAATCTAGTAAAACAGCAGCCAACAGTCCCCAAACCCCCCACTGTCATCCTGATGAAAATCAGGATCTATGCCATCGAGCCAACAACATCACGCCTCAGCCAACACCGTCTCGACATCCACAGCGCTACCAAGTCATCTGATGACGCCCGGAGCTAACGAATCCCCTCTCCCGGGGGAGAGGGTTAGGGTGAGGGTGAAGCCGTCACTTCGATAAACACTTAACGATCCTCCGAACCCCAATATTTACCCATGCCAACAGTCCAAACCATCTACCACACCGGCTTCATCGTCGAAAACCTCGACAAAGCCATAGACTTCTACACACGTGTCCTCGGAATGACGATCGAACGTGAACCAGCTGTAACCGAAACACCCTGGATATCTCAAGTAGTCGGCTACGAAAACGTAAAAATGCGCCAGGCATACGTTGGAGTTGGCGATGGTCACTCCATCGAACTCATCGAGTACATGCGACCCCGAGGTGAAAAACGCTCCGACCAGTACGACCGCAACCGACCCGGCTCAGCCCACGCCGCAATGGTCGTCAACAGCGTTCCCGAATGGCGAGAACGACTCGAAGCTGAGGGCATAAAAATATTCGGACCCAAAGAAGAGCGTGATCTCGAATACCCATGGGCCCGCTACGCAATATACTTTCAAGACCCCGACGGCAACTGGCTGGAAATGATTTCTCGCGACCCCAAACCAGAAGGCTCGCAAGCGAACTAGGAGTTCAGGCTCTCGTCTCCTATTGGTTCCTTCTCTCCGGGGAGAACGCTAGGATCGTGCGGGGCTGAAGATGGGTTGAGGGGGAATGTGAGGCTCAGAAAATAACGTCCGAGTGCAAATTACGAAACGCTGATAAGGCTCACCACTCTGACCCGGACGCCCGACTCGAATAAGATTCCGACGCGGATCCCGAGTGCGAATGCACGCCCGGAGCGAAAACGAAAGTACCGAGCTAAACAACATCACCATGGGCTGGATCGATTCCATAATCAACCTGTTCCAACGGCGCAACCTCACAGGCGCTGAGAAAACACTCGACTCCTACACCAGGGGCGTCGCTGCCATCGGCAAAGGCAAAACCGCACAGGCGATCGAGCACTTCACAGATGCCATAACCGACGCGCCAAACTCAGCGAAGCTCTACCACAACCGCGCCGATGCCTACGCACTCAACGGTCAACACCTCGAAGCTATCGTCGATTACGACGTGGCAGTGCGAATCGATCCTTCGTACCCCGACACATATCTCGACCGCGGAAACTCTCGATACGCCATTGGCCACCTGGCCGACGCCATCAAGGACCTCAACGAAGCAATTCGCATTAAGCCAGACTGGGGCGAGGCCTACGCAAACCGAGCCGTGGTACACGCCGAACTCGATAAACCTGAAGAGTCGGATCAAGACGCCGAAACAGCCAAAACCCTCGGCGTAAACGAAACCCGCCTATCCGAAATGCTACAAACAGCCCAATCCAATTCGGATAGCTCACCTGAAGTCAGCAATTAACTTCAGACCGTGGCCCATAAACTGTCATCCTGAACTTGATTCAGGATCTGTGCCAAGCGAAACCAGCGTGGCGACTCAGCCGACAATGCCGCGAGAGCCTCAGCTGACACCACCCCGTCACCGCCGCTAAACTCCCGCCGAGGCTCCCCAAGGAACAAAGCTCACATGACAACAACTGAATCTCACACCGATCAATCACTCGCTGCACACCTGCTGCGCCGTGCCGCTTTCGGAGGCACGACACAAGAGCTCGACCACTTCGCAAACCTCACCTACGAAAAAGCTGTCGACGAACTCCTGAACGCAGAGGACTCCACGTCCATCCCCCAAGATGTCATCCGTCGATATCACATCGACCAATCTGATCTAAGAACCCGCCCGAGTAGCTCCGGCAACTGGCTCTACCACATGGTCACCACCGACGCCCCATTCCCAGAGAAAGTGAACCTGTTCTGGCACCGGGTATTCGCCACAGCACAAACCAAGTTGATTCAGGGCAAGGCAATGTCGACGCAGCTCGACATGCTGCGAGAATTCGGACTCGGCAAGTTCGACGAGCTGCTGCTCCAACTTTCGAAGAACCCGGCGATGTTGATGTTCCTCGACAACCAGGACAATCACAAAGGTTCGATCAACGAAAACTACGGCCGTGAAATCCTCGAACTCTTCTCGATGGGAGTCGGCAACTACACCGAAGAAGACATCAAAGAATGCTCAAGGGCGTTCACCGGCTGGACAGTCGAAAACACCGACTACATGGCACTCAAAATGCGCAACAACACGATGCGCCCGTACGGCTATGTGAACTGGCAGTTCAAGTTCGATCCCGAAGACCACGACAACGGCGAAAAGACCTTTCTCGGTGAGACCGGAAACTTCAACGGCGAAGACATTATTGCCCTCATTTGCAAGAACCCAGCCACCGCCGGATTCGTCGCTCGCCACCTGTACCACTACTTCGTCGCCGACGAATTCCCGGTGCCCCAGTGGCCGCACTTCGAGCCAAAAGACCCTGTCGCCATCAAGGTAATGACCGATGCCTACTTCGAGTCCGGCTACTCGATCAAAGCAATGCTGCGGGCGCTATTCCTCTCCGATTCGTTCAAGTCTCAGGCGTCATGGAACGCCCGGGTGAAAAGCCCGATCGAACTCATCGTCGGAACCGTGCGACTCGCAGGTGGCTACGACGGTCCATCGCAAGACGTATACGGCCACATCGTAGCCAGCGGCTACATGGGACAGGACATCTACGCCCCACCAAGCGTCGAAGGCTGGATGGGCGGAACCGATTGGATATCAACCGGTTCAATGGTCCAGCGAGTGAACTTCGCCGGTGGTGTGATTGGCAATCTCGATAACGACGGCGTTATGGCACTGATATCAACGATCAAATCGGATGCTGGAAGCCCCTCAACGTCCGAATCACTCGTTCGATCATGCCTCAAGAACCTCGGAAATCTTGAAGTCTCGGATGAAACCCTCGTTGGTTTAGTCCAGTTTGCCATCAACGCAGACGATACCTCTGATCAGGCAATCGCCTCACTACTCCAACTCATCGTCGCAACCCGCGAGTACCAATTCGTCTAAACATGACCACGCAAACAAAATCAAAACTCAATTACGTTGACACGATCGGCTTCGGCGCCGACGTTGGCGGTCGCGGCTTCCACATTCCCGTCGATCTTTCTATTCGACCCGATGGCCGAATCTACGCAGTAAACCGCAGCCCAATGCACCGCCTCGGCATTCGCGTCGGCATCTGCGACATAAGTCACGGCTGGTACCACGAGTTCGGCAGCGACGGCGAAGGCGACGGCCAGTTCACCGGCCCAACCGCCATCACCCACGGACCCGACGACCGCGTCTACATAGCCGATGAAGAACTCAACAGAATCACGGTCTACGATCCCGAAGGCGAATTCATCTCGAAGTGGGGTGAGCAGGGCAGCGACCCTGGCCAGATCAGCGGACCCTCAGGCCTAAAATTCGCAGCCAACGGCGATCTTCTCGTTGTCGACCATCTCAACAACCGCATCCAGCGCATGACCCCCGACGGTGAATACATCTCGCACTTCGGCACACCCGGCACCGCTAGGGGCAAGTTCAACCTCCCCTGGGGCATCGACACCGATGCAGCCGACAACATCTACATGGCCGACTGGCGAAACGACCGAGTTCAGCGATTCTCGTCTGACGGCAAGTTCATCGATATGTACGGCTCGTCCGGCAAAGAAGAAGGCCAACTAGACCGACCTTCCGATGTCGCAGTCGACCAAGACGGCTTCATATACGTCGCCGACTGGGGCAACCAACGCGTCCAGATGTTCGATTCCGACTGGAACTTCCAGCAGTCCGTAAGAGGCGAAGCAACCGTCTCACCATGGGCGCAGGACTACCTCAACGCCAATGCCGACGAAGCAGAAGCCCGAACCCGCTTCAACACAATCATCGAAGTCGATACCGACGATCCCCACGAGGCATCCTCAAGAGTAGAAGGCTATCTCTGGGATCCCACAGCAATCGAAATCGACCCCGAAGGGCGACTAATAATCACCGACTCCCTACGCCACCGCCTACAGGTCTACCAAAGAGCAAACGAATAGCGATCGCTTTATTGTCATGCTGAACTTGATTCAGTATCGCTATCCAACACGGACCACATTCCAACTCAGCCAATACCGACCCTACTGAAGTAAATGTGCCACTGGCATCCACCTCAACGAACCCACAACACACCAACAACTTCTGACTCAGCCAACACCCCAAGCACCACAGAAAGAGTGGCAATGCCACAGCGAGACAAAGTCCTAGTCTTAATCCAGCTCTCAGGCGGAAACGACTACCTCAACTGCATCGTCCCCTTCCAGAACGGCTTCTACAAAGACGCCCGACCCAATATCAAAATCACCGACGATCAGGTCATCCCTCTCGACAAGGACTACGGCCTCAACCCCGGCATGGGCCCAATCAAAACCCTCTTCGAACAGGGCAAAGTCGCCATCATTCACGGCGTCGGCTACCCCGTGCCAAACCGATCTCACTTCCGATCGATGGACATCTGGCACACTGCAGAACCAACCACAGTCGGCTCCAAAGGCTGGCTCGGGCAGGCAATCAAAGAGCTCGATCCCGAAGGCAGTAACCCCGTAACAGCAGTCAACTTCGGAAACGGACTTCCAAGAGCACTCGCAGCACCCGGAGTTCCCGTCGCATCAGTTGGCGATCTCGAGAACTACGGGCTTCTCACCGGAGTAGCCGGCACCAACCAGCGCGAACAGGCCCTGAGCGCCTTCAGCCGCATGTACACGCCATTGCTCGGCTCCGACACCGTTATGGACTATCTCGGCCAAACCGGGCTCGATGCCATGCGTGGTGCCGACATCCTCAAAGAGGCCCCGCTCAAGTACAAATCGAACGTCGAATACCCCGACAACCCCTTCGCCAAAAGCATGAAGGGCGTTGCACAGGTTCATTTCGCCGATCTCGGAACAAGAATCTTCTACACCCAGCACGGATCGTTCGACACCCACACCGACGAAGTCGCACTTCAGTCGAACCTGTGGGGTCACGTCTCCACTTCGATCGAAGCCTTCTTTGACGACCTCGAAGAGCACGGACTCGGCGACGAAGTAACGGTCCTGATGTTCAGCGAATTCGGCCGGCGTGTGCTCGATAACGGCACCGGAACGGATCATGGCTCAGGCGGAGTCGCCTTCGTAGTCGGAAACACCGTCAAAGGCGGACACTACGCCGAGTACCCGTCAATCGACCCCGTCGACTGGGTTCAGGGTGATCTCGCGTTCAACAACGACTTTAGGGGCCTCTACACCGACATCCTCGAAGACTGGTTGGAAGTAGACGCCAAACCAATAGTCAACGGCACCTACGAAAAAATAAAACCGTTCGCGTAACCCCTGTCATTGCGAGGAGGAACTTGGCCTGCCCTGAGCGAAGTCGAATGGGTGGCAATCACGGTACTACCGCGACAACCCCTCGATTCAGCCAGGAACACGACGCTGCCGCACCACACTAACCAGCGGCAGCAACCTCTTATTCCAACCACCACCCCTGTCGCAGAAAACGCCACCTGATGACCAATCCACTGGCCGCCGTCAGCGCGTGCCCAAGTCGTCCTACGACGCCCGGCCCAAACGCTATTCACTTTTAGCCAGAAGGGCTAAAAGTGAATAGCCTCGCCCGTAACAGCCGCACCGGCTTCCTTCAAAGCCTCCGACAGCGTCGGGTGAGCATGCGTCATCTTATGCAGCTCGAGATTAGTTCCCTCAAGCATCTGCATCATACCGATCTCAGCAATCAGCTCTGTCGCCTCCGGACCAATAATGTGCGCCCCAACAACCTCGCCCGAATCGTCATCGATCAGCACCTTGGCGAAACCCTGAGGCTCACCAATAGCAACCGACTTACCAGCAACGGCAAACGGCACCTTACCAACCTTCAAATTGATGCCATTCTCACGAGCCTGAGCCTCGGTAAGACCAATCGAAGCGATCTGAGGCTGCGCATACGTGCAACGAGGAACATTCACATAATCCTCCATCGGCTCAACATCGTGACCCGCAATCGTCTCAGCAGCCACAACACCCTGATCAAACGCCACGTGCGCCAGCATCAACTTCCCGTTCACATCGCCAACGGCGTACACGCCACCAACATTCGTGCGCATGTTGCCATCGACCTCGATAAACCCCGGACCCGCCGTCTTAACGCCAACGTTCTCAAGTCCAATCTCATCGGTATTCGGCTGAACACCAACACCCAGAAGAACCTTGTCGCACAGGAACTCCTGCTTCTCACCGTTCACTTCATACTGAACCGCAAGCCGACCGTCCTTCTTCTCAACGCCCGAAACGCTGGCAGAAATGGCGAACTCGATACCCTGTCGACCGAACTGACGCTCCAGCTCAACCGAAACTTCCTCGTCCTCTCGCGGAACCAGGTGATCGAGCATCTCGAACATCATCACGTTCACGCCGTACGAATTGAAGTAGTAAGCGAACTCGCAACCAATAGCCGATGCGCCAATAATGGCGACCGCTTCCGGCTGCTCTCGAAGTTCGAGCGCATGGCGAGACGTAATGATGTTGGTGCCGTCGATTTCCAGACCCGGCAGACTTCGCGCCCTCGCCCCCGTTGCAATAACAATATTTTTGGCAGTAAGCGTCTCCCCGCCCTCGACATCGATCTGCGTCGATGAAACCAGCGTGGCCTTGCCCTGAACGAGAGCGATCTTGTTCTTCTTGAACAGGAATCCGATGCCGTTCGTGAGCGCCTTCGAAACCTTGCGGGAACGATCAACAGCCTTCGACATACTCGCCGACCAATCGCCAACCTCGATGCCCCAGTCATCAGCGTGGTTCAGGTGGTTCACAACCTCAGCATTCTTGAGAAGCGATTTCGAAGGAATGCAGCCCCAGTTCAGGCAAACTCCGCCGAGTCCCCCAATACCCGTGCCATCGTCTTTCTCGACCACCGCAACGCTCAGCCCAAGCTGGGCTCCCCTGATCGCAGCGTGGTATCCGCCGGGACCCGCACCAATAACAACAAGATCAAAACTAGTTTCTGCCATTCGGGAAAATCTTTTCTATTTATTTAGGAGGCATGCCGACTGCGAAGGCGCTTACGCCAACCCTAAATGAGCATCGTGTAATCAGATTCAGGAAGCAATAATGCTCAGCAGAAGCCGAAAAATACAAAATCAACCGCCCGATTATACGTGCGATTTTCGAAGCCCATCAGGTTGCGAGCATCCCGAATCTGTCATTGCGAGGAGCCTGCCCTGAGCGACGTGGCAATCAGCGGTCAAAACCGAACATCCCTACAAATAAGCACACAGTGTCCTTGCCATCAACCGCACCCCCAACACCTACTCCACCTCACCACCCTCGCCGTCGTCACCACCCAAATTATGCCGCTACGCGAACACGGCAGCATCCGACCGCCTGCGCACCCCGAGCTTCGTCAAAACATTGCTCACGTGATTGCGAATAGTGTGCGGACTCAGCACCAAACGCTCGGCAATCTTCAAATTCGTCAATCCCTCCGCCACAAGTACCAGCACCTCGTGCTCACGCTCCGACAAGTCCTTCAACCCCCGTCACATCGCTATTCGGATCCACCGTTCGCAACCGTTCAAGCAACTCGGAAGTAACCGCCGGGTCAAGTGTCGATCGACCCTCGGCCACCGCACGCACCGCATCGATAATCTCCTGACTCGAAGTGTTCTTCAGCAAATACCCGCTCGCCCCCGCCATAATCGCAGCGAACACAGCGTCCTTATCCGTGTGAGAAGTAAGCATCACGATTCGTGTGTCAGGCAGCGACTCCCGCAACTGGCGACACGTCTCGATCCCGTCCATTTCAGGCATCAGAACGTCCAGCACCACCACATCCGGCGCCACTATCGGCGCTTCCTTGATCGCCGCAGGTCCATCCGAAAAACTGCCAACCACCCGCATGTCTTCACCGGAATTTATGGCCGCCTCGATCCCCATCCGCACCACCTCATGGTCACCAACAAGCATTATCCTGATCATTTCTCAGCAGTCTCCTCTTCAAGCGGAATCGTGATGAGCACACGGGTGCCCTCGCTCTCTTTACTGATCACCTCAAGCCTGGCCCTGCTCGCCAGAACCCGAAGAAGAAGTGGCACCGCCACCACCGCCATCCAGCTCAACCACATCCGTCCCGAGACTCGGCTCGTACGCCTTCTCTCCGCCAATGGAAGTATCTAGAATCTTGTAAGCCTTCGCGCCAATCACCATGAAAATCACGGTGAAAACCACAATCAAAACGAAAATAATCGCCGAAACGATCACGAACGGCTCCCAACTGGCCGGGCACTTGCGAATACCCGAACACAGCCACGCACTCGTAGCGCCATAGCCACCGCCGACCATCAAGCCGACTATCGAGCCAAGAATCAAACCGACCACCGAAGGCCGTCTGTTGCGAATGAACTGAAACATATTCGTTAAATACTGTCACCAGCCACCAAAACTGTCACCAACCACTAACGCTGTCATCCTGAACCCGCCCCCACTGTCATCCTGAATTCATTTTCAGGATCTACCCCCACTGGCCAACATCTCAAGACACAGCCAACAACTCGCATTCCGTCATGCTGAACTCGATTCAGTACGTGGCACACTCGCCCCCACCTGCCAATCCAGCCAAAACAGTAACTTCGCAGAAAAGTGCCACAGGCACCACCTACTGCACCCGACCCAGCACGCCTTTACCGATCATCTACTATATCGCCAACAATCCATGGCGACTCCGCCGTAGTCGGACCCTCCGACACCGATGGCACCCACGTCTTCTGACGCATCACCGTGGTCCGCCCAATACCATCGCTATCCATCAACCCTGAAACTTGATCGATCAAACCTTCAGCAGCATTAATAGTCTAAAAACTGTAATATCAACTACCGACTCAGTCGAAGAATCAGCAATTAACGCCGATGTCGTCATCGGAGCCGTCTATTCACCCGGACGTCGCCCACCGGTCCTTCTTAAACAAGACCAAATTGCAAAAATGCAGCAAGGATCAGTGCTCGTCGACGTCGCTGTAGATCAAGGCGGCTGCTTCGAAACCACCCATGCGACAACCTACGAAAACCCCACCTACACAGTTCACGGCGTAGTTCACTACGCAGTCGCTAACATGCCAGGAGCCGTCCCAAAAACAGCTACGGCAGCGCTTTCAAACGCGACACTTCCGTACTTAATCAGCATCGCTGAACAAGGAATAATCAACGCACTGAAAATCGACCAAGGATTCGCCTCCGGAGTAAACACCCACAAAGGCAAACCCACCAACCCTGGACTCGCCGCCATAATGGGCGTCACACCAACCCAATTCGCTGCATAAGCACCAATTCAACTTAGACAACCAAAACCTCCACCCCTCAGCCCACGCCAACAATATCCCATGCCAATCCCCGCCGCCAACGACCCCGCCGCCCTTCGACAAGCCGTGCTTGACCACATGCACGTCGGCATGACAAACCACACCCTCCTAGCCGAAGAGGGTGGGCCACTCCTAATGGAATCCGCCGAAGGCATATATGTAACCGACGTCGAAGGCAACAAATTCATCGACGGCATTTCGGGCATGTACTTCCGCAACGCTGGACACGGTCGCGAAGAAATCGCCAAAGCCATCTACGACCAGCTCGTCTCCATCAGCATGAATGTCTACTCAGGCGCCACCCCAAAAACGATCCAACTCGCCGCCAAACTCGCCGAAATCGCACCCGGTGACCTCACCCGCACCTTCTTCTGCCAAGGCGGATCCGAAGCCAACGAATCGTCCCTAAAAATGGCGCAGGCATACCACGTCCGCCGTGGCGACAAAGGGCGCTACAAGGTCATTTCACGAGAAGGCTCCTACCACGGGTCTACCTACGGAACCATGTGGCTTGGCGGGCACCCCGGATTCCCTCGTACCGACTACCAGCCAAAGCCAGCCAACGTCGTAACCGTCGGACAGCCCCACTACTACCGCGACACCTACGGATCCTCATCTGCCGAAGAAAACGGCGAACGGGCTGCTTTAGAGATCGAAAACGCGATTCTGTTCGAAGGACCCGAATCCGTGTCGGCAGTTATCGGCGAACCCGTATCGCAGCCACTCGGAGGCGTCGTTCCGCCCGCCAACTACTGGCCTATGGTTCGTGAAATATGCGATAAGTACGGCGTACTGCTTATTTTCGATGAAGTTATTACAGGATTTGGACGACTCGGCACTTGGTTCGGATCCGACCTAGTCGGCGTTGTTCCCGACATAATGTCGTTTGCGAAGGGAATCACGTCCGGCTACTTCCCTGTGGGGGGGTCGATATCTACCCAGAAGATAGCCGACGCCTTTGCGGGCGGACCCGAGAAGGTCTGGTCCCACATGTACACCTACTCAGCGCACCCTGGCGGTGCCGCAGCCGCATTCACCAACCTCGAAATCGTCGAACGGGAGAATCTAGTAGAAAATGCCCGTATTCGAGGAGAGCAACTCGCAGAGGCGCTTCTTGAAATGAAGAATAAGCATTCTATAGTCGGCGACGTACGAGGAGTGGGCCTAATCCAGGGCATCGAATTCGTAAAAGACCGAGAAACGAAAGAACACTTCGACTCGTCAGTCGGAGTAAACGCAATGCTAACGGAGGAACTCCGAAAGCGAGGAGTCTGGATCAAAGTCCCCGCCTACATCCTCCCAATAGCCCCACCCCTAACAATCACAGCCGACGAAACCGACCAGTTAACGAGCATCATGGACGAAGCCCTAGGCGCTGTTGAGAGCAGATTGGGGGTTCGCTGATGCGTACGAAGGACGATTATGCCCAAGAAAGACGGAGCGAGCCAGCTCAAGGAAATCATTGAACCCTTCATAGGGGAGTGGAAGACTGAAGCCAACAGTGAGAATGACGCGTTTCGAGACTGGGCAGTCTCGCAAGTTCTTTGGGATCTCGACCTCTCATAGCAGGAAGTCTTGGCTGCAACAGCCGTAGATGGACCAAACGACCAAGGGATCGACGCATGGCATGTGGAAGCTTCTGATGATGAGGTAACGCTGTATTTAGCTCAGTCAAAAAATACCAAATTGGATAAGGATGCGGCTGACAAGCTGTATTCTCGACTCCCTCAGTTGTTTGATGAAACTTCAAATCTGATTCAACAGTCCAACGAAACCCTTCGTGAGAACGTAAAAGAGTTTCTTCCCCGCCTTAATCAGGGTGGACTAAATCTGAATTTAGTCGTGTATTTCGTCACATCCTCAAAATGTACTGACGCAAACAGGGAATACATCCAGAAAAAGACTGGCACCGCACTATCGGATCGGTTCAAAACTCGCAAGCATTCACAATGGCCGACGAGTGAACAGCCAGTGTGGGACGAACGATGGATGCTCGATCTGGCCGATCAGGTTTTAGAACAACTCCCGTAATAACAAGCACATCTTGGTGAGGGCAGGCGTACACTGCCCTCGCTTTGCCAGAAACTTCAGACACAACTTCGCCCACTCCTAACGATGACTCCACCGACGAGACCCTGAATCAAGCTCAGGATGACGCTGGTGGAGTTAGTGATGATGTCGGTCAGGTTCCTGAAGATGTTGAGAGCTCGGATAAGCCAGCAAACAACACATCACTCGGCTTGATGTACGGCCTGTCAGCAGGTCACGGCATCAAGCACTTCGGGCAGGGCGCATTGCTCGTGATGATCCCGAGCATTAGAGCGACTCTTGGGCTTTCCGACGTTGCGATCGGCGGTATTTCGTCGACACAGTCGATTGCGTCGGGAATCGCAAACATCCCTGCTGGCATTCTGACCGACATGTTCCGCAAGAAGATCGCATGGATCCTTCTCGTCTCGATGCTCATGGTAGGTACCGGTTACGTCTTGATCGGCGTTTCGCCCGTTTACTGGGTGCTCCTTGCAGGTGTTGCGATAGTGGGGTTCGGCACCTCGATGTGGCATGCTCCTGCTTTCGGCACACTGGCTGCCAGATATCCGGAGCGGCGTGGCTTCGCAATGGCAGCGCACCTGACCGGGGCGCAAATTGGTAACACCACGTCGCCGTTGATAATCGGGTTCCTTCTTGCCGGGTCAATCGGATCATGGGTTGTATTCAGTGGTATCGACTGGCGTTGGCTTGCTGTGATCGTCGCGATTCCGATGTTTATGACCGGATTAGTGGTGATCGCAAAGTTCAAGACGGCTGGTGCTGAATCGTCGGGATCGGTAAGTTTCAGCGAGTATTTTGGGTCGGCGAAGCGATTGTTCACGAATCCGGGCGTGCTCGGCATGGCGTTGCTTGGTGCCCTGCGAGGTGCGATTCACAACTCGTTCCAGGTGTTCCTCGTTCTATACATGCGCGAAGAGCTCGAGTATTCGGATACGTACGTCGGAGTTCACATCGCCCTGATCACTATGGCCGGCATTATTTCGACCCCGATTATGGGCAACCTATCGGATCGTATTGGGCGCAGGCCAGTGATTTCGATTGCGATGAGCTCGATGACAGTTCTTATCTTCCTGTTCCTGCAGTTCGATTCAGGACTGCCGATGACGGCGCTGATCGCTGTGTTGGGCCTGTTCTTCTTCTCGGTGATGCCGATCATCAACGCCGCCGCGATGGACATGATCGATAAGGGTTCGGAGGGATCGGGAACAGCGCTAATGTTTTCCGGAGGTGCAGTTATTGGGTCGTTTACTCCAATTGCTGCCGGGTTCATCAACCAATCGACCGGCTTCGACGGGGTGATCATATTCTCGGGAGCTATTGCGGCCGTAGGCGCCTTGCTATCGCTGGTACTGCCTATGAAACGTAGCTCGTAGCGGTAACCTGCAAGCGGGATTCAGATTGGCCGCCGAGATTGACCGCTCAGCGATTGTTGATCGAATAACCGGTCCCGCGGCGTGAACGGATCAGACCATCGCCGTCGCTGCTGTCTGATGACTCTTGCTTGAGTTTTTGCCGAAGACGGCGAATTGCCATGTGCACCGCAGCGTCGGAAACCGTATCACTGCCCCATGCCTGGACTTTAAGGGTCGAGTATTCAACTACGACTCCGGGATCGCTAAGCAGTGATTTTAGTACATCCCATTCAGTGAGGTTCAGCTCGACCATCTGGTCATAAACGGTTGCCTGCTTGCGATCAAAGTCGAGCAACATACCCTGAGCTGCGAACGTGGTTCGTTTAACTTTGCGACCAGCAACACGCCGCGTAACCGCTTCGACCCTTGCCATTAGGACTATTGGTGTGAACTGCTTGGTGATGTAGTCATCGGCACCAATAGTAAGTGCCATGGCCACCGATTCTGTGGTGTCGTTGCCACTCACGACTATTACCGGCATATCTGAGTGCTTGCGAACCTGCCTGAGAACATCCAGCCCATCGATATCGGGAAGGCCCATATCGAGGAACATCAGATCGGCTTCATTCTTCGCAACATAATCGACAGCGTCGCTACCAAGCTCGAGCTCCGCGAATTCATGCGGAGTCCCCGATATTTCCAGACATACACGTATCGAATCCCGCTGATTAGGATCGTCGTCGCAGATGATGAATTTCAATTAGACGCTTGCTCTTGGTACGTGCCGTACTCAAATGGGTGTATTTCCGTGCATTGCTGAGCAAACAATACGAGTTTCGCCGTTTGTGCCGACTAACCGCGCCGATTGCTGCGCTTCCGCGTGGTTTCTGAACAGCCCCTCAGATACTGTGCGAACAAAGTACCCTTACCCAAGATTGAGATCAAAAAGATCGCATTCGCATACCCGCTATTTGCCAGAGACTTCGAACCAGTCAGGATCCCCGCATGAAGGCTATCGATATCCACGCCCATATTCCCCGCATGCCCGGTATCCCCGAGTACGCGATTGAACCGGGTTTGCGCCGGATGTTTCGCATGAACGACGAACCGGACGATGTGGCGAAGATGGTCGAGACGTACCGAGCGATCGACACTATGGCTGTGATTTTCTCGGTCGATGCCGAGACTGAAACTGGAGACCTGCCAGATCCAAACGACTACGTCGCCGAAACGGTAGCCGCACACCCTGATGTGCTGATGGGATTCGCCAGTGTCGATCCTCGAAAAGGTGATGCTGCGGTAGTGGAACTTGAACGTGCGATAAACGTTCTTGGGCTTCGCGGGCTAAAGCTTCATCCGATTCACCAGGCATTCTTTCCAGATGATCCTGAGTTCACTCCGCTGTTTGCGAAAGCAGAGGAACTGGGCATTCCTGTACTGATGCATTCGGGCTACGCTGCTGCCGGAGCGAACACTCCAGGAGGGGGAGGGTTCGAACTCGCCTATTCTCGGCCCATACCGCATGTCGATTCACTTGCTGCACGGCATCCTAGGCTAACGATCATCATGGCTCATCCTGCATGGCCGTGGATTCAGGAGCAGGTCGCCGTCGCACTGCATAAGCCGAATGTGTTTATCGATCTTTCAGGGTGGGCACCGAAGTACATACCGAAGGAATTGATAGTCGAAGCGAGCGGTCGGCTTCGTAGAAAGGTCCTGTTCGGTTCGGACTACCCATATGTCTCGCCGGTGACATGGATGGAGCAGTTTGAAGAGCTCGAGATTCGTGATGAGGCACGCCCGCTGATTTTGCACGACAACGCGGCCGGGATTCTGGGACTGTAGGGATGGCAGAGCTGAGACTTGCATCTGCTGTCATTCTGAATTGCCAACACTGTCATCCTGAATTCATTTTCAGGATCTAGCGGTCGAAGTGGGATGACCGACGAGATCAGGTACTACGGGTCTTGCCCGAAAGGCGAGGTGGTCGCGGTCGGTGTAGATTCTGAAGCAAGTTCAGAATGGCAATGTTCTTCAGCCACCCGCGAAATCCCACTCGTTACCGGGTATAACTCGGATGGTGTGTGAGTTGTAACAGGGGGGTTCTCGCCAGACGCCAAAATTGTTACGGTCGAGGGCAGGTTCATGTATCCCTTAACGCGATGCGCCCCTCCGGAGGCGTAATTGGAGGGGCGCATGGGCTCGTAGCGGAGACTGTGCCAGTAACTTCAGAGCCCCGTGAAATTTTCTGGCGGCGTGAGGCTTGTGTGTCCGCACAAGCCTCAGCATTTCATCTAGTTGTCTCTACGCGATATTCAGTTTTGCTTGCCTAACGGCAGGATGATCTGGATGTTGCGCGCCCGCCGATTGACCGGAGCTCCAGATCATCCGATTCACGGTTGCCTAAACCGTTACCTTTCTGGGTGCGTACTGCCTCGGTATTGCCGATATTCCTGCCACTCCGCCATTAAGGTTGAGCAACGCTGACTTCAATCGACTATCGAGAATTCGAAGACTGCTGATGAGCTTCAACCGTCGGTATTCCGGAATGACCTGGAGCTGCATTGCGTCAAGTTCGCCAGCGATTTTCAGCACGGCGTTTTCTATTAAGACGGTGTCGGCCTCGACAGGAATCGCCGGCTGAATGACTGGTGCCGGTTCCGGCTCGCGCTCTGGTGCGCGCTTTCCGTTTACTACTTCGTCGATAATGTCTTCGATCGACAGGGTTGTGGAAGTTTTTGCCCGCCCAACGATGCGTTCGACGTGGACGCTGGAGAGCCGCCCTTCAATGAATGGCTGAGCGATTTCTCGCTGTCTTACGTGGTCTTCAATATCGGCGATCGAACGGGCTTCTTTGAAGGTTAGTTCGCCGCTGTTTACCTTTTCGCCAAGACCCGGATCGAGGGTGCGAATCAGGCTCTCGTAATGGTGAATCGTGCCGGGTGTAATTCCGGTTCGTCGAGCCAGTTCCTGCTGGGTAACTCCGTGCGTGTCGCGGTAATCCATGAAAGCCTTGCCAAGCTCCATGGCCGGGACGAGAGATGAGTGGTACTGCTCAGCAAGTGAGAGCTCCCAGCGCTCCTGCACGGTGACCTCTTCTTTGACGGTGCACTCAACAATTGTTTCGCCGGCTTCCTTTGCGGCTGTGAGCTTTCGCTCGCCTGCGAGGAGAAGGTATCCGTTTTCTGTAGAAAGGACTACCGGGTCGCGTTTCGAGCGCACAGATCGAGTATTTTCTCGACGTCCGTTCGGCTTGGTGGAACGCGGTAGATCGGGGTCCGGGAAGATCTGGTCAATCGGAATCTTCAACTTGTTTTCCTCTTATATATTTCATGTTCCCGGGGACATGCCCAGGATTCGAATCTGCGTACATTTGAAACGGAATGTGCAGTACAAACCGAGTTGGCCACACACGGCATTCCAAATCGATGTGAGTATTTTCCGCGTTCCAAAAAGTAGTTTCATAAACTGTCCCCGCCGGGAAAACCGCATTCCAAATGACATTTGACTTTGGAATTGCTGGGAGATAGTGTGAAGCGATCACCAGCTTGGAATGAGCGTTTCCCAGTTCAAATGTCCCTTCAAGAACAAACTTCAACAGTTCCCCCATATGTTCCTTACCGAACATTCCAAACTTTTTTGGAATTCCTGTTTGATGAAGGGGTTCCAGACCGCATAGACAAAACCGTTTGGGGTCCGAGGTTCTCAGGTAGCTCTGGGACCCAGTTAATGACCGCTTTGAAGGTTCTTGGGCTTATCGACAACGCCGGCCACCCGTCTGAAGAATTGGAACTGTTGGTGCGCGTAGAGGGCGATGATCGCCGGGCGTTGCTCACGCGAATCCTTGAGCGTTTTTATGTGCCTGTATTCGAGCTGGATCTGGCACGAGCGAGCAAGGGTCAGTTCCACGAGGCCTTCCGATCTTTCGGCACAAAAGAGGGTGTGCTGACGAAATGCGAAGCGTTCTTTATCCGTGCCGCACAGGCGGCAGGTATCGAACTGTCTAAACGCATTCTGGTTGGGCGACATGGGTCCAGCAAGGGGCGAACTACCGTAGCTCCAACACGTCATAGACCTGTCACCTCTTCGGTAGCAGTAGCTGAAAAAGTGCCCGCGCAAATACCGGTTGAGATGGTGGTTCAGAGTGACTCACTGAAGCTCGAATTAGCAGACAGAATTCTTGCGAAATATCCAGACTTCGACCCAGCATGGGATCCCGTAGTGCAGGCTAAATGGCTGGAGGGAATGACCCGTCTATACGAAGGTCTTTCTGTGGCTCCGGCAGACCGTAATGGCGGGCCGGGCGAGGCGTAAAAGCGACTGTTTAGGAGCTGTTTTACGCCATTTATACCGTCTCTGGGTAGATCCGATACTCGACGATATTTAGTGTGGGTCTGTAAGAAGGAATCTTGGTGTACCCGTCTTCTATCTCATCGCCGATAGTCTCTGGAATTCGCCGAATAGCTGTGTTCGATCTCACTTTCGTAATCCTTGTACGAATAGACAGTGCTGTAGTGTTTGGCGGTTTTGGTAAACATGAGAGCGAAGTTAGATTGGTTCGTGTTTGATCGAAATGCTTACTTATCGACAGGAACTATCACGAGGCTATCCTGCGAACAAATCAATAACGTTTCCGAATCCTGAGCCGTCAAGTCGGTATAGCTCGGTGAATCCGCACTTCGTGCAGGATACGGTCTGGTACTTCTGATTCTGGATATTGAAGAGCCGGCTGATGCCAGATCCAGTAGTTCGGATTTCACCGTCTTTAAACGTTGTTGAATGACATTGTGGCGATATTAACGTCAAGTAGTTGGATATCTCGACGTAGTCACTTTGAGAGTTTGGGCTATGCGGGTTCGACGATAGTGAGGCGATCGCCAGCTGCGCTACTGCCGAGCTGAACAACACTCATTGCCGTGACGGCGTCCTTCTTGCCTTTCGGAGCGACCGATTTGAACATGGCTTCGGTTTCGGGGTGGCACGTAAGGAAAATTATCTGGAACCTATCTGAGAGGTTAATGATGACTTCGCATGCCGCTTTGGCTCGTTCAGGGTCGAAGTTCACCAATATATCGTCAAGCACGACTGGCATCGGCTCAGCGTTCTTGGCGTACTCCTCAATTAGAGCGAAGCGCATGGCGAGGAATAGCTGCTCGCGAGTACCCCTGCTGAGTTCGTTGGCTCGCTTGGTGTGACCTTCGCCCTCGACGACTTCGAGGTCTTGGTCTTTCTCACCGATTACAGCCCGTACGCTTGTGTAGCGCCCGAGGGTGAGATCGTTCAAGTACTTGGATGCAGATAGCATTAACGCTGGCTGGCGTTCGCGCTGGAACTCTTCACGTGTTCGTTCAAATACGTCACGGGCGATCATCAGCACTGCCCAGCGTTGTGCGTCGCGATTGATCTTCTCTTCGAGCATGTTGATCTCCGAGTGAAGCTCTAGTGCTTGACTAGACTTTTCATATTCGGAACGCTGTCGGCGTAGATTGCCCTGTTCCTCGTGTAGTCCATCGACTATCGCACGTAGGCGCTTCTCTTCGTCCTGAAGCTGCTGAAGCCGTGCGACCGCCTCTTCATTGGGAGTTGAAGTGAGATCGTCTCGGTACGCCTGACCATCATCGTTGCTGAGTAGTGGAGTGTTCTCCAGTAGCTCAGCGAGTTTGCGTTCTAGTTCACGTCGTTCGTTAACTTGGATGGCGAGTGCCTTGAACTCTTCGTGATCGTATGTCTCGCCCTTTTCGAGCAGGGAGCCGATTTTCGAATCCAGTTCCGACATACGCCCTTCGAGCGTTTCGAATTCCTGCGTCCAGATATCCATCTCAGCGGCGATCTGCGATTGGAGAACGACAGCTTCGTCGTGCGCTTTCAATCGAATGGAAAGATCTTCAAGTGCTTGTGTGCCTTGCAGTGCCGGTGCTTCTGGTAAATTTGCAGATTCGAGAATTTTCGATAACCGTAAGTCGATTCCAGCTGCAATGCCTGACATCTGTGAGACGCGTATTCGAAGGCTTGCAGTTGTTCGTTGCTGGCTCTTGAGTGTTCGTATACTTGCGATGACGTTCGCGGCTTGGGCCGGATCGAGATCGATGTGGAGCTCAGATCGTTCTAACAGCAACTGCCAATGGTTTTGAACATCGGTAAGCGTATTTACGATAAGTACCAACGCACTCTGTGCTTCCCTGAGCCTTGTGTCGATGGTGGCAAGGCGCGCTGCAGCGGTTTCGAACTCTCTCGAAACTGATTCAAATCTCCGGCGTAGATCAAGTGATCGATCCAGCTCGCCAGATTTTTCTTCTACATCTCGAATGGATGGGGTGTTGCTGATGTTGAATTCGTCAGCGATTTCGGATATTTCTTTATTAACTACGCTGAGTCGTTCTTGAATTGCCTTGATTTGAGCGTTTGCTGCGTCTTTGGCTTCACTGATATCTGACTTGTGTATCGTAATTTTCAATCCACCTGACGTCCTCGCACGATAAATCAACATCAACCCTGCGACTACTCCGAGCAGGCCCGGTAGCCCGCTCGAAAACTCGGCGTTAATATAGCTCCACGCCATTGAAATGATTCCGACGATGATGACAGTTATTGGCAGGAAAATCGAACCTACAAATCCACTAATGTCCTCTGTTTCGGTCTGTGCAAGAGTGGTTAAAAGATTTTTTTGCCCCTCGTTAATTTCCGAACGAATTGAACCGGCGTCAGCGATTGCCGCTCTGAGCCTCGAAAGTCGACCACGTTTATTTTCTAGATCAGCCGAATTTTCTGTAGGAACATCAGATAGGGCGTCACGGGCGCCAGCGAGTTGCAGCGCGTCGGCAGCCATCGTTTCGCGATCTTCGGTTCGTGACTGAACGGTGAGTTCATGTTCTTGATATTTGCGACGGGAAGTCGTTAGTTCGCGTCCGGCAGAATCCAGATTCGACTGGAGATCAAGCGGCGTTTCGAATTTGCCGACTGCACTCTCTGACCAACCGAGTACGGCAAGGTCACGATCGAGCTGTGCCTGTTCGTTGTCGAGTTCATGTTCGATCGTGGGTAGGTCGGTTACCGCTTTTGTGTAGTAGGCAGTCTCCATCATCAACTTGCGTATTTCGTCGCCCTGCTCAATAAATGCTTCGACTACGCCAACTGACTCGGATTCAGACTTGCGTTCCTGTTGTCGTAGTTCGCCTTCGTCCATCTGTTCCTGAAGGGTCGTCTTCTGCTTGACTAGATTCTGGAGTTGATGAAGCCCATCTTCTGGAATCGTGTCGATCTCTGGAGCTTCCGAAATCTGTCGTTCAATCTCGGTTTTGCGCTCCCACGGGCTCCGCAGAGAAACGAACATTCTCTGGCGTTCGATGCCAGACCGCATATCTACTAGTTTGGCAGTCTGTGAATCGATATTTTCGAGTAGCTTCTCGAGAGTATTCGAGAGCTGTGCGTATTCGTCGCTACCTCGTCGCGTCTGCTCTAGCCTGGCTCGAAGAAGGGTGAGGTCCTTCATATTCTTCGACATAGTACCGGCTCGGCCAGTGGCACTTCGAAGCTTATGCAGTTCGGCATCCATTTCAGAACGAGCATCAGTGAGCGAAACGTTTGCTAGCCCGAGACCTACTGAGTAAATCTTGTCTCGGATCTGATTAGAGTTGAGCGAGGAAATCGCCTCGAGTTCACTAAGTGAAATCGAGAATACGTTTGTGTATAGCTCAACATCGATTCCGCCGAGCAACGATTGCAGCATGTCGTTGCTGCCTGTCGCATCACCAGTGATCGATACTTCACCACGGTTCTTGCCATCTCGTCGGTGAATGTTGAAATTTGTATCCGACGATGTGACGAGTGAAACCGCTCCATAACCCGCTTCTGGCCTGAAGTGGTTGTAGCTGAACAGCTCTCGTGTAGGTGCTCGGTCTGATTTCGTTGTGTAGCCGAATAATGTTGATCGCAAGAACGCTCGAATGGCAGATTTACCGGCTTCGTTGGGTCCGTGTAGAAGCGTGAGTCGAGCTGATACGTCATTGAACTTGTGATCGGCGAACGGGCCAAAGTTTCCTATATTTATTCCTGTTAGTCGCAAGTTATTACCCCTGATCCAACAGTTCAGCTAAGTACCAGCGAGCCTCTTCAGCCCAGGCAGAAACCTGTTCGTCACTCGGCGGTTCAAGTCCGTTTCGGCGACCTGTGTAGACATCCGAAACGACTTCAGTCAGTCGATCGATCTCATCTGAGTCGTTAGGCGAAAGTAGGGCACGTTTGAGTGTGGCGCCTAGGAAATCGTCCTGTTTAGATCGTGATTCGATATCTATAGTCGGACGAGTAGAGTCGGTGATTCGCTCTACCCATACCCACGGCGAACCGCTAGCGTTCCAAGCATCTCGCACGGAATCTAGTAGATCGTCGACAGCACCAGTTGCTGTCAATTGTTCGTGGAGCGGGCCACGTCCTACTAGAGTGAGTCGGCAAACAACATCGCTATCTTCAGCTTGAACGCTGAGATTGTCAGTAGCCTGTTTGATTGCTGAATCGAGACTGTCGATTGTCTCTATATTAGAAATATCTACTTCGCCGCGCTCCCATCGAACAACGTCAAGGGCGGCGAACTCAATTCGTGAGCCGCCTGAGTCGTCGACATCTACTACCAATGCCCCTCGGGCACCGGTTTCGTTCGGGTGTCGACCCTGCGTGTTGCCTGGGTATGCAATTACTGGAGCAGATTGCTTGAGAGTCTGACGAGTGTGCACGTGACCTAACGCCCAGTAATCGATTCCTGATTCAGAAAGATCTTCGACTGTGCACGGTGCGTAATTCGGGTGGGCGCTGTTGGCTCCTACGTTAGCGTGAAGGAGTCCGATGGCAAACAGATTGCCAGATTCAGGCGGAGTGAACTGTGTTGCAAGATTGTCGGTTACTTCACGGGTTGGATAGCTTATTCCCTGAATTGCGGCGACGATTTCACCGTTCTTCTCGAAATTCTTCCATTCCGGAGTTGCGCCGAAGATGTGCACGCCTTCTGGCCACGAAATTGATGACTGCCAACCATCGAGCGGGTCGTGATTGCCGTGAACTACGAAAGTCTGGATTCCAGCGTCAGCGAGCTTGGAAAGCCCGTCTCTAAAGCGCAACTGAGCTCGAACTGAGCGATCGGCGCCATCGTATACGTCACCAGCGATTACGAGGAAGTCGGCTTTTTGGTTAATGCAAAGATCGACCAAGTTCTGAAAGGCTTCAAAAGTTGCCTCTCGTAAACGGGTCGCTATTCGATTATCGGCATCACCGACATCACCGACACCCGCAAAGGGTGAATCGATGTGAAGATCTGCTGCATGTACAAAGCGGAAAAAGTCCATATAGTTGCGCTAACTTACTGATAGGCCGGTTTCATGCAAATGGGTGGTGTTCGGCGGGTTCGAATTTCCGTCGAATCCAAGATCAGCCTGTCACTCTCGTCAGTTTAGCTTGTTAGGCGATAAGAATAGGAGGGGGTGTCACGTACAAGTGAGGGTCAGCACGTGAGTACAGGACCGTTCGTAACGTGGTTCCGTGTGTTACTAGGCCTTGATACCAATGTAGATCCCTCGACCAGTTAGGCCTTCTTCTCTACCGGTATCTCAGTTTGCGAACTACTCGCGCCAGGTTCTTCATCCACGAGGCTATCCTGCGAACAAATCAATAACGTTTCCGAACAAAAAAGGGTCGCACTTTTTGATGCGACCCTTCTTGAATGCTTTGTAAAGCAAAGGCTATTTAGAAGCCCATGTCTCCGCCCGGGGGGCCGCCTGGCATTGCCGACATTGGCTCGTCTTTTTCGCTGATCAGAGTCTCGGTTGTGAGAATCATTCCAGCTACGGAAACAGCGTTTTCGACTGCAGCACGAGTTACCTTGGCAGGGTCAACGATTCCCATCGTGACCATGTCGCCATACTCGCCCTTGTGAGCGTCGAAACCGAAGTTCTTGTCATCGTTATCGGCAACCTTGGCAAGGATCACTGCGCCTTCGAAACCGGAGTTTGCGGCGATAACCTTGATAGGTGCAACAAGTGATCGACGAAGAATGTCGATACCAGTCTGCTCGTCGTCATTGTCTGATGTGACACTTTCGAGTGCTGCAGCGGCACGAATCAGAACTGTTCCACCACCGGGAACGATTCCTTCTTCAACAGCGGCACGGGTGGCCGAAAGGGCGTCTTCCATGCGCTGCTTCTTCTCTTTCATCTCGATCTCGGTGGCTGCGCCTACCTTGAGAATGGCGACTCCGCCGGACAACTTTGCGAGTCGCTCCTGGAGCTTCTCACGGTCGTAATCGGATGAAGTGTCGTCGATCTGTGACTCGATCTCGGCCTTGCGGCCCTTGAGAGCGTCGGCAGATCCATCACCATCGACAAATGTGGTCTCGTCCTTAGAAACAACGACCTGCTTGCACTTGCCCAAATCATCGAGAGCAATCGAGTCCATAGTGCGACCGATTTCTTCTGAGATGACCGTGCCACCGGTGAGGATGGCGATGTCTTCGAGCATTGCCTTTCGGCGGTCACCGAAGCCAGGAGCCTTTACGGCTGCGACATTCAGCGTGCCACGAAGCTTGTTCACAACGAGAGTGGCGAGAGCCTCACCCTCAACGTCTTCTGCGATAACAAGAATGTTCTTGTTGGTCTGCAGAACCTTCTCAAGAACAGGGAGAAGGTCGGAAATTGCAGAAATCTTCTGCGAAGTGATCAGAATGTAAGGATCTTCGAGGACGGACTCTTGTCGTTCCGAGTTGGTCACGAAGTAGGGGGAAAGGAAACCACGGTCGATTTGCATACCCTCAACGAACTCGGTCTCGTATGAAAGAGACTTCGACTCGTCAACGGTGATCACGCCGTCCTTACCAACCTTGTCCATAACATCGGAAATGAGTGAACCCATCTCGTCGTCGTGGGAAGAAAGGATCGCAACGCTTTCGATCTGCTCCTTGGAGTCAACCGGGGTTGACTGGCCGGCGATCGACTCTCGAATAGCGCCCATGGCAGATTCCATGCCGCGCTTGAGTGCCATTGGGTCGGCACCAGCAGCAACGTTCTTGAAGCCGTCGGCAATGATTGCCTGAGCGAGAACAGTTGAAGTGGTCGTGCCATCACCAGCATCGTCGTTGGTCTTCTTTGAGACTTCCTTGAGAAGCTGTGCACCCATGTTTGCAAAGGGATCTTCGAGGTCGATTTCCTTGGCGATGGTCACACCGTCGGAGTTGACCTGCGGAGGGCCGAATTTCTTGTCGACGATAACGTTTCGACCACGTGGGCCGAGAGTCGACTTCAGAGTGTCGGCGAGGACGTCGATGCCTTCTTTAAGGCGAGCTCGAGCATCATCACCGAACTTTAGTTCTTTACTTGCCATTACTTAAATATCTCCAAAATATGTTGACTAGTTCACAAAAAGCGAACTAGTCAACGATCGCGAGAATGTCGCTCTCTCGAACGATGAGGTAGTCGACGCCGCCTTCTGCGTACTCAGTACCTGCGTACTTCGAGTAGATGACGGTCTGGCCGACTTTGACCGGCATGTCGATGACGTTGCCGTCGTCGGTAACTCGGCCTGGCCCTGCTGCTACGACGGAGCCCTGCTGGGGCTTTTCTTTTGCTGTGTCAGGAATGATGATTCCGCCGGGAGAGGTTGATGCCTCTGCGTCGGCAGGCTCGATGATTACCCTGTCACCAAGCGGTGTGAGGTTCAGTGCCACTGAAATGTTTCTCCTTAAGTGGTAAAGCTTTAACACGGCCAGTTGAACGTGATTTTGAACGGTGCGGACACACCATCACTAGTCCAGATCCGACCGAGTCCACTGTCAGCACTCGGCCTTGCCGACTGTTAGCAGTCGCGGGCTTAGAGTGCCAGCCAATGAATTTTATGAACGGAAAGGGGGCGCGTCAACTAGTGATGTCGGTAATCCGCGGTACAGGAGGAGATTGCTTGGGGGCTAATTGGGTCGTGTGAGTGGTTATTGGATGGCTCTCGCGTCCCCGCCCTAGGTCCTTCGACTCCGATGACTTCGTTCAGGGCACGGGATTCACGGAGGAGTACTTAAGGATCGCTGGACTCGAACAGAACTTTGCCGTCGATTTCGATTTTTACGTGGCGCTGGCACTGCCGTATTGCTTCGAGGTTTACTTCTACGCCCAGACCCGGAGTGTCGGGGGCCTGGACCAAGCCTTCAGAGTCTCTGGCGATGCTGGTTGGGGCGGTTAGACCAAGGATCAGGGACGAGTCGCCTGCCGGGTATTCGGTCAGGTCAAACTCTTCGTAGCCGGCGAAGACGTGAATCGACGCTGCTACTGATAGATGGCTCTTGAACGTGTGATTGACGTACTGGATACCGAGTTCGTGCGCCCTGTCTGCGACTCGCTTAGCTTCGGTAATCCCTCCGATGCGCCCAACGTCGATCTGCACGAAGTCGAGACCGGCGTTGGTCATCATGTCATCGGCTGCTCGATAGAAATCAGCGCCTTCACCACCGGCAATGCCGATATTCACACCATTGGCGCGAACACGGTCGCTTAACTCTTTATATGCGCCGACTTCTTCGGTTCGAAGCGGTTCTTCGAGCCAGGTCGCACCTAATTCGGCGAACGCAACTGCGCGTTCATAAGCGGCATCGACGTTGTCACCCCATATGACTCCGGCGTCTACGAGCAGCTTTGCGTCTGGCCCCATTCCATCACGAGCGGCTTGAACTAAAGCAATATCGTCGTCCAACGACCCACGCCCCATTGGTCCCCAGCCGAACTTGGCAGCTCGAAAATCACGTTCAACTATCGAATCGGCGATCGCGCGGGTTTCAGCGGGATCATCGCCAAACAACACGCTGGCGTACGGAAGCTTCTTGTAGGAAGCGTCGTGGCCAATCAGTTTCCACACTGGTTCGCCCAAATGCTTACCGAGAACGTCCCACATAGCGATATCGGCACCGGCTACAGCGTGATCGAGCTGCTGAATGTCTAATCCGTACTCACTAGCCTTGTTTCTCAGGCGAATAACGTCTTCTGGCGAATCGAGCGTCTCGCCGAGCAGCGCCTCGTTGATATTGATGATGTTCGAGTGGGACATCGGCATCACGTACGCCGTCATCGACACCAGAGGCGACGCATCGCACTCGCCCCAGCCTTCGAGTCCGTTGTCGGTCCGCACCCGAACTACGAGCGAATCCTGTGTGCCGTCGGCGGTGCGAGTGATTTTTGGGAGCGCGACATAAAAGAGGTCGATAGCTTCGATTTTCAAGGGTTCTAGGAATCTTTCCAGGTCAGAAGGTCATCGATTCCGGCCAGAAGTGTGTCGTACTCGGCCATGTCGTATCGATCGAGGCTTCTCTTGCCGGGTGAGCGGATGGTTGGCGATGTAATCACCCCACGTCGATAGAGAACTTCCTTGAACGCCCGCGATCCGTAGAGGCTTTCGTAGTTGTTCAGCGGTGCCATGCGTGCGTGAATTTCTCGTGCACCGGCTTCGTCGCCTTCTTCGAGCAGATTCCAGATTTTCGAATGAATATCGCCGAAGTGAGACGCTGGCATATTGCCGCACATGCCCCGATTGAACTCTGATACGAGGAATTTGCAGCCCATTCCACCCATCACGCCTTTGACCGAATCTCCTGCCTGATCGAGCAGTTCGGTGGTCAGCTGGCCAGCAAAAGCCGTTTCTTCCTTGATGTAATCGACGTTTTCGACCGTTTCGCACAGTTGGGCGAGCTGAGAAGCCGACAAAGGTGCTCCTCCCGAGTGGTTCTGTATCCAGACGGGTATTTCGAGCGCATCACTGAGCTGTTCGAAGAAGGTGAGCACTTCGGCAGTAGACGGCTGCATGCTGTGGGGCGGCATGGCGATCACAGAGTCGAAGCCAACGTCCTGTGCGTGCTTAGCGAGTTCGATCGAGTGGATATTCGATACGCCGGTGACACCCGCCACCGTAGGAATTCGATTATCGACCACCTTTGTGGTGATCTCGAACACCTGCTTGCGTTCGGTATCGGTAAGCGATTGGTATTCGCTCGCCATAACCGGCATCACGATGCCATGACACCCGTTTTCTACCGAGAAGTTGAGAACACTCTCGAGTGAACGAACGTCGAGCGAGTCGTCTTCGTTGAACGGAGTCGCTGGAATACCGTAGATACCACGGTACTGATCTTGAGAGGAAGAACTATTCACCATTTATTTAAATGTCGCCTCGCGACCTTTTCCTGAGTCGCATGATGTAGTGGCGGCTGCCCCGGGTGTAGGGAGCGACGCTTTCGTTCATGATTTCGATGAGTTCACGAGCCCCGATCATGTTGGATTCGTGCAAGAGGCGAGCCTCTGTTTCCTTGGCCCTATTGAAGGCGAACGCTAGATCGGTGACATCCAGCGATATTTCCAGCTCGAGCCCCCAGCTTTCAGCCAGCTGAAGCGGGGTGATCTTCGGGTCTTCAAACAGTGAAATCACTATGAAGCTGCCGCCAGGTTTCATTACTCGTTTTACTTCGGCGGGATCGTAAACGTCGGTCGTCATGACCATGTCGAACATGTTGTCGTCGAAAGGCAGGCCCTCGACCGGGGCCTTTACGAAAGTGCAAAGCCCAGAGATATTCTCGATTTCCGCAAGATCGCGCGCAACCTGAAGCGCTTGCTCATCGATATCGTTTCCGTAAACCCGGCAACCGAACAGCGAAGCCATCCAACGTGCGTTACCGCCAACTGCGCAGGCGGTGTCGAGCACCACTGTTTCAGGCCCGATCTTCTGCTCTTCGAGAGCGATCCTGAAAATCGTCTGGTTTCCACCAACGTGCATGAATTCGCCGTAAGAAGCGTGATCCCAGCGTGGCTGTTCATCGAACCACTGTTGTAGGCGTTGGGTTTTGTTATCGGAGCGTTGGGCCATTTGGGAGATTCCTGAACCGGAACTGCCGGAACTGAACGGTATTACGTTGCCAACAGTTTGCCAGAAACATGTTGGACTGTGATCAGGTGCTGGCAGCTAAACGATGCAATAAAGAGTTCAGAACGCGAAATCGCCCCCTTCGTGATGAAGAGGGCGTTCATTCGTGGGAAGAATTAGCGTGACTGGGTATTGTTACGCTTAGAAATTCACCTTGGATCCGTCAGGGAACGTGAATGAGGTTCCGGTACCTGAATCAGGAGCTTCCGCACCCTGTTGCCCAAAACCGTGCGTTCCGCCGTGCTGGGGACCACCTCTGTGGTGCCGGCTGTGGGGGTGTCGGCCACGTCGGCCTTCGCGTTCACCATCGTGACCTTTGGCGCCACGCATCTCTGCCCGAAGATCATCGAGATAGTCGGGCTTGGCTTCCATCCACGCAATAATTTCATCGGCTTCAGCCTGAGTGATGACTTCCTGCTCTACGAGAGCGGTTAGTCGACCTTCGATGCTGTTGTCGTCTGGAGTTCCGTGACCACGGCCAAGTTTCTTCAACTCGTTCATAACTTCTGGGCGGGTGTCTTCCCATGCGTCGATCTCGTCGGCCTGTGCCTGCGTAATCGTTCCCGCTTCAACTAAAGCGGCGAGTCGCTCGTCTTGCTTTACCTCACGCTGCTCTTCACGAGCTGTGCTCATGGCAGAGTCGAGGTCTTCACGATCGATTCCCAGAATTTCGGCCACTCGGTCTTTTACCGAATCGGCAGGATGAAAGCCTGGCGAGCCTTCGTCTGCGAAAGCAGCACCTGCGATAGCGAGGGCACCGATGAGCCCTGCAGTGGTGCCAAGCATAAATTTTCGTTTGAACATTTTCTAATACCTTCAGCTAGCCGTTTTTACTGGCGGAAATGATTGCCTGCACACAACGTTAGAAAACGAATGTGTGGATGCTGTTCAGAAAATGTGGAGAAATGTTGGAGGTGAGGTGTGCCCATCCCTTCTCCCTCGGGAGAAGGTTAGGTTGAGGGGGGAGCCGTGACCTGCCCCCCAATAAGTAGACCAGGGTAAATGTTAGAAACTCTGGTTCTAAAAGGGGGTAGAAATGCCAAGAAAAAGACACGGTCCGGAGCAGATCTTACACAAGCTCCGTGAAGTAGAAGTAGCCCTGTCACAAGGTGAGACTGTTGCTCGAGCAGTCAGACAGATAGCGGTAGCCGAACAGACCTATTACCGTTGGCGAAATGAGTACGGCGGACTTTCGGTCGACCAGGCGAGGAAGCTAAAGAAACTGGAACTGGAGAACGCGAGGCTCAAGCGAGCTGTCGCTGATCTCACTCTCGATAAGTTGATCCTGAAAGAAGCGGCCGAGGGAAACTTCTAAGCCCTGCACGTCGTCGCAGGTGTGTTGACCACGTTCGACAGGTACTGGATGTTCATGAACGCAGAGCTTGCAGGGT
>LWDU01037643.1_pt1 | contig 150893 bp, 146 predicted proteins | sample 727161 | NCBI WGS metagenome assembly LWDU01 (sample SAMN04566230, study PRJNA314399) | hydrothermal vent metagenome | isolation source: deep sea hydrothermal plume seawater | place: Mexico: Gulf of California, Guaymas Basin | collected 2004-07-11
TCAACATAACTGGACTGGCTTCAAAAATGAGTTAGGCGTGAGCCAACCAAGGCTCAGGGTGCTATATTCGAGCGGAGTCACTGATTCAGGTTTGAGTGATGAATCGCTTAGGCGCTATTGGAGGCTGCACGGGCGTCGAGTCCCCATAAACAGCGACAACGTGCATGAGTACCTGGTCTGGATCAATGGTCATTACGAAACGCCGTGCGGCTTCAGATCTTCTGAGCTTGGGGCTCATGCCGAGAGATTTGAGGCCGAGCTTTTCCGGAGGGTAAAGAAATAGCGGATTTAATTACCCTGAAAATCAAAGCGCCATGTGAAGAATGGTGTGTGTCTGAACGCAACGAGGCACACCCACAATGCAAGAAACCGCCACCCCCACGCTGCTAAGGCAGCCTACCGTTTGCCGGATGCTGGATCTGTCCCGTAATGGGCTGACCAAACTCCGCGCCAAGGACCCCACCTTTCCTAAGCCGATCAAGTTCGGTCAGACCAAGCAGGCCGTGGTGTTTTACGACGCCAATGAGCTGGCCGCCTGGATCGAAGCCAAGAAAGCCGGGAGGGCCGCATGAGACTTGCCACCGCCTTTCCAGACGGATACGATTTAAAGGTCACGGCAAAGTCCGTGGCAACAATGGGTCTTGGCCGACTCAAAGGACATAGGCGCACAAGCGCCCCAACAGTAGCAGGCGCTTTTTTTGTGCCCGCTAAGCGTTATGGCGGCTGTGCGTGGGACACCTTCGGGTGTGCCGGGTTCCTATGTCCCCGGTCGGCCAACCCGCGTACAGTCGCCCCCATCCGTTGCTTGGCCGCAGCCGGGGGTGACTCCATAGACATAGGAGTCTCACCCATGAAACACGCCCGTATTGCGTCCGCGAGCCGCGCACGCGCCCACCGCAAGATGGCCTTCGCGGCCCTCAGATCCGATAGCAGCGCCGCCGTCCGGCTCAGGCGCTACAACCACCACATGACCAAAGCCCGCCACCTGGACGGCCAGGAGGTGCGCCCATGATGCCAATCGCTATTTATTACAGCTTTCTCGGTGAAGGTGTCCGTTACCACTTCGAGGACCCCAACCGGTTCGTAACCCCTACCGAAGCGCTTGCCCTTGGCTTGATCGACGCCGAGGAACTGGCGGAGCTGGAGCGCAAAACCCAGGCACTGGGTTGGGAGGGCAATCATGAAACTTCGTGAGTTGCTGCCCCAGTATCCCAACCTCGCCGATTACGTGGACCAGGCCAGTAGGCCGGCACTGCTGCCCCAGTGTCGCCGTGACCTGGAAATGCGCGCCTGCGGCTTCCTGTGCGCCCTGATGGCGCTGGATCGGGTGAACCCTGACGACTACCCCGGCCTCTGCGCCGAGATCCAGGCAATTGCCAGGGAGGGCGCCGATGGATAGTCCTATTGAGCGACTGTTGGCCCGCCTGGAGAAAGTCAGGGCCAACGGCCGTGACCGCTGGATGGCGTGCTGTCCTGCCCATGGGGATAGCTCGCCGTCTCTCTCCATCAAGGAGGCCGAGGAAGGCCGTGTTTTGGTCCACTGCTTCGCCGGCTGCGAGCCCGGCGACGTGGTGGCGGCGGTCGGCCTAACCCTGGCCGACCTATTCCCCGAACAGCCAGGGCGTCCAGGCAATCATTGGCGGCGCGAGCGCCTGCGGGCCGCCCTCCGGCACGAGCAGGACATTTTAACCGTGGCGCTGGCCGATCTGGATGCAGGGCGCGTGCCCTCACCAGAAGACGCCCAGCGCGCCTTCGCGGCGCGGCGCCGTATCGACAAGCTCCGGGAGCGTTTGAATGAGCCACAAAGACTTTGAGCAAATCGACGACACCCTGGCGGAAGTGGACGCCGAAATCGACGGGAGCGCCAAGGATGACGACGAAGGTCGCCGGTCCCAAACTGATATTATCGTGGAGTACATCCGCGACCGGGCCGAGCTATTCCACGGCGACAACGATGTAGCCTATGCCCGCGACATGGATAGCGGCGAGGTTCGACGTATCGACGGCAGGGCCTTTCGTAATTGGCTGGCCGACGGGTTTTATCGCCATACCGAAAAGGCAATTCGTGACCAGGCGTTGCGCGAAGCTCGCATGACCCTTGAAGGCATGGCGATGCAGGAATATCGGCCTGTACACGTCCGGGCGGCCGGCTCCAGTGGCCGTTATTGGCTGGATCTAGCCGAGCCGGGTAGCAGCCTGGCGATTTGTATTGAACCGGGTCGCTGGAGCCTCGAGGAATCGAGCTTAATGTTCACCCGCGCCGATTCTGCGCAACCGTTGCCGAATCCCGCGCCGGGCGGGGGCATTGAGCCGCTATGGCGTATCGCTAATGTTCCGGAGGGTTTTCGCCTGCTAGTGATCACCTGGCTGGTGGAGTGTCTACGCCCTGACACGCCTTACCCGGTGGTGGAATTGCTAGGCGAGCACGGTTCGGCGAAATCCACGGCCGCGCAGGCGCTCCGAAAGCTGATCGACCCGAATGACGCGGATCTGCGCGGGGCTCCAACATCGGCTACGGACCTGTTCGTGTCGGCCGGTACCAACCACTTCGTGTGCCTCGAAAATATTTCACACCTGCCGGCGCCGATCCAGGATGCGATGTGCGTGATCGCCACCGGGGGCGGCTTCGCCCGGCGGAAGCTCTACACCGATGCCGATGAATCGGTGATCACGGTCAAGCGCCCAATCATCATCAACGGCATTGCAGCCGCCATCACGCGGCAAGACCTGGTGAGCCGAACCATCACGGTGGAGCTACCGGTGATTCGCGACGCGAAGGAACGCGACAAGCTCGACGCCGAGTTCGAGGCGAACCGGCCCGCGATCCTGGGAGGCCTGCTGGACATCGCCGCCAAAGCCCTGGAACACCTTCCCGAGATGAAGCTGCCGCCGGAGCGCCGGCCCCGGCTACTCGAGTTCGTGCTATTGGGCATGGCGGTGGCCAAGGCCATGGGGCGTGCCCCGGAAGACTTCCTGGCCGAGTACGAAACCGCCCGCCAGGACGGCCTGGAGCGAACCCTGGAGGCCTCGCCGGTCGCCACGGCTATACGCGACTGGGCAGAGACCAACCCCGGCGAAGCCCGCGAGCTGCCCGCCGGGCAGTGGCTCGCCATCCTGGAGGACTTCAAGCCACGCGGTACTGATTCATGGCCCCGATCGGCAAAGGGACTTGCTGACGCCATGCGCCGGGCGGCACCGGCGCTCCGCCAACTAGGAGTCTGTTGCGAGTGCCGGGGGCGCTTGGCCGGGAATGTTCTGTGGCGGGTCGGCCAAAGAAAGTTAGCAAACCAATGTCCTGGAAGTCCTGAAGTCCTGCAAGCTGATCAAAAAACACCCGACCCTCAGGACTTCAGGACTTCCAGGACTTCGGATAGCACAAATTCCTTGGATGACGCGGAGGGCTTTTGATGGCTGCTATCGATCATCTTCGCGGCCACGGCCTGGACGCCTACGTTCACGGGGACCAACTGATGGTAACGCCGGCCTCGCGGCTCACCGATGACCTGCGGCGCTGGATTCGAGAGCACAAGAACGACCTGGTGGCCGAGCTCGCCGCGAACGATTGCCCCGCCCGCCAGTGGTGGCCACTCCGGCTGCCCGATGGCTCCCGGCCCCGGCTTGTAAACCCGGGCGGCTGTACCCGGGAGCAAGCCCTGGATGCCGCGACGTTCCGCTGGCCTGGCGCCACCATCGACGACGACTATCTGACCCTACTGGAGACAGACAATGTTTAACGTCCATTTCGCCGGGCACCTGACCCGGCCCATTGAGCACCAAGCCAACGGAACCTGGATCGCGAGTATCCAAGGGTACGACGGCAAAGCCGCACGCCTTTATATCCGGCGCCAGCGGTTTATCGATCGCCTGCGACTACTGCAGAAGGGCGACCCACTAAGCGGCACCGGCGCCCTGCGTGTCGTGCCAACAATCAACGACAACGGGGAGGCACGGGCCTTCCTGAACATCAACGTGGAAAACCTGGTAACACTGGAGGCCGGTGATGAGTGATAAGACGATTGAGGAACTACAAGCTGAAAACGACGCCCTGCGCGACAAGAACAAGGAACTACTCGGTGAGGTAAAAAAGGAACGCCAAAAAGCCCGTGACCTGGAGTCTCAAGCGGGCGGCGAGTCCGAGGAACTGGAGGCGCTGCGCGATGAGGTGCGCGAGCTAAAGCTCCACAAGCCTGTTCGGGAGTTGCTGTCCAAAATCCTGGTGGTGCCCAAGTACGCCATGCAGGAAGTGATGGAGGAATATAAATTCGACTTGGACGATGACGGCACAGTTGTAATGCAGCACGCCGACGGCACACCTGTCATGCGTACACCGGACAAAGAGCCAATGACTGCTGACGATCCCAAGAGCGTACCGGTGAATTTTGATGCTGACGAAGTAAGCCAATATCTGGCCAGCACCGGGAAATTCGACCATATTCTGATGGGGAGCAAGGCCTCCGGCGGCGGCGCCCCAGGAGGTCGGGGCAGCGGGCCGAGCCGGGAGACAATCCCGAGCGACGACAAGCCCGACAAGCCCAAACCGGCTTTTGGTTTGCGCTGAGATCGGTTATAATTTAACCATCCGTTTCGGAAAGGCGGATGAGTAGTCCGGTGGCCCCTGTGGGGCCGCCACCCCAATTCCCCCCCTGTGGGGGCGCGCCCGGCAGCGTTACGCCGCGTTTAATCGCCTGTGGCGAACCCTCCCGAGACCTGTGGTCCGTGAGAATCATCCAAACTCTTATTTAGAGGTGATTCCTCATGGCTGTTACACGCCTTACTGACATTGTAGAACCGCAAGCATTTACCGATTACATCCTGCAAGAAACCATGACCAAAACCGCCCTGTTCGAGTCAGGGGCCATGGTTCAAAACAGCGTAATCGCCCAGCAACTGCAAGCCGGCTCCCACGCCTTCACCGTGCCGATGTGGCACGACCTGGCCGACGATGAAGCCGACATCGCCAACGACGACCCTGCCGTTAACTCCACACCGAAAAAGATCGCCACCGGCAAGCAGATCGTCCGGAAGAACTTTCTTCACCAAAGCTGGAGCGCCATGAACTTGGCGTCTGAAATTGCCGGCGACGATGCACTGGCGAAGATCCAAACCCGGGTGCAAGCCTATTGGGAGCGCCAGGTGCAAAAGCGGCTTATCGCTTCCCTGCAAGGCGTCCTGGCCGACAACGTCGCCAACGATGACGGCGACCTGGTGCACGACATTTCCAGCGAGACGGGCGCGGCGGCGCTGTTCTCCGCTGAGGCCGTAATCGACACCACCGGCACCATGGGCGACGCCATGGGCGGACTGACCGGTATCGCGATGCACTCGGATATTTACCGGCGTGCGCTTAAAAACGACCTGATCCAATTCATCCCGGACAGCCAGGGCAACCCGATTGCCACCTTCCGGGGGCTCGCCACCATTGTGGATGACGGCCTCCCGGTGGATGCCGGCGCTTATACCAGTGTGCTGTTTGGACAAGGTGCGGCGGGCTACGCGATGGCGGCGCCGCAGATCGCCGATGCTACCGAGGTCGAGAACTTACCTTCCGCTGGTCGCGGTGGTGGGCAACAGATCCTGCACTCCCGCTTTAACGTGGGTGTTCATCCGGCGGGATTCTCTTGGCAGGAAACCACGGTAACGGACGAAAGCCCGTCCCTGTCGGAGCTGAGACTGGCGGACAACTGGACTCGCGCCGTGGAGCGTAAGGCGGTGCCGCTGGCCTTCCTGGTAGCGCGTGCCACCGAGGCCGCGTAATGGCCGGCGCGGTATGCACTGGGAGCCAGAAGAAGCCACCCCGTAACGCGGCGGCCAAGATTCTGGATATGGCATCCCGGGGCGTTTCAAAAGCCGGCATCGCTCGCGGTGTCGGCGCCTCGCCCAAGCTGCTCAACGCCTGGCTGGATAAATACCCCAAGCTGCAGGAGGCGTTTGACGAAGGACGCGAACGTGAACACGGCGAGCTGTTCGGCGCGCTTTACGACTCCGCCAAGGACGGCAACGTCACGGCCGCCATCTTCCTGCTCAAGACCCGACACGGGTACCGCGAGGGCGACCAGGGCGACCTGGCCAACCGCGTCAGCATCGAGTTCAAGCTGCCCGGGCCGATGAAGCTGGAGGACTTCGGCCGGGTGATCGAGGGGGAAGACTATGGAGGCGATTGAGTTTAACGAGTTCCAGGAGAAAACCCTCGCCATCCCCGAAGAGCTGGACGCCTTCCTGGGCGGCGGCCGTGGCGGTGGGAAATCCTACGCCCTGGCGCTGCTGGCCATGCGCCACGTGGAGATGTACGGGAATCAGGCGCGAATCCTCTACCTTCGCAAAACCTATAAGGGCATGGCCGACTTCGAGCTGATCACCCGGGAGCTGTTCGGGATGGTCTATGGCACGGCCGCCCGCTACAACCAAGGTGAGCACGTCTGGAAGTTTCCCAACGGCGCCTACATGGAGCTGGGCCAACTGGAGACCCAGGCGGATTACGCGAAGTACCAGGGCCGGAGCTTCACCCTGCTCATCGTGGACGAAGCCGGCCAGTACCCAACCCCCGACCTGCTGGACATCATGCGCTCCAACCTGCGCGGGCCGGCGGACATGCCCGTGAGGGTGATTGTGGCCGCGAACCCGGGCGGACCTGGCCACCACTGGCTGGCACGCCGCTACGTGTTTCAGGCGGCGCCCTGGACGCCTTTCCACGAAACCAAAAGCAAGCGCCAATGGATCTACTGCCCCTCGACCTACACCGGCAATCGCTTCATTGACCGCGAGCAATACCGCGACCAACTGGAAAGCGCCTGTCCGGACGACCCGGAGCTGCTACGCGCCTGGCTGGAAGGGGACTGGGCGGTGAACCGTGGCGCCTACTTCGCCAGTGTGCTGGATGAGGGCCGCAACGCGGTGGCCACCTGGACCGAGATCCCCGAGGATTGGGAGGTCTACCTAACCCACGACTTCGGCTCCAGCGCCCCGAGCGCCACGTACATATGCGCCGTGTCACCGGGCGGAGAGGGGCCAGACGGGAAATTCTACCCGCGCAATTCCATCGTGCTGGTGGATGAGCTCGCCACCAACCGCCGGGAGAACCCGGACGTGGGCCTGGGCTGGACAGTCCCGGTACTGGCCGAGGAAATCATCAAGATGTGCGAGGAATGGGACGTGAAACCGCAAGGCGTTGCTGATGACGCCATCTTTGCCAAGACCGGCAGCGCCTACGGCTCCATTGCTGATGAATTCCGCAAGGCCGGCGTCAACTTCCGCCCCGCCAAGAAAGCCGACCGCATCACCGGCTGGAACGTCATGAGGCGCTTGCTGGCCGACGCCGGCAAACCCGACCGCCCCGGCCTCTACATCGCCCGCCACTGCGCGTACTTCTGGGATACCGTGCCCTACCTGGCTCGAGACCAGAAACGCGTGGAAGACATGGACACCACCGGTCCTGACCACGCCGCCGACGCGGTGCGCTACGGCTGTATCCGGCGAGATCCGATAGCCGTGGTTAGTAAGATACGGTTCAACTACTAGGGACCGGTCGAGGTATTGCCAACGGCACTCTATAAAGCCCCTCAGCGTGTTATCCGGGCGATGATTGCCTGGCCCATGCTGGAGGGGCCTTCCCGCGTTTCCCGCAAGGTAAAAAAAGAGGCGTTTTTAGCGGTCCAGCAGCCCGGTTTTTGTATGCCTATTTGTATGCCTTTGCTTTTATCTATTCGTAAGCTGCTGTTTCCATTGAATTAAATTGAAAACTTCGATTCCCTTCACCCGCTCCAGACAAAAAAGGGTCGCCAGAGGCGACCCTTTTTTTGCGCGGAAATAGTCTGATGACTCAGCTCTTCTTGGGCTGCTTCACCATCCGCAGGTACGGCTTCTTCTCATCCCAGCCTTCCGGGAACAGTTTGGCGGCGGCCTCGTTGTCCACGGAAGGTACGATGATCACGTCCTGGCCGTCTTTCCAGTTCACCGGGGTGGCCACTTTGTAGCCGTCGGTGAGCTGCAGGCTGTCGATCACCCGCAGAATCTCATCGAAGTTACGGCCGGTGCTGGCCGGGTAGGTGATGGTCAGGCGGACCTTTTTGTTGGGGTCGATCACGAACACGCTGCGCACCGTCAGGGTGTTGTCGGCGTTGGGGTGAATCATGCCGTAGGCCTGGCTCACGGAGCGGTCCGCGTCGGCCAGCAGCGGGAAGTTCAGCGCCGAACCCTGGGTTTCCTCGATGTCGCCGCACCAGGCGTTGTGATCCTCGAGCGGGTCCACGGACAGGCCGATGACCTTGGCGTTGCGCTTGTCGAATTCAGGCTTGAGGCGGGCCACTTCGCCCAGCTCGGTGGTGCACACCGGGGTGAAATCCTTGGGGTGGGAGAACAGCACCACCCAGCTGTCGCCGGCCCAGTCGTGGAACGAGATCGGGCCGTCAGTGGAATCCTGTTTGAAATCCGGGGCGGTATCGCCGAGTTGCAGTGCCATGGGTGTGTCTCCTGGTCTTAGTACGAATGCGATGTTGTTTGGCTGGTGCTAAGAACATAGAGGTTTCCGGCGCCCCTTTAAAGGGGGCCGGTCATAATCAATCGCGCTAAGCAAATAGCACCCCGTGGCCCGGGGTGCCGGTGCTGGTCAGCCGTTGGCGGCCACGCTGAGGCGGTTGAGGGTGCGTTCTTCCAGGCGGTCGAGACGCTCGCGGCAGGCGCGGAAGGTGCGGCTGATGCGGGTGGTGTTGTCGATCATCGTCAGCTTCGGCCAGGTGGTTTGCTCCCCGGCGCGGATGAAGGCGCGCACGTCCTCCAGCGACGGGTTGCTGAGCACGCGCAGGGCGTTGCGGGGCTGGCGCGGCGGAATCAGGTTGATGTCGCCGATGTAGCGTTGCTTGACCACGGTCTGCGCTTTGTCCACCACCAGCCCCAGATCGTTGGAGCGCACCCGGCGGCGCACCAGATCCAGCGCGTAGTGCAGGTTCATGGACACATTGCGGATGGCCCAGTCGCTGAGCGTGCTGAGGCTGGAATCGGTGCTTTCACTGCGCGGCAGGAACGGCACCACGTGGGGGTTGGTCTGGCTGACGATGGAGTGGTTGACGCCGAACAGCCGCGACAGGCGACGGATCGGCAGATCATCCTGGATCGAGCCGTCGACGAATTTGCGCCCGGGGATATAGGGCACCCGCTCGCCGTCCAGGTTCTTGGCCCACAGGCTCACCGGCGGGTAGATGCCGGGAATCGCACAGCTCGCCAGCGCCGCTTTACGGATCAGCACATTGGGCGAGGTGCGCCAGTTGAGCAGGCGGCTTTGCTGGTTGCGGTCGTAGGGGCTGACGGTGATGTTGATCTCGCGGCCGGTTTTTCGGTAGGCCTCTTCGAACGTCAGGTCCTTGATATTCTCTTCCAGACAGGCTTCCAGATGGTCGCCGTCGAGCACCGGGGTGCCGCGCAGCAGGCCTTTCCAGCCGATCGCCTTGAACGCTTCCAGGTAGATGTTTTCCGGTTCCAGCTTGGCGGCCAGTTCGTCGTTGTCGTGGGTGCCGACCACGGCGGCAACGATGCTGCCGGCGCTGGAGCCGGAGATCACCGAAGGCAGCAGGCCCTGTTCCCAGAGGGTTTTCGCCACGCCGATGTGAAACAACCCAAGGGCGGCGCCGCCGGAGAACATCAGGCAGCTCTGGCCGAAGGCCTGACCGGTGGTTTCGAAGAAATCCAGCTTCTGCTTGAGGCCGAACTCGGCGAAGTCGCCGTCGCAGAGATAGTCCAGGGCGGTGCACACCTCTTCCAGGTAGCGCTCGATCAGCCGTTTGGTGCCGGTGCGGCTGTGGCCGTACAGGGCGGGGTTGGAGATATTCCCCAGGTTGCCGTGCAGGCCTTCATGCAGGTGAAAGACCAGTTTGTTGACGTCGTTGCGCTCGCGGGCCTGGCGGATCTGCCACAGGCGGTTACGGATCAGCTCGTAATCGTAGTGGGGCGAGCGGTCGATGTCTTTCCACTCGTCGGCGCCGCCGAGCCGGTCGTATTCACGGCTGGCGTGGCACCATTCATCGTAGCTGCTGGCTTGCGCGATAGCGCGCTCAAGCTGCTTGAGCGTGCGTTTCATGCGGTTCTCCCTGGCGGATACTGTTTTTATCGTTGTCCCCGAGTCTAGCCGCGCCGGACCGGCCCCTGAGGCCTGGATTGTCCGACAAAGCCATAATATTGCCATCAGGCGATGTAAATATTGTGGCTATTGGCCGTCGCTGTCCACGCCACGACGGTACTGCCCGGGTGTGACGCCGGTATGGCGCTTGAAGCTGCGCTGGAAGCAGCGGATGTCCGCGTAACCCAGGTCCGCGGCGATCTCCGCTTGCGGGCAGCGGCTTTCCAGCAGGCGGGTCTTGGCGCGCTCCAGGCGCACGCTGTCGAGGATTTCCCGCCAGCCGGTGCCTTCCGCGACCAGATGCCGGTGCAGGGTGCGGGTGTTAAGGCGCAGGGCGTGGGCCACCTGGTCGCGGTCGGGCAGGGGGCCGCCCAGCGCCGCCTGCAGGTAATGCCGTACGCGCAGGGACAGGGTGGTGGCGATGCCCAGGGTTTCCAGGTGCCGGGCGGCGTGGTCTTCAAGCGGGCCCAGCTGGTGCGGCTGGGGTCGGCGTGGTGGGCGGGCGAGCATGTCGCGGTCGCCGATCAGGGCGGAGTACGGCTGACTGAAATCCACCGGGCAGCCGAACAGCCGCTGGTATTCCCGGGTTTGGCGGGCATCGGTGGGCCCGGCATGCTCGAACCAGACCCGCTCCGGGGTGAGCGCCGGGTCGTCGGCCAGCCAGCGGGTGTAGCCCAGCCAGCCGGCGAACACCGCCTCCACCAGATGGCGCCGCACCGGCTGGCGGGTAAAGTGGCAGTGCCAGAGTATCCGCGACTCGTTGCCGCGCAATTGAGTCTCCACGCGGCCCAGGTCGCCGACCCGTTTTTCGTAGCGCGCCACCTTGGCCAGCGCCTCCAGCAGGGTACTGGCGCTCAGTGCGATGTAGCCGAGCACATTGAAGACGCCCGGCGGCAGATACTCACTGGCGTGCAGGCCGAACAGCGGATCCCCGCTGCGGTCGGCCAGCGCCGTGATCAAGGCTGCGAAGCGGTCGCCCGGCACATGGACATCCGGGAGACCGAGTATTCGCGGATCAATGCCCGCCGCCGTCAGGGCGTCGGCGTTGTCCACGCCGGCGGCCCGGGCGGCGGCAAGATAGGCGCGCATCCCGGCTGAGGAGACAAAGCCTGGCGAGCCCATGGGGGTCAGTTCAGCTGGAAGGTGATCTGAACGCTGGCGGTCACATCCTGCTCGCCGGGGCGGTAGCTCTGCGAAGCGTCTTCCTTGGCCATGGCGGCGCGCATCGGCATCGGGCCGGGGATGTTGTAGCCCTGGGCGTTGATCTGCATCGCTTCGCCCAGCTCGCGGCCGGCGGCGCGGGCCAGTATTTCGGCCTTTTCACGGGCGGCGCGCACCGCCTTTTCCAGGGCCTGGTTGGCGAGCTCGTCGGCGTTGCTGATTTCGCTGCCGCCGGGGCGCACTTCCTTAAGGCCCAGGCCGGCGAGGCCGTCGGCCAGTTCCGCGTAGCGCTCCACGCCGGAGGTGCGGAAGCTCACTTCGCGGCTCACCTGGTGGCCGATCAGCTTGCGTTCCGGCTGGTACTCCCATTCCGGGGCGATCTGGATGTCGCTGGCGGTGATGTGCTTGTCGTCGATCTGCAATTGCCCGGCCAGATCCAGCATCGCCTGCACCTGCCGGTCCACCTCGTCCTTCATGGCCGCCACGTCGTCGCCACGCTGGCGGGCCACGGCCACCAGGGTAAAGATGTCCGGACGTGCCTTGATGGTGCCCTCGCCGGACACGCTGACGGTATCGCGGTCGGCGAGTGGCTGGCCGTTGCCGCCACAGGCGGTGAGCACCAGCGCGGCCAGCAGGCCGGTCAAAAGGTGGGCGGTCTTCCTCATGGGGGGGTCTCCATTGCTGTTGAGTGCGGTCGAATTTCGCGGGTCCGGCTATGCGGCCCTTGGTTGTGGACTGCGCTAACTCTATCATCCCCTCCTGAGTTGCAGGAGGTACCATGACGCGTATTGAGCAGGCGATTAGACAGTCCCTGGGTGAAATCATCCCCGAGGAACTCGGCGTCGACCTGATTTCCGCCGGCATCGTGACGGAAATCGAGGAACAGGAAGGGCGCGTGCGTCTGGCGGTGCACCCCGGGTACCCCTGCGCCTCGCGGCTGCCGGCGCTGCGCCGGGACATCGAAGAGCGGGTGACCCCGCTGCTGGAAGGCCGTGAGCTGGCGTTGGATTTGTCGGTGCGTATTAAACCGCACCGCGCCCAGCACGATATGCCGGCGATGATGCAGGCGGCCAATGTGATCGCGGTGGCCTCCGGAAAGGGCGGGGTGGGTAAATCCACCACCGCCGTGAACCTGGCCCTGGCGTTGCACGCGGAAGGCGCCAAGGTGGGTTTGCTGGACGCGGATATCTTCGGGCCCAGCCAGCCGATCATGCTCGGTCTGCCCAAGGGCACCCGCCCGGAAACCCGCGACGGCAACGCCTTCGTGCCGGTGATGGCGCACGGTATCCAGACCATGTCCATGGGCTACCTGGTCACCGAGCAGACCCCGGTGGTGTGGCGCGGGCCCAAGGCCAGTGGCGCTCTCACCCAGATGATGCAGCAGACACTGTGGCACGACCTGGATTATCTGATCGTCGACCTGCCGCCGGGCACCGGCGACATCCAACTGACCCTGGCGCAGAAAATTCCGGTGGCCGGGGCGGTGGTGGTCACCACGCCCCAGGACATCGCCTTGCTGGACGCGGTGAAGGGCGTGGAAATGTTCCGCAAGGTGGACATCGGCGTGCTGGGTATCGTCGAGAACATGGCGGTGCACATCTGCTCGAATTGCGGCCACGAGGAGCATGTGTTCGGCCAGGGCGGCGCCGACCGCATGGGCCGTGATTACGACACCCCGGTGCTGGGCTCACTGCCGTTGTCGCTGCGTATCCGCGAGCAGGCGGACGGCGGCACGCCCACCGTGGCGGCGGACCCGGACAGCGCCGAGGCCCGTCTTTACCTGGACACCGCGCGGCGCATGGCGGCGCGTCTGTCACTGACCCGCGAGGGCCGGCGCCCGTTCCCCAAGGTGGTGATGCAGCACTGATTCCGGGTACCATTAAACGTTTCGGGTCGCCGAACCAATAAAGGATTCCAATGAGCATCAAATCCGACCGCTGGATCACCCGCATGGCCACCGAGCACGGCATGATAGAGCCGTTCCAGGCCGGCCAGGTGCGCACCGATGCCAACGGGGAAAAACTGATTTCCTACGGGGTTTCCAGTTACGGCTATGACGTGCGCTGCGCCGATGAATTCAAGGTGTTCACCAATATTCACTCGGCCACCGTGGATCCCAAGCATTTCGACGAGAAAAGCTTCGTCGACATCAAAGGGGACTACTGCACCATTCCGCCCAATTCCTTCGCCCTGGCCCGCACCGTGGAGTACTTCCGCATTCCGCGCAGCGTGCTGACCATCTGCCTGGGCAAATCCACCTACGCCCGTTGCGGCATCATCGTTAACGTGACGCCGCTGGAGCCGGAGTGGGAAGGGCACGTGACGCTGGAATTTTCCAACACCACCAATCTGCCGGCGCGCATCTACGCCCACGAAGGCGTGGCGCAGATGCTGTTCCTGGAATCCGATGAAGTCTGCGAGACGTCGTATAAGGATCGCGGCGGTAAATATCAGGGTCAGCGCGGCGTGACGCTGCCGCGCACCTGATGCGGATTACTCGGGTATCGGACCGTTGTATTCGGTCATGATCAGTTCACCGTGCAACAGCGCGCTTTCAATGTGGCGCGCTTTGACCACCATATAGCCCACTTCCGGTGCCACCCAGAACAGGGTGCGGCGGCTTTCTTCCTTGTCTTCTTCGCGTTTCTTTTCCACCACCAGGGTGTCCAGCTCGCCCATCGGTGTGTCGATGGTTTCCCGGTCGATAACGATAAAGTGATGCTCGCGGATATCGTCGCCGTACACGCTGGTGGCGGTGTATTCCTTGTCGCCGGTGGCGAACACGCAACGCGCGCGCAGCAGCATGCTCAGCTCATCCAGTGCCTCGTCGGGAATCGGGAAGGACTCCTCGCCGGAATCCGATTCGCTTATCGCCCGGCCTTTTTGCCAGTTGAACTCGGTATCGTGGTAGCGGTGCTTGCCGAAGCCCTTGAACTCGTGGGTGTAGCGCTCGGTGCGCGGGGCGCAGTCGTTCCAGTGGAACCAGCTTTCCTCGCGGTTGTTGAGCAGCCAGGAATGCGCCTCGAAGCGCATGTGGTAGCGGTCGTCGCCGCTGGCGGGTTCGAGCACCAGGTCGGCCTTGATCGGCGTGGGAATTTTATTGACGTAAATGCGGTATTCGGCGGAGAAGGGCGGCAGCGACGCGCCCGCCGCCAGGGCCGGTAACAGGCTCACCGCCACCAGCAGGGCCAACCCGCTGAGCCGGTATGTCATGGCAGGCTCTCCAGGTTCATGACGTGGCGGCCATCGTCGTTTTCCTGCACCAGTTGCACCAGGGTGTAGTCACTGCCCGGCGCGAACCACAGCCAGGTTTGCCGCTCGCTGCCGGCTTCGCGCAGCCGCCGCACTTTCACGGTCGCCAGGTCCTTGCCGTCGATCTCCAGCGTTTCCCGGCCTTCCACCTGAAAGCGTTGTTTCTCCACGCCGCGCTCGTCGGCCACGTTCAGAGTGATGTCCCGGTCGCCACGGGCCAGCCGGCATTGCAACGCCAGGGTCAGCGCGATCTTGTCGGTGGCCGGTTGGTCCACCGCGTAGCGGTAGGGCTTGTGCTCGGTGCGTTCGCTGGTGGCCTGCTGCTCCGCGATGCGCAGCTCCGCCGCCTTGACGCGGCCCAGGCCTTCCCGGTGGTAGCCGTAGTACTGGGTCACGGGCAGGCAATCCTGCCAGGTGAACACCGAGGTCTCGCGGATTTCGCCGAGAAAATTACTGGCCGTCACCACCATTTCCCAGCGGTCACCGCCGGCCGGGGAGAGGGTACGTTGCGCGCCCACGGTGAACGGGAAGCCGGCGGCCTTGAGCCGGTACCGGACTGTCCACCGGGGATTGCGCCAAAGCGGGGGCCGCGGCCAGCAGGCCGGCGAGGATCGCGCTAGCCGTGCGTGTCCATTTGAAAGCCCTGCGGGGGCAGGCGTTCGCCATCCAATTCCACTCCCTGGTCGGTCATCTGTAAGCGCTGTTGGGCGCGCCAGCGCAACACCTGAGGGTACAAGCGGTGCTCCTGGGCTTGAACCTTTTTTGACAGAGTTTCCGCGCTATCGTTCGCGGTCACCGGGAAACGGGCCTGGGCGATCAGCGGACCGCCGTCCAGCTCGTCGGTGACGAAATGCAGTGAGCAGCCGTGCTCGCGGTCGCCGGCTTCCAGCGCCCGGGCATGGGTGTTGAGGCCCGGGTACTTGGGCAGCAGGGAAGGGTGGATGTTGATCAGCCGGCCCTGGTAGTGGCGCACGAAGCCGGGGCTGAGAATACGCATGAACCCGGCCAGCACCACGGTATCGGCGCCGTGGGCGTCGATCCGTTCGATCATCGCCTGGTCGAACGCGGCGCGGTCCGGAAAACCCCGGTGGTCAATCGCTTCCGCCGGCACGCCGGCCCGCTCGGCGCGGGCCAGGCCGGCGGCGCCGGCTTTGTTACTCAGCACCAGGCTGATCCGGGCGGGCAACTCACCGGCGTCAATGGCGTCAACAATGGCTTGCAGGTTGGAGCCGGTGCCGCTGATCAGCACCGCAAGCCGGTGGGTCATGACGCCAGGCCTTCCAGGGACACTTCTGGTTCGTCGTTATCGCTGGCGCGGATCTCGCCGATCACAAAGGCGTCCTCGCCGCTGGCTTCCAGAAGCGCCAGGGTCTGGTCGACCTGGGCCTGGGGCACCACCACCACCATGCCGACACCGCAGTTGAAGGTGCGGTACATCTCACTGGTCGGTACCTGGCCCTGCTCCTGCAGCCAGCGGAACACGGGCGGCCACTGCCAGGCCTGGGTATCGATCACCGCCCGGGTGCCCTTGGGCAGCACCCGCGGCAGGTTTTCCGGCAGGCCGCCGCCGGTGATGTGCGCCAGGGCGTGCACCGGAACCTGCTTGATCAGATCGAGAAGGCTTTTTACGTAAATGCGGGTGGGCGCCAACAGGTGCTCCATCAGCGGTTTGCCGTCCAGGTCGTCGGTGTTGTCGGCCTGCTCGAGGATGCGTCGCACCAGGGAGTAGCCGTTGGAATGCGGGCCGGACGCGCCCAGGCCGATGATGGTGTCGCCGGGTTCCACCTGGCTGCCGTCGATGATGCCGTCGCGCTCCACCACGCCGACGCAGAAGCCGGCCAGGTCGTAGTCCTCGCCCTCGTACATGCCGGGCATTTCCGCGGTCTCGCCGCCGATCAGCGCGCAACCGGCCTGCTCGCAGCCTTCACCGATGCCGGAAACCACCCGGGCGGCGGTGTCCACATCCAGCTTGCCGGTGGCGTAGTAATCCAGGAAAAACAGCGGTTCCGCGCCGCCCACCACCAGATCGTTGACGCACATGGCCACCAGGTCGATGCCCACGGTGTCGTGGCTGTCGTGCTCCATGGCCAGGCGCAGCTTGGTGCCGACGCCGTCGGTGCCGGCCACCAGGACAGGGTTCTTGTACCCCTCGGGCAGGGCGCAGAGCGCGCCGAAGCCGCCCAGCCCGCCCATCACTTCCGGGCGCAGGGTACGCTTGGCTATCGGGCCGATGCGCTTAACCAGGTCATTACCGGCATCGATGTCCACGCCGGCGTCGCGGTACGTCAGCGGCCGTTTTTGTTCGCTCATGGCAGGCTCCAGGAAGGTGAGGGCGCGCTATTCTAGCAACCGCCGTCCCTGCGGGGGAACCGGCGAGTGGATATTCGCCAGCGCCGGCCATATCAGTGATAATGTCGCGCCCTGAAGTTCTCTGATTCGGAATGGTTCGATGTATCGCTTGCTGTTAGCCCTGATTGTCGGGTTTCTTTGCGCCTCTCCCGTGTTCGCCGCCGATGCCGGCGAGGTGTCGGTGCCCCTGCAGGGCGAGCAGCCGCGCGGCGCGGAAGCCCGTGAACAGGCGCTGCGGCAGGGCCTGGAGACGATCATCCGGCGGGTTACCGGCCGTGACCAGGTGGCGGACTTGCCCGGCGTCGCCGGCATGCTTGAGGATCCTTCCCGCTGGCTGATGCGCTACGCCTACGAGGGCGGCACGCCGCCGCGCCTGAGAGCGGTCTTCGACGACCGGGCGCTGGTGCGTCATCTGTCCGACCAGGGCGCGCCGGTGTGGAGCGGCGAGCGGCCGCCGGTGCTGGTGTGGCTGGTGTCGGAAGGCGCCGGCCGGGGCCGGATGGTGGCGGCCGGCGATCCGCTGGCGGAAAAACTCACCTCGGCGGCGGCCCGGCGCGGCGTCGCCCTGACGTTGCCGGAGTGGGACCAGCGCGACCGCGACACGCTCGCCGTCGCCGATATTCGCGGCCGCTTTGACGGCCCCCTGCTGCAGGCGTCCCGCCGTTACGACACCGACTGGGTGGCCACGGCGGTGTTGTACGACAGCGGCCAGGACGGCGCCACCACACTGAACTGGCGTTTACTGCAGGATGGCGATGCCGTGGCCAACAGCCGCGATCGCGCCGACGACAGCGGTGCCGCTCTGGACCGTCTGGTGGACGTGATCGCCGACCGTATCGCCGAGCGCTACTCGGTGGGTTCCGGCACTGACAACGGTGTCGATGATGCCGGCGATGGCGGGCCGGCCCGGCCGGCGCCCACCACCGAGGCGCTGGTGGACCGGTCCGGCTGGATCACCGTGCGCGGTGTGCGCAGCCTCAGCGACTGGCAGCGGCTGCGCCAGGCCCTGGCGGACCTGGGGCCGATGCGGTCGGTGGCGTTGCGGGTGGCCAGTGACGACCGTGTCCAGTTCGAGGTGGACTTCGCCGGCGGCCGCTCGCAATTGATACGCAGCGTGACCGGCGTGGAGGGGCTCAGCGAATGCGACGACCCGGCCGCCGAGTCACCCACTTTCTGTTTCCGCTAGCCGCCCGTGACCGGTCAACTGCCCCTCGCCCTTGAGCTGCGCGAAGGCCACGCCCTGGAGAACTTCCACGCCGGGCCGAACCGCGCCGCCTGGGCCACGGTGTCCGCCGCCGGCGACGGCGACGAGCGTCAGGTGTTCGTGTGGAGCACCGCCGGCCAGGGCCGCAGCCATTTGCTTGAGGGCGCGGTGCGCCGGGCCCAGGAGCAGGGGCGCGGCGCCTGCCTGTTACCCGCCGCCGAACTGCTGCCGTTGGTGCCGGACGTGCTGGAATCCATGGAGCAGTTTCAGCTGCTGGCGGTGGACGACGTGGATCTGTTCGCCGGCCATGGGGAGTGGGAGGAAGCGCTTTTCCACCTGTATAACCGGGTGATGGCCCTGGGCGGCACCCTGCTGTTCAGCGCCGGCGCATCGCCGGGCGGCGTGCCCTGGGGCCTGCCGGACCTGGCCACGCGGTTGGCCGCCGGCCCGGTGTTCCGGCTGCAGCCCCTGGAAGAGGACGACCTGGTGACTCTGCTGATCGAGCGCGCCAACGAGCGCGGCCTCAAGCTGGGCGGCGACGTGGCCCGCTTCATGGTGCTGCGCAGCGAGCGGGCGCCGGCGGCCCTGATTCAGCGGCTGGCCACCCTGGACCGGGTGGCCCTGGCCCGCCAGCGGGCGCTGACCATTCCTTTCGTCAAGGATGTGTTCGGCTGGTGACCGTGGCGCCGCGCGCCCGGTCCGGCTTGAGCAGCTTGCGGCGCAGCCCTTCCCAGACCAGAGCGCCGACCACCATGCTGATCAGAATCAGCACCAGTTTGGGCAGGCTCGCCAGGGTCCAGAACAGCACGTCGATGGAGGTGGTTTCCAGATTCTGGGCGATCACGATCAACACCAGGATCAACAACAGAATCTGCAACGCGCCCAGCGGATGGCGGCGCAGCCAGCCGCCGGCGCCGCGCGCGGTGCGGCCCAGTGGGGACGGTGAGCGCCGGGTGTCATAGGGGTCCGTTTCCATAGATCGGCTCCTTCGGTTCGCTGCGGGCAGTTCGCGTGCGGCGATACTGTAAAGAAGTTCCAGACTATCACGGTCTCGGTCAAGTATTTATCAAGGCGCCTCCTGGTGAGGCGCGGGCGACGCGGGAGGTAACAGCCAGTTATGGATATCAGCTCCGGATGGGATCTAGTGGTGCTGGGCAGCGGCCCGGCCGGGGAAGCCGCCGCCATGCAGGCGGCCAAAGGGGGCCTGCGCGTCGCCATGGTCGACCGTGACGACCAGATGGGTGGCAACTGCACGCACTGGGGCACGATTCCTTCCAAGGCGCTGCGCCACCAGGTGCGCCAGGTGGTGCGTTCGCAGCGCAATCCGTTGCTGCGCGGTCTGATCAGCCCGCGCCAGGTGCGCTGGCAGGATCTGATTCAGCGTTCCCGTGAGGTGGTGGACAGCCAGGTGCAGGTGCGCACCGATTTTTACGTGCGCAACCGGGTGCGTTTGTTTAACGGCCAGGGCCGTATCGAAAGCGCCGGTGAAGTGCGCGTGGACGATCAGGCCGGCCGTCAGTGGTCCCTGCGCACCCGCAACATTCTGATCGCCACCGGCTCGCGGCCGTACCGCCCGGCGGACGTGGACTTCAATCACCCGCGTATCTACGACTCCGACACCATTCTGGAAATGAAGCACACGCCGCGCAATATGATCGTCTACGGCGCCGGCGTGATCGGCTGCGAATACAGCTGCCTGTTCACCGGCCTGGGCATTCGCGTGGACCTGGTCAATAACCGTCAGCATCTGCTCGATTTCCTCGACGCGGAAATCTCCGATGCGCTCAGTTACCACCTGCGCGACCAGGGCGCCACCATCCGCCACAGTGAGGAATACACCCATATCGAGGCGGACGATGACGGCGTGACGCTGGTGCTGCGCTCCGGCAAACGGCTGCGCGCCGACGCCTTGATGTGGAGCAACGGCCGCTCGGGCAACACCCAGAACATCGGCCTGGAAAACCTGGGCCTCAAGCCCAACAGCCGTGGGCAGCTGGCGGTGGGCGAGCGCTATCAGACGGAAGTGGCCGGCGTTTACGCGGTGGGCGACGTGATCGGCTGGCCGTCACTGGCCAGTGCCTCCTACGACCAGGGCCGGTTCTGCGCCCAGGGCATCGTAGAGGGCGGCCCGGTGAAACAGGTCACCGACGTGCCCACCGGTATTTATACCATTCCCGGCATCAGCTCCGTGGGCCGCACCGAACAGGAGCTCACCGAGGCCCGCGTGCCCTACGAAGTGGGCCAGGCGTTTTTCAAGAATCTGGCGCGGGCGCAGATCACCGGTGAGCGGGTGGGCATGCTGAAGATCCTGTTCCACCGGGAAACGCTGGAAGTGCTGGGAATTCACTGCTTCGGTTATCAGGCCATGGAAATCGTCCATGTGGGGCAGGCGGTGATGCGCCAGCCCGCCCCCAACAACACCCTGCATTATTTCGTCGACACCACCTTCAATTACCCGACCATGGCGGAGGGCTACCGGGTGGCGGCGATCAACGGCATGAACCGGGTCAGCCGCTAGCGCTGGGCGCGGCTGCGCTCGTGGAAGAATTCCCGGGTTCTCTGGCTGGCGCCGGTGGACTTGCGCAGCAGCGCCAGCGTCACGCCGGCGCCGCCCCGGTTGGCCGGCGCGCTGTGAAACGCCAGCACTTGCTCGAACTGCTCCAGCCAGAACAGCACATAGCTTTTCAATAGCGCCGGGCGCTCGCTGTGCTCGCCCTTGCCGTGGCTGATCAGCACCGTGCGCAGCCCGTTCTGCTGGGATTCCTGGATAAACAGATAGACCCGGTCGCGGGCCTCCACCAGGCGTACCCGGTGCAGATCCAGGGTCGCCTGGGGCTCGTACTTGCCCAGACGCAGCTTGCGGTAGACGCCTTCCTGCACGCCGTTCTTCTTCAGACCGACAATATCGTAGGGGCCGGCCTGGGGGACCTGGTCGGGCAGGGTCAGCGGGTTGGGATCGCGGTCCGGGCGGGCCACCGCGGAGGCGCGGCGCAGGCGCTGGGTCAACGTGGGCTCACCGCGACGGAAGTCGCGTACCCGGTCGTCTTCCTTGAGAGGCGCCACACCGGTCATTTCCTGACGGAATAAATCATCGTCGAAGTCGGCCATGGCCCCTCTCCTTTAAAGAAGTGTGAACCCCAATCCTACCAAGACGACGCGTCAAAAGGGAGCCAGGGCGCATGCGGGCATGTTCCCTGGGGTGTGCCTTTGCGGGGACGGAAAAGGTCAGTGCGTGACCGTCCCGCGGGAGCCGGGTCGTCATCATCCAGGTGATGGCGCTGTTTCTTGGCTTCCCGTTTACGACGCTCCTTGTCGGCCCGCTCGTGTTCTTCCCGCCATTCCTGGGCGTCGTAGTCATCAAATTGGCGACGACTCATGTTCGGTACTCTCTATATCACAGTGGCTATGTCGCAATATCGATATCGCAATAAACTGAGTCTTATATAGCACCGAAAGCGGCCCCGGAGAAGGCCGCGTTGCGATTTAACGCGCGTAGGTTTCCTGCAGGTAGTCAAGAATCTGTCCGGACTCAAAGTGCTCCTCGCCGGTGTTGGGATCAATCAGATAGGGAATCGCCACGCGGCCGGTGCGGGCCACCAGTTCCTGGCGGTGGCGCTGGCTCGGCTGGTAGTCCATGTCCAGCGCCGCGCGCACCTGCGGCAGCAGCCAGTCCTGCCACTGATCGCGTCCGCACTGGCGCACCAGGAACGGCAGCTGCAGCTCGCACAGCCGCTCGCGCACCAGCCGCGCGAACGGGCTGGCCTCGAAGGAATACAGAATCAACGGTTCCTTGGCCGGCTCGCTGTTCTGGCTGCGCAGGCCGCGCCCGCCACGCGGTAGCGAGGCGGCGAACGAACTGGCCGTGCGCAGGGTGCGCAGACGCCAGGCGGCGGGCGCCGGGCGGCCGCCGTACTCGCGGTACAGGTAATCGATAATGTCGGCGGATTCGTACAGGTCCACGCCGGTATTCGGGTCCATCAAATACGGGAACAGCTGCTTGCCACCGAGCCTTTCCACCAGCGGCCGGTAGCGGTCGCCGCCCTTGGGGCAGGGGTAGATCAGCACGTCCAGGTCCAGGTCAGTGAGCGCTTCGCGCACCAGACGGCAGAACGGGCAGCCCTCCATGTCGTACAGCTCCAGCGGCTCGGCGGGTTGCCGGCCGGCGGGCCGGGTGGCGATGCCACGGCCTTGCTGGGCCAGAGTGGAGGCCAGGGAACGGGCGACGTCCAGGGTGTGGGGCAGGGGTGAGGCCATGGGTAACTCCTTGATCGGTTGACGCTACGCTAGGGCCTGTCGCCCGGGCCCGCAATGGCCGTGCCGCCGCCGGCGCGGGCGTTATCGGAAAGGGCGTGTCCTTTCCGCTCAGGGCCTTTGAGCACTCCTGTCATTGTTGAGGCGCCGCCGGTGGGGCACTCTGAGCGCCTGATTTTCACAGGAGCCGGCGCTCCCGATTGGCGGGCGCCGCCGGCATTGGCCCAAGGCGAGAGGAAGGTTACATGACCGAAGCCTATATTTATGACGCTATCCGTACCCCGCGTGGCCGGGGTAAGCGGGACGGCTCACTGCACACCGTTAAACCGCTGGACCTGGTGGTCGGCCTGATCGACGAAGTTCGCGGCCGTTTCCCCGATATGGATGTGAACCGCATCGACGACGTGCTGCTCGGCGTGGTCACTCCGGTGGGCGACCAGGGCGCCTGTATCGCCAAGACCGCCGCGCTGGCGGCGGGCCTGCCCGATACCGTGGCCGGTTACCAGCTCAACCGTTTCTGCGCCTCCGGCCTGGAAGCGGTGAACACCGGTGCCCAGAAAGTCGCCTCCGGGTGGGACGATCTGATTCTCGCCGGTGGCGTGGAAGCCATGAGCCGCATTCCCATGGGCTCCGACGGCGGTGCCTGGGCCATGGACCCGATCACCAACTATGAGACCGGCTTCGTGCCGCAGGGCATCGGCGCCGACCTGATCGCCACCATCGAGGGCTTTTCCCGCCGCGACGTGGACGAGTTCGCCGCCGAGTCCCAGGCCCGTGCCGCCAACGCCTGGGACAAGGGCTACTTCCAGCGCTCCGTGGTACCGGTGAAGGACCGCAACGGCATGACCGTGCTGGACCGCGACGAGCACGTGCGCGCCGGCACCACCGCCGACGTGCTGGGCAACCTGAACCCGTCCTTCGAAGTGATGGGCGAAATGGGCGGCTTCGACGCCGTGGCCCTGCAGAAATACCACTATGTGGAGAAGATCAACCACGTGCACACCGGTGGTAACTCCTCCGGCATCGTCGACGGCGCCGCCCTGGTGGTGCTGGGCAACGAGCAGGTGGGCAAGGACTACGGCATGAAGCCGCGCGGGCGCATCGTCGCCACCGCGATCAGCGGCGCCGACGCCACCATCATGCTCACCGGCCCCGCGCCGGCCTGCCGTAAGGTGCTTAAGAAAGCCGGCATGACCGTGGATCAAATGGATCTGGTGGAAATCAACGAAGCCTTCGCCTCCGTGGCGATGCGTTTCATGCGCGACATGGGCCTCGACCACGACAAGGTCAACGTCAACGGCGGCGCCATCGCCATGGGCCACCCGCTGGGCGCCACCGGCGCGATGATCCTGGGCACCGCGCTCGACGAACTGGAACGCCGTGATAAGAAATTCGCCCTGTGCACCCTGTGCGTGGGCGGCGGCATGGGCATCGCCACCATTATCGAGCGTCTGTAAACCCAACGGATTCGGAGACAGAATATGAGTGAAGCAACCATCCGCTGGGAACAGGACGCGGATAACATCGTTACCCTGATCCTGGACGATCCCCAGCAGTCCGCCAACACCATGAACGAGCGCTACATGCGTTCCATGGAAGAGATGGTCGCCCGTCTGGAAAAAGAAAAAGACCAGATCGCCGGCGTCATCGTGACCTCCGCGAAAAGTACCTTTTTCGCCGGCGGCGACCTCAACGACCTGATCAAAGTGACCCCGGAGCACGCCGCCGAATTCGCCAAGGGCGTGGAAGCCGGCAAGGCGCAACTGCGCCGCCTGGAAACCCTGGGCAAACCCGTGGTCGCGGCGCTCAACGGCACCGCCCTGGGCGGCGGTCTGGAAATCGCGCTGGCCTGCCACCGTCGTATCGCGCTGAACAATCCGAAAGCGCAATTCGGCTTCCCGGAAGTCAGCCTGGGCCTGCTGCCCGGCGCCGGCGGCGTGGTGCGCAGCGTGCGCATGCTGGGCATCCAGAACGCCCTGATGCAGGTGCTGATGCAGGGCCAGCGGCTGAAAGTGGAAAAAGCCAAATCCGTCGGCATCCTCGACGAGGTGGTGGACAGCCAGGAAGAGATGCTGGCCAAGGCCCGCGAGTGGATCAAAGCCAACCCCAAGTCCAAGCAACCCTGGGACGAAAAAGGCTACAAGATCCCCGGCGGCACCCCCAGCACCCCGGCCATGGCGCAGAACCTGCCGGCGTTCCCGGCCAACCTGCGCAAGCAGCTGAAAGGCGCCAACTACCCGGCACCGCGCAACATCATGGCGGCCGCCGTGGAAGGCGCCCAGGTGAGCTTCGACGACGCCCTCACCATCGAAGGCCGGTACTTCGTGGAACTGGCCTGTGGCCAGGTTTCCAAGAACATGATCACCGCCTTCTTCTTTAACCTGCAGGCGATCAACGCCGGCGCCAGCCGTCCCAACGACGTGCCCAAGTTCAAGGCCGAAAAAGTGGCGGTGCTGGGCGCGGGCATGATGGGCGCGGGCATCGCCTACGTCACCGCGCGCTCCGGCGCCCAGGTGGTGCTCAAGGATATTTCCACCGAGAACGCCGAGAAGGGCAAGGCGTATTCCGCCAAGCTGCTCGACAAGGAAGTGTCCAAGGGCAAGATGAGCAAAGAGAAGAAAGAAGAAATTCTCGCGCGCATCACCCCCACCGCCGATCCGGCGGACCTGGAAGGCGTGGACTTCATCGTCGAGGCCGTGTTCGAGAACACCGAGCTCAAGCACAAGGTGTTCCAGGAAGTGGAAGACGTGGTCAAACCCGATGCGGTACTGGGTTCCAACACCTCCACGCTGCCGATCACCGGCCTCGCCAAAGGCGTGAAGAAGCAGGAAAACTTCATCGGCATCCACTTCTTCAGCCCGGTGGAAAAAATGCCGCTGGTGGAAATTATCCGTGGTGAAAACACCAGTGATGAAGTGCTCGCCAAGGTGTTCGACTACACCCTGCAGATCAAGAAGACGCCGATCGTGGTCAACGATTCCCGTGGTTTCTTCACCAGCCGCGTGATCGGTACCTTCATCAACGAAGCCATCGCCATGGTCGGCGAAGGCCAGAACGCCAACTCCATCGAGCAGGCCGCCACCCAGGCCGGCTACCCGGTGGGTGCGCTCAAGCTGATCGACGAAATCAACATGAAGCTGTCGTTGAAAATCGCCGATGAGTACAAAGAAGCGGCCAGCAAAGGCGAAGGCGCTGGCCAGGCCCATCCCGCCCTGGCGGTGATGGAGAAAATGGTTCGCGAACTGGACCGCCCCGGCAAGCTGGACGGCAAGGGCTTCTACGAGTATCCGGAAAACGGCAAGGCGCACATCTGGCCGGGCCTGAAAGAACAGTTCGGAGAAAACGAAGCGATTCCGTTCCAGGACATGCAGGAACGCATGCTGTTCGCCGAAGCCATCGAAACCGTGAAGTGCTTCGACGAAGGCGTGATCGAATCGGTGGGCGACACCAACATCGGTTCCATCTTCGGCATCGGCTTCCCGGCCTGGACCGGCGGCGTGGTTCAGTACATGAACCAGTACGACGGCGGCCTGCGCGGCTTCGTGGCCCGTGCCCAGGCACTGGCCGACACCTACGGCGAGCGGTTTGCCCCGCCCAAGTCGTTGGTGGAAAAAGCCGAGAAAGGCGAAATCTTCAAGTAAGCCAACCCGGCGGCATCGGCCACTTTCGGTGCCGCCGTTTCAGTCCTGTTCTGTATTCTTCGGCCCTGCCTTTTGGTGGGGCTTTTTTGTGGCCGGCAATTTTGTCTGGCCTTGTGGGAGCGGGCCCAGCCCGCGAAAGGGTGGCGCCAGCCACCCGGCGGGATACCAGAGACTTTATTGGTGTTCCGCTTTACAGGCCTCTGGGATCCTGCCGGCCGGCGTTGCCGGCCTTTCGCGGGCGGGCCCGCTCCCACAGTGTTCATCAGCCAGATGGGTGACCACATGTTCGGCGTCTTCGGCGATGGCGTAGATGCGCCCGGAGCCCCAGGTGTGTAGCCAGGGCAGGCCGAGGAAGTAGAGGCCGGGGCTGGCGGTGACGCCGCGCTCGTGCTTCGGGTAGCCGCTGTCGTCGAAGGCTGCGGGCACTTGCACCCAACTGAAATCCGGCGCGTAACCGATGCACCAGATCACCGTGGTGATGTCGGTGGTTTCCAGGTCCAGGCTGCGCGGGTGATCCGGCGCCGGCGTCCAGGCCGGCTCGTAGGGCGCTTCCGCCGGCGCCTCGATATGGTGTCGGGCGATGTGTTCGTCGATGCTGGCCTTGATGCGGGCGTTGGTGGCGTCGGCGTTGTCGAGATTTTCCGTCAGGTCGTCGCCGAAGCGCACGCGGTCGCCGACCACGTCTTCCAGGCGCCCGTACAGGCGCATATCTTCCAGGGCGAAGCGGCGCAGGTCGATGTCGCGGCCGCCGTCACGCCCGGTGACGTAATGGTTGGCCTTGGCTTTGACCTGATCCTCGCTGAGGTGCTCGCGCACCGGAATGCGGTAGTGGCCCATGTCGTCCAGCCAGGCGACCACGTCGCGGCCCCGGTAAAAGCGTGACACCCGCGGGGCCGGGCCCACCGCCAGATGCACCTCGCGGCCCGCCAGATGCAGGTCCTCGGCGATCTGGCAGCCGGACTGGCCGGTGCCCACCACCAGCACCGGGCCGTCGGGCAGGGCGTCCGGGTTGCGGTAGGCGGAGGCGTCCAGCTGAACCACCCGGTCTGGCAGCGCGGCCGCGCAGGGCGGCACCTTGGGCTGGTGATAGACGCTGACCGCCATGATCACCCGGTCGGCGCTCAGCTCGCCCCGGTCGGTGCGCAGCCGGTAGCCGCCGCCGGATCGCGGTGTTACCTGTTGCACGGTGATGCCTTCGCGCAGCGGCGGCTCGAAGTCGGCCCGGAAGCGCTCCATCCAGGCGATGATCTGGTCCTTGACCATGAAGCCGTGCGGGTCGTCGCCGTCATAGGGGTGGCCGGGCAGCTGGCACTGCCAGTTCGGAGTGACCAGGGAAAAGCTGTCCCAGCGTTCGTTTTTCCAGGCGTGGAAGGCCTGGTGCTTTTCCAGCACCAGGTGATCGATGTCGTGGTGGCAAAGCCAGTAACTGGCGGAGAGGCCGGCCTGGCCGCCGCCCACCACGATCACCGGGTAGTGCTGTCCTGCGAAAAAGGGGGTGGTCATGGAGCCTCCTTTCATCGAATACGTGTCAGCGAATGCGGGTGACGGTGACGCGGGCGTCGTCGACGCTGGCGAACTGCCGGCCCCGGGTTTCGATGGCCAGCAGTTGGGTTTCCGCGCTGCTGCAGCGGAAGCCGAACTTCTGCTCCACCCGGTCGGCGGCCAGGGTCAGCGCCTCGCGGCTGAGACGCAGGAACTCGCTGAGCGGGTAGGCCTCGCCGCTGCGCAGGTAGTCGTGGATCACCGTGGACGGCGAATAGCAGTGGCTTTCGCTGTGGTCCGGCCAGCGGACGTCAAAATGCACTTCGGGCATGGTGCGCTCCGGGGTTTGGGTTAACAGTCGGGGACAAGGCCCGGGCACCGATAAAGGGCGTCCGGTTCAGGTCCCAAAACAGGCCGGCCTCTTCCTCCAGAGAGAGGCTGAGCCGGTGACCGGGATGGACCTGACCAACGCTGGCGATGGCCAGGTCGCGCTGGCGGAACAGGCGGGTGACCGCCTCGCGGTGGGCGTCGGGCACCGCCAGCACGAAGCCGTAACTGGGGAAGGTGCTCAGCCAGCGCTCCAGGGGCACATCGGCGGGGCGGGGCAGGGCGTCCAGTTCCAGGTGACCGCCCACGCCGGAGCACTCGAGCAGCATCAGGGTGGTGCCCACGAAGCTGGCCATGCTGATGTCCTTGGCGGCGCGGCACAGGCCGCGCTCGGCGATCAGGGGCAGCAGCTCCAGGTCGCCGCGTAGCCGTTCGCCGGGGGCGTCGCTGCTGGCGTCCCAGTTGTGGCTGTCGGGCTCGTCGGGGGCCGCCGGCCGATAGGCGCCGCGCAGATCGCAGGCCACCATCAAATGGTCGCCGGGCCGGGCATCGAAACTGGTGAGCAGCTTTTTGGCGCGGCCGATGATGGCCACCGACAACTGCGCCCGGTCGTTGTGGGCATTGCTGTGGCCGCCGACCAGCGGCACCTGGTACTTGTCGGCCGCCCGGCGCAGGCCGGCCATGATCGCGTCCGCCTGTTCCGGGCCGGCGCTCCAGAGTGCGTCCACCACCGCCGTGGGCCGGCCGCCCATGGCGTAGATGTCGCTGACGTTGACCATCACCCCGCAATAACCGGCGAAATCCGGATCCCGGGCCACGAAGCCGTTGAGAAAGCCTTCAATGGCGAACAGCAGGTAGCCGTCGCCATCGGCCAGCGCGGCGCAGTCGTCGCCCACCGGCACGTCGCCGGGCCGCTGCTCCAGGTCGCGCAGCATCGGCGCGATGTCCTGTTTGTGCTGGAATGCGGCGCTGTCGCGCAGCGCGTCCATCAAGGCGGTCAGGGTCACGATGCCCTCCTGCCCAGCGCCACCCGCGGCAGGATGCCGTCGGGCACCGGTGGGTAGTGCGCCAGATCGGCGCGCATCAGCACGTGCGGCCGACCATGCAGATCCAGGCCGCGCAGCGTGCGCCAGTGCAGGCTTTCGAACAGGGCCTGGTTGGCGGCCTGAACGGTGGCGAAAAAGGCGTTACAGTCGCGCGCATGGGCGCTGCCCACGGCCAGCCGGATCAGCGCGCTGCCCAGATGAGCGTCGCGCCGGTAGCCCGGCGCCACCGCCAGCCGGGAGCCGTACCAGATGCCGGGCCGGTCGCTGTGGATACGCACCGTGCCGACCACCTCGTCCGGGCCGCCGCCCAGGTAGGACAGCGCCACCAGGGTGCTGGCGTGGTCGTCCAGGGCATCCCGGTCGTGGTCCTGGAACAGGCCCTGCTCCTGGCAGAACACGCGGTGGCGCAGCGTGGCGGCGGCCCGCTGCTCCCAGGCCTGGTCCGCCACTTTCACCGCGTACTCCCGGGGGCGGAAGGGGGTCACCGGCTCAAGAATCATGACGCGCTCTCCAGATCCGCGGGGGCGTCCTCGAAGGTGGACAGCGACGAGCAGGCGCCGCAGCGTCCGCAGCCGGCTTTGATGTCACGGGAACGCAGGGCGCCGTCGCGCAGCATGCCCGCCAGCGGCTCAAGGATGCTGGCCATGTGGGCGGACGACGGCGACGGGTGGTTGGCCAGCGGCGTGCCGGAGATCGGCACGAACGGCACCACGAACGGGTAAACCCCAAGGTCGATCAACCGTCGGCAAAGCGCCAGGGTGGTTGCCGGGGTGTCGCCGAGTCCGGCCAGCAAATAGGTACTCACCTGGCCGCGCCCGAACACCACCACCGCCTCGGCGAAGGCCTCCATGTACTGGTCCAGGCTCACCGAGGCCTTGCTGGGCATGATCCTCTCGCGCAGCGCCGGGGTGGCGATCTCCAGGTGCATGCCCAGGCTGGCCACACCGCTGTCGCGCAGGCGGTGGAACCAGGCGGCGTCGTCCGGCGGTTCGCACTGCGCCTGGATCGGCAGGTCCACGGCGGCGGTGACGGCGGCGGCGCTATCGCACAAGACGTGCGCGCCCCGGTCGCGCAGGTTGGGGGTGCCGGTGGTCATCACCATGTGTTTGACGCCGTCAAGGTCCACCGCCGCCCGCGCCACCTCGGCCAGTTGCGCCGGCGTCTTGTGGGCGATGGTGCGGCCCTCCTTGAGAGATTGCTCAATGGCGCAGAACTGGCAGGAGACCTTGCGGTTGTTATAGCGAATGCAGGTTTGCAGCACGGTGGTGGCGAGCACGTCCCGTCCGTGCAGGGTGGCGATGTGGGAATAGGGCACGCCGTCGTCGGTGCGCAGGTCGTAAAAGCGCGGTGTCGGCGTGAACGCCAGCCGGGCGATTTCGCGGCCGTCCCGGGACAGGGCGGCGGCGCCGTCGTGGCTGGCGGTACCCAGGCTGTACGGCGACTGACCGGCGCCGGCGGTGTGCACGGGAATCATCACCACCCGGCCGTCGATATCCACCGCTTTGTGGTCCGACGGGCCGGCGCCGCCGCGCCGGCTGGGGGCGCCGTTGCCCGGGTTTTCCAGCCGCACACCCCGGGTTTGCAGCTCATTGATGAGCTGTTCGGTGGAGAACGCTTTGCTCGCGGTCATCGCTATCGCTCCTCTCGGGCGGAGATTGGAAAGTGGCCACGGTCGGCGCCTGGTCGTCCGGTTTCGGGACGTCGTGCCAGGTGGCGGCCGGGCGGCGGTCGATCATCAGGCTGAGCAGCTCCGGGCGGGCGTAATGGCCCACCGAATCCATCATCCGTTTGCGCTTGAGAATCAGGGCCATGTCCAGGTCGGCCACGCACAGGCCTTCGCCTTCGGTGATTGGCTCGCCCAGCACCTTGCCCTCCGGCGACACGATCATGGTCATGCAGCCGCCGCGCAGGGCCTTCTGCTGGGCCGGGTCGTCCGTGATCGATTCGATCTGGTGGTCTTCCAGCCAGCCGGTGGCGTTGACCACGAAACAGCCGGATTCGGCCGCGTGGTGGCGCATCGCCGCTTCGATCTGGTCGGCGAACACCTGGCCGACCATGGAGCCGGGAAACTGGGCGCAGTGAATTTCTTCGTGCTGGGTCATCAGCGCATAGCGGGCCAGCGGGTTGTAGTGCTCCCAGCAGGCCAGCGCGCCGATCCGGCCGACGCCGCTGTCCACCACCCGCAGGCCGCTGGCGTCGCCCTGGCCCCAGATCATCCGCTCGTGGTAGGTGGGGGTGATCTTGCGGCGTTTGAGCAGCAGGCGGCCGTCGCGGTCGAACACCACCTGGGTGTTGTAGAGGGTACCCCGGTCCCGCTCGTTGACGCCCAGGACCACCACCATCGAATGGCGGGCGGCGAGGGCGGCGACCCGGTCAAGCTCCGGGCCGGGCACCGTCACCGCTTGTTGATACAGGGCGAGGTGGTCCGCGCCGGAGAACGCCGGGGCGCGCACGAACGAAAAATACGGGTAGTAGGGCAGCAGAGTTTCCGGGAAGACGATCAGCGCCACGCTCCGCCCGGCGGCCTCCTCGATGGTGGCGCACACCTTGTCCAGCGTGCCCCCGGGGGTGCGCAGATCCGGCGCGATCTGCGCCGCCGCCGCCCGTACCGTGCCGGCTTCGTTCATGGCGCCGCTCCCTCAGGTGGTCCAGGTATCGAGGATGAAGGCGCCGTCGCGGCGGTGCAGCAGGACGATGTCGAGTACGTCCAGCGGATTGATTGGCCGTATGCCCTCAATCAATGACGGTTCGCCATGACCGTACAGCGCCTGCAGCGCGAACCGACAGGCGTATACCTTGCCGCCTTCCCCCATGAACTTGGTGATCTGGTTGTTCACCGCCATATGGCCGGGGAACGCCTCGTCGCCGAGGGTCGGGAAGCCGCGCTGCACGCCCAGGGTGACACCGGGGCCGTACAGCAGTACCGAGGTGTCGAACCCTTTGCGCTGCAACCGCGTGGCCTGCAACATGTTGACCAGCCCGATGGACCCTTCGAACGCGACCGTGTGGAAGGTCACCAGGGCTTTCTCCCCGGGTTCCGCCTTGACGTCCTCGAACACCTTTTCTTCGTAGTCGACGAAAAAATCGCCTTTCTGATGCGCTGCTTTCTCTACGGTGGGCATAACCGTCTCCCTATGCTTGTGAGGATGCTTTTGAGATGGATCGAAGGCGGCGCCCATGGGGCCACGCGCCGTAGCCGTTCAATTGCAATCAATATGCCAACCAATGGGTGAAATGATTGATTGGTCGGGTCCCTTGTGGCTCAATAGGCGGCGAATCCCGTGGTGCCGCGAGTAACTGGCCGGCGGGCAACCAATCAAAGCGCCGGACGGCGCCCTCCCGGATGAGCGACAGTGGTGCACGGGGTGGCTCCGATCAGTGCGAAAAGGCGCCGCCGTGCGGCGTGGCGTTTGCGTGGAGTGTGCCGATGACCTCTTCCCAGGAGGCCTGGCGACCGGTTCTCAAGAACAGCGGGCAGCCCGTCTATATTCGTATCGCCGACGCCATCGGCGATGACATTCTGGCCGGTCGGCTGGGGGTCGGTGAGCGCCTGCCACCGCTGCGTGATCTCGCCGAGACCCTGCAACTCAACTACGCCACCGTGTCACGCGGGTACGGCGAAGCGCAGCGCCGCGGTCTGATTTACTCGCGGGTCGGGCAGGGCTCTTTCGTATGCCGGCCGGGCAGCGCCAGCCGCCGCAGCGCCAGCGCCGACCGGGCGGTGGACATGACTATGAACCTGCCGCCGGAACCCCATGACCCGTTATTGCGCGAGCGGATGGAAGCCGGGTTACGGGCGTTGGGGCCGGACCTCCAGCCCTTGATGCGCTATCAGGAATTCGGCGGCTCCATGGAGGACCGCGAAGCGGCGGTGGCCTGGCTGGAACGCCGTCCGCTGAGCGTGGATGTCGACCGGGTGCTGGTGTGCCCCGGGGTGCAAAGCGCGTTGCTGGCGGTGCTGGGTAATCTGGCCCGGCCCGGCGATGTGGTGTTGTGCGAAGCGCTGACCTATCCGGGGTTGCGCGCCATCGCCGGGCAGTTGGGTCTGCGTCTGGTGGGGCTGCCGCTGGATGACGAGGGCATTGATCCGGGCGCGCTGGCGAAGCTGTGCGCGGAACACCATCCCAAGGCGTTGTATTGTAATCCGGTGCTGCTTAACCCGGCGGCGGTAACGCTCAGTGAAGAGCGCCGGCACCGGGTGGTGCAGATCGCCCGCCGCCATAATCTGCCGATTATCGAAGACGACGCCTACGGGCTGCTGCCCACCCACCGGCCGCCGGCCCTGGCGGCGCTGGCGCCGGAGCTGACCTACTACCTGTGCGGTTTCAGCAAGTCGTTGGGGGCCGGCCTGCGCATCGCCTATCTGGCGCTGCCCTCGGCCCGTTTGCGCTCGCGGCTGGCGGTAACCCTGCGCGCCACCACGGTGATGGCGTCGCCGATCACCGCGGCCCTGGCGTCCTGTTGGGTCCAGGACGGCACCGCCGACCTGGCGCTGACGCTGACCCGCCGCGAGTCCCAGGTGCGCCAGGAGCTGGTGGCCGAGATTCTTGCCGGCGCGGATTATCGGTCGCACCCGGAGGCGTTCCATGTCTGGCTGAGAATGCCGCCCGCCTGGAGCCGGGTGGCGTTCGCCGCCCGGCTGCGCGCCCAGGGCATCAATGTGGTGGTCAGCGATGCCTTCGCAGTGAACGGCAAGCCGCCGGAGGCGGTGCGGCTTTGTCTGGGCGGCCCCGCCAGCCGGCAGGATCTAAGCCATGCTTTGCATGTGATCGGCGACGCGCTGCAGCAGCCGGGCGCGGCCAGCGCCGGCTTCTTCTGAGGCGTCTGGCCTTTCGGAGGGCTGGTCAAAGCCGGCCCGATGCGGAATGCTTGGCGCTTGCCCGCATGGGATATAACAACAGGGGGATAATTGGAATGGCCGACCAGGACCAGGTGCGCACCCTGATGCAGGCGCCGTTTTTGCGGCTGCTGGGGGTGGAAGTGGACAGCATCGAACCGGGCAGGGTGGTATCGCGCCTGCTGGTGCGCGAGGAACTCAATCAGCAGAACGGCTATGTGCACGCCGGCGCGGTGGGCACCCTGGCGGACCATACCGCCGGCGCCGCCTGCGGCACGCTGCTGGACGACGGGCACATGCCGTTGACCGCCGAGTTCAAGGTCAACCTGCTGCGCCCGGCGCAGGGCGTGGCGCTGGTGTGCGAAGCGACGGTGCTGAAAATGGGCAAGACCCTGACGGTGGCGGAATCCGAGGTGTTCGCCGAGGACGGCAATGGCGGTCGTAAGCTGATCGCCAAGGCCACCGTGACCCTGGCCATCGTGGCGGTGCGCTGATATGGCCGATCTGGAATTCTGGTTTGATTTCGCCAGCCCGTACGCCTATCTGGCGGCGGAGACCATCGAGCCGGCGGCCGCCGAGGCGGGCGTGCGGGTGCGCTGGAAGCCGTTCCTGCTGGGCCCGATTTTCAGCGAGCAGGGCTGGACCGATTCCCCCTTTAATCTGTACCCGGCGCGGGGCCGTTATCTGTGGTTGGATCTGCAGCGCGAGACCCGGCGTCTGGGGCTCGCCTGGCGGCGACCCGCGCGCTTTCCGTTCAACAGCACCCTGGCCACCAAAACCGCCACCTGGATCGATACCGAGTTCCGCTTGCCGGCGTACTGCCGGGCGGTGTTCCGGGCCGGTTTCGCCGAGCGCCGTGATCCGGCCACGCCGACGGTGATCGAGGAGTGCCTGCGCCAGGCCGGGCTGGACCGCGCGCCCCTGGAGCGGGCGCTGGCGGAGGGTGGCGGTGAGCGCACCCGGGCCGACGTCGCCCAGGCCCGCCAGCGGGACATTTTCGGCGCCCCGTCGTTCGTGGTGAACGGGGAATTGTTCTGGGGTAACGAGCGGCTCGGCGCGGCCCTGGAGCGCGCCTGGGTGGACTGATTCCCGGCTGGGCTAGTCGATCACTGTCCGGGCCGGGCGCGTCACGGCGCCGGACAGCAGAACGCGGATCACATCCTGTTGTTTATTCACGCCCATCTTCACGTACAGACTTTTCAGCTGGGAACGCACCGTGTCCACCACCACGCCCTGGCTCTCCGCGATCTGCTTCGGGGTTTGCCCGTTGGTGAGGGCCATGGCCACCCGCGCCTCGGCGGGGGTCAGGTCGTACAGCGCGTGCAGTGTGTCCAGGGAAAAATGAAAACGGGAAGCCGGATCGCACAGATACAGCGCCACGTTGCCCCGGGCCATGTCGGCATGTTCGCCATACGGCGCGTTGAGTGTGGCGAGCACCACGTTGAGGGGCTGGTCCCGCTCCGGATGATGCAGCCCCAGGGCCAGGTCGTGGCGGTCGATGTCGGCCGGGTCCGCCAGGGCGAGATCGTCCAGCATGGCCTGCAGGCGCCGGTTTTCGTGGGCGAAGTGGGCCTGGGGGCGGCCGCCATTAAGCACCAGGCCGGGGTGACGTTTAAGCAGGCTGTCGGCCACCGGGTTACTGTAGAGCGCGGTGCCGTCCGGCCCCAGGATGATCAACCCCATGAGCACCCGTGACAGCGCCGCGTCAATGCTTTGCTGACGATGACGAAGCCGGTGGAATTCTTTGTGGATGCGCAACGCGCGGCTGAGATGAGGGTAAAGGCGGTTCAGGTCGCGGAGTTCGTCAGCGGAGAAGGCGTCCGCTTTGAAGGACCGGTGCAGCCCCAGGCCAACATGCCATTCGTCGTCGTTATAGATATTCATGACGGCGATATGGCCGATGTCGTGGGGGCGCAGAATCAAGCTGTAATAGAGCGGATGCTCGCGGCGAATAAGGCGGGATTCCACCAGCTGCCGGGCCTCGCCCAGGGGTTGGGCGCGCTGCAGCTTAAAGGTCTGGTCATGCTTGCCCATGCCCAGACGGTAGGACAGGCGTACCGCACCGGACAGGCCGTGGGCGCCGATCATGCCACGGGTGCCGGCGCCATGGTCTTCAATGAAGAGGGCGCCGGAGCGTGCCTGCATGTACTCACAAAGCCGGGTGATGGCGGCGTTCCAGTGACCGGGGTTAAACGATGCCTCGTAGATCTCCCCGATCAGATCGAGCATTTTGTCCATTGCGGTGGGGCCTTGTTCCGGCCCGCTCGTGGCTTTCCCCATGAAGCGCACGACCGCGGACCGTCGGCAAATCAATATAGAGGATGGTTTTAGGAAAGTGAACCGGCCTCGGGGCGTGGGAGCAGCCCCCAACGCTGCCACCAGGGCAGTGGGGTGGTGTTCGGCGCCGCCGGCCGTGCCGGGCCAAGGGTGGCCGGGTTGCTCAGGTAGCCGAGCACCAGGCGGGCCACGTCCACACGCGGTTGGTAGTGCAGGAACAGGCCGCCGACGGTGCCGAACACCCGGGCCAGCATGACGAATTCCGCCGGAATTTTTTCCACCGGGTCGTCGCCCATGCGAATCAACAACTCGCGCACCTGGGCCATGAGCTGCTCGGCGCTGGGCCATTCCGTGCCGCCGTCGCCGGGCGCGAGCATGGCGTCGCGCAACTGGTCGAGCAAGGCGTCGGTGAAGGCCAGCAAGGTATCCGGGTTGCCGCTGCGGGTGACGAAGCCGAGTTCATTGAGGGTTTCGGCGATCACTTGCCGCTCGCCGACGATGGCCGCTTGCAGCACTCGGAAATAGCCGCGCCGGAAGCTTTCGGGCAGGGTCATGGTGCAACCGAAATCCAACACCACCAAGCGCCGGCCGTCGTCCACCATCAGGTTGCCGGGGTGCGGATCAGCCTGGAACACGCCGCCCACCAGGACCTGGTGGAACCAGGCATCCAGCAGCGTATGCAGCGCGTCGGCGATGGCCTCTTCGTTGCCCTGTTGCCGGTACTCGTCGAGCACCGTGGTCAGTTTGCGGCCGTGGATGAATTCACTGGTCAGGACCCGGCCGCCGCAGAGCGTGTCCACGGTGGCGGGCACCGTGACAGCGGGCTTATCGGCCAGCAGGGCACGTACTTCGCGCATGGCGCGGGCTTCGCCCCGATAGTCCAGCTCGTCGCGGACGGTACGCTGGATCTCGCCGATAATGGTGTCGAAATCCATCGGCGGCAGGGCGCCACGCACGCTGTCGATGAACACCTTCAACAGCGTCATATCCAGTTCGATCACCTCATCCAGGCCGGGCCGCTGGATTTTTACCGCCACCTCGCGGCCGTCCGCCAGCCGGGCCCGGTGCACCTGGCCGATGCTGGCGGCGGCCAGCGGCTGCGGATCGAAGCTCTGGAACAGTTCTTCCAGAGGCGTACCGAATTCCTCCTCGATGACGGCGCGCACCGCCTCGAAGGTTTCCGGGCGGGCCTGGTCCTGCAGCTGGGCCAGTTCTTCCACCCAGGCGGCGGGCAGCAGGTCCGGGCGGCTGGACAGGATTTGCCCGATCTTGAGGAAGGCACCGCCCTGTTCCAGGGAGGTTTTGCGGAAGCGCCGCGCGTTCTTGCGGTGCAAAGCGGTCAGCGCCGCCTGTTGCATGCCGGAGGGCAGAAACGCTGAACGGGTGCCCCAAAGCCGGTAGCTGGCGACCACCCGGGTGAGCATCCAACCGGTCACCGACAGGCGTTTGAGGCGGGCCGGCCAGCGCTTTGCCTCGCGGGCCAGTTCCTGGCATTCGCCGGCCACATCGCCGGCACCGCTTTCGATGGCGCGCCAGGCGGCCAGCCCCTGCTGGGCCAGCTCGCGGCCCTGCCAGGCGGTACGTTCGATGGCTTTCAGCGTGCCCTCCATCACCGCCAGCCAGGCGCGCAGACCGCTGTCCTGCTGGTGGCCGCTGAAGGCTTTCAGCGCCGGCCAGTTGCGGTCGTGGCGCTCGACGTCGTCGGTCTCGACGGCTTTCCGGGTCACGGTCATACGGATACCCCCTTGTCATTTAATGTATTACAAAATAGGGCAGTCCGGGGCGTCTGACAATGGCGATGTGAACACTTGTTACAAAATTACCCGGCGGGGTCGTTGTCGAGGCAGCCCTGGCACAGCCACACCACTGGGGCGGCGGGCTCCGTGGTCAGCCCGCGCAGCGCCTTCTGCCCGCGGGAGAGAGGGGTACCGCATTGGGTGCACTGGGTGGTTTTGTTGACGATCACTTCCTGCCAGGCGTCCACCGCGTCGAGCAGGGCACGGGCCACGGTGCCGCCCTGGTCGGCGGGCACGAAGGTGGCCGGCGCGCGGGCCTGGCCCTTGGCGGCGGAGGCCAGGCGGCGCGCGTCGCGGGCCACGTTATCCACCAGTTGCGAGGAATCGGCGACGATGCCGTCCACCAGCCGGAAGCTGTCTTCCAGCACATTACGGATCAGGTGGGACACCGTTACCCGCTCGCGCTCGGCGGCGTGGCGCAGGCTGTCTTCCAGGTCCTGGGGTACGCGGGTCTGGATCACCCGGTCCTTGCGTTCGCTTTCCGGCGCCGGGCGTCTTCCACGGCGGGTTTTTCGCGGCTTGTCGGTCATGGTGGTCGGGCACGGCGTGTTGGTTCAGGTCACGACAATGTACTACAAAAAATCTTGTCATGCTTTAGTGGGGCTGCTTAAAGGTGTTCGGGGTCGTCGAGGAGCTGTTCGGCGCGGGCCAGGATGGCCTCCCGTTTGGGTGCCGCCATGCGTTCCCAGGCTTTGTAGATCATGCTCATGCGCGGGTGCTTCTCGAAGCGCCCGCGGTGGCGATGGATGAAATGCCAGTAGAGGCTGTTGAACGGGCAGCTGTTGTCCTCCTCGGCGCTGCTGACCTTGTAGGGGCAATCGCCGCAGTAATTGGACATGCGCTGGATGTACTTGCCGCTGGCGGCGTAGGGCTTGGAGCCCAGATAGCCGCCGTCGGCGTGCATCACCATGCCCAGGGTGTTGGGCAGTTCCACCCATTCGTAGGCGTCCGCGTAGACCGCCAGATACCATTCGTGGATCTGCTTCACCTCCACGCCCAGTAGCAGCGCCAGGTTGCCGGTGACCATCAGTCTTTGGATGTGATGGGCGTAGGCGTGCTCGCGGGTGGCGCGCACGGATTCGGCGACACAGCGCATGCGGGTTTCGCCGCTCCAGTAGAACCAGGGCAGGTCGCGGTGGCTGGCCAGCCGGTTCTCTTCCAGGTAGCCGGGCATCAGCAGCCAGTACAGGCCGCGCACGTATTCGCGCCAGCCCAGTATCTGGCGGATAAAGCCCTCCACCGCGTTGAGCGGCGCCTGGCCCTGCAGATAGCGCTGTTCGGCGGCCTCGCACACCGCCAGGGGGTCGAGCAGGCCGGCGTTGATGTACTGGCTGAGCACGCTGTGGAAGAGAAAGTCGTCGCCGCTGTCCATGGCGTCCTGGTAATCGCCGAAGTGGGGCAGGGCGTGCTCCAGAAAGTGGTTCAGCGCGTCCTGGGCCTGTTCTTCGGTGACCGCGAACCAGAACGGTTGCAGGTCGCCGAAGCGGTCGGGGAAGCGGGCTCCCACCAGGTCGAGCACGTCCCGGGTGGTGGCGTCGGGGGGGAAGCGCTTGGGGCCCGGGGGCGGGGTTTCGCCGTCGAAGCGCTTGCGGTTTTCCTTATCGAAGTTCCAGCGGCCACCCCGCGGCTGGCCGTCCGCCTCCATCAGCAGGCCGGTGGCGCGGCGCATGGTGCGGTAGAAGTATTCCATGCGCGGTTGCTTGCGGCCCTCGGCCCAGTCGCGGAACGCGTCCGAGGTGCAAAGGAAGCGCCGGTCATCAAGAATGCGCACCGCACAACCGAGCTTTTGCGGCCACTGCCGCTTCATGGCGTCGAGCAGGCGCCACTCGCCGGGGGCGGTGACCAGTAGCTGGCGGGCGCCGCTGTCCCGGCGGCTGGCCAGCAGGGCGTCGGTGAGGTCCTGGTGGTCCTGGTCCAGGGTATAGTAGTCCACCCGCCAGCCGGCCTGGCGCAGGCGCTCGGCGAAATGGCGCATGGCGGCGAACAGAAACGCGATCTTCTTGCGGTGGTGGGGCACGTAGTCGCATTCGCCCGCCACTTCCGCCATCACCACCCGGTCGCGGGCCGGGTCGCCCTCGGCGAGGCTGCTGATAGCGGTGCTGAGCTGGTCGCCGAGAATCAGTATCAGGCGGGGTGCGGCCATGGCGGTGGTCCTTGAGCGATGGGTTGCGTCACCCAGGGTAGCGCCGGGCGATGAAGCCGGGGTCAAAAGTATTTATCATGGGGCGCTTGCCCGAGGGGGGCAGGGCACGTGACGTTTCAGGATGGCCAATGATTCAGCGAAGAACGATCAACGTACAGCGGGTGGTGAAGGTGCTGCAGGGCGCCGCCCGTGGTGGCGTGAGCATTCCCGCGCTGCTTGACCAGTGCGGCATCGAGCGGCGCGTGCTGGAGGAGCCGGATGCGCGCATCGAGCGTGATACCTTTATCCGGTTGATGTTGCTGGTCATGGAGCAGACCCAGGATGAGTTCCTGGGCTTCGGCCAGGGCCGCAAGTCCAAGCCCGGCACCTTTTCGATGATGGCCCACGCGGTGGTTAACTGCCCCAACCTGGAAGCGGCGGTGGACCGGGGCATCCGTTTCTACAGCCTGTTCAATCTGAGCATGGACAGCCGCCTGCTGCGTGACGGGGAACAGGCCTGCCTGGCGGTGCGGGTGGACCGACGGCTGGATTTCCGCGATGTGATCATCGAGGCGATGCTGTTTCTGTCGCTGCGTTTCATGAGCTGGCTGGTGGGCAAGGCGGTGGAGCCGCAGGCGGTGTATCTGGATTACGAACCGGTGCGCGAGGACGACGAATACCGGTTTATGTTCGATTGCCCCACCCACTACAACAGCGAGGTGAACCAGGTGGTGTTCCCGGCCTGGTTCCTTGATCTGCCGCTGGTGCAGAACGAACTGTCGCTGTCCAAGTTCCTGCGCGACTCGCTGGCGCAATTGTTCGACGGCAACGTTCATAACGTGGGCCTGCCGGCGCAGATCCGCGCGATTATTTCCAACGAGTACGGCAACCACTTTCCTGACTTCGGCGAGATCTGCGAAAAGCTCGGCATGACGCCACAGACCCTGCGTCGCCGTCTCAAGGAAGGCAACACCAGCTATCAGGAAATCAAGGATTCGATCCGCAAGGACGCCTCGGTGTATTACCTTTCCAAACCGGAATTGAGCATCGACGAAATCGCATTGCTGATGGGTTTCAGCGAGGCCAGCTCTTTCCATCGGGCGTTCAAGAAGTGGACCGGTCAGACCCCGTCCGCCTACCGGCGCGACCATTTCGGCAATCCGCACGGAGACCTCCATGAACCCCGCTGAAAAACCCGAGGACGCGGCCACCGCCCGCCTGCTGGTGACCTGTCCGGATCAACCCGGCATCATCAGCGCGGTGTCCACCTTCCTGTACAACCACGGCGCCAACATCACCGACCTGGATCAGCATTCCAGCGATCATCAGGACGGCACTTTCTTTCTGCGTCTGGAATTCCAGACGCCGGGCCTGGATTGCAGCCACGAAGCCCTGGAAAACAATTTCCGCAATCGCGTCGCCACCCGCTATGGCATGCAGTGGCACATCAGCTACGCCGCCGACAAAAAGCGCATGGCGGTGCTGGTGTCCCGCCACGACCATGTGATCATGGATCTGTTGTGGCGGGTGTCGCGGGGCGATCTGCCGGCGGTGATTCCAATGGTGATCAGCAACCACGACGACCTGCGCGGTGAAGTGGAGCGCTTCGGGATTCCCTATCACCACATTCCGGTGACCCGGGATAACAAAGAGGAAGCGGAAGCCCAGGCGCTGGAATTGCTGGAAGGGCAGGTGGACGTGATCGTCCTGGCCCGTTACATGCAGATTCTCAGCCCCACCTTCGTGGCCCGCCACCCGCACCGGATCATCAATATTCACCACTCGTTTCTGCCCGCCTTCGTTGGCGCCAACCCCTACCAGCAGGCCCACGACCGGGGCGTCAAACTGATCGGCGCCACCAGCCATTACGTCACCGAGGATCTGGACCAGGGGCCGATCATCGAACAGAACGTGCAGCGCGTGTCGCACCGCCATTCGGCGGCGGAGCTGCGCGGTCTGGGCCAGGACGTGGAGCGCCAGGTGATGCTGCGCGCGGTGCGCTGGCACCTGGAAGACCGGGTCATCGTCGACGGACACAAGACAGTGGTGTTCGTTAAGTAACGAACACCACTGTCAGTGAATAGTTAATAGTGAACAGTTAACAGCTGGCGGCTCCGCAGCCGGGTTTTTTCGCTATTAACTATTCACTGTTAACTATTAACTCTTCACCACTAGTTGTCGTTTTATGGAGACTTTTCTGGCGTTGTGTCGGCCGGGGTTCGAGTCGGATCTGGCCGCGGAATTCACCGAGCGCGCCGCCGACCTGGGCGTGGCCGGTTACCCGCGTGCGGACGAGAACAAGGGCTATGTGCTCTGGCACAGCCAGCAGGGCACCGCCATGCCGCTGATGGACTCGGGGCTGGTGTTCGCGCGCAGCCTCTATCCGTGTCCGGATCGTTTTGACGATCTGCCGGACACCGACCGCATTGGCGCCCTGTGGCCGTCGCTACGCGCGCTGGGCCCGTTCAGCGAGCTGTATCTGGAGCATGCGGACAGCAACGACGGCCGCGAGTTGGCCCGTTTTCTGCGCGGCTTCCGTAAAGCGCTGGAGCCCCGCTTGCGCAAGGACGGTCTGCTGCGCGCCAACGCACGGCAGCGGCTGCATTTGTTTTTCGATGATTCCCGCAACGGCTTGATCGGCGTGAGCCCGGCGGCGTTGCCGTTGCCGGAGAGCGGCCTGATGCGCTTGCGGCTGTCGCCGTAGGCGCCCAGCCGTTCGGCGCTAAAGCTGGAAGAGGCGCTGTTGCGCTTTTGTGGTCGGGGCCGGCCGCCGGGGCTGCACACGGCCGTGGATCTGGGCGCGGCGCCCGGCGGCTGGAGCTGGCATCTGGCGCGGCTCGGCATCAAGGTCACCGGCGTCGACCACGGCCGGCTGGACGCACGCCTGATGGACGAATACCCGGTGCGCCATGTGGCCGGCGATGCTTTCACCTGGCGCCCGGAGCGCCCGGTGGATCTGGTGGTCTGTGACGTGGTGGATAAGCCGGCGCGTACCCTGGCGCTGATGCAGAAATGGCTGCAGCAGGGCTGGGCCCGTGCCGCCCTGTTCAATCTCAAGCTGCCGATGGCACGCCGCTACCGGGAGACGGCGACGCTGCTGGAGCGTTTGCAGGAGGGGCTGGCGCGTCAGCACCCGGACGCCCGTATCCAGGCCGCTCACCTCTACCATGACCGCGAGGAAATCACCGTCTGGGTGGATACCCGCGATGGCTGAAGCGGGGCGGCCGGCGCTGCCGGTGCTGCTCGGCACCCTGGCGGTGCTGTATTTTTTGCAGGGCCTGCCCGCCGGTTTGTTGGCGAAAGCGGTGCCGTCCCTGGCGCGCGAAAGCGGCCTTTCCCGGGAGTGGATCGGTCTGCTGGGTCTGGCCGCCGCGCCCTGGGCGCTGAAGTTCCTGTGGGCGCCCTGGGTGGACCGGCTTGGGCGGGGCCGTCCCGGTCATCGCAAGCGCTGGGTGGTCGGTTGTCAGGCGCTGGAGGTGCTCATCCTGGTGCTGCTGTCGTTTACCGAGCGGGCGGTCTGGTTCGCCGATGCCTTTCCTCTGCTGTTATTGCTGCTGTTGCTGCTGAATACCGCCAGCGCCACCCAGGATATCGCCGCCGATGGCCTGGCCGTGCGGTTGCTGCGCCCGGAGTGGCGGGGGCCGGGTAACAGCGTGCAAGTACTGGGTTATAAAGTCGGCCTGATTCTCAGCGGCGCCCTGTTGCTGATGGCCAACGATTGGATCGGCTGGCGTGCCAGCCTGTGGTTGCTGGCGGCGACGGTGGCGCTGTTGCTGATACCGGTGGCGTTGTTCCGGGAGCCATTGGAGCCGGCGCCGTCGAGCCCGACGGCGCCGGAACGGGCATCGCGCCACTGGTGGTGGCGCCAGTGGCGCGGCTTCTGGCGGCGTCCCGGTCTGCTGTTGTGGGTGGTGATTCTGCTCGGCTATAAGGTCGGTGACGGCTTCGGCACGCGCATGATCAAGCCGTTTCTGGTGGACGAGGGCTGGAGTCAGGCGGCCATCGGCCGGTTGGATCTGGTGGCGTCCCTGACCGGGCTGCTGGCGGCGGCGCTGGCCGGTCTGCTGATGCTGCGGCTGAGCCGCAAGGCGGCGCTGGTCGGTTTCGGTCTGCTGCAGGCGCTGGCGTTCGTCGGCTGGTGGGCGGTGGCCGCCGGCGCGGCGGGCTGGATCTGGCCGGTGGCGCTGTTCGAGCAGTTCGCGGACGGCCTCTCCACGGTGGCCCTGTTCGTGGTGATGATGGACTACTGCCGTCGCGACCGGGAGGGCGGTGATTACACCCTGCAGGCGTCGGTGTATCTGATGGCGGTGGGGCTATTCACGCTGGGCAGCGGTTTCAGCGCCTCGGCGCTGGGCTACGCCGGCCATTTCCTGCTTGCGGCGGGCCTTGGCGGCTTGGTTATAATAGCGGCCCTTTTCTGGCGCCCGCCGCCGCAACGACTGGGCTGATTCCTCTGCTATGACCGACACCCCGCACGCCGAACATCACCTCGACGCCACCGGCCTGGTTTGCCCGGAACCGGTGATGCTGCTGCACGGCAAGGTGCGCGACATGGGCGCCGGCGAGGTGCTGGAAGTGCGCGCCACCGACCCTTCCACCGAGCGCGACATCCCCAAGTTCTGCCAGTTTCTCGGCCACACTCTCCTTGAACATCGCCAGCAGGGCGATCTGTTCCTCTACTGGATAGAGAAAAAGCGCCCCTGAAGCGCCGCTACACTCGGTAACGTCATTTTCATTTCCGCTGTGTCATTTTGGGCTTGTTGGAGGCCATTGGCCCGTTTTTCCCATTGCGACAAGGAAAACAATAATGACTGGATTTACCGCTTTGCTGCTCTTCGTGATTCTGAGTTTGGTGCTGGCGATGACCTATGCGGGCTACCGAGTGCCGCAGATTTTCCTGGGTAAGAAAAGTGCGAATCATTGGGAGCGCAATCAACCGGTGGATGATCCCGCCTTTCTGGTGCGTGCCAAGGGCGCTCATCTGAACTGTCTGGAAAACCTGCCGCTGTTCGCGGCCCTGGTGCTGACCGCCGCGGCCACGGGGCAGAGCGCCGTGGTTGACGGCCTTGCCGGTGCCTTCATTTTCTGCCGTCTGGGGCAGAGCGGGGCGCATTTGGTCGGCACCAGCCTGCCGCTGGTGCTGGTCCGCGCCACCCTGTTCGTGGCGCAGGTGCTGATCATGCTGTATCTGGCCTGGGCGCTGTTGCCCTAGTCCCGGGCGCGTTAGTCCCGGTAGCGCTTGGTGAGGTCCTGGTAGGCGTCCACACGCCGGTCGCGCAGATAGGGCCAGATGCGACGCACCTCTTCCGAGCGGGCCATGTCCAGGTCGACCAGCAGCGTTTGTTCCTGGTCCCGGTCCGCCCGCGCCAGGTATTCGCCCTGGGGCCCGCACACGAAGCTGTTGCCCCAGAAGTCGATGCCGCCGTTGCCGTCCGGGCCGGGTTCGAAGCCGGTGCGGTTGGCGACCAGCACCGGCAGGCCGTTGGCCACCGCGTGGGCGCGCTGCACGGTGATCCAGGCGTCCAGCTGGCGGTTCTGCTCTTCGGGGTCGTCGGTGCGGTCCCAGCCGATGGCGGTGGGGTAGAGCAGCAGGTCGGCGCCGGCCAGCGCCATCAGACGCGCCGCTTCCGGATACCACTGATCCCAGCACACCAGCAGCCCCAGCTTGCCGACGCTGGTGCGGATCGGTGTGAATCCGGAATGGCCGGCGTTGAAGGTGGCGTCGCCGGGGGTGAAATAAAACTTCTCGTAGAAGCCCGGGTCGTCGGGGATGTGCATCTTGCGGTACAGGCCGGCCAGATGGCCGTCGCTTTCCAGCACCACGGCGGTGTTGTGGTAGAGGCCGGTGGCGCGCTTTTCGAACAGGCTGGCGACGATCACCACCTGCAGTTCCCGGGCCAGCGCGCCCAGCGCGTCGGTGCTGGGGCCTGGTACCGTTTCCGCCAGATCGAACATGGCGGTGTCTTCGCTCTGGCAGAAATAGAGGCTGCGGTGCAGCTCCTGGAGCATCACCAGCTGGGCCCCCTGGGCCACGGCCTCGCGGATCTTGTCCATGGAACGGGCCAGGTTGGCGTCCAGGTCGGCGGTGTTCTGTTGCTGTATCACGGCAACGCGCATGTGGGTGTCTCTTCCGGTGCGGTTTTGGAAAGTCGGCGTTGTGAAAAGGATAGCAGTTTCCGGCTCAGGCCAGCACACCCTCGGGCAGTTGCATGGTGATGCAATGCAGGCTGCCGCCTTGTTCGATCAGCGGCCGGCAGGGGATGCCCTGCACCTGGCGCTCGCCGGCCACGGCGGTGAAGGCCTTCACCGCGGCGTCATCGGTGTCGCAATCGTACAGCGGCACCAGGATCTTGCGGTTGGTGATCAGGAAGTTGGCGTAGGTGGCCGGCAGCCGCTCGCCGTCGTCGCTGTACTGGGCGCGGGCCATGGGCAGCGGCACCAGGTCGAGCCCTTCGCGGTCGGCCAGCTCGCGCAATTGCGCGGCCATCGCCGAGAGCGCCGGGTAATGGCTGTCGTCCGGGTCGTCGCAGTGCACATAGGCAACGGTGGTGGGGTTCACGAAGCGGGCCAGGGTGTCCACATGGGCGTCGGTGTCGTCACCCTCCAGATGGCCGTGGTCCAGCCACCAAATGCGGTTCACACCCAGGGATTCGCGCAGTCGGGTTTCCAGGGCCGCTTCGTCCAGTGCCGGGTTGCGGTTGGGGTTGCGCAGGCAGGCCCGGGTGGTGAGCAGCGTGCCGTGGCCGTCGGTATCAATGGCGCCGCCTTCGAGAACCAGGTCCTGCGTATGCAGGGCCACGCGCCAGGGCAGGGCGCGGTTGAGCCGGTCGTCGAGGGTGGCTTCGAATTTGCCGCCCCAGCCGGTGAAGTGGAAATCCAGCAACGCCGGGGCGCCGTTCTCATGCACGCCGATGGGGCCGAAATCCCGCGCCCAGGTGTCGTTGTAGGCGGCGATGCGGATACGCAGCCGGCGGCTGTCGGCGCCGCTGTCGTCGATCAGGGTGCGGGCGGTTTCCGCCGCTTCGTTGTCGCGGCATACCAGCAGCACCGCTTCATGGTCGAGCAGCGCCTTGATCAGGGCGAGATAGGTGTGGCGAGCCGCCGCCAGCCGGCCGGCCCAGTCGGTATGGTCGTCGGGCCAGGCCAGCAGCACGCCCCACTGCGGGTGCCATTCCGGTAACAGGCGGCGCTCAGCGGGCCGGTGATGCGTCACTGTCTTCGTCTTCCTGGGGGTCGTCCACGACAATGCGGCCGGTGGCCGGATCAAACCGGAAACGCCCTTCGTCCGAGGCGCCGTCATCGGTGTTTTCCCGTGCATCCCGCTCGGTGTCCTCTTCGCTCCGCTCTTCGGAGCCCTCCGCGTTGGCGCGCACCGCCGTGCTGCCCGGCGCGGAATCGGATTCGGTGCTGGTTTCGTCGTCCTCTTCCTCTTTATTTCGCGGCGGATCGAAGGTCTCCACTTCGATCTCTTCCTTTTCCGTCGGCGGCTCCTCGCCGTTGGCCGGTGAGACCCCCACCTCCGCTTCCAGGGTGGAATGCGTTTGCGGCTGTTCGCCCGGCGCGCCGCCGGCCGGCGACGGCTCCGCCGCCGGCGCGCGTTGCTTTTCGCGCACGCTGTGCAGGGTGGTGTCGTTTTCGAAATAGACGCTGAAGCCGTCGTAGTCCCAGCGGGTGATCGGCGGCTGCCCCACCGCCGGCCGGGTATGCCGGGGCTGACCGAACTGGGCGCGCACCTCGGCCTTGCTCATGCCGCGCCCGGGCACGTCGCCATCCGATGCGGCCAGCACCGTGGCCGGCCAGCACACCGCGGTCGCCATTGCCAACGCCTTGAATATCTTGCCCATTACCTCTTCCCCCTTGGATAAGCCGGTACTGATAGTACGGACAGCGTGAACCTCTGTTCAAGTAAAACGGTGTTTAGCCCGCTCCGCGCCGCCGCCGGCTTTAGCGATTATTGTTGAGCCGGAATTGAATCAAATCGCGGTTCCGCGGTCGCGGATAGTGGTCACAAAGCGACTGGCACAGGCCGCCGTTTTAGTGCTTAAATGCGCGCCATGTTTCGACCCTTTGCCCTGTTCGTGGGTCTGCGCTACACCGGCGCCCGGGCCCGCAATAGTTTTATCTCCGTGATCACCCTGATCTCCGCGCTCGGGCTGATGCTCGGCGTCGCCGTTTTGATTACCGTGCTGTCGGTGATGAACGGCTTCGACCGGGAACTTCAGACCCGCATCCTGGGGATGGTCACCCATTTGTCCGTGCACGGCCGCGAGCCGGTGACCGACTGGCAGGCGCTGGCCGATCAGGTGCGCGACTACCCGGGCGTGGAAGCGGCGGCGCCGTTCATCAAGCTCGAGGGCATGCTCACCTACCAGGGCAACGTGGCCGGGGTGTTGGTCAACGGCATTGAGCCGGAGGCGGAGAAGGACGTGTCCATTGTCGATGAGATGATGTGGGACGGTGATCTTCAAGCCCTGCAGCCCGGAGAGTTCGGTATCGTGCTGGGCTACGCGCTGGCCCGCAAGCTGGGCGCGGAAACCGGTGACAAGATCACCCTGGTGCTGCCGGAGGCGAGCGTCTCGCCGGCGGGGGTGATGCCGCGTTTCAAACGCTTCACCGTGGTCGGACAATTCCGGGCCCGGGCCGAGGTCGATGGCCTGTACGCCTATGTGGCCAACGAAGACGCCGCCCGACTGGAGCGACAGGCGGGCACGGTGGAAGGCATCCATCTGCGCCTCACCGATCTGTTCGCCGCGCCGGAAATCGGCTGGCAACTGCAACAGGCGTTGGGCCCGGATTACTACACCAGCGACTGGACCCGCAGCCACGGCAACCTGTTCCAGGCCATCAAGATGGAAAAGAGCATGATGACGCTGTTGCTCAGCTTCATTGTCGCGGTGGCCGCGTTCAATATTATTTCCAGCCAGGTGATGCTGGTTACCGAGAAGCGCGGCAACATCGCCGTGTTGCGCACCCTGGGCGCCTCGCCCGGCACCATCATGCGCATCTTCATGGTCCAGGGCACGGTGATCGGCCTGGCCGGCACCTTCCTGGGCACCGTGCTCGGGGTGCTGCTGGCGACCAACGTGAGCGAGGTGGCGGCCTGGGTGGAGACCACCTTCAACACCCGTCTGTTCGATGCCTATTTCGTTAATTACCTGCCGTCGCAATTGAAGTGGAGCGACGTCAGCGCGATTGTCGGCATCGCCATGTTGATCAGTTTCTCGGCCACGCTGTATCCCTCCTGGCGTGCCAGCCGGGTGCGACCCGCGGAGGCCCTGCGCTATGAGTAACGGTGAACACCAGGAGTCGGTGCTGGAGGCCCGCGGGCTGATCAAGCGCTACCCGGAAGGCCGTGGCGAGCTGCAGGTGCTCAACGGTGTGGAACTGACCATCCGCCGGGGCGACATCGCCGCCATTATCGGCACCTCCGGGTCGGGCAAATCCACGCTGCTCAACCTGCTGGGCGGGCTGGACGTGCCCAGCGAGGGCACCGTGCAGATCGGCGGCCAGCCGCTGGCCGGTCTCAATGACCGGGCGCTGGGGCGGCTGCGCAATCATTATCTGGGCTTCGTGTACCAGTTCCACCATCTGCTGCCGGAGTTCACCGCCCGGGAGAACGTGGCCATGCCGTTGCTGATCCGTGGCCTCAAGCCGGGGGAAGCCGCGCAGCGCGCCGAGCGTTTGCTGGATCAGGTGGGCCTGGCGCCGCGCGCCGAGCACAAACCGGCGCAGTTGAGCGGCGGCGAGCGGCAGCGGGTGGCGATCGCCCGCGCCCTGGTGACCGACCCGGCGCTGGTGATGGCCGACGAGCCCACCGGTAACCTGGACGAGCGCACCGCCGACCAGGTGCAGGACCTGATGCTGGAGCTCAACCAGCGCCTGGGCACCGCCTTCCTGGTGGTCACCCACGACCATCACTTCGCGGGCCGCTGCCAGAGCCGCCACGAGTTGCACGACGGCCTGCTGCATCCGGTGGCCTGAGCCGCCGGCGCACAACACCTTCCGTTTTTTCCTTCCCGGATTATCGCCGCTGGCTGACAGGCCGGCGGCGCCGTCGCCGTTAGGCTGTAGGGATCAGCGCGTTACTGCTGCCGCTGCCGGCGGCGGGCACGAAGATTCCAACTGCGCACCACCGCCAGCCGCCAGAACAGTTTGACGGTGAAATAGGAAGCCAGACCGGCGATCAGCGCGCAGGTCAGCGAGCCGATCCACAACGGCACCAGCTGCTCCACGAACCAGGCGACATTGATGGCGTGGTCGGAGCTGGGCGTGAGCCCGGTCATCCAGGCGCCCACCCGGTAGGTGAAATAAAAGATCGGCACATAGGTGACCGGGTTGGAAATCCACACCAGCATTACCGAAAGCGGCAGGTTGCAATGGAAGCGCACCGCCAGCAGGGCGGCCAGGCCCATTTGCAGGGGAATCGGCAGCAGCCCGGTGAACACGCCGATAAAGGCGGCCCCGGCCAGGGAGTGGCGATTTATGTGCCAGAGGTTGGGGTCCGACAATACCTCTCCCAGGAAGCTCAGGGATTTGTGTCCTTTGAGGCGATCCGGCGAGGGCAGGTATTTGCGGAACAAATGTTTGGGCATGTGAAACTGCAAGGTCCCTGGAAGACGGGCGCTATTATGCCGACCCGGGCGGCGTACGCCTACATCGACCTGTGGTGACGCCGCGCCGTTACATGGAAGCGTGATCATAACAACCCGGTGAGCAAGGATGCGATACTGGTTTTCCCCTGTCGCCATGATCGTGGCGGTCTGGAGCGGCGTTTGGTGGCCCCTGGCGGTGCTAGCGGCGCCGGCACTGGCGGTTCCGCGCGTCCGCTGGTTTTGCCTGCTGCTGGCGTTGTCCTGGGTCCACGGGCTGGTGGCCCTGGAGCGCGGGCTGGACCGCCGGCTGCCGGAGCACCTTAACGGCACCACCCTGACCGTGGAGGCCCGGGTGGTGGGGCTGCCGGTTACTGATACGCGCCCCCGTTTCGGGCGGATGTCCCGTCGTCAGCGGATGATTCTGGACCTGCGCCTGGCCATCGACGAGCGGCCCTGGCCGGGCCGTCACCGGGTTCGAGTCACGGCCTGGGCGCCGCTGCCGGCGCTTAACGCCGGCGACCGTCTGCGCGGCAAGGTGCGTCTTTTCTTTCCCCACGGCTGGTACAACCAGACCGGGCCGGACCGCGCCCGTTTCGATCTCGCTAACCGCATTGACGCCCGAGGCGTGCTCACGGCGGTGACCCGCCAGCGGGCCCGGCCGGCCAGCCTGGACGCGCACCGCGCCCGGCTGTCCCGCCGCGTCCGCGAGCAATTGTCCCTGAGCCCCTTCGCCGCCGCCGTGATTCCGGCCCTGGTCACCGGCGACCGCCGCGGCCTGGATCCGCCGCTGTGGCGGCTGTTCCGCGATCTTGGCACCGCCCACCTGCTGGCGATTTCGGGCCTGCATTTGACGCTGGTCACTGGCTTGCTCTGGGGGCTGGGGCGTTGGCTGCTGGCGCCGCTGCTGTGGCTGGTGTGCCCGCCGGCGCGGCGTTTCAGTCTGCAGCAATGGGCCTGGGGGCCGGCGCTGGCCGGGGCGCTCGGCTACGCGGCGCTGGCCGGCTTCGCGCTGCCCACCCAGCGCGCTTTGATCATGGTGGCGGTGCTCGCCGCCTGCCGGCTGTGCCGGGCGCGACCGCAGGCCGGGGCGGTGCTGGGGCTGGCCCTGTTGGCGGTGCTGCTGCTGCAACCGCTGGCGGCGTTGTCCGCCGGGCTGTGGTTGTCGTTCACGGCGGTGGCGGTGATTTTGCTGTTGATCGACGGTAGCCGTTTGCCGGTGATGATCAGTTTGCCGCTCGTGATGGCGGTGCTGGGCGCCTGGTTGTTCGATGCCTGGGCCTGGCTCAGCCCGCTGGCCAATCTGTTGCTGGTGCCGCTGTTCAGCCTTTTGGTGGTGCCCGCGGCGCTGCTCGGCGTGGCGTTGGACGTCCCCGCTATCCTGCTTGCCGCCGCCACCGGCGTGGAGGCCTCGGTGCTCCTGATGGAGTGCCTGCACGGGTGGCCGTCGCCGGCGCTGCCGCCGGCGCCCGGTTGGGCCGGTCTGGCGTTGTTGGTGTCGGCGCTGCTGGGGTTATTGCCGGCCTGGCCCTGGCCGCGCTGGTTGTTGCTGCTGGGGTTGCTGCCCTGGTGGTTGCCGGGCGACGAGCCGCCAGCCCGGGGTCAGCTGGATCTGATCGTGTTTGAAGTGGGGCAGGGGCAGGCGCTGGCGCTGCGTACCCAGCACCACCTGGTGCTCTACGATCTGGGGCCGGGCTGGTCCGGCGGGTCGGCGGCGAAAAGCGTGTTGCTGCCCTGGCTGCGTCGCCATGGTCTGGCCCCGGACATCACCATTGTCAGCCATGGCGATGGCGACCACGCCGGCGGCCTGGCGGATCTGCAGCGCACCGGGCGCCTGCTGAGCGGCGAGCCGGACCGCGTGGACGGCTCACAGCCGTGCCGGGCCGGCCAGCAATGGCGGTTCGACGGCGTGCGTTTCGAGGTCCTGTGGCCGCCGCCGGATGGGGATTACCAGGGCAACGCCGCCAGTTGCGTGCTGTGGGTGGAGGCCTTCGGCGCCAGCGTCTTGCTGACCGGCGATATCCCTAAACAGGTGGAATACCGGCTGCTGGGACGCGTGGCGCCGGTGACCGTGCTGCAGCTCGCCCATCACGGCAGTGGCTCGTCGTCCTCCAGCGCCTGGTTGCGCGCTGTGTCGCCGCGCTGGGCGGTGGCTTCGATGGGTTACGCCAACCGCTTCAATCATCCCGACCCGGACGTGGTGGACCGGTTGGACGCGGCCGGCGTCACGCTTCTGCGCACCGACCGGACCGGCATGATTGTGTTTCGCCTGGGCGGCCCTGATAATGCCGCGCTTATAACAAAGTGGCGCCGGGCCCATGGTCGGCCCTGGCACCGCGAGCCGGAACTGTGAAAAGGGGATCGCAACGTGCAGGATCTTGTGCAGTCCGGGGGCTGGATGATGCTCCCGATCCTGATCAGCTCGGTGGTGGCGCTGGCCATCGTCGGTGAGCGTTTCTGGACTCTGCGTCCGAACAAGCTGGCGCCGCCGGGCACCTTGCCGCAGGTGCGCGGCTGGCTGAAAAAGGGCCAGTTGAACGCCCAGCGGCTCAAGACGCTGCGCGAGGAGTCGCCGCTGGGGCGGATTCTCGCCACCGGGCTGGCCAATGCCCGCCACGGCCGCGACATCATGAAGGAAAGCATCCAGGAGGAGGCCACCGGCGTGGTCCACGACCTGGAGAAGTACCTCTCCACGCTGGGTTCGATCGCGGCCATCGCGCCGCTGCTCGGGCTGCTGGGTACGGTGATCGGCATGATCGACGTGTTCGCCGCGATTATGATGCACGGCACCGGCGACGCGGCGCAGCTGGCCGGGGGGATCTCCCAGGCCCTGCTGACCACCGCCGCCGGTCTGGTGGTGGCGATCCCGGCGATCTTCTTCCATCGCTTTTTCGTGCGCCGGGTGGAGGAAATCACCGTGGGCATGGAGCAGAGCGCCGTGCACCTGGTCGACCTGGTCCACGGTGAGCGGGAGGCGACTCCGGGACAGACTCCTGGAGAGAAAACGTGAAGTTCCCGCGCCCCCGCCAGGAAGAGATCAGCGTCAACCTGACGCCGCTGATCGATGTGGTGTTCCTGCTGCTGATCTTTTTCATGGTTTCCACCACCTTTACCCGTGAGACTCAGCTTTCACTGACCCTGCCGGAAGCGCAGGGCATGCCGCCGGAGAGCCCGGCGCAGGCGGTGGAGGTGCTGGTCTCGCCGCTCGGGGAATATCTGATCAACGGTGAAAAACTCACCGACAACAGTGAAGCGGGCCTGCGTTCGGCGCTGCTCCGGCTGGGGCAGGATAAAGCCGCCTTGCCGATGATCATCACCGCCGACGCCAACGCCAGCTATCAGGCGGTGGTGCGGGTGATGGATGTGGCCGGGCAGCTGGGCTTTGATAAGCTGTCGCTGACCACCCGCGAAGCCGACGAAGAGGGCCAATGAGCCAACTACCGGATGATGCCTGGCAGACGTACAAACGTCTGCTGTCGTACGTAAAGCCCCACGCCCTGATTCTGTTCGCCAGTGTCATCGGCTACGCCATCTACGCCGCCACCCAGGCCGGCGCCGCGCAACTGGCCGGCTACCTGGGCGAGACCGTGGTCAACCCGGAACCGCACCGCGTGGTGATCGTCTCCATCGCGCCGTTCTTTATCGCGCTGGCCCAGGGGCTCGGCCAGTTCATGGGCAGTTATTCGATGACCTGGGTGGCCCAGGAAATCGTCTACCGGGTGCGCAACGACGTGTTCGGCCATGTGCTGCGGCTGCCGCAGGCGGAATACAACAACAACGCCTCCGGGCGCATCATGTCGAAGATCATCTTCGACGCCCAGCAGATCACCAGCGCCGGCACCGACGCCTTGATCGTGATGCTGCGCGAGGGCCTTACCGTGATCGGCCTGCTCACCTTCCTGCTGTATCAGAACTGGAAGCTGACGCTGATCCTGCTGATCGCCGCACCCCTGGTGGGTCTGGTGGTGAACCTCACCAGTAAGCGCTTCCGCCACATCAGCCGCCGCATCCAGGGCTCCATGGGCAACATCACCCAGTTCCTCGGTGAAGCCATCGAGGGCAACCAGGCGGTGAAGATTTTCGGTGGCCAGAAGCTGGAGGCGGACCGCTTCCATTCGGTGAGCCGCCGTTTCTCGCGCCAGAACACCAAGCTCAACGCCAGCAAAATCGGGTCCACGGTGATCGTGCAGCTGTTCGTCTCGCTGGCGATTGGCGCGGTCACCTATCTGTACATCACGATGATGGGCGAAAACCTCACCGTCGGCGGGTTCCTGTCTTATATCGCCGCCGCCGGGATGATCCAGAAACCGCTTAAGCAGCTCACCGACGTCAACGTGAAAATCCAGCGCGGCGTTACCGGCGCGGCCTCGTTGTTCGAGCTGATGGACCGCCCGGAAGAGCGTGACGAAGGTGACCAGGAGTTACCGCGCACCGACGGTAACATCGAGTTCCGCGAGGTCACCTTCGGCTATGACCCGGCGCAGCCGGTGCTGCGTAATCTCAGTCTCAGCGTCAACAGTGGCGAGACCGTGGCGCTGATCGGCCGTTCCGGCGCCGGCAAGAGCACCATTTCGGCGATGCTGCCGCGGTTCTTCGACCCGGACCAGGGCCAGGTGCTGCTCGATGGCGTGCCGCTGCCCGACTACAAGCTGGCCCATCTGCGCCGTCAGATCGCCATGGTCAGCCAGAAGGTGGTGCTGTTTAACGACACCGTGCGCCATAACATCGCCTACGGCGAGATGCGCGACGCCGACGACGCCCAGGTGGAACAGGCCGCGCGCAACGCCTACGCCTGGGACTTCATTCAGGGCCTGGAGCACGGCCTCGACACCGAAGTGGGCCAGGACGGCGCCCAGCTTTCCGGCGGCCAGCGTCAGCGCATCGCGATCGCACGGGCGCTGCTCAAGGACGCCCCGATCCTGATTCTCGACGAGGCCACCAGCGCCCTGGACACGGAATCGGAACACCACATTCAGCAGGCGCTGGAGCGCCTGATGGAAGGGCGCACCACCCTGGTGATCGCCCACCGCCTGTCCACCATCGAAAAAGCGGACCGCATCCTGGTGCTGGACCAGGGGCAGTTGGTCGAGCAGGGCACTCATACCGAATTGTTGGAAAAGAATGGACTCTACACCCAGCTCTACAAAATGGATTTCGCCGACAACGGCCATGGTTGATTGGCGCCGCCGCGTAGAGCGCGGCTGGTACGAAGGCAGCGGCTGGCTGACGCCGCTGCGCCCGCTGGGCTGGCTGGTGGGGCGTGTGGCCGGGCGCCGGTTGCGCCGTTTCCGGGACCGTGCCGAGCGGCCGCCGGTGCCGGTGCTGGTGGTCGGCAACGTGGCGGTGGGCGGCACCGGCAAAACGCCGCTGGTGATCGCTCTGGCCGAGCGCGCCCGCCAGCGGGGCCTGAGCCCGGTGGTGATTTCGCGGGGCTACGGCGGCCAGTCGGACGCCTGGCCGCGCGTCGTGGCGTTGGACGACGACCCTCGGGAAGTGGGTGACGAGCCGCTGCTGATCGCCCGCCGCGCGGCGGTGCCGGTGGTCCTTGATCCGCGCCGCGACCGGGCTCTGCAACGCGCGATAACGGATTTCCATCCCGATCTGGTGATCAGCGACGATGGCCTGCAGCACTACGCTTTGCCGCGCTCCAGTGAGGTGGTCGTGATCGACGCCCGCCGTGGCCTCGGCAACCAGCGCTGCCTGCCGGCCGGTCCGCTGCGCGAGCCGGCGTCCCGGCTTTCCCGGGTGGACTTCCTGGTCGCCAACGGCGGCGCCTGGCCCGGCGCCACCACCATGCATCTGGTGCCCGGTGATCTGGTACGGCTATGCGATGGCGAGACCCTGGACGCCGCCAGCTTCCGAGAGCGGTACGGGGCGGTACACGGTGTCGCCGGCATCGGCAATCCGGACCGGTTTTTCCGCACCCTGGCGGTACTGGGCCTGGCGGTCACCCCGCACGCCTTTGCCGACCATCATGCTTTCACCGCCGAGGATCTGGACTTCGCCGATGGCCGGCCGGTGATCATGACCGAGAAAGATGCGGTAAAATGCCGTGGTTTCGACGATCCGCGCCTGTGGATGCTGCCGGTGCACGCCAGTTTGCCGCCGGCCACTCTGGACGCCATGATTGATCGTGCATTGCAACCGCAGCCTCTGTAAGGACAGTTATGAGTTTCTATGTGGTAGTGCCGGCCCGGTACGCGTCCTCGCGTCTGCCGGGCAAACCGCTGGCGGACCTGGCCGGCCGGCCGATGGTGGCCCGGGTGGCGGAACGTTGCGCCAAGAGCGGCGCCACCCGGGTACTGGTGGCCACCGACGACGAACGGGTCCGCGATGCCGTGGGCGACCAGTGCGAGGTGGTGATGACCCGCGCCGATCACCCCTCCGGCACCGACCGGCTGCAGGAAGTGGCGGAGCAGTTGGGCCTGGCCGACGACGACATCGTGGTCAATGTGCAGGGCGACGAGCCGCTGATCCCCCCCGCCGTGATCGACCAGGTGGCGGCGAACCTGGCCGCCCATCCGGAGTGCCGCATGGCCACCCTGTGCGAGCCCATTGAGCGCGGCATTGACCTGTTCAACCCCAACATCTGCAAAGTGGTGTTTGACGCCAATGGGCGCGCCCTGTATTTCTCGCGGGCGCCGATCCCCTGGCATCGCGATGCCTTCAGCCAGCAACCGAACCCGCACGATATTGTTATGGACCCGGGCTACTGGTGGCGTCATATCGGTATCTATGCCTATCGGGTCGGCTTTCTGCACCAGTTCGTGAGCTGGGAGCCAGCCTCCATGGAAATGCACGAATCCCTGGAGCAGTTGCGGGCCCTGGCCAACGGCGTGGCCATCCATGTGGCACCGGCCCAGGAGCCGGTGCCCGGCGGGGTCGACACGGATATGGATCTGCAGCGCATGCGTCGCCATTTGCGGGCGGAGGAAGAGCGGGAATGAAGTCGCTGTCGATACTGTTTGTTTGCCTGGGAAACATCTGCCGCTCGCCCACCGCCGAGGCGGTGTTCCGCCAACGGGTGCGTGACGCCGGCCTGAGCGACCCGCTTCGCATTGAAAGCGCCGGCACCGGCGACTGGCACATCGGCCGGCCGCCGGACCAGCGCGCCAGCGCCGCCGCCGCCGAGCGCGGCTACCCCATGGACGATCTGCGCGCGCGCCAGGTGAGCGCTGACGACTTCCGCCACTTCGATTACATCCTGGCCATGGACAACAGCAACCTGGCCGACCTGCGCGCCCTGGATCCGGGGCCGGGCATCGCCCGCGAGGGACTGGTGCTGGCCCGTTTCCTCGACGTGCTCGGCGAGGACGGCCCCGGTGAAGTGCCGGACCCCTACTATGGCGACGAGGACGGCTTTGGGCATGTGCTCAACCTGGTGGAGCGCGCCAGCGACCTGTGGCTGGCGCGGCTGCGGGAACGCCTGTGATCGAGCATGACGCCGACCTGAGCGGCGCCAACACCCTGGCGCTGCCGGCCCGCGCGGAGCGGCTGGCGCGCCCGGTGGATGTGACCGCGCTGGGCGAGTTGCTGGCCGGGCGCGACCCGGCCGAGCCGCTCTACGTGCTCGGCGAAGGCAGCAACGTGGTGCTGCGCGGCGACCTGCCCGGACTCACGGTGATCCCGGCGTTTGATGAGATCGACTATCTGGACGAGACCGCGGATCAGGTGCGGGTGCGCGTGGGCGCGGGGGTCGTCTGGGACCGCCTGGTGGCGGACTCCGTGGCGCGCGGTTGGGGCGGTCTGGAAAACCTGTCCCTGATTCCCGGCACCGCCGGCGCCGCCCCGTTCCAGAACATCGGCGCCTACGGCGTGGAGCTGGCCGATTGCTTGGAAAGCGTGGACACCGTGGCGGTGGCCGACGGCCGGGCAGAGCGCTTCCACGCCGACCAGTGCGAATTCGACTACCGCGACAGCCTGTTCAAGAGCCGCCGGCGGGGCGAATTCATTATCACCGGCATCACGCTACGGCTGCACCGCCACGGCGCCCGCCGGGTGGACTACGGCGGTTTGGCGGAGCGCTTCGCCGGCCAGGATCCGCGCGCCCTGGCTCCGGCGACGGTGCGGGCGGCGGTGATCGAGCTGCGGCAAAGCAAGCTGCCCGACCCCGGGGTGCTGCCCAACGCCGGCAGTTTCTTCAAGAATCCGGTGGTGAGCCTGGCACAGCTGGAACGGCTGAACGCCCGCTACCCACGGTTGGTGTCCTTCCCGCACCCGGATGGGGCCAAGCTGGCCGCCGGCTGGCTGATCGAGCACGCCGGCTGGAAGGGGCGCCGGCTCGGACCGGTGGGCATGCATCGGGACCAGGCCCTGGTGCTGGTCAATCATGGCGGCGCTCGCGCCGCCGACGTGCTGGCCCTGGCCGCGGCGGTGCGCGAGGACGTTCTCGCCCGTTTCGGCGTGGCGCTGGAGCAAGAGCCGGTGGCGTTGCCCTGACGCAGACCCGCCATCGTGTAAGCTTTGTCTTTTCGCGCCCGCGGCCAGTGGTTCTCGCGGTGCGCGCCTGTTAGCCTGAACCGGCCTCGCCGCTGCGGCGGAACCGATAAGAAATCAGGATTGTTCTCCGTTGATGCCACCCCTCGCTGACCCTGGGTTCGCGGCCCGTGCTGTCGCCTTTTTCGTGCTGCTGCTGGTGCTGGCCGCCTGTGCCGGGCCGCCGCCATCGTCATCGCCGCCGGTGACCGCGCCGGAGCTGTTTTCCCGTTCCGGCGAGGCCGCCGCTCCTCAACAATGGTGGGTGGCCTTCGACGATGCCTCCCTCAATCGTCTGGTGGACCGGGCGTTGGGTGCCAATCTGGATTTGCAGGCCGCCTACGAGCGCCTCAACCAGGCCCGCGCGGTGCGCGAACGCCAGGAAGCGGGTCTGTTCCCCAGCCTGGAGGCGCGCGCCGGCGCCGAGCGCCGCGACGACGGCGACAGTGAGACGGATTTGTTCAGCGCCGGGCTGGCCGCCGAGTACGAGCTGGATCTGTGGGGCCGGGTGCGCGCCCAGGCCGACGCCGAAGCCTTCCGCGTGGCGGCCAGCGGCGCCGACTACCAGGCCGCCGCGCTGTCCCTGGCCGCCGAAGTGGCCAACACCTGGTTCCAATTGCTCACCCAGCGCACCCAGCGGGAACTGGCCCGCGCCCAACTGGACACTAACCGGGACGTGCTGTCGCTGATCCGTGCCCGCTTCGGCATCGGCGAGAGCGCCAGCGCCGACGTGCTGCGCCAGGGCCAGCTGGTGGAGGCGTCCCGGGAACAGCTGCTCACCGTGCAGGCCCGCATCCGGGTCCTCGAGCATCAATTGGCGGTCCTGCTGGGCGAGCCGCCCAACGGCGTGGCGTTGCCCGGCGGCGGCACCTTACCGGCGTTGCCGCCGCTGCCGGCTACCGGGGTGCCGGCGGAACTGGTGCGCCGGCGGCCGGATCTGCGCCGTGCCTATTACCAATTGCAGGCGGCGGACGCGGACCTGGCGTCGGCGGTGGCCGAGCGTTTCCCCCGTTTGACTCTGTCCGCGTCGCTGAGCAATGAAACCACCGACAGCGAAGCCCTGTTTGACGACTGGCTGGCCACGCTGGCGGGTAATCTGGTGCTGCCGTTGATCGACGGCGGCCAGCGCCGCGCCGAGGCGCGCCGCTTCCGCTCGCTGCGAGAGCAGCGGCTGTACGAGTACGGCCAGGCGGCGCTGGTGGCGTTCCAGGACGTGGAGGACGCCCTGGTCCAGGAGCGCCAGCAGGCGCGCCGCATGGACAGTCTGCGCCGGCAGTTGGAACTGGCGGACAGCGCCTACCGGCAATTGCGCATTCAGTACGTTAACGGCGCGGTCGGCTACCTGGAGGTGCTGAGCGCGCTCCAGGAGCGTCAGGAACTGCGCCGTACCCTGATTACCGCCCGCCAGGAACTGCTGGCCTTCCGGGTCGCGCTGTACCGGGCCCTGGCCGGTGGTTTCCCGGTGCCCGAAGAGGAAGAGAGCGCATGAACCACACGCAGGACGATCAGGCGGCGCGTCCGGAAAGCGGACGCGCCGGGCGCGGCAAGACGGCGCTGGTCTCGGTGATGATTCTGCTTGCCGGCGTCGCCCTGATGGTGCTGATCTTCAAAACCGAGCCCACCGCCACGCGCGGTGATGTGGCGCGGGAAACCGCCATGCTGGTGGAGGTGCGCACCGCCGAACGCGGCCGCTTCACCCCGGTGATTGAAGTGATGGGGCAGGTGGTGCCGGCCCGGGAAGTGACCCTGCAGCCCCGCGTCAGCGGCCGTGTCATCGAGCTGGCCGAGGCGTTCGAACCCGGTGGCCGGGTGGCCGAGGGCAGCGCCCTGTTGCGCATCGACCCGGCGGATTACCAGGTGGCGCTGCGGCAACGGCGCAGCGAGCTGGCGCAGGCGCGCGCCGATCTGGAACTGGAGCAGGGCCGCCAGGCGGTGGCCGAACAGGATTTCGAATTGCTGGGTGAGGAGCTGGACGAGGGCAACCGGCACCTGGTGCTGCGCCAGCCGCAGTTGAAGCAGGCCCGCGCCCGGGTCGATTTCGCCGAGGCGGCGCTGCGTCGCGCCGAGCTGGATCTTCAGCGTACCCGCATCAGCGCGCCCTTCGACGCCCAGATTCTGTCCCGCGACGTGGCTACCGGTTCCCAGGTGGGCAGCGGCGACAGTCTGGCCCGTTTGGTAGCCACCGACCGCTACTGGGTGGCGGCCAGCGTACCGCTGTCGCAACTGCGCTGGTTACGCTTCGCCGAGCGTAACGGCGAGCAGGGCGCGCCGGTGAGCCTGCGCCACGAGGCCGCCTGGGGGCCGTCACGGAGCCGCCAGGGCCGCCTGCAACGGCTGGTGGGGGAGCTGGATGCCAACGCGCGCCTGGCGCGGGTGCTGGTCAGCGTCGAGGATCCGCTGGCACTGCGGGCGGACGCCGGCACCCCGAGTTTGATGCTTGGCGCTTTCGTGCGCACCGCCATCGAAGGCCGGGCGCTGGACGACGTGGTGCGTCTGGACCGATCTGCTGCGCCGCGAGGAGACGGTCTGGGTGATGGAAGACGGCGCGCTGGATATCCGCGATGTCACCGTGCTGCTGCGTGATGGCGACTACGCCTATATCAGCGAAGGGCTCGAGCAGGGCGATCAGGTGGTGGCCACCGACCTGGCTACCGTGGTGGACGGCGCCGCCCTGCGTCTCGAGAACGCCGCCGGCGGGGAGCCTCTGGAATGAGCGCCCCGCGCCGCCAGGGCTGGGTGGGCCCGATCGAGTGGATGGCGCGCAACAGTATCGCCGCCAACCTGCTGATGATCCTGCTGCTCGGCGGTGGTCTGTGGATGGCGGTGCAGGTTCAGAAAGAGATTTTCCCGGAAGCCCAGCTCGACATCGTGGAAGTGGAGGTGACCTACCCCGGCGCCGCGCCCGAGGAGGTGGAGCAGGGCGTGCTGATGCCGGTGGAAGAAGCGGTCCAGGGCGTCGAGAGCATCAAGGAAATGATGTCCACCGCCCGCGAAGGCAGCGGCCTGATCCAGTTGGAACTGGTGGCCGGCGCCAACCGCATGCAGGCGCTGCAGGACATCGAGCAAGCGGTGGACCGGGTGCGCACCTTCCCGGATCAGGCGGAAGAGCCGCGCGTGCGCCTGCAGGCGCGCACCCACGACGTGATGGAACTGGTGCTCTACGGCGAGGTGGACATCTGGACCCTGCGCCAGCTCGGTGAGCAGGTGCGCAACCGCCTGCTCAGCGAGTCCGCCGTGACCCGGGCGGACATCAGCGATGTGCCCGATTACCTGACCAGCGTGGAAATTTCCCAGACCACGCTGCGCGAATACAACCTGACCCTGGATCAGGTGGCGTCGATCATCGAGCAATCCAGCCGCGATGTACCCGCCGGCAACCTGGCCACCGACAACGGCGAGATTCTGCTGCGCCTGAAAGAACGCAAGCAATGGGCCGACGAGTTCTCGCGCATCGTGGTGAGCCGGGCGGATTCCGGCGCGGTGGTGACCCTGGGCGACATCGCCACGGTCCAGGACGGTTTCGAGGACAGCGGCTTTCATTCCCGCTTCAACGGCCAGCCGTCGGTGGAGATCGAGATTTTCCGCACCGGCAGCCAGTCGCCGCTGGACATCGCCGAGGCGGTGGAAGGGGTGATGGCCGAACTCAAGACCACCCTGCCGGACCCGGTGCAAGTGCGCATCGACAGCAATCGCGCCGAGCAGTTTGAAAGCCGCATGGACATGCTATTGAAGAACGGCATCCTGGCGATGGTGATCGTGCTGGTGATTCTCAGCCTGTTCCTGGAGTACCGGCTGGCGTTCTGGATCATGATGGGCATGACCGTGTCCTTCGTCGGCGGGGTGCTGTTCCTGCCGGCCATGGGCGTGAGCGTGAACATGATTTCCATGTTCGGCTTCCTGATGGTGCTGGGCATCGTGGTGGACGACGCCATCGTGGTGGGCGAGAACATCTACGAGTACCGCGAGCAGGGCATGAGCTTCATGGACGCGGCGGTGCAGGGCGCCCGTGATATCGCCGGGCCGGTGACGTTCAGCATTCTCACCAACATCGTTGCCTTCATGCCGCTGCTGTTCATGCCTGGTGTCACCGGCAACTTCTGGTGGCCGCTGGGGGCGGTGGTGATCGTGGTGCTGGCGATCTCGTTGTTCGAAGCCTTGTTCATTCTGCCGGCGCATCTGGCGCACAGCGGCAAGGGCACGGTGACCGTCTACGGGCGTGCCCTGCACCGCGTGCAACGGCGGTTCTCCGGCTATTTCCAGACGCTGGTGGAGCGCGGCTACCGGCCGTTGCTGGATCGGGCGCTGCGTTATCGCTGTCTGACCCTGAGCGGCGCGCTGACCCTGATGCTGGTGGTGGGCGCCTACGCCTGGAGCGACCACATGGGCATGATCATGATGCCCGAAGTACCGGCGGACGAAATCGAAGCGGGCATCCGCTTGCCGGTGGGCACCACGCCGCGCCAGGCCGGTGAGCTGGCCCTGGCGCTGACCCGGGAAACCGAGCGGTTGTTCGAGGAAAACGGCCTGGAACGCAACGCCGAGGGCATCAAGACCAATGTGCGCGGGGAGCAGAAAATCGATGTGGAGCTGGTGTTAAAGCCGGAACACGAACGGGACATGACCGTGCAGCAGATCGTCGAGCTGTGGCGTGACCAGATCGGCGACTTCAAGGGCGTCGATCAGATTACCTTCGAGGCGGAGCAGGGCCCAGGCTCCTGGCGTGACGACATCAGCGTGGATCTCAGCCATACCGACATCGACGTGCTCGCCAAGGCCAGCGAGCGGCTGCTCACGGCCATGAAAGGCCTGTCCCAGACCCGCAACGTCAACGACAGCTACACCACCGGCAAGCCGCAGTTCGACGTCAGCCTGACCCCGCAGGCGGACGCCCTGGGCCTGACCGGCGCCGAGGTGGGCCGGCAACTGCGCGATGCGTTTTACGGCGCCATCGCGCTGCGCCAGTTGCGCGGGATCAACGAAAACGAAATCCGCGTGCGGCTGCCGGAAGAAGAGCGCCAGGACCTGCGCTACCTGGACACCTTCGTGGTCCAGCTGCCGGACGGCGGCGAAGTGCCGTTGACCGACGTGGCCCGCGTCACCGTCAGCGAATCGTTCCGCTCCATCGACCGCCGTGACGGGCGCCGGGTGATCACCGTGGGCACCGACGTGCTGCCCAAGAGCGCCACCAGCCAGGTGCTCGCCGTGGTGCGCGACGAGATGCTGCCGCAACTGCGCGCCGACTACCCGGGCCTGACCTGGACCTTCCAGGGCGGTCAGGCGGACATGCGCGAATCCACCTCGGCATTGTGGGGCGGCTTCGCCCTGGCACTGGGGGTGATCTTCGCGTTGCTGGCGGTGGCGTTCGGCAGTTACCTGCAGCCGCTGGTGGTGATGCTGGCGATTCCGTTCGGCGCCGTGGGCGCGGTGCTCGGCCATATGCTGCTGGGTCTGGACCTGTCGCTGGTCAGTTTCATGGGCATCATCGCGCTGGCCGGGGTGGTGGTGAACGATTCGCTGATCATGGTCGACTATGCCAACCGCCAGCGCCACCGCCTGGGCGCCGCCCAGGCGGTCTATGAAGCGGGCCTGCGCCGCTTCCGCCCGATTCTTCTCACCACCCTGACCACCTTCGCGGGGCTGATGCCGATCATTTTCGAGACCTCCCTGCAGGCCGCTTATCTGATCCCCATGGCGGTGTCCCTGGGCTTTGGCATCGTGTTCGCCACCGCGTTGATTCTGTTCGTGGTGCCGTGCCTCTACCTGGCCCTGGACGATCTCATGAGCGTCATCGACACGCGCCGCCGCGCCTTCAAATATTCCGACGGCACCTGAGAACAGGGTAGGAGCGGGCCTTGTGGGAGCGGGCTGTGGGAGCGGGCCCCGCCCGCGAAAGGGAGCGAAGCTCCCGGCAGGATCCCAGAGACCTTGGTTTTTGTTTCCGGTGCTCCGTATCCGAGACGCGGTGCAATGGTGGTGCCTTCCGGGACCGCTCAAGCCATCCCTGGCCGCTGTTAGTTTGGCCCTCCCTGGCCAAGGCACCACCATTGCCCCGCTCACTTAGCAGCGGCACCGCCACGGGTCATAACCACCGCCAGACCCTCAAGGGAGGAGGAGCTTGGAATCTTCCAAGGAGCCCCGGGATCGGGTGTGCCCATCCAGGACCGTCTTTGGCCAGGGATGGCCAAAGTCGAGCCTACAGGGACGTACTCGTGGCGTGTCCTGGATGGGCACACCCGATCCCGGGGCGGGCTCTCTGGAGAGAAAAGTCTCTGGAATCCTGCCGGGTGGCTAAAGCCACCCTTTCGCGGGCGGGGCCCGCTCCCACAGGGCCCGCTCCCATAAAAAAACCGCCCCGAAGGGCGGCTTTTTATTGGTGTGACCGTCGGGTGGACCGATCAGGCACCGGGGTTGCCGTCGCCGGAATTTTCCCGGGCGGCTTGTTCCGCCTGTTGCTGACGGCGGCGCAGGCGTGGGTCATTGCTGGCGCGCCCGGCCGGGCGCTCCGGCGCCACCGGCTTGCTGAATGCCGGGGTGGCCGGCTGTTCGGCTTCGCCGGTCTCCGCCTCGGCCGACGCTTGCTCGGCCGGCGCGGGGCTGGCGGCCGGTTTGCGCTCCGGCTGCGGTACCGGCTGGCCCGGCGTGCGGTCGCGCGGGTCGTTGCCGGCACGAGAGACCTGATCCGCCGCCGTTGAAGGCGCCTGAGGCTCCGGCTTGGGCGAAGGTTCTTCCGTCTTCGCCGCGGGCGTCTCAGCCTCGGCTGACGGCTCTTCCGCTTTGGCTGAAGGTTCTTCTGCTTTGGCTGATGGCTCTTCTACCGTCGCTGATGGCTCTTCAGCCTTCGCTGACGGCGCCTCTGCCTGAGCTGAAGGTGCCTCTTTGGCCGGGGTTTCTTCTGCTTTCGCTGAAGGCTCTTCTGGCTTGGCTGAAGGCTCTTCTGCTTTGGCTGAGGGCTCTTCCGCCTTGGCCGAGGGCTCTTCTACCTTCGCTGAAGGCTCCTCCACCTTCGCTGAAGGCTCTTCCACTTTCGCTGAAGGCTCTTCCACTTTCGCTGAGGGCTCCTCCACCTTGGCTGAGGGCCCTTCCGGCTTAGCCGAAGGTGCTTCCTGCTTGGCGGGCTCCTGCGCTTTTGCTGCAGGGGCTTCGGCGGAAGGCGCAGGCGCGGTTTCGCTGGTAGTGGCCTTGGGCTTTTCCCCGGTATCCGCGGAGGCCTGATACGCCTGCGGCGCTTCCTTCACCTGAGCCGGCGGCTGCTCCTGCCCGGGCTGGTCGGCTTGCGGCGCGGAGGGCTTTTCAGCCTTGGCGGCGGGCTCTTCCGTGCTGGTTGCCGGCTTTTCCTGCTGGCGGGCGGCGGCGGCCTGGGGCGCCTGGGCCTCGGCCGCCTGTTCGGCGTCCGGCTTGGCGTCGGCGGTTTGCGGCTCGCCGTTCTCTTCGGCGGGCACCAGTTTGGCCTTGGGCGGACGGCTGTCACCGCGCTCCTGATCACGGCCGGGGGTGTTGTCCTCGGACGTCATGCGCGGGGGCGGGCCACCGGCGGTGGTCGGGTCGTCGCTCTGGGCAGCGTTATCCTGGGCCGCTTTGTCCTGGGCGCCGGGACGCTGACGCTCGCGCAGGGGGCGGTCGTCCTTGCTGTCGGTGCGGCGCTGGGCCTTGGGGCCGTCGTCCTTGCGCGGGCCTTTGCCGGCGCCGCCTTTGGGCTCGCCCTTGTTGTCCTGTTTGGCGTCCTGTTTGGACTCCGGCTTGCCGGTGTCGGCGCTTTTCTGGTCGTCGCCACGGTTGTCGGCACCACGGTTGTCGCCGTTGCGGTTATCGCCGCCCCGGTTGCCGCCACGGCCGCCACGACGGTTGCGTCCGCCACGGCGGTTGCCGCCTTCGCTTCTGCCGTCCTGGTTGTCGTCCTTGCGGTTCTCTCCGCGGTTATCGTTGCCGCGGTTATCATTGCCACGGCTATCGCCACCGCGACCGTCGCCGCCACGGTTGTCGCCGTCGGCGTTACGGTTGCGGTTGCCGCCGTTGCGGCGTCCGCCACGGCGGTTGTCGCCGCCGCGGTTGTTGTTGCCCCGGGCGTCGTTTTTGCCGTCGCGGTTCTGACGGTTACCGGCTTGTCCGTCGCGCTTGCTGTCACGCTGTTGCTTGTCGCCCTCGGAGGCGCTGAACAGCGCAGCCAGCCAGGTGAAAAAACGGGCCAGCAGGCCCGGCTCCAGCGGCGGCTTCGGCGCAGTGGCGGGCTTCTTGGAGGGTGCTTTGGCGGCGGCTTCCGGTTTCGGCTCCGGCTGCGGCTTGGGCGGCGGCGGCGCGGTGTCCGGCGCCACCAGCTTCACCGCCGGCTCCTGGGTTTTGATTTCAGTGTCCTGGGCGGACAGGGTGGCCGGGTCCTGCTGGCCTTCCAGCAGTTCCAGTTCGTGGCTCACCTGGGCCTTGGTCTGGTCGTCGCGAATGCGCTCGACCTGGAAGTGCGGGGTTTCCAGGTTGGGGTTGGGGATAATCAGCACGCGCACTTTGTGGATGCTTTCGATTTCCCGCAGTACCGGGCGCTTCTCGTTGAGCAGGTAGGTGGCCACGGCCACCGGCACCTGGGCCTGAATCTCCCCGGTGCGCTCTTTCATCACCTCTTCCTCGATCAGGCGGAGGATGCTCAGGGCCAGGGATTTGACGTCGCGGATATGGCCCAGGCCGTCACAGCGTGGGCACACGATGCTGGACGTCTCGCCAAGGCTGGGGCGCAGCCGCTGGCGGGACAGCTCCAGCAGGCCGAAGCGGGAGATGCGGCCCAGCTGGATGCGGGCACGGTCCGCTTCCAGCGCGTCGCGCATGCGGTTCTCCACTTCGCGCTGATTGCGCGCCGGGCCCATGTCGATGAAGTCGACCACGATCAGGCCGCCGATGTCGCGCAGGCGCAGCTGGCGGGCGATTTCTTCCGCCGCTTCCAGGTTGGTCTGCAGCGCGGTTTCCTCGATGTCGGCGCCCTTGGTGGCGCGCGAGGAGTTGATGTCGATGGACACCAGCGCTTCGGTGGGGTCGATGACGATGGAGCCGCCGGAGGGCAGCTTCACTTCGCGTTCGAACGCGGTCTCGATCTGCGATTCGATCTGATAACGGGAGAACAGCGGCGTGTCGTCGTTATACAGTTTCAGCTTGTGCTGAAAATCGGTCATTACCTGCTGCACGAACGCCTGGGCTTCGTTGTAGACCTTTTCGGAATCGATCAGGACTTCGCCGATGTCCTTGCGCAGGTAATCGCGAATGGCGCGGATGATGACGTTGGATTCCTGGTACACCAGGAAGGGCGCTTTACGGGTTTCCGACGCCTCGGCGATGGAGCCCCACAGCTTGAGCAGGTAGTTGAGATCCCACTGCAATTCCTCGGCGCCACGGCCAAGGCCGGCGGTGCGCACGATCACGCCCATTTCGTCGGGGATATCCAGGCTGCTCAGCGCTTCCTTGAGCTGCTGGCGTTCCTCGCCCTCGATGCGGCGTGAAATGCCCCCGGCGCGGGGGTTGTTGGGCATCAGCACCAGGTAGCGGCCGGCCAGGCTGATAAAGGTGGTGAGCGCGGCGCCTTTGTTGCCCCGTTCTTCCTTGTCCACCTGAACGATGATTTCCTGACCTTCCTTGATCACATCCTTGATATTGATGCGGCCCTGGATGTCCTTGGGGTCTTTCTGGAAGTACTGGCGGGAAATTTCCTTGAGGGGCAGAAAACCGTGACGCTCGGCGCCGAAGTCCACGAAGGCGGCTTCCAGGGACGGCTCAACGCGGGTGATCTTGCCTTTATAGATGTTGGCTTTTTTCTGTTCGCGGGTGCGATGCTCGATGTCCAGATCATAGAGTCTCTGGCCATCCACCAACGCCACCCGTACTTCTTCCGGGTGGCTGGCGTTGATTAACATTCGTTTCATTTTTGTGCTACCACAAGGTTCGTGGCGGCATGCAGCGGGCCGGTATCAATACCGGTATCAGACCTCTTACCCTGATGGGGAGGCGGAAGAGTGGCGAGCAGGCAATGCTCACGCGTGGCGGCGCTGGGCGCTCGGACGACGTTGGTAATCTGCCTGTCTTCTACCTTTCCTGTTCCTCTCCGGGCTTGTGAAGTTGTGCCGTTGGCGTTGCTGGCGGGGCCTTGGCCCCTCTATCCGCGTTACGCTGTGCCCGGCGCGTCAAACGCGCCGGGCCGGGTAAACTTTACCGTCTGTGTACCGGTTGGGGTGTCGGCAAGGGGCGCTATTGGCGCTGCTCGCCGGCAACCCGGCTATGTCTTCGACCTGTGCCGCAGACCACCTGGTGTTGGTTGTCGGTAATCCGCCGGGGAGTTGTGTTGCCGCCGGGGGATTGGCTGCAGCGTCGGGGCCTTTCGGGCCCGTTCGATTCTTGTCGGGCGGGCTGGCGGGTGTTGGTGTACCGACGGCGAATGGTCGCTGCGCGTCGCCGTTGGCCAGCCCGGGCCGACGGCTGACTATACCAGTAAAATCACAGTCTGATCAATCAGATAGATGGGCGAGGGGTGAGCGGGGCCTGAACGACGACACCGCTGGCGGAGCCGCGCCCGCTTGGCTAGAATCGCCGCATGTCAGATACCCCCGCCGCCGATCGCGTCACTTTCGTTACCATCGATGAAGGCCGTGACGGCCAACGCCTTGATAATTTCCTGATCACCCACCTTAAGGGTGTGCCCCGTTCGCGCATCTATCGGATCATCCGTTCCGGCGAGGTGCGGGTGAACAAAAAGCGCGCCAAGCAGACCACGCGCCTGGCCGTGGACGACGTGGTGCGGGTTCCGCCGGTGCGTACCAGCGAGTCCCAGGCGCCGCCGGTGGTCAGCGACGGGCTGGCCGAGCGGTTGGCGCGGGCGCTGCTCTACGAGGACGACCAGATCTTCATCTTCAACAAGCCCGCCGGGCTGGCGGTGCACGGCGGCAGCGGGGTCAGTTTGGGGCTGATTGAGGCGCTGCGCGTGCTCTACCCGGAAGAACGGAATCTGGAACTGGTGCACCGGCTCGACCGGGACACCAGTGGCTGCATCATGGTGGCCCGCCACCGGGGCTTTTTGCGTCGCCTGCAAAAGTTGATGCAGCAGGGTGGGGTGGAGAAGCGCTACTGGCTGCTGTGTCAGGGGTTCAAAGGCAGCGAGCGGCGGATGGAAGCGCCCCTGCTGAAAATCACCCAGGGCAACGAGCGGATGGTGCGGGTGTCTCGCGAAGGCAAGGCGTCGGTGACCGACTTCACGCTGGTGGAGCGGTTCGGCGACGCCGCCCTGGTGGAGGCGCGCCTGGGCACCGGGCGCACCCACCAGATCCGTGTGCACAGCCAGTTCGGCGGGTTCCCGATTCTCGGCGACGATAAATACGGCAGCCGCAAGGGCGACGCGCGACTGGAAGCCCTGGGGCACCGACGCCTGTGTCTGCATGCCCGGTCGCTGGTGTTCCGCCACCCCAAGAGCGGCGAAACGATTAAAGTCAACGCGCCCCTGGACGAGGATTTCGAGACCATCCTGGCGGCCCTGCGGGCGGACAAGCGCTGATGGCCTACCAATTGGTGATTTTCGACTGGGACGGCACGGTGATGGACTCCACCGGGCGCATCATTGCCTGTATGCACAAGGCCGGCGCCGACCTCTGCCTGCCGGTGCTGGAGGACGACGCCGTGCGCGAGATCATCGGGCTGGGTCTGCCGGAAGCGCTGCGCACTCTTTACCCGGGCATCGACGACGGGGCCCTGGCGCGCATGCGCGAGCGCTACGCGGTGCATTTCGTGGCCGCCGAGGCGAGCCCCAGCCGGCTGTACCCGGGCGCCCGCGAAACGCTGGCGGCGCTGCGCCGTGCCGGTCTGCGCCTGGCGGTGGCCACCGGCAAGAGCCGCAAGGGCCTGGACCGGGTGTGGGCCAGCAGTGGCCTGGGCAATAGTTTTGATGCGTCGCGCTGTGCCGATGAAACCCACTCCAAGCCGCACCCGGCGATGGTCACGGAACTACTGAGCGAACTGTGCGTGGCGCCGGAGCGAGCGCTGGTGGTCGGGGATACGTCCTTTGACCTGCAGATGGCGCGCGACGCCGGTGTCGACCGGGTGGCGGTGAGTTACGGCGCGCATCCGGTGGACCGTTTGATGAACTTTCACCCGCTGGCGGTGATCGATGCTTTACCGCAGTTGCTGCCGTTGCTCGGCGTCGACTGCGAAACACACTTCGAGGAGACGGTGTAGATGGAGTCCGACAACAACAATCCGGCGAACAGCGGTCCCACAAGCAAAGAGTGGAAGCTGCTCGAGAAGCTGCTCGGCCAGGCCCAGGCGGAGCAGCGCAAAAGCCGGCGCTGGGGTATTTTCTTCAAGAGTCTGACCTTTATATACCTGTTCGCGCTGCTGTTCATGATGACCGGCAGCCGTTCCGGGGACGCCATGGCGGTGGCGGAGCCCCATGTGGCGGTGGTCGACCTGAACGGCGTGATCATGGCGGATTCCGAAGCCAGCGCCGACCTGCTCAGCCGCGGCCTGCGCGACGCCTTCGAGGCGGAGAACGCCGAGGCGGTGCTGCTGCGCATCAACAGCCCGGGCGGCTCGCCGGTGCAGGCCAACTTCGTGTTCAACGAGATTCAGCGCCTTCGCGCCGAATACCCGGATAAAAAGCTGTACGCGGCGATCACCGACATGGGCGCTTCCGGTGCCTATTACATCGCCGCCGCCGCCGACCAGATCTACGCCGATCCGGCCAGCATCGTCGGCTCCATCGGCGTGATCATGGCCAGCTTCGGGGTGCAGGAAGCCGCCGAGAAGCTGGGCGTGGAGCGCCGCGTGTACACCGCCGGCGAGAACAAGGCATTGCTCGACCCGTTCTCGCCGGTGCGCGAGTCCGACCGCGAGCATGTGCAGACCATGCTCGACGAGATCCATCAGCAGTTTATCGGCGCGGTGAAGGAAGGCCGGGGTGACCGCCTGCAGGTGGACGGGCACCCGGAGCTGTTTTCCGGTCTGTTCTGGACCGGCGAGCGGGCCCTGGAGCTGGGTCTGGTGGACGGTCTGAAAAGCCCGGGGCAGGTAGCCCGCGACGTGGCCGGCCTCGAGGAGATGGTGGATTACACCGTTACCCGCTCGCCGGTGGACCGTTTCCTGAAGCGCTTCGGCACCTCCATCGGCAACGGCATCGGCCAGACCCTGGGCCTGGAAGGCGGCGCGCCCACCCTGCGCTAACCGCTCCTACAATAGCGCTAGCCGGGTAGGGCGATGCCCTCGGCGGCCAGGAAGTCGGTGAGCATAATCAGCGGTAGTCCTACCAGCGCGTTAGGATCCCGGCCTTCGAGCGCTTTAAACAACACGATGCCCAAACCCTCGGACTTGAAGCTGCCGGCGCAGTTCAGGGGTTGTTCGACCTCAATGTAACGCTCAATCTGGTGGTCACGGAGTTGGCGGAAGTGCACGGTGAAGCGCTCGCACCCGCTCTGGTGGCGTCCGGTGGCGCTGTTCAGCAGGCACAGCCCGGTGAGAAACTGCACGGTGCGGCCGCTGGCGCGGCGCAGCTGGGCCACGGCGGTATCGTGATCGCCGGGCTTGCCGAGCACTTCGCCGTCGATCACCGCCACCTGGTCGGAGCCGATGATCAGTGCGTCCGGGTGCGTCTCGGCGAGGGCGGCGGCCTTGCCGCGCGCCAGGCGCAGCACCAGTTCCGTGGGCGTCTCGCCGGGCTGCGCGCTCTCGTCGATGTCCGGGCTGTGATGCTGAAATGACAGACGCAGCTTGCCCAGCAGCTCGCGGCGGAACGGTGACGAGGAGGCCAGAATCAAAGGCTGTGGCTGGTCGGTCATGGCGCTCTCCTGGTCGGCGGCGGGTGGTTGCGGGTCGGGAGTGTACCCACGGCCCCGATCCGGTGCACGAAAAAACCAGCTTTCTCAGACAGTTAAGCCGGGCGCCGCGGGTGTATTTTCGCTTTGACAGGACGCGGGCCCGCGCCTAGAATTGCGCGCTTATGTTTTCAGGGCAACTGCCACCGTATCTGGAACCGAGGAAGTTCGCGGACCAGGAACGCGTCGTCGAAGGCGAAGCCCGGGTCGGGGACCTCCCCAGACTGCGGGAATATCGCGAAAGTCTGGACCAGCCGGTCCGGGTGCGTCTGGCCTTTGGCCGGGACGAAGACGGCCGCCGGCGCGTTCAGGGCCGGGTGGAGACTTCTCTGGTTCTGGTGTGCCAGCGTTGTCTGGAGCCGGTGCAACAGGAAGTCGCCGCCGACGTCGATCTGATGTTGGTGTGGAGCGAAGAGCAGGCCAAGGCATTGCCCGCCGACCTGGATCCATTGCTGGTTACCGAAGAGCGCGTGACGCTGGCGGAACTGGTGGAAGAAGAGCTGCTGCTGGCGATGCCGCTGGTGGCGCTTCACGATCAGTGCCCCGATCCGCCGCCCCAGAGCGCTGGGGATCCGGGCGACCAGGATGACAATCAGTCCGATCCGGATAATCCGTTTGCCGTGCTGGCCCGTTTGAAGGGCCGCCGCAAGTAATACGCCGAGGAGCAACAAATGGCTGTTCAGAAGAGTCGCAAAACCCGTTCCAAGCGTGGCATGCGTCGTTCCCACGATGCGCTGACCGCGCCCGCGATCACCGAAGACGCGAGCACCGGTGAGGTACACCGCCGTCACCACATCTCTCCGGACGGCATGTACCGTGGCCGTCAGGTGCTGCGCACCGCGGAACTGGACGACGAAGAAGAGTAAGTCCCGTCGCGTTCGGGCGGTTTGCCGCCCGTCGATGACAACAGGACGACTGTGTAACGGGAGCCTTCAGGGCTCCCGTTTCTCTATCCACGGCCGGATCGAACTCGTATCATGGCCGCCAAACTTGCTATGAACAGGCCCTAGCCATGTCAGCGGTTGTGACCCTGGCCGTGGACGCCATGGGCGGCGATCACGGTCTGCCCGTGACCGTGCCCGCCGTGGCCCGGATTCTGGCACGCCACCCCGATCTGCACGTGATCATGGTGGGCGAGCCGTCCGCCCTCGCCGCGGCCCTGAAAAAAGAAAAACTCGACAATCACCCGCGCCTGGCGCTGACCCCGGCGTCGGAAGTGGTGGCCATGGACGACCCGGTCGCCGTGGCGCTGCGCCAGAAGAAAGACTCTTCCATGCGCGTGGCCATCAATCAGGTCAAGGAAGGCCGCGCCCTGGCGGCCGTCAGTGCCGGCAATACCGGCGCTCTGATGGCGGTCAGCCGCTTCGTTCTCAAGACCCTGCCGGGCGTTGACCGGCCCGCCATCTGCACCGCCATCCCCACCGCCAAAGGGCATTGCCATATGCTCGATCTGGGCGCCAACGTGGATTCCGAGCCCAAGCATCTGCTGCAGTTCGCCCTGATGGGCCAGGCGGTGGTGCGCGCCGTCGACGGCCTGAGCGCGCCACGGGTGGCGCTGCTCAATATCGGCGAGGAAGACATCAAGGGCAACGAGCAGATCAAGGAAGCGGCGACGCTGATGCAGCAGGCGGAGAACCTGAACTACGCCGGCTTTGTCGAGGGCAACGGCATCTTCCTGGGTGACGTGGACGTGGTGGTCTGCGACGGCTTCGTCGGTAATGTGTCGCTGAAGACCATGGAAGGCGCCGCCTCGATGATCGGCGGCATGATCCGCGAAGAGGCCGGCCGCTCCCTGCTGCGCAAACTCAGCGGCCTGTTCGCGCTGCCGCTGCTGCGCGGGCTCAAGCATCGCCTGGACCCGGAGCGCTACAACGGCGCCAGCCTGGTGGGGCTGAACGGCATCGTGGTGAAAAGCCACGGTGGCACCGGCGTGGAGGGCTTCGTCAGCGCTCTGGAAGTGGCGGTTCTGGAGGCCGAACGCAATGTGCCGGCCCTGATCCGCGACGCTCTGGCGCCGGCCGAAGCCTCCTAGACCCCGCCGGGCATGGGCCCGGGCATTCACAATTTGTTTCAGGGTCGGGCGGACAGCCGCGTCCGCAGGCGGCATACTCCCGGCTCGAGCGATACCAAAGAGGCAAACGCATGTCGAAAACCGCTTTCGTCTTTCCCGGCCAGGGCTCCCAGAGCCTGGGTATGCTGGCCGATTTCGCCGAGCGCGTTCCGGTGCGCCAGGCGTTCCAGGAGGCCTCCGGCGCCCTGGATCTGGATCTCTGGCAGCTGGCGCAGGAAGGCCCGGAAGAGGCCCTCAACAGCACCGAAAACACCCAGCCGCTGCTGCTCACCGCCGGTGTGGCCCTGTGGAAGCTGTGGGAGCAGGCCGGCGGCGCCCGTCCCGACCGGCTCGCCGGCCACAGCCTGGGCGAATACACCGCGCTCACCTGCGCCGGGGTGATCACCCTGGGCGACGCCGTGCGCCTGGTGCGGCGGCGCGGTGAATTGATGCAGGCCGCGGTGGCCGACGGCGAGGGCCGCATGGCCGCAATCCTGGGCCTGGACGACGACCAGGTCCGCCAGGCCTGCGCCGACGCCGCCCAGGGCGAGGTGGTGGAAGCGGTTAACTTCAATGCCCCGGGCCAGGTGGTGATCGCCGGCCAGGTGAGCGCCGTGGAGCGGGCCATCGAGGCCTGCAAGGCCGCCGGCGCCAAGCGGGCCATGGCCCTGCCGGTGAGCGTGCCGTCCCACTGCGCGCTGATGCGCCCGGCGGCGGACAAGCTGGCCGAGCAACTGCAGCGCACCAAATTCTTTGCGCCGGAGCTGCCGGTGATCAATAACGTGGACGTCAGCGCGGAATCCGACCCGGACCGTATTCGCGGTGCGCTGGTGCGCCAGCTGCATTCGCCGGTGCGCTGGTCGGAAACGGTACGCGCGCTGGCCGTCGATGGCGTGTCCACGCTCTACGAGTGCGGGCCCGGCAAGGTGCTGTGTGGCCTGACCAAGCGCATCGACCGGGGCGTGGACGCCAAGCCCCTGGAAAACGATGCCGCCTTTCAGAACGCGCTCACCGGCGCCTGAGGAGAACCTTATGAGCGAGGACAGAAAAGTAGCGCTGGTCACCGGCGCCACGCGCGGCATCGGCCAGGCAATCGCCGCCGAGCTGGCCGGCGCCGGCTGGTTCGTGGTCGGCACCGCCACCAGCGACAAGGGCGCCACCGCCATCTCTGAAGCGCTCGGCCAGCAGGGCGCCGGCGTGGTGCTGAACGTGGCCGACGACGACTCCGTGGCCGACGGCCTCAAAGCGCTGAGCGCCGAGTACGGCGCGCCGCTGGTGCTGGTCAACAACGCCGGCATCACCCGTGACAACTTGATGCTGCGCATGAAGGCGGATGAGTGGCAGGATGTGATCAACACCAACCTGAATTCGCTGTACCGGGTCACCAAGGCCTGCCTGAAGGGCATGACCAAGGCCCGCTGGGGCCGGGTGATCAATATCAGCTCCGTGGTCGGCACCATGGGCAACGCCGGCCAGGCCAATTACGCCGCCGCAAAAGGGGGCGTGGAAGGCTTCACGCGGGCCCTGGCGCGGGAGCTGGGGTCGCGCAACATCACCGTGAATTCGGTGGCGCCGGGCTTTATTCAGACCGATATGACCGACGGCCTGCCCGAGGCACAGCGCGAAGCGCTGCTCAGCGAAATACCGCTGGGGCGCCTGGGGTCGCCGGCGGAAGTGGCCAGCGCCGTGGGCTGGCTGGCCAGCGACGGCGGCGGTTATGTGACCGGCACCACGGTCCACGTGAACGGCGGGATGTTCACGGGTTGAGACATCGCCGGGGAAAACCGCTAAGCTGCGCGTAGCCACGGCGTAAGGGCGATTTTCACAGGCGCCCAAACATTTGGAAACGAATCCGAGAAAACCGGCACCGAGAGCGGCTTGCATGCGCGAACAGCGTTCACCTAGAATAGCCGCTCATAGGTGCTTGCACACCATCAACAGGAGAGTAATAACATCATGAGCAGCATCGAAGAACGGGTCCAGAAGATCATCGTTGAGCAACTGGGCGTTAAACCGGAAGACGTTAAGCCCGCCGCCTCCTTCGTCGAAGACCTGGGTGCCGATTCACTGGACACCGTCGAGCTGGTAATGGCTCTCGAGGAAGAATTCGAAACCGAAATTCCGGACGAAGAGGCTGAGAAGATCAGCACCGTTCAAGCTGCCGTGGATTACATCAAGTCGCACAGCTGATTCGGTCACAGCCAACGCAACGTCAGTAAAAAAACCGCAGGCTCTCCGGGCTTGCGGTTTTTTTTGGGAGGAGAACGGGTGACACGACGTCGAGTAGTGATAACCGGTCTGGGAATGTTGAGCCCCTTGGGCACCGACGTGGCCAGTACCTGGGAAGGCATTCTGGCCGGTCGCAGCGGCATTCGCCGGATCGACCATTTCGACACGGAGAACTTCTCCACCAAGTTCGCCGGCCTGGTGCCGGACTTTGTCATGGACGATTATCTGTCCGGCAAGGAAGCACGCAAGATGGATATCTTCGTGCAGTACGGCATGGTGGCGGCGATTCAGGCCCTGCGTGACGCCGGCCTGGACATGGACAAGGAAAACGGCGAACGGGTGGGTGTCGCCATCGGTTCCGGCATCGGCGGGTTGACCAATATCGAGGAAAACCACCGCAAGCTGACCGAATCCGGCCCGCGCAAGCTGTCGCCGTTCTTCGTGCCCAGCACCATTATCAACATGATCGCCGGCAATCTGGCCATCATGTACGGCTTCAAGGGCCCCAACTTCGCCACCGTGACGGCCTGCACCACCGGCACCCATAACATCGGTTTCGCCGCCCAGCAGATTCAGCTGGGCACCGCCGATGTGATGGTCGCCGGCGGCGCCGAGAAGGGCTCCACGCCGCTGGGCATGGGCGGCTTCGCCGCCGCCCGGGCGCTGTCCACCCGTAACGACGATCCCACGGCCGCCAGCCGCCCCTGGGACCGCGACCGGGACGGTTTCGTGCTCGCCGACGGCGCCGGCGCCGTGGTGCTGGAGGAATACGAACGCGCCAAGGCCCGAGGCGCCACGATCTACGGTGAGCTGATCGGCTACGGCATGAGTGACGACGCCTACCACATGACCGCGCCCTCCGAGGACGGCGCCGGGGCCGCTCTGGCCATGGGCAACGCGATCCGCGACGCCGGTATCGACCCGGCGGACGTGGCCTACGTGAACGCCCACGCCACCTCCACCAAGGTCGGTGATCTGATCGAGATCCACGCGGTCAAGAAGGTGTTCGGTGACCACGCGCCGAAGCTGGCGATGAGTTCCACCAAATCCATGATCGGCCACCTGCTCGGGGCCGCCGGGGCGGTGGAAGCCATCTTCACGCTGCTCGCCATGCGTGATTCGGTGGCACCGCCGACCATCAACCTGGACAACCCGGATGAGGGCTGTGATCTGGACCTGGTGGCCAACCAGGCCCAGCAGCGCACCATCGATGTGGCGTTGTCCAATTCGTTCGGGTTCGGCGGCACCAACGGGTCGCTGCTGTTCCGCAAGGTGTGAGCGGCGGGCCCGCCGTCAATGATCGGGGCCTCGCCTATGGCGATGGCCTGTTCGAGACCGTGCGGGTCACGGCGGATGGTCGGGCCCCTCTGTGGCCGCGCCACCGGGCGCGGCTGCTCAACGGCGCCGCCCGGTTGCGGATTCCGCTGGCACCGGACGCCCTGGACCACTGCCTTGCCGACGCCCTGACCGACGCGCCGCCCGGCACCGGTCTGATCAAGCTGATTGTCACCCGTGGCCCGGGCGGTCGCGGTTACCTGCCGCCTTCGCACCCGACACCTTCCCTGTTCGCTCAGCACGGCAGCGTGCCGTCGTGGTCGCCGCTGTTGCGCCGCGAGGGCATTGAGACCGGACTGTGCAGCGAGCCCCTGGAGCGCGACCCGCTGGCGGGCCTTAAGCACCTGAACCGGCTGCCGCAGGTGCTGGCCCGCATGGAAGTGGCCCGCCGGGGCTGGCACGAAGGGCTGCTGCTGGACCGGCGGGGTTGTCCGCTGGAAGCCACCGCCATGAATCTGTTCGCGTTGTTCGGCGATAGCCTGTGGACGCCCGCCCTGGACGCCGCCGGGGTGGCCGGCGTCGGCCGCGACTGGTTACTGGCGCGGGCCCGGGAGCAGGGCCGCCCGGTGCAGGTGCGCCTGCGTCCGCTGTCACATCTGCGCACCGCCGACAGCGTTTTTCTGATCAACAGTGTTGTCGGGGTGCTGCCGGTGCGTAAACTGGCGCAATGGGTCTGGCCGGTCACCGAGCCGGTGCGACAATTCCAAGAAGACTTCGAGGTTCTTTTTTCATAAATGCGCCGAAAAATACGAATGTTCGGGTTGCTGCTGTTGTTGCTCCTGGTCGGCATCCCTCTGGCCGGTTTCTGGGTGAGCGGCTATTTGCACCGGCCTCTGCCCCTGGATGAGCCGGTGCTGGTGGAAGTGGCGCCGGGGTCGTCGTTCAGCCGATTGCTGGTGGATATGCGCAACGACGGACTGCTGGGCGACCGTTCCGAGGCGCGTTTACGCCGCTGGTCCGCGCGCCTGTACAGCGCCTTCACCGGCATTGATGCCCGGCTGCACGTGGGCGAATATCAGCTCAATCCCGGCGATTCGCTGCTGACGCTGTTGGAAAAAATCGACCGGGGCGACGTGCTACAACGCAGTGTGACCCTGGTGGAAGGCTGGAACTTCCGCGAATGGCGCGCGCGCCTGGCCAGCCTGGAAGGCATTGAACACACCCTGGTGGACCTGGACGGTGCCGCGGTGATGGCCCGCCTGGGGCGGCCCGGCGACCATCCGGAGGGCTGGTTCGCGCCGGAAACCTATTTTTATACCCGCGGCACCAGCGATGTGGATCTGCTGCGCCGGGCGATGGAGCGCCAGCAGCGCATCCTCGACGAAGCCTGGGCGGCGCGGGACCAGGATTTGCCCTACGGCACCCCCTACGAGGCGTTGATCATGGCGTCGATCGTGGAAAAGGAGACCGCGGTGCCGACGGAGCGCGGCCGCATCGCCGGCGTGTTCATTAACCGCCTGCGCAAAGGCATGCGCCTGCAGACCGACCCCACCGTGATCTACGGCATGGGCACGGACTACGACGGCAATATCCGTCGTTCCGACCTGCGCCGGGAAACGCCCTATAACACCTACGCGATCAGCGGTTTGCCGCCCACGCCGATCGCCATGCCCAGCCGCGAGTCGATCCTCGCGGCGGTCAGCCCGGAGCCCACCGAGGACATTTTCTTCGTGGCCCGGGGTGACGGCAGCCATCATTTCTCGCGCACCCTGGCGGAACACCAGCGGGCGGTGCGCGAATACCAGCTCAAACGTCGCGAGAATTACCGTTCCAGCCCGGAGCCGCAACCGTGAGCGGACGTTTTATCACCCTGGAAGGCGGCGAGGGCGCCGGCAAGAGTTCCAACCTGGCGTGGCTCGCCGAGCGCCTGCGCGAAGCCGGCGTCCCCGTGACCGTGACCCGCGAGCCCGGCGGCACCGATCTGGCCGAACGGATCCGCCAGGTGCTGCTCGACCCCGGCCCGGAGGCCATGGACGACACCACCGAGCTGCTGCTGGTGTTCGCCGCCCGGGCGCAGCATCTGGCGGCGTTGATCCGGCCGGCGCTGGCGCGCGGCGAGTGGGTGCTCTGCGACCGTTTCATGGACGCCACCTGGGCCTACCAGGGCGCCGGCCGGGGCCTCGACCGGGAGCGCATCGCCGCGCTGGAGCGGCTGGTGCTTCAGGGGCTGACCCCGGACCGCACCCTGCTGTTCGACGTGCCGGTGGCGGAGGGCCTGGCGCGGGCCGGCAAGCGCTCCCGCCCGGACCGTATCGAACGGGAGCAGGCGGCCTTTTTCGAACGGGTGCGCCAGTGCTACCTTGAGCGCGCCACCGGCGAGCCGGACCGGTTCCGGGTGGTGGACGCCGGCGTCGGCCTGGATCAGGTGCGCGCGCAACTCGAGAACCATCTTCAGGAGATGCTGCAGTGGCGCTGAACGCCCCCATCCAAGTGCCCTGTCCCTGGCACCGGGAAGAGATGCAGCGGCTGCTGGAGCAGCACGCCCAGGGCCGTCTGCCCCATGCGTTGCTGCTCGCCGGCGCCGCCGGCAGCGGCAAGTTCCGCCTGGCCCAATCCCTGGCCCAGGCGCTGCTGTGCGAAAACCCCAGCGCCGGGCTCGCCTGCGGTCAGTGCCACGGCTGCCATCTGAGCGCCGCCGGCACCCACCCGGACGCGCACACCCTGGTGCCGGAAGGCACCAGCCTGGGCATCAAGATCGATCAGGTGCGCCGTCTGGTGGAGTTCGGTACCCGCACCGCCCAGTACAACGGCGCCCGGGTGGCGTTGATCGCCCCCGCCGAGGGGCTGAACCGCAGCGCCCAGAACGCCCTGCTCAAGACCCTGGAGGAGCCCGGCCGGGGTCTGGTGCTGATCCTGGTCAGCCACCAGCCCAGCCTGCTGTTGCCGACCATACGCAGCCGCTGCCAGCAGCGGCATCTGCCGCTGCCGGAACCGGCGGCGGCGCTGGAATGGTTGGTCCCCCAGACCGGGGAAAAAGAAGCGCCGGCTCTGCTGGCGGCCGCCCAGGGCGCGCCGCTGCGGGCTCTGGAACTGCAGCAGGCGGACTGGTTCGCCGTCCGCGAGCAGCTCGCCGGGCAATTGCTGTCGGTGGCCCAGGGGCGCCTGTCGCCGGCCCAGGGCGGTCAGGCGCTGGCCGCCCACGACCCGCGCGTGATGGTCGGAGTGCTGTACGGCTGGCTGGCCCGGGCCTCGGTGCTGGCCGCCCTCGGCGATAAGGTGGAGCAGGCCGACCCGGCCGGGGTTCAGGATCCCAAGGTGGAGCCGATACTCAGACAACTGGCGGCGCAGCTTCCGCCGGCGCGGCTGCTGCGCGCCGCCCAGCGGGTCATGGAAGGGCGCCGGCAGCTGATGGGCGGCGCCAACCCGAATAAAGAGCTGCTCATGGAACAATGGTTGCTGGTCCTGGTGGGCGTTGACGCTGCCGCCGGCGGCTTCTAATCTGCTGAGACCATTCCAATAACGCTAAAGGGTTTGTCAGGGGGAGCGATCGCATGAAAATGCCCGGAGGCCGCAGCGGCATTCTGTCATTGAGCATCAAGGACAAGGCGGCCCTGTATTCGGCTTACATGCCTTTCGTCACCAACGGCGGTCTGTTCGTCGCCACCGACAAGAACTACAAGCTGGGCGAGGAAATCTTCCTGCTGCTCAATATCATGGACGAGCCGGAGAAAATTCCGGTGGCCGGCAAGGTGGTGTGGATCACGCCCCAGGGCGCCCAGGGCAACCGCAGCGCCGGTATCGGCGTGCAGTTTTCCGACCAGGACGACACCGCCCGGCGCACCATCGAAAACCACCTGGCCGGCTCGCTGCAATCGGACCGTCCCACCCACACCATGTAGCGTTCGCGGTCGCTCCCCGCTACCCTTGCGGTTTTCCCGCTATCCGCGACAGGAGCCGAACCGTTGATGTCCGACACCGCTGTTGATCGTCCCGATCTGGTGGATTCCCACTGCCACCTGGACCGTCTTAATCTGGATGCCTACGACGGTGATTTCGACGCCATGATGGCCGCCACCCGCGCCGATGGCATCAGCCATATGCTGTGCATCGGTGTCGATCTGGAAACCTTTCCCCGTGTCCGTGAGCTGGCCGAGCGCCACGCCGACGTGCACGCCACCGTGGGCGTGCACCCGCTCTACAAGGACTCCCGCGAGCCGGACGCCGATGAGCTGGTGCGCCTGGCCGACCACCCCCGGGTGGTGGCCATCGGCGAGACCGGCCTGGATTATTTTTACGCCAAGGAACAGCGCGACTGGCAGCGCGATCGCTTTATCGAGCACATCCGCGCCGCCCGCCGCACCGGCCTGCCGCTGATCATCCACACCCGCGGCGCCAAGGAGGACACCCTGGCGCTGTTGCGCGAGCACGGCGAAGGCGAGGTGCGCGGGGTGCTGCATTGTTTCACCGAAGACCTGGATATGGCCGAGCAGGCCATGGCGCTGGGCTTCTATATTTCCATTTCCGGCATCGTCACCTTCCGCAACGCGGAGGCGCTGCGCGACACCGTGCGTCAGGTGCCGCTGGAGCGCCTGTTGATCGAAACCGACTCCCCCTGGCTGGCGCCGGTGCCGTACCGCGGCAAACCCAACGAGCCCCGTTACGTGGCCCGGGTGGCCGAGTGCGTGGCGGAGCTCAAGGGCATTCCGGTGGCCGAGCTGGCGGCGCTGACCCGGGACAATTTCTACACCCTGTTCAACAAGGCGGCGCGATGAACGATCTGACCGTATGGATTCTCACCGGCGCCCTGTCGGCGGCGGTGACCGCCCTGATCGCGCTACTGATCACGCGCGGCGCCCTGAACCGTCTGCGCGGCGAGCGGGACCAGGCCCGTGACCGTCTCGCCACTCTGGCCGAGGAACGCGACCGTCAGCACCAGCAGCAGGACGAACGCCAACGAAATCTTGAGCAACGGCTGCGGGAAAGCGAGCAGAGCCTGGCCCAGGCGCGCGCCGACAAAGCCCGTCTGGATGAGCGGCTGGCCGGCCAGCAGGACAAGCTCACCTTTCTGGAAAACAGCCGCGAACAGCTGCGCCATGAATTCGAAAACCTGTCGGCAAAAATCTTCGAACAGCGCAGCAAGCAGTTCGAGGAAAAGAACCGCGAGGGGCTGGACGGGCTGTTGAAGCCGTTCCGCGAGCAGCTCTCGGAGTTCCGCCGCCGGGTGGATCAGATCCACGGCGACGACGCGCGCGCCCAGGCGGCGCTCACCGAACAGCTGCAACACCTGAAAAGCCTCAACCAGCAGATGCACCAGGACGCGCGCAACCTCACCGAGGCGCTCAAGGGCCAGGTGAAAACCCAGGGCAACTGGGGCGAGATGATTCTGGAGCGGGTGCTGGAAAGCTCCGGGCTCACCAAGGGCCGCGAATACGATACCCAGGTGGCGCTGAAAGGGGAGAGCGGCGAACGACGTCTGCCGGACGCCATCGTGCATCTTCCGGAAGATAAGGACGTGGTGATCGACGCCAAGGTGTCGCTGGTGGCCTACGAGCGCTATGTGTCCGCCGAGGACGACGAACAGCGCGGCCTGGCCCGCGAGCAGCACCTCAGCTCCCTGCGTGCTCATATCAAGGGCTTGGACGCGAAAAACTACAGCGGCCTGGAAGGGGTGCGCAGCCTCGACTTCGTGCTGCTTTTCATCCCCGTGGAAGGGGCGTTCATGACGGCCATGGAATCGGACCCGGGGCTCTACACCGAGGCCTACGAACGCAATATCGTGCTGGTCAGCCCGACCACGCTACTGGTCACCCTGCGCACCATTCAGAACATCTGGCGGTACGAGTATCAGAACCGCAACGCGCTGGACATCGCCAGCCGCGCCGGCCGTATCTGTGACCAGGTATCGCTGGTGGCGGAGTCGCTGTCCGATGTGGGCGACAAGATCGACAAGGCGCAGCAGTCCTGGGAAACCTCCTACAAACGGCTCACCGAGGGCCGTGGCAACCTTCTCGGGCAAGCCCACAAGCTGCGCGATCTGGGCGCCAAGGCGCGCCGCGCTCTGCCGCCCGCGTCCGACGACGATGCCGAGGAGAGCGGTACGGAAGCAAGCGGCAGCGAAGAGAGCGACGACACGCACTGAGCGACGTCAGTGGCTGCGCTGGTGCGCGGCCCGTTGCGCTTTCTTGATGTTTTCCTGGCGCGCCTGTTGCTGCGCTTTGGTGGGTTTGTCCTTCTCGGGTACGTTGGGTCGCGGCTTGGCCTCGAATATGTCGGCGCGGCTGTGCACCGGCGCGCTGCCCAGTTGTTCGAGTACCTTGCGGGCGTCATTGTTGTCGGCGATCAACTTGCCGCCTTTTATGTGCGCCCATTCCTTGGGAATCAGCCATTTCACCGTGCCCCAGGTGCCGCTTTTGCGTTGCCCGGCAACCCGCTGGATGCCGCCCGGGTCGCCCACGTCGTGGGTGCGGAACGTCTTGAACTGGGATTTGTTGCGCACCGCCACGTGGTAATAGTCGCCGTCACCGCCACGGCCGGGCGCTTTGCGCTGGGACCCCTCGGGTTGAGCACGGGCGCGTTCCGATTTGCTCATGTTGCGCCAGGTTTTTTGCGCCTTTTTGATGTTTTCCCGGGCTGCCTGAATTTGCTTCTGCGTTGCCATGATGTACCTCCTTCTGGCTGGAGTCGTCCTTAACGGCTTGGATTCATCCTGCGACTTTCGGTGCCTGGAAACAGTGGTGGCCGGCGGCATTTGTCATGCTTTTACTTTTCCCGGAGGCGGATCGGGCCGATTCAATTTAAAAAATGACCGCTCAGGTAAAACGCGAAGAACGAGACCAGCCATACCAGAATCAGGAATCCGAAGTAGACCCCGGAGGCGGTGAGCCATGCTTCCAGGCGTAACGGCGTTTGCCGCAACGTGGTGCCGAGCAGTATCGCCGCCAGAACCAGCCCGCCCAGCAATACCAGTAAGGCATGCAGCGCGGAGATCACGAAGTAGAAGTTGAAGAACAGCAAGGCTTCGTGCGGAGAGGGGCCGCTGAACGTGAAAGGTCGGTCGCCAAGACCGACCAGGCCGGCCTGATAAGCTTGATAATAGCCGTACAGGCGAGTGCCCAGGAACCCGACCAGAGAGAGTAGGGCGATACCCAGGTAGCCGCTGAGCCGGTTGGGCGGGGATCGCCTTTCGGCGACAATCGCCCGCGCCAGGGCCAGCCCGGTAGCCAGCATTAAGCCCCCATTGACCGCCACCAGGACGCCGGACCTGGTCCCGGCCGCGCTGGCGAACGAAGCCTGGAACCGATCGAAGGTCAGGGCGAAAGTAAGGAACAGGGCGGCAAAGACCAGGAACAGGCCGAGCAGAGCGGCCCACAGCCCCAGAAAAGGGGGCTGGAAATGCCGCTCAATCACCTTTGATTGATGCGTAATGATCACGGTGCGGACCGGAGGGGGAGGTTTCCGGAGCATGCCGTCATTCCCTCTTGGTTTCCTCCAGTATCCGACTCCGGTCCGGATTACGCCACCTCTGGCCACTAGGCGCGGGTCCAGCAGCGCAGATTCCGGCACAACGTCAGCAAGCGCGCGGCGTCGGTGGCCTTGTCCAGTGGTACCAGGCCTTCGGCGCCGGCTCCGTCCGGGCCGGACAGGCCGAGCAGGTCCACCGCCTCTTCGGTGAAGCCGATGAACTTCTTGTGAGCCAGGGCGTCGCTGACGAAGTCGCGGGCCGGGGGCATCGCCGCCAGTTCCCGGGCGCCTTTTTCCGAGAGCACCAGCGCCACCGCGTCGAACACCACAGAGGGTCCGCCGTCGATTTTTTCATCGGCTTCCAGCCAGCTGCCGTCGCTGAGTTTGACGCCGCCCACGGAGGCCGCCACATAAGCCAGTTTGGCGCCTTCTTTCTTGGCCGCTTTTTCCAGCGCGGTGAGCAGGGCGGCGTCGGCGCCGTCACTGACCAGCACGCCGAGCTTGCGTCCGGAGAAGGTTTCCGGCTGGTTGAGCAGAATACTCAGTGCCGGTGACGCCTTCAGGTCCTGACGGGTGGGCCGCGCGGCGTCGGCGGCGCGCGGCAGGGGGCTCAGCCGCAGGCCCTTGGCCACGCCTTTGGCCAGGCCGTCGTCGATGTTGCGCAGGTGCGACACCATGCGCGCGCGAATCGCCACGGTCTCCACTTTGCTCAGCTCGAACACCAGGGCGTCGGTGATGTGATCCTGCTCTACCTCGGTCTGGCTGATAAAGAACTGGCGCGCCTGGCTGTAGTGGTCGGAAAAACTTTCCGGGCGCAGGCGCTGCTTGGTGCCCGCTTCCTCGGCCGGGTAGCTCTGGAAGCCGCGCTGCGGGTTTTCACGGGGACCGCCTTCGGCGCCGCCCCAGGAGTTGGGTTCGTAGTTGGCGCGGCCCTTGGGGTTTTCCATCGCCATGTGCCCGTCCTGTTGCAGGGTGTGGTAAGGGCACTTGGGCGCGTTGATCGGGATGTGCGTGAAGTTGGGGCCGCCGAGACGTTTAAGCTGGGTATCCAGGTAGGAAAAGTTACGGCCTTGCAGCAGCGGGTCGTTGGTGAAATCAATGCCGGGGACGATGTTCTGGGTGCAGAACGCGACCTGCTCGGTTTCGGCGAAGAAGTTGTCCACGTTACGGTTCAGCACCAGACGGCCCACCGGGGTCACCGGCACTTCTTCCTCGGGAATGATCTTGGTGGGATCCAATACGTCGAAAATCTGCAGGCCCAGTTCCCATTCCGGGTAGTCGCCGGATTCGATCGCGCCCCACATATCCCGGCGATGAAAATCCGGGTCCGCGCCGTTGATTTTCAGCGCCTCGTTCCAGACCACCGACTGCATGCCCTGCTTGGGCTTCCAGTGGAACTTAACGAAGGTGGACTCGCCCTTGGCATTGACCATGCGGAAGCTGTGCACGCCGAAGCCTTCCATGAAGCGCAGCGAACGCGGGATGGTGCGGTCGGACATGATCCACATGACCATGTGCATGCTTTCCGGCGTCAGGGAAATGAAGTCCCAGAAATTGTCGTGGGCGGTCTGTGCCTGGGGAAAGCCGCGGTCCGGCTCCTGTTTGGCGGCGTGGATCAGGTCCGGGAATTTCATCGCGTCCTGAATAAAGAACACCGGGATGTTATTGCCGACGATGTCCCAATTGCCTTCCTCGGTGTACAGCTTCACGGCAAAACCGCGCACGTCACGCGCCAGATCGCCGGAACCCTTGTTGCCGGCCACCGTGGAAAAGCGCACGAATGCCGGAGTGCGCTGGCCTTTTTTCTGGAACAACCCGGCCCGGGTCAGTTTGTCCAGCGGCGCGTAGTTCTCGAAGTAGCCGTGCGCCGCGAAGCCGCGTGCATGCACGACCCGTTCGGGAATGCGCTCGTGATCGAAATGGAACAGTTTCTCGCGGAAATGAAAGTCTTCCAGGGCGGCGGGGCCGCGTTCGCCGATCGTGAGGGTGTTCTGATCGTCGGCCACCGGTACGCCCTGCTTGGTGGTCAGGGTGGGCACGTCGCCGCCGGCTGTCTGGTGGGTTTCACCGCCGTTGCCTTTTGCGGTTTTCGGGTCGCGCTTGGCTGCCTTCTTGGCCATGTTGCCTCCTGGTGTGGTGTTCAATCCCGTTGCGGGCTTCAAGCCTAGGCCCGGGAGTGAAAATTTCACAAGACACTCACGGTGACCGGGACGGGCAAAACAGCGGTGGTCTTCGGGCCGCTCATTCCAGGAAGATTGGGAAACTGAAAATTCGATACTTTTATGAAATAAAAAAAGAGCCGATGAGGCGAATAACTAAGAAGTTCGTGGCGCCAGGGGCGTTTGGAGTCTGGCACTTAAAGATGACCCGGGCCGGGAACGTAAAAACATAGAAAAAGCGTAAAACTTGCCGCCTTTCAGGCGTTCTGGGCCGGTTCCGCTTTAAATGCGTGTCCAGAGATGACTAGGATGTGACAGTGTGATCAACCCTCGACGACACAAGGAAGGCATGACTATGCGTAATCGACACCTGTTACTCGCTTTGTTCGCCGGCGCCCTCGCGGGGACCACCCAGGCCGCCACCACCATTACTCTGCATGAGGCCACCGATGAGGGCCCCGGTGACCGTATCGGTACCGTGACCGTCACCGAAAGTGAATACGGTCTGGTGTTCACTCCGGATCTGAAGGATCTGGACGAGGGCGTCCACGGTTTCCACGTGCACCAGAATCCCACGTGCCAGCCCGGCGAGAAGAACGGCGAGACGGTACCGGCGCTGGCCGCCGGCGGTCATTTTGACCCGGAAGGTACCGGTCGTCACGGCACGCCCTGGGGTGAAGGCCACCTGGGCGATTTGCCGGCGCTGTATGTGGACGATGAAGGCCACGCCACCTTGCCGGTGCTGGCGCCCCGGCTTGAGATGGACGACTTGAAGGGCCGCGCGGTGATGGTCCACGGCGGCGGCGATAACTACAGCGATCAGCCCAAACCCCTGGGCGGCGGTGGGCCGCGGATGGCCTGCGGGGTGGTTGACGGCTAGTACGCCCTTCACCCTTTTTTCCTACCAGAACCAAAAACACCGGGCGCCGCCCGGTGTTTTTTTGTGCGTCAGGGCACGAATGACCTATGCGTTGAGTCACAAATAAGAATGATGTCGTACTGATATCATACGACTAGTCTAGTAATCACGACTAAGCGTGACCTAGTATCCGCCGAGTACGAACTTAACACTAGGCGGGTCGGGCTATGCGTAATCTAATAATCTCATTCATTGTGGCTTCAGGGCTTCTCTCCGGCGTGGCGTTCGGCGCCGACGACGTGATGACGCCGCGCATCATCGGCGGCGATCCGGTGCCCACGGCGCGCAGCTGGATGGCGGAAATCGAGATCGGCAGCGCCAGCTACGGGTACACCCGTTGCGGCGGCGCCCTGGTGGCACCGCGCTGGGTGCTCACCGCTGCCCACTGCGTGGACGGTTACGCCGCCGGGGACCTGTACGTGTCCCTGGGGCACCTGAACCGCCACGAACAGGCCCCGGAGCGGCTGGCGGTGCGTTCGGTGCGGGTCCACGAGGGCTACCGCAGCGGCGTTTACCACAATGACCTGGCGCTGCTGGAATTGTCGTCGAACTCCCGGCTGGCGCCGCTGGATCTGGCCAAAGCGGATGAAATGAAGGCGCTGCGCGCCGGTTCCTCGGATGAAGCGCTGGTGGCGCTGGGTTGGGGACAAACCGAAACCAGCAGCATGTCCGATACGCTGCAGCAGGCCGGTCTCGACTATGTGTCGCCGCAACAGTGCGGCGCCTACTGGAATAGTCTGATCAGCGGCCAGATCTGCGCCGCGGAACGCAACCCCGTTAACGGCACCAATCAGGACACCTGCCGGGGCGACAGCGGCGGCCCGCTGATCTTCCAGCAGGACGGACGCACCTGGCTGGTGGGCGTGACCAGCTACGGCACCGAACGGTGCGCGTCCGGCGTGCCGGCGGTCTATACCCGGGTGAGCGCCTACCTGGGCTGGATCGAGAGCACCTCCGCCGGCGCCATGGTGGACCTGTACAGCGAATCCGAGGGCGAAAGCCTCTACACCGGGCCCGGCCGGGCGCTGTCCCTGGATACCCGGGTCAGCAACCTCAGCCTGGTCAATGACGCCCGCCAGGTGGGCATCCGGATCCACCACAAAAGCGGCCTGCGGGTCAGCGCCGATGACCTGCAGTGCACGTCCCGCAGCGGCTACACCGATTGCGTGGGTGGGGCGGAACTGTCCACCGGCGCGGTCAGCAGCAGCCACCGTCTGTGGCTGATCCCCACCCAAGGCGGCACGTTCACCGACCGGGTCACGGTGACCCCGATCAGTGACAGCCACGACTATTACAGCGCGGACACCGAGCAGTTCTCGCCCGTATTCAGCGACGTGCCGGACATGACACTGGAAGCCACCGCCACCCGTAGCGGCGGCACCGTCTCGGTACGCGCGGAGATCACCAACCAGGCGCAGCATCGCGACGCCTATAACGCCTGGGCAAGCTTCCAGGTGCCCGCCGGCTGGGATTACGACAGCCTGCCGGCGGGCTGCACCGACACCCAGCCGGTGCGGTGCGATCTGGGCGATCTGGCGCGCGGCGAAACCCGTACTCTGAGCCTGGCGTTGACCGGCGAGGGCAGCGGCCGGGTGTTCCTGGACGCGGGCGCCGCCAATGGGGATTTTCCCGCCGGTGATACCCGCTCCTTCGTGACCCCGGCGGCGGCCGGCCAGGAAAGCAGCCGTGGCAGCGACACCGGCGGCTCCGGTGGCGGCGGCGGTGGTGGCGCCGGTGACTGGGGCTGGTTGAGCCTGCTGGTGCTGGCGGGGCTGGCGCGCGGCGGCCGGCGGCTGTGGGCGGCCTAGCCGTCCACCACGGACAGGTGGCGTTTGCGCTGCTCCGGCGCCAGGGCGCCGGCGTTGCCTTTCCAGGGCAGGGCGCCGAAACCGGTGGGCACTTTGTCGAGCAGGTAGGGCGCCTTGATCACATCGAAGTAGGGGGAGTGATCGAAGTCGGCGGCGTGGAACACCCGCGGCTGCAAACGCAGCAGCCGGGAACCCGGGTCGCCGGGTTCCTTGACCAGAGGGTGCACGGGAAACTGGATAAAGGCGAAGGCCTCGCCCACGGCGGTACCGGCGATGGCCCGCAACAGATCGTTGGCCCAGCGGTTGAGCAGCCGCCGGCGGGCATGGCGTGCCAGGGTGCGCCAGGGCAGTAACCACAGCAGCGCCAGGGTGCTCCAGGTGTGCTGGGTACCGGTGCCCACGCGGCTGATGGCGAAGCGCAACGCGTCCTGGCATTCCGCCTCGGACAGATTCTGTGCCCGGCAAACCCGCAGGTGCAGATCGTGGAGGTTGCTCAGATCGCGAACGCAGAGCCCGCGCTCCAGGCTGGCGTCGAGCACCATCTGGGTGTCCGGACGGCAGGGCAGGTAGTCCGCCAGCAGCGAACGCAGGGCCGGGTCCGCCACTTCATGGGGGCGGCCGATGTACAAGAGCACGCGGGAAAAGCGGCTGCCGGTGAGCACCTTCAAGCGCCGGTCCAGGCGGCTGTCGCCGTCCACCAGCAGCACATCACAGGGGCGTAGCTGGGCGCGCTGGCTTTCCAGGTCGCCAAGCGGCCAATCGGAACAGTCCGGCTGTCGCTGGAGACGTTCACAGAGCCATTGGTAGAGTCGCTGGGTATTCATGGCGTGATCCTACAGTAGCGCCACAGCGCGATCCATGACCGAATAGTCAGTATAGAAGTGGGGCGAGAAACGCACGCCACCGCCCCGTTCCGCGCACACCACACCGCCGGCGTGCAGCCGCGCCCGGGTGTCCGACGGCGCTTCATCCGCCAGCCGGAAGGTGACGATGCCGGCGCGCCGCTCGGCCTGCGCCGGGCTGAGCACCTCGGCGCCGCGCTGGCGCAGGGCGTCGTCCAGATAGGCGATTCGTTCCGCCAGGGCCTGCTCGACGGTGTCCATGCCCAGTTCCTGGAACAAGGACAGAGAGGCGTCCAGGGCATGGGCGCCGAGCATGTTCGGGCTGCCGCATTCAAAGCGGCGCGCGTCCTCGGCCACCCGCCAGCCGGTCTGGCTGTAGTCTCCGGCGTTGGCGATCATATGCCAGCCGAACTGCCGCAGGCGCAGGCGCTCGCGGACCGCCGGCCGGCAGTAGAACAGTGCCAGGCCCTCCGGGCCGAGCATCCATTTATGGCCGTCGGCGACCACGAAGTCCGCGTACACGGCGCCGCTGTCGAAGCGTACCGCGCCCAGGCTCTGGATCGCGTCCACGCAGAACAGCACGCCGCTGTCCCGGCAGGCGCGGCCCACCGGCGCCAGATTCAGGCGGATGCCGCTGCCGTACTGCACCGAGGACAGCGATACCAGCCGGGTGCGTTCGCCGATGGCGTCGATGACCCGCTGCTCCGCGTCCGGGCCGCTGACGTCCACTTCCACCACTTCCACGCCCTGGTCGGCGAGGGCCTGCCAGGGAATCCGGTTGGACGGGAACTCCTGGTCGCTGATCACCACCTGATCGCCGGCCCGCCAGTCCAGCCCCTGGGCGATCACCGACAGACCCTCGGAGGTGTTCTTGAGCAGCGCCACGTCCGCCGGCGCCACATTGATCAGCCAACCCAGGCGCTCGCGCAGACGCTGTTCCACGCGGGCCCATTGCGGGTAGTCGCGGGCGCCCAGATGGATATTCTGGTCGGCGAAGGCGGTCACCGCGTCGCGGGTACGGCGGGGCCAGGGGGCCACGGCGGCGTGGTTGAGATACAGCACCTCGTCGTGCAACGGAAATTCCGCTTTCAGGTCGACCATTGCCAGCGCTCCTTCAGAATTCTGACTTGATTGTAACCGCCCTGGAGGTAACGTGCAGAGGACGTGGTTATGGTAATCTAGCCCATAAACGAGGAGGTATAGATGGGTGACTTGGAAAAAGCCACGCGTAAGGCGCAGGAGTTCCGGCAGCGCGAGCAGGAAATTCTCGACGCCGCACTGATTCTGTTTCTGGAACAAGGCGAGGACCGCGTCACGGTGGAGAACATCGCCGACCGGGTGGGCATTGGCAAGGGCACCATCTATAAGCATTTCGAGACCAAGAACCAGATCTACCTGCTGCTGATGCTGCGTTACGAGGAAGATCTGGCGTCGTTGTTCCAGGACATTTCCGAATCCGACGACAAGGAAACCCTGGCGCGGGAATACTTCCGCTTCCGAATCAGCGATCCGGCCCGCTACCAGTTGTTCGACCGGCTGGAAAACAAGGTGATCAAGGATCATGCGGTGCCGGAACTGGTGGATAAGCTGCACCGCATTCGCGAAGCCAATTTCGAGAAGCTCAATCACATCGTCGAGGCCCGCATCCAGGAAGGTTCCCTGGAGCCGGCGCCCGCCATCTACCATATCTGTTCCGCCTGGGCCCTGGCGCATGGCGCCGTTGCGTTGATGCAGTCGCCGTTCTACCAGCGCCTGATCGAAGACAAGGACGACTTTCTCGATTTCCTGATCGAGATCGGCATCCGCATGGGCAACAAGGGCCAGCGCGGCAAATAAGGAATTCCGATGACCAAAGCCGATGAATTACTGGCGCTGCTGGAAAAAGCGGACCAGGACGAACAGGGCCTGCCGCCGGTGCACAAGTGGCGGCCGGAACGTCAGGACGATATCGATATGCGCATCGCCCGCGACGGCACCTGGTATTACCAGGAATCGCCGATTCAGCGCGAGCGCATGGTCAAGTTGTTCTCCACCATTCTGTTGCGCGAAGGCGACGATTATTTTCTGGTCACGCCGGTGGAGAAGCTGCGCATCAAGGTGGACGACGTGCCCTTTGTCGCCACCGACGTGGAGCGCGTCACCGACGGTGACCGCGAGAAGCTGGTGTTCACCACCAATGTGGGCACCCATGTGGTGGCCGGCGCCCGCCATCCGTTACGGGTGGAAACCGACGCTGACAGCGGCGAGCCGGCGCCCTATGTGCATGTGCGTGACAACCTGGAAGCGCTGATCTCGCGCAATATTTTCTACCAGCTGGTGGACTGGGCGCGCCGCGAAGAGCAGAGCGGCGACACCCGTCTGGTGGTGGATTCCGACGGCGAGACCTTCGCGCTCGGCGCGCTCTAGATCGCGCCTTCCTCACCGGGCTTGGGCAGGCCGGTGCCGCACTGCTTGCAGAAGCGCGCGTCCGGGTCGTGGTCGTGGCGGTGGCAGTGCGGGCATTCCCGCTCATAACGCCGGGCCATGTGCGCCTTGGACATTTCCGCCGTGACGATGCCGGTGGGCACGGCGATGATGGCGTACCCGGTAATCATCGCCATCGACGCCACCGCCTGCCCCAGCGAGGTTTGCGGCGAGATGTCGCCGTAGCCGACCGTGGTGACGGTAACGATGGCCCAGTAGATGCTGCGCGGAATGCTGGTGAAGCCGTTGGCCGGGCCTTCCACCACATACATCAGACTTCCGAAAATAATGATCACCACCACCACGGAAAACATGAAGATGCCGATCTTGCGGCGGGTGCGCACCAGGGTGGCGCCGAGCTCGTTGGCTTCGGTCATCAGGTGGGCCAGCTTGAGCACCCGGAAAACGCGCAGCACCCGCAGCGCGCGGATGGTGAGCAGATAATTGGCGCCCGGCAAAAACAAGCTGAGGTAGGTGGGAATGATCGACAACAGGTCGACCACCCCGAAAAAGCTGCGCGCGTACCGCAGCGGCCGGTCGCTGACCCACAGGCGGATCATGTACTCAAGGGTGAACAGCAGGGTGAAGAACCATTCCGCCCCATACAGCCAGAGGCCGTATTGCTCATGAATGGACTGCACGCTGTCCAGCATTACCGCCGCCACGCTGGCGAGAATGGCGATGATCAGCAGCTGATCGAAATATTGCCCCGCGGGGGTATCGGTGCCGAAGATGATGTGGCGCCAGCGATCACGCAGGGAGAGAGCGTCCGAACTCATGAAACCTCGGGGCCGGGATATTACGAGAAGGCTATTCTGTCTTGTCCGTCGTCCGTTGACCACTTAGTCTCTGTTTTATATACGAATAAAAAACTGTTTGCTGTACCGCACCGCTTGAGGGGGGATCATGGCGCGCTTGAAAGCGTTGTTCATTTCGTTGTACCCGTTTGCCGCGTTGTTGATCTGCGCCCACACTCTGTGGCTGGGCTGGCGGGACGCGCATTGGGTGTGGATCGGCCCGCTACTGGTGAACGTGCCGATCCTGATCCTGCTGGGCTGGCTGGTCAGCCTGGGCCCGGCGCGTACCAGCCCGCACCTGCCGCTGGCGACCCTGTGCGCCTGGCTGGGGACGGCGGTGACGTTGCTGGGGACCCTGTCCCTCGGTGATCCGCGCTGGTTGGCCTGGCTGTATACCGGGCTGGGTCTGCTCGGTCTGTGTGCCTACCTGTTCTGGTACAGCCCGTTGCAGCGCGACGCGGCGGACGGGCCCCGGCCCGGGCAGTTGCTGCCGCCGCTGGCGTTCCGGGATCTGCAAGGGCGACCGGTGTCCACCACCTCGCTGCACGGGGCACCGGCGGTGATGCTGTTCTTTCGCGGCAACTGGTGCCCGGTGTGCATGGCCCAGGTGCGCGAGCTGGCCCGGCGCCGCCCGCAACTGGAGAGGCGGGGTGCCCGTATTATCCTGGTCAGCGCCCAGCCCGGTGCCCGCACCGGCCGGCTCGCCGCCCGCCTGGGGGTGCCGATGGAGTGGTGGGTGGACCCGCAACTGGACGCGGCCCGCCAACTGCGCATTCTCGACCCTGGCGGCACGCCACTGGGGCTGGAACTGTTCGGCTACCCCTCGGACACCGTTCTGCCCACGGTGCTGATCACCGACGCCCGCGGGGAGATTTGTTACGTCGACCTGGCCGACAACTACAGGGTGCGCCCGGAACCCGCCACCTTTCTTCGGGTGCTGGACACCATGGTGCCCACGCCGCGCTAGCCGCGGTGCTGGCACTGCCGTACCTCCCGGCCGTTCTCCGGTAAACAAAGGTTTCCGGGAATCGCGCCGGATAACCGTTCGATTACCACCGCTACGCTTTATTACATACCCGCAACGGCGTGCATCTACATCGCTTTGCACACCCCTTCCATAGTCGCTGAGTCAGCCTCCATTTCGGGGGCACAGCGACTAAGAAGTAAAATGGGAGGGGTAAACCTTGGATACCAACATCAAACATCTCATCGGCGGTGGCGTCTTAGCGCTACTGCTGACCGCCTGCGGCGGCGGAAGCAGCGGGGGCAGCGACGGCTCCGGCAATGCGCCGACGCCTTCAACGCGTGACCTGCCGGAAGAAATGGCGGCGGTCGTGGACGAGTCCAACGCGTTCACCGAAGAATTCTGTCCGGAGACCTCGGAAGGGGCCGCCGGCACACCGCTGGATCCCGCTCTTTGTGTGCAAGAGAACGAAGAGTCCGAAGGCGGCGCGCCGGATCCCACCGATGTAGTCGCGCAGTTCTGTCCCACCGCGGCGTCTTCGTTCGATCTGCAGGGTGCGTTCGATCCGGCGGCGTTCACCGAAGGCTTCGACGACCCGGCCGGCTTCCTGACCGACGGTCCGTTGTCGTTCCCGATCGCCTGTTTGCAGGAATCCGCCACTAACCTGGACGGCCTGCAGGATCTGATCGGCGGCAGCAACCCGATCACCGAGCAGCTTTGCCCGGTCGCGGCGGCCGAGCCCTCCTTTGACCCGGCCACCTGCTTCGCGGAAGTGACCGGCGGCGCCAACGGCGGCCTGCCCGGCCTGCCCGGAGGCGGCGAGGGCGGCGGCAGTGTTCCCGGCGCCGACCAGTTCCTCAACCAGTTCTGCCCGGACAGCGCCGGTGCCGGCGTCGGCCCCGAGACCCCGCTGAACTGTCTCAACGAAGCCAGCCGTGTCTACATCACCATTGTCGACATGATCACCAACCCGAACCCGCTGACCGAAGCCGTTTGTCCGGTGGAAACCATGACCGGTCGCGTGGATCCGGTGGTGTGTTTCGAGGAAGCCGTCAGCGGTGGTGGCATGCCCGGCCTGCCTGGCCTGGGTGACCTGCCCGGTCTGCCTGGTTTGCCCGGCGGTGGTGACGGCGGTGATGGTGGCGACGGCGGCACGCCGGACGTTCCCGGTCTGGATCAGCTGACCGACGCTCTGTCCGGCATCTGCCCGGAAACCCTGGAAGCCGAAGTCGGCCCGACCACCCCGATTGACTGTCTGGCGGAAGCCGGCGGCAGCTTCGGTGGTTTTGAAGACCTGATCGGCGGCCTGGGCGGCAGCAACCCGCTCACCGAAGCCCTGTGCCCCACCGCGGCCATGGCGGAAAGCTTCGACCCGGCAGCCTGCTTCACCGAAGCGGCCGGTCAGCTGCCCTCCGCACCTGGTGGTGGCTCCCCGCAGATTCCTGGCGCCGGCATGGCTCTGGAGCAAATCTGTCCGGTGGCCGCCGGTGAGGAAATCGGCCCCACCACGCCGTTCGACTGCCTGCTCGAACTGGGCGGCGGCTTCGGCGACCTGGAAGGCCTGCTCGGCGGCCTTGCCGACGGTGGTCTGGAAGGTGGCAACCCGCTGACCGATGCCCTGTGCCCGGTCACTTCCGAGGAAGGCCTGGATCCGGCGGCCTGCTTCATGGAAGCCCTGGAAGGTCTGCCCGGCGGCCTGCCGCTGCCCGGCGGCGACGGCGGCACCCCGGAACTGCCCGGTGGCGAGCAACTGCTCGGCCAGCTGTGCCCGGAAGCCGGCGCCGGTGAAATCGGCCCGACCACCCCGATCGAGTGTCTGACCGAAGCCGGCCAGAACCTGGGCAACATCCAGGACATGCTCGGCGGTCTGGGTGGCAGCAACCCGCTCACCGAAGCCGTATGCCCGACCGCGTCCGCGGCCGAGCAGCTTGACCCGGCGGCGTGCCTGAGCGAAGCCCTGGGTGGCGGCCTGCCTGGCCTGCCCGGTGGTGGCGATGGCGGCGGCGTGCCGGAGATTCCCGGCCTGAGCGATGGCCTGGCGCAGTTGTGCCCGGCGGCCGGCGCCGGTGAACTCGGCCCGACCACCCCGCTGGAGTGCCTCACCGAGGCCGGCCAGAACCTGGGCGGTCTGACCGACCTGCTGGGTGGCCTGGGTGGCAGTAACCCGCTCACCGACGCGCTGTGCCCGGCGGCCTCCACCGCCGAGCAGCTCGATCCGGCTGCCTGCTTCACCGAAGCGCTGGGTAACTTGCCCGGCGCGCCCGGTGGCGACGGTGGCACCGGTGGTGTTCCGGAAATCCCGGGCCTGAGCGACGGTCTGGCACAAATCTGCCCGCTGGCCCTGGAAGGCGAAGTGGGTCCGACCACGCCGCTGGATTGCCTGATGGAAGCCGGTGGCAGCCTGAGCCAGCTGCAGGATCTGCTGGGCGGCCTCGGTGGCGGCCTGGGCGGCGGTGAAGGCGGTGAAGGCAGCGCTGATCCGGTGACCGGCCAGTTGTGCCCGGAAGCCGGTGCCGGCGGCCTCAGCCCGACTCTGCCGATTGAGTGTCTGCTGGAAGCGGGCCAGAACCTGCCCGAGCTGCTCACCGGCCTGCCGGACCTGCTTGGTGGTCTGGCGCCGTAATGGCGTGACGGTTTGATCGGTGTCCCGCTGTTCGCAGCGGGGGCCGGTCCCCGAAAACAAAAAGCCCCGGCCAAATGGTCGGGGCTTTTTTTTGGCGGCTTGGTTCTCTCCAGAGGGCCCACCCGATCCCGGCGCTCCTTGGGAGATTTAACGCCACAAACCCCACTTCGTAGAAAGGTCCGGGCGGTGTTATGTCCCGTGGCGGTTCCGCTGCAAAGTGAGCGGGGCAATGGTGGTGCCTGGAGGGAGCTGTTTGGCCAGGGATGGCCAAACTAACAGCGTCCAGGGACGGCTTGAGCGGTCCCGGAAGGCACCACCATTGCACCGCGTCTCGGATTCGGAGCTCCGAACACCTGAACAACCAGGTCTCTGGGATCCTGCCGGGTGGCTGGCGCCACCCTTTCGCGGGCGGGGCCCGCTCCCACAAGCCCGTTTCGACAAACGTGGTTTGTGGAAACCGGCACGGGGATTACTGATTCCGGCGGGGCAGGGTGTCGCGCACCTTGTCGGCGAGATCGCGGATGCTCTGCTCGGTGGTGTCCCAGGCGATGCAGCCGTCGGTCACCGACACGCCGTATTCCAGATCGTCCAGATTGGCCGGCAGCTTCTGGTTGCCGCCCTTGAGGTGGGATTCCACCATCAGGCCGACAATCGACTTGTTGCCTTCCAGAATCTGGTTGCCGATGTTCTCCATCACCAGCGGTTGCAGGTTCGGGTCCTTGTTGGAGTTGGCGTGGGAGCAGTCCACCATGATGTTGGTGGACACACCGGCTTTCTCCAGAGCGCTCTCCGCCAGGGCCACGGACACCGAATCGTAGTTGGGTTTGCCGCCGCCGCCGCGCAGCACCACATGGGCGTAGGGGTTGCCCTTGGTGGTGGTCAGCGCCACGCGGCCGTCCGGGTCGATGCCCAGGAAACGGTGCGGATGCTTGACGCTGAGCATGGCGTTGACCGCCACGTCCAGGCTGCCGTCGGTGCCGTTCTTGAAGCCCACCGGGCCGGACAGGCCGGAAGACATCTCCCGGTGGGTCTGGGATTCGGTGGTGCGCGCGCCGATCGCCGACCAGGAGATCAGATCCTGCATGTACTGCGGGGTGGTCGGGTCGAGCGCCTCGGTGGCCGCCGGCAGGCCCAGCTCGGCCACGTCCAGCAGCAGCTTGCGGGCAATGTGCAGGCCGTCCTGCACTTTGAAGGAGTCGTTCATGTAAGGGTCGTTGATCAGACCCTTCCAGCCCACCGTGGTGCGCGGCTTTTCGAAATACACGCGCAGCACCAGAAACAGGGCGTCGTCCACCTCGGCGGCCAGCTTCTTGAGCCGCTCGGCGTATTCCATGGCCGCTTTCGGGTCATGGATGGAGCAGGGGCCGATCACCACGAACAGGCGCGGATCCTTGCGGTCGAGGATGTCGCGGATCTGCTGGCGACCCTGGAATACGGTTTCCGCCGCCGCTTCGCTGAGCGGCAGCTTTTCCTTCAGGGCCCGGGGGGTGATCAGCACCTCCTGGGATTCGATGTTGAGATCGTCTAATTGCTTCTGGCTCATGAGTCTGGCTATGCCTGTTATTTCGGTGTCGACGGATTTTGGCAGTCTAGCCGAATCCGTTGCAGGAATCAGCCTATTGCCGGGATAGAGTGGCGCTGGTATCGCCGAGCAGTTCGCGGACATAGGCGGGCACCAGCTCGGTGGCGCGCCCGTGACGGTGTTCGTGGAACGCGGTGAGCTGCTCCGAGGGCTCCAGGTTGAGTTCGGTGGTGTGCGCGCCGCTGGCCCGCGCTTCCGCCACGAAGCCGGCGGCCGGGTAGACGTTGCCGCTGGTGCCGATGCTGATAAAGCGCTCGCAGCCGGCCAGGGTGGCGTAGATGCGCTCCATCTCCAGGGGCATTTCACCGAACCACACCACATGGGGGCGCAGGCAGCCGGCGGCGCCGCACACGGTGCAGCTCAGGGCCGGGTCCAGATCGCGGTCGGCGGGCACCAGGGTATCGGTGCTCTGGCAGCGCGCCTTGAGCAGCTCGCCGTGCATGTGGATGACGTTCCGGCTGCCGGCGCGCTCGTGCAGGTCGTCCACGTTCTGGGTCACCACCAGCACCTGGCCGGGCAGCGCCTGCTCCAGCTCGGCCAGGGCCCGGTGGGCGGCATTGGGCTGGATCGCCGGGTCACGCAATTGTTCACGGCGCCGGTTGTAAAAACTCTGCACGCCATGCGGATCGCGCTGGAAGGCTTCCGGGGTGGCCACGTCCTCGATGCGGTGGTTTTCCCACAGGCCGCCGGCGTCGCGAAACGTATTGATACCGGATTCCGCCGAGATTCCGGCGCCGGTAAGTATTACAATCCTTTCCTGCATGGCTGCTGCCTCCGCCTGTCTTCTTCGTTACCGTGGAGTGTTATGGATACCATCATCTCAAGGCAGGAAACACTTTCCCTGCCGGCCCGGGGACCTGTCAATTTGCTGCATTTCCACCAGGGCATGGTGCTGCTGATCGGCGCCGACGCGGTGGGTCTGTACCGTGACCGGCGCGCCGTGGAAGACCCGCTCGCCAATGGTCTGGTCGGCTACGAGCCGATTCCCGAGGCGCTGCGCTGCGAGTTCGAAGAGCCGGACGGCTATGTGGTCGAGCAGGTGTCCGGCTTTATCGGCCTGCGTTCCGGCGCCGCCATGTTCATCCGCCCGGACGGTGTGGCCCTGTACGCTAGCAGCCTGGATGCGCTGCATAACCGTGATTGCCAGTGGGTAATCCCGTTTCCACCCCTTAATTCCTAGGAACCGCCGGTTCCCTGTATTGGAGAGATCCATGGCTGAAGAAAGCACTCGCCTTCGTCTGCGGCAACTGACCCTGGAAGACTACCCGGCGCTGGCCCGGTTGATGGATCAGGTGTACCACGACATCGGCGGTGCCTGGCCCGAGGAAACCATCGCTACCCTGATCCGGTTGTTCCCGGAAGGGCAGTTGGTGATCGAGGACAACGGCACGCTGATCGCCACGGCGTTGACGGTAAAGGTGAGCTACGACCGGTTCTCCAATCCGCACCGCTATGAAGACCTGATCACCGACGACAAGGTGCGCTCGCACAGCCGCAAGGGCGATGCGCTGTACGGCCTGGACGTGTTCGTCGACCCGGAGTACCGCGGCTACCGCCTGGGCCGGCGGCTCTATGAGGCGCGCAAGGATCTGTGCCGGGAAGAAAACCTGCGGGCGATTCTGGCCGGCGGCCGTCTGCCCGGCTACACCAACTACGCGGACAAGATGACGGTGACCGAGTACATCGCCGAAGTGGAAGCCCGCACCATTTACGACCCGATTCTAACCTTCCAGCTGTCCAACGGTTTCGACGTCAAGCGCCTGCTGGTGAAGTACCTGCCCGAGGACGAAAGCTCGCGCGGCTACGCCACCCTGCTGGAGTGGGACAATATCCTCTATCAGCCGGAGGACGACGGCGACTGGCCGCGCCGCTCGGTGGTGCGCCTGGGCGTGGTGCAGCGCCGCATGCGCAGCGCGCGCTCGGTGGAAGACCTGCTCAGCCAGGTGGAGTTCTTCATCGATTCGCTGTCCGATTACCGGGCCGATTTCGCGGTGCTGCCGGAATTCTTCAGCGCGCCGCTGATGGGCCTCAAGACCGACCTCAATTCCGTGGAAGCGGTGCGATACCTGGCCAGCTTCACCGAGGAAATCCGCGACGCCATGGCGGACATGGCGGTGAGCTACAACATCAACATCATCGGTGGCTCCATGCCGCTGGAAGAGGACGGGCGCATTTACAACGTCGCCTACCTGATGCGCCGCGACGGCTCGGTGGAGCAGCAGAAGAAAATTCACATCACCCCCCACGAACGCAAGGACTGGGCGATCCAGGGCGGTGACGGCCTGCGTATTTTCGATACCGACGCGGGCCGCATCGGCATTCTGATCTGCTACGACGTGGAATTTCCGGAGCTGGGCCGGCTGCTGGCCGAGCAGGGCATGGAGATTCTGTTCGTGCCGTTCTGGACCGACACCAAGAACGGTTATTTGCGGGTGCGTCATTGCGCCCAGGCGCGGGCCATCGAGAACGAATGCTACGTGGCGATTTCCGGCAGCGTCGGCAATCTGCCGCGCGTGGATAACGTGGACATTCAGTACGCTCAGTCCGCGGTATTTTCACCCAGCGACTTCTACTTCCCCCACGACGGCACCATCAGCGAATCGGTGCCCAACACCGAGATGCTGCTGTTCGCCGACATTGATCTGGAAAAGCTCAAGCTCCTGCACAGTGAAGGCTCGGTCACCAATATCCGCGACCGCCGCAAGGATCTGTACAGCCTGGTCTGGAAAGGCAAGGAAGAGCTCGACCCCTGAGGCGGACCGCTTGAAGTGCCGCACCCCGCGCTTTTAGTGTGGGCACGACGGAACGGTTTGGGGAGCCGTTTCGTGTGTCGTTCACCAAGAAAAACAGGGGGAAGGGTGCGAAATATTGCCGGCTTTCTGGTTTTGGTGGGGCTGCTGGTGATGCTGCGGCAATGGTCCGGCGGTGACACAGGGGGCAGCGACCGTGTGGCCGGGGCGACCACGCCGGCCAAGAGCGGGCCTTACGTGACGGTCTACGGGCGTGACAGTTGCGGTTACACGCAAAGCCTGCTTTCCGAGCTTTCCGACAACGGTTTAAAGCATGAGTACCGCATCGTCGATGAACCCGCGGTGGCGTCTCGCCTGCACGAGCGTATGCGGGCCGCCGGCCTGTCCACGCGGCGCTATCGGTTGCCGGTGGTGGACGTGAATGGACGCTTCTATCTGCGGCCCGGCTCGGACACCGTTCAGAACGCCTACAACGACGCCTTTCAATAGACGTTCCAGCCGCTCAGCGCCGCTCGCGGAAGGTTTCCACCACCTGTTCCGCCAGGGCTTCGGCGGCCGGGCCGGAGCCGTCGCGGCGCACCAGCGCGATCTGGTAATCGCCCAGGGCGGGCAGGCCGCTTTCCGGGCCGAGCACCCGCAGCGGCGGCTGCACCAGGCTGGCGGGGAAGGGCGCCACCGCCAGGTCGGCCAGCATGGCCGCTTCCTGGCCGGCGCAGTGCTCGCTGTTGTAAGCCACCCGGTAACTGATTTCCGCCTTATCCAGCGCGCCCAGCGCCATTTCCCGCCAGGCACAGCCGTGGTTGGCCAGCGACAGCGGCAGCGGCGAACGTTGCACCGCCACGCCGCCGTCGCGACCGGCCCAGACCAGCGGCTCGGTGTGCACCACCTCGCCGCGCTTGGCGCTGAGATCGCTGTGCCCCAGCGTCACCAGCGCCAGGTCCAGTTCGCCGTTGTCGAGCCGTTTCAGCAGGTCGATGCTGCGCCCGGCGTTCACGTTTACCTGTACCGCCGGGTGTGAGCGGGCGAAGCGGGTCAGCACCTGGGGCAGTACCCGGGTGCCCACATCGTCCGGCGTGCCCAGGCGCACGCTGCCTTCCAGGGACGGCGCCAGAAACCGGCCCACCGCTTCCTCGTTGAGCTTGAGCAGCCGCCGCCCGTAACCGAGCAGCACTTCCCCCTCCGGCGTCAGGGACACCCGGCGCGCCTCGCGCACGAACAGGCTTTGGCCCAGGGTTTCCTCCAGGCGTTTGATCTGCATGCTCAACGCGGATGGGGTGCGGAACACCTGATGGGCGGCGCGAGTGAAGCTGCCGTTTTCGGCGATGGCCACGAAGGTGCGCAGCGTTTCCGTATCCAGAAGGGGCAGCGAAGCGTTCTCCGGCCGGGCCTTGGTGGCGGTCATGACGGACTCTCTTTGCGTTCAAAATTATTGAACGGACAATGTAATTCTTTTCGTTGGAGTTAACAATGTGAAGCCTGCATGCTTTCTCTCATAGGCCGGGGCGGTGCCCGGTCGGCGACCGATCAAGGAGACCGTCATGAAGGAGAGAGCCATGCAACAGAAGCCACGCCCCCAACGCGACTACCCGGACCCGCAACTGTACATGCCGGCAATGCCGCCGCTGGGCCTGCTCAACGCCTTTGAGCGCAAGGTCCAGAAATGGTGGCGCCAGCGCGCCGAGCGCCGGCAGGCGGCGGCACTGCGCCGCTCACGCCCCAGCGGCCAGCATTAGGCGACTTGTGGGAGCTTGCTTGCAAGCGAAAGGCCGGCAAAGCCGGCCGGCGGGATTCCAGAGAGCTTGTTTGAGCTGCCGTTAGACAGGCCTCTGGTATCCCGCCGGGAGCTTCGCTCCCTTTCGCGGGCGGGGCCCGCTCCCACAAGCCCGCTCCCACAAGGTGCTCGCACAAGGGCCCGCAGCCCAAATTCCGGACACAAAAAAGGCGCCGTTAAGGCGCCTTTTTCGTTGCGGTTGAACCGGCCGGATTACATGTTCGGGTAATTCGGGCCGCCGGTGCCTTCCGGCGCCACCCAGTGGATGTTCTGGGTGGGGTCCTTGATGTCGCAGGTCTTGCAGTGCACACAGTTCTGCGCGTTGATCTGGAAGCGCTTGTCACCGGTGTTTTCGTCTTCCACCACTTCGTACACGCCCGCCGGGCAGTAGCGCTGCGCCGGTTCGTCGTACTTGGGCAGGTTGTACTCAATGGGGATGCTGGGATCCTTCAGCGTCAGGTGGCAGGGCTGATCTTCTTCATGGTTGGTGTTGGACAGGAACACCGAATCCAGTTTGTTGAAGGTCAGTTTGCCGTCCGGCTTGGGATAGCTGATTTTCTTGCACTGATCCGCCGGCTTCAGGGTGTCGTGGTCCGGGGTGGTGTCCCGCATCGTGAACGGCATCTTGCCGTTGAGGATGTTGAGGTCCACGAACGCGAAGGCGGAACCCAGCAGGTTGCCGAACTTGTGCTGGGCCGGGCCGAAGTTGCGCTGCGTGTGCAGCTCTTCGAACACCCAGCTGCTCTCGAACTCGGACTTGTACTCGGTCAGCTCGTCGCTGCCACGGCCGTCCTTGATGGCCTTGGAAATCACTTCCGCGGCGATCATGCCGGACTTCATGGCGGTGTGGTTACCCTTGATCTTGGCGAAGTTCAGGGTGCCGGCGTCACAGCCCACCAGCAGGCCGCCCGGGAAGGTCATCTTCGGCAGGGACTGCAGGCCGCCCTTGGCGATGGCCCGGGCGCCGTAGCTGACGCGCTTGCCGCCTTCCAGGAATTTTTTGATTTCCGGGTGGGTTTTCCAGCGCTGCATTTCATCGAAGGGTGAAACGTGCGGGTTGGAATAACCCAGGTCGGTGATCAGGCCCAGGGTCACCTGGTTGTCTTCCATGTGGTACAGGAAGCCACCGCCGTGGGAGCCGGATTCGCTCAGCGGCCAGCCGGCGGTGTGCACCACCAGGCCCTGCTGATGCTTGGCCGGATCGATTTCCCACAGTTCCTTGATGCCCAGACCGTAGTGCTGGGGATCGACGCCTTCGCGCAGGTTGAATTTTTCCATCAACCCTTTGCCCAGGTGGCCGCGGCAGCCTTCGGAGAACACGGTGTACTTGGCGTGCAGCTCCATGCCGGGGGTGTAGCTGGGCTTTTTCTCGCCGTTGTGGTCGATGCCGGAATCGCCGGTGGCGATGCCTTTCACCGAGCCGTCCTCGTTATAGAGCACCTCGGTGGCGGCGAAGCCGGGGAACACTTCGATGCCGAGACCTTCCGCCTGTTCGGCGAGCCAGCGGCACAGGTTGCCCAGGGAAATCACGTAGTTGCCCTCGTTGTGCATGGTCTTGGGCACGAACGGGTTGGGCACCTTGGAGCCTTTTTCGGCGCCGGTGAGATAGAAGATTTCGTCGCCGCCGACTTCGGTGTTCAGCGGGGCGCCGAGTTCTTTCCAGTTGGGGAACAGCTCGTTGAGCGCGCGCGGCTCGAAGACCGCGCCGGAGAGGATATGGGCGCCTACTTCAGAGCCTTTCTCCACCACCACGACGCTGAGTTCCTGACCGCTTTCCTGGGCGATTTGACCCAGGCGGCATGCGGTTGCCAGACCGGACGGACCGGCGCCGACGATGACGACGTCGACTTCCATAGATTCGCGTTCCACAGCCTGTCTCCTAGCTTTCGGTTCTCTTGGGGTGGCGCGGAGTATAAAGGCATCCTCCATATCGCACCACTTTTCGGAATCGACTTTCACGCCGATTCAAACACTTGTTTGGATTATCCCTTGCCAGGTGGTTGATTTACAAGGATATCGGCGACCGGCGAGTCATCAATTCAAGACACAATTGGCAGCAAAATCATCCGCTTACCCAACTTCGGCCTATTGACCTGCCGGGGGGCAACGTTCAAGATACCGGCTCTCGCGCGGGGCCCCGGCGTTCGGCGTCGTCTCGCCTCTTTCATCGTTTCCGTCCTTATTAAGTACTGGTGAAAGCGAGTATTCGGGCGGGTTGCCACAAGGCACGGTGGGCTTCCAAACCCTGCTTTGTGGCAGCCCCCGGACGGAAGCGACTTCAGTCACCAAGTGGAAGATTCCGAGGATCCTATGAAGGTTCTTGTACCCATCAAGCGAGTCATTGACTACAACGTTAAGGTTCGCGTGAAGGCGGACAACTCTGGCGTTGATCTCGCCAATGTGAAAATGGCCATGAACCCCTTCTGCGAAATCGCCGTGGAAGAAGCGGTACGCCTGAAAGAAAAAGGCGTCGTGACCGAAATCGTCGCTGTCAGCATCGGCCCCAAAGCCGCTCAGGAACAGCTGCGCACCGCCATGGCGCTGGGCGCCGACCGGTCCATCCTGGTGGAAACCGATGAAGAGATTCAGCCGCTGGGCATCGCCAAGGCGCTGAAAGCCATCGTTGAAGAGGAAAAGCCGGAAATGGTGATCCTCGGCAAACAGGCCATCGACGATGACAACAACCAGACCGGCCAGATGCTGGCTGCTCTGACCGGCATGCCCCAGGGCACGTTCGCCTCTGAAGTGAACGTGGAAGAAGGCAAGGTCAAGGTGACCCGTGAAATCGACGGCGGCCTGCAGACCGTGGAACTGAAACTGCCGGCGGTGGTGACCACCGACCTGCGTCTCAACGAGCCGCGCTACGCTTCCCTGCCCAACATCATGAAAGCCAAGAAGAAGCCGCTGGACGTTAAAACCCCGGCTGATCTGGGCGTTGATATGACCCCCCGCGTGACCATCGAGAAGGTGGAAACACCGGCCGAGCGCAAGGCGGGCGTTATGGTGGGCTCCGTGGACGAGCTGGTCGAGAAACTGAAGAACGAAGCGAAGGTGATCTGATGAGTGTTTTAGTTTACGCCGAACACGACAACGCCACGCTCAACAAGGTTACTTTGAGCGTTCTCGCCGCCGCCAAGGAAATCGGCGGTGACATCACCGTGCTGGTCGCCGGCAAAGGCTGCGGCGCCGTGGCCGAGGAAGCCGCCAAGGCGGAAGGCGTGAGCAAGGTACTGTGCGCCGACAACGACGCCTACGAGCATCAGCTGGCCGAGAACATCGCCGAGCTGGTCGCCGAAGTGGGCGCCGATTACAAGCACATCCTGGCCGCCGCCACCACCACCGGCAAGAACTTCGCGCCGCGTGTGGCCGCGCTGCTGGACGTCGCCCAGATCTCCGAGATCTCCGACGTGGTTGACGGCGACACCTTCCGTCGTCCGATCTACGCCGGTAACGCCATCGCCACCGTCAAGTGCACCGACGAGAAGAAAGTGATCACCGTGCGTGGCACTTCCTTCGACGGCGTGGCGGCGGAAGGCGGCTCCGCGTCCGTGGAAAACCTGGACGTGGTGAAAGACAGCGGTCTGTCCAGCTTTGTCAGCGAAGAGCTGGCCAAGTCCGACCGTCCCGAGCTGACCAGCGCCGACATCGTGATCTCCGGTGGCCGCGGCATGGGCAACGGCGACAACTTCGAGATCCTGTACAAGGTGGCCGACAAGCTGGGCGCCGCCGTCGGTGCCTCCCGCGCCGCCGTGGACGCCGGCTTCGTACCCAACGACATGCAGGTGGGTCAGACCGGTAAGATCGTCGCCCCCAACCTGTACATGGCGGTGGGCATCTCCGGTGCGATCCAGCATCTGGCCGGCATGAAGGACTCCAAAGTGATCGTTGCCATCAACAAGGACGAGGAAGCCCCGATTTTCCAGGTGGCGGACTACGGCCTGGTGGCGGATCTCTTCGAGGCCGTTCCGGAGCTCGACAGCAAGCTCTGATCCCGATGTAACATCGGTATCAACGAAAAAGCCCGGCCTTCGCGCCGGGCTTTTTTGTGCCTGAAATTGTGGAGGTGAGGGCGCTGTGGGAGCGGGCCCCGCCCGCGAAAGGCAAGCAAAGCTTGCCGGCAACGGTTGCCCCGCAGGATCCCAGAGGCCTGTTCCACTTCCGAAGTTAGGCGTGTTCTTTGAGTCGCTCCGCCAGAGCGAGCGCGGCGGTAAGCCCCGGCGATTCAATGCCGAGCAGGTTTACCAGGCCGTCAATACCGTGCTCCCCCTGGCCCTGGATCAGAAAGTCCCGGTAGGGCGCGCCGTTCAGCCACAGCTTGGGGCGCACGCCGGCGTAGTCCGGCTGCAGCGCGCCCGCCGGCAGGCCCGGCCAGTAGCGCCGCACCGCCTGCTCGAAGCTTTCCCGGCGGCTTTCGTCCACCCGGTAGTCCGGCCGTTCCACCCACTCCACGTCGGGCCCGAAACGGGCGCCGCCGGCCAGATCCAGAGTCAGGTGGACGCCCAGGCCGTCGGCTTCGGGCAGGGGATAGATCAGCCGCTCGGCGGGCGGTGTGCCGCGCAGCTTGAAGTAGTGCCCCTTGGCGAAGCGCTGTTCCGGCCGGTGCTTTTCCGGCAACCCGTCCATCAGTCCGGCGAGCGGCACCGCGCCGAGTCCGGCGGCGTTGATCAGCCGCTCCGCGCGCAGCCGGAAGGGTTGGTCCGGGCCTTCCACCGTGAGCGTAAAACAACCCGGCCGGCAGTCGATGTGCGTCACCCGGTGACGCAGGGCGATCACCGCGCCGTGGTTTTCCGCTTCCGCGGCCAGGCTGGCCATCAGGCCGTGGCTGTCGACAATGCCGCTGGTGGCGCTCTCCAGCGCCTGCTCCGCGCGCAGCCAGGGCGCCTTTCGGCGCAGCCGCTCGCGGCTCACCAGGCTGAGCCCCTCGGCGCCGGCGGCGCGGGCGTTGGCGTGCAAGTCCTCGAGAGCTCCCGTCTGGCCGGGGCCGGCCACCACCCATTTACCGCAGCGCCGGTGGCCGATGCCCCGGGCGGCGCAGTACTCGTAGAGCAGCGTTTTGCCGCGCAGGCAGGTCTGCGCTTTCAGTGACCCGGGCGGGTAATAGAGTCCTCCGTGGATCACCTCGCTGTTGCGCGAGGAGAGGTGTTCACCGATGCGGGCTTCCGCCTCCAGCACCACCACGGTCTGTCCGGCGCGGGCCAGGCGCCGGGCCACCGCCAGACCGATGACGCCGGCGCCGATCACCACGCAGCCGGTTTCCTCCAGCGGCAAGGTCATGGTCGGGCCTTACCGCGCCCCGTCCGGCGCGGCGTCGCCGGAGGCCGCTTTCTCGTCTTTGCCGTCGTTCACCGCGTTGTCATAGAACAGATAGCGGGACGTCTCGTACATGCCCCGGGCCAGATCGAACAGGTTCTGGAAGGTTTGCGGGTCGTCGCCGGCCCGGTCCTGCTCCGGCTCGTCGCTGTACAGTTCGTGCAGGGTGGCCGCTTCGCCGTCGTGGTTGAGGCGCGCCAGGTGCTCGCGGGTGACCATGCCGATCTGCGGCGCCGGGCCTTCGCGCAGCACCACGAAGGCGCTGCGTTCGCCCTCCGGGGCCGGCATCTGGATGTCCCGGCCCAGGGTGGTGTTGCGGTATTCCATGCCCAGCAGGCCGGCCAGCGTGGGCATGACGTCCACCAGGCTCACCACCTCTTTGACATGACGCGGTTTGAGCAGGCCGGGGGCGTACAGCATGTGCGGCACATGGTGGCTTTCCAGGCCCAGTTGCTCCTGGAAGGGCGGCATGTGCGACAAGGTGGTAATGCGGTTGTTGTGGTCGCCGAAGAACACAAAGATGGTGTTGTCGAAGTAGTCGCTTTGCCGCGCCATCTCCATATAGCGGCCCACATTGTAGTCGAGCAGCCGTACCGCGTTGTACTGGGCGCTGTTACGGAAACCGTTGTGGTTCAGGTCCTGCTCCGGCACGGAGCGGGTTTCGAAATCCCCGTTGTTTTCCGGGATCGTGAAGGGCCGGTGGTTGCCGGCGGTCTGGATAAAGGCGAAGAACGGCTGATCCTGCGGCAGGGCCTCCAGAATCTGGTGGGATTCCTTGAACAGGTTCAGATCGGAAATGCCCCAGACATCCACGTTGGGGGACTGCCAATCGCCTTCTTCGTACAACTCCAGGCCGTCGATGCTACGCGTGAGCATCGCCTCCAGGTTGGCCCAGCCGGCGTTGCCGCCCACCATGTAAAGCTTCCGGTAGCCCTCGAGCTGGTTGATGATGGTGCGCTGATGGCCGATCAGCGGGTTCCGGCTGGCGGTTTCCTCCGGCGCCACGTCGGGGATGCCGGTGAGAAACGCCCAGATGCTTTTCGCGGTGCCGGTGACCGGCACATAGAAGTGCTCGAAGAACCAGCCTTCACGGGCGATGCGGTCCAGGTTGGGGGTGGGGTCGAACGGCGTACCGTAGGCCCCGACGCGGCTGGCGCCCAGCGATTCCAGCATCACCACCACGACATTCGGCGGACGATCGACGTCCAGCCGGTGCGGCTGAACCGACACGGTGCGCTCGAAATTCAGCGGCTCCCGGGCCTGCTCCGGCAGCGCCAGGAAGTCCGCCATCAGCGGGTAGTATTTCTCCACCGCCTCGCGGTCGAAGGGCTGGCTGCTGAGCAGGGTGGTGTCGTAGAGGAACAGCACCGGATTCAGCCCCAGTGCGGCGACCGCGTTATTGCCGGAGGCAAAGGCGTCACTCCAGCGCAACGGCACCGGGTTTTCCAGGTTGATATCCGAGACCCGGCCGAGCAGGCCGAACACCAGCACCAGGAACACCACCACGCCACCGATCCACTTGCTGCCGGTGCCCATGGGCATGGGCGCGCGCAGCAGAAAACGGCGCGCCAGTGCCCGGAAAATCAGCGCCATTGCGGCGGTCGAGACCAGCCAGCCCAGGGTGATCCACACCACCGGGTAGCTCTCCCAGACCATGCGGGTGGAGATCGCGGTGTCTTCCAGGAAGCGGAAGGCAGTCACGTTGAGCCGGTCGCCCAGGTACACGTAATGACCGAAGTCGAGGATGTAGGTGAGCAATACGGCCAGCACCGCCAGGGTGATATACACCAGCCCCAGCACCCGCACCGGCGCCGAGCGCACCAGGTTAAAACGCGGCAGCCAGGCCAGCACCGCCAGGGGCAGCACCATCAGCAGCGCGAGCCTCAGATCGAAACGCAGCCCCACGCCCAGGGCATGGAAGAGGTCGCCGGAATCGGCCTGCACGGTGTCGCCCACTTCGGAGAAAAAGGCGAAGAATACCGCGCGCAGAATCACGAACAGTGCGAACAGCGCCACCACGCTGGATGCCAGAAAACGAAGCCGGCGTGACTTCCACCACCCCATGTATGCCTCCGGGTCAGGTTGATACGAAATTCAGGCGGCCTATGCTACCGATACAGGGTCCGCAGTGCATGCGGTATTGGAGACCCCTTCTTATGGTGGCAACTGAATCGCGGAACGGCGTCACGGTGGTGACGCTGAAGCCTCACCTCTCCGCCGACTGGCCCCAGGTGAAACGCTTTATCGCTCTGATCGCGGTGGTGGTGTTCACGGTGGCGGCGGCCTGGACCCTGGCCGGCATCTGGCTGGCGCTGCCGTTCGCCTTCATGGAGGTGGGCCTGATCGGTTATCTGCTCTACCGGGTCTGCTTCCGCCTTTCCTACCTGCACCAGCGCATTGCCGTGGAGCGGAGCAGGGTGATCTTGCACGAGGGGGTGCGCGGCCCCGACCGGGAATGGATTCTGGCGCGCCCGGCGGCGCACCTGCACGTGGTGCTGCCGGTCAAGGAGGTGGATATGATCGGCCTGCATCTGTGCGATGACGACACCCGCCTGGAGCTGGGCGCCTTTCTCAATGGCGACGGCCGTGAACAGGCCCGCCAGGCGCTGCGCGCCGCCGGCCTGGTGGAAACCTCGGACCGCTGGTGGGTGCAGGGCTGAGCCGCCGGCGCCGACGCCAACCCCTCAACAGGAGACTGCAATGAAGTACATCTTCGAAGTACGCATGAAGGACGGCTACACCGTGGAGGAATACGCCCAGGGCTGGATCGAGGCCAGCGAGATCATCCAGCAGACGCCGGGCGCCCGCGGGACCTACCTGCACCGCAAGATCGGCGAGCCGGATACCCTGCTGGCGATCGCCCATTGGGACTCCAAGGCGCACCGGGACGCCAAGGACGACAGCCGCAGCGCCAAGGTCAAAGCGATTCTGGAAAAACACGCCCGCACCTGCGAGATCACCCCGCTGGGCGAATTCGAAGAGCCGGAATGGGAAGTGCACCCCGATGGAGGTGACGGTGAGCGCTAGACGGTCGGTGTGGGGCAGGGCGGCGCTGCTGGCCGCGCTGATCGGCTTGGGCGGGTGCGACTATTCCGACGCGCCCCAGGCGGCGCCGCTGCGGATGCTCGCGGAACAGCCGGCCGACTATGACGGCGAATTGGTGACCACCGCCGGCACCGTGCGCCATTTCCAGGACCCGCTGCACTACTGGATCGAGGACGACGACTTGAACCGGGTGGCCCTGAAGCCGGTGGAAAACGTGGAAGCCCATCTGGGCAAGCGGGTACGCGTCACCGGCGTTTTCCACTACCAGGAAAACGCCGGCCGCGAAATCGAGCTGGAGTCGATCCGGGAAGAACCCTGATCAGCCCTCGATCTGGAACTTCAGGCCGGCGTTGTCCACCAGCCGCTTGATCAGCTTGTCACCGAACGCCGGCGCCGTGGTCCAGATGCCGCCGGCGGTATCGTCGGCGTCTTGCACCAGGCACAGGGCGCTCTCGGCGATCATCCGCGAGGTGGAGCCGTAGCCCGGGTCACGGTTGCCGGACACGCTGGCCTTCAACTGCCGGCCGTCGGCGGTCTCGCCGATGAACAGCACGTCGTAGAAGCCGTTTTCGCGCTCTTCCTTGCTCGGGCCTTCGCCCGGCTTGGGCGCGTCCTTACCGGACAGGGAGCGGTCGTTGGTCACCGCCTCGGCGGTGGCCTTGCCCTTCTCGCCGGGGCCGGTGAGGATCATCTCGTCGTACACGAACTGATCGCCGTAGGCGTGGCCCAGCAACTGGTTGGAGCGGTGCACGTTGCGGGTGTTGATGGTCGCCATCACGAACGGCGCCAGCCAGGTGTGCAGCTCGTCGTCGTAGACCGGCTCCCTCGGCTCCGGCTGCTCCGGACCCTTGAAGCCCGGCGTCAGGGAAAACGGGTCGGTGAGCAGCTGGTAGATCTTCGGGTCCTTCTTGGCGGCCACCAGGGTCGCCTGCAGGCTGGCGGCGGTACCGCCGGAGAAGGTGCCCTTCATCTTGCGCACCCGGCCCTTCACGCGGGGCAGGTAGGCGCCCAGGTTCTCCTTGGCGTACTGCTGCAGGAAGTACACGCCCATATCGAACGGGATCGAATCAAACCCGCAGGAAAACACGATCCGCGCGCCGCTCGCCTTGGCGGCCTCGCCGTGGGCGTCGATCATCTGGCGCATCCACGCCGGCTCGCCGCACAGATCCACATAGTCCGTACCGGTCTTGGCGCAGGCCGCCACCAGCGGCTCGCCGTACAGCTGGTACGGCCCCACCGTGGTCAGCACCACGCGGGTGCGCTTCGCCAGCGCCTCCAGGGTCTCCGGCTGGTCCGCATCGGCGGTGATCAGCGGCACCGAATCCGGCACGCCGATTTCCTCGCGCACCGCCTTCAGCTTCTCCTCGCTGCGGCCGGCCATGGCCCACTTCACGTCGCCATCGGCGCCGTACTGCTGATGCAGATACTCCGCCACCAGCCGGCCCGTGAAGCCGCTGGCGCCGTACACCACGATGTCGAACTCTCTCCCGTTGCTCATAATCGGCAATCCGTTCTGTTGCGAATGATGCGCCTACTATAGACCCCGTCCCGCGCCCTTGGGCAGGGTGGGGAACGGCCTTTTTATGGGCAAGAGAGTCATGGCGCGGCGTGTACTCTTATCCCCAGGTTGGGGGATGCGCCGCGGACCGCCGGTGTTTAGGATAATTCCGGATCACTGATAAGGGGAATAAGGTGGCCGGCGAACCGGACCTGACAAAGGTGCTCGATAGCATATATTTCGCGCCGCATGGAGGAAGCGGATGGTGCGACTGCCTGAACCTGATTTGTGAGCTTGTGCGCGGTGATGCTGCACGGCTTCTGAGAATAGACAAGCAAACCGAACAAGTGGTCGCCGAGCTTCCGGGCCAGAATCTGGCCGGGCAAGCAGGTGATTCGGATTTTCAGGGTGCAAATAGTGGCGCACTCCATGGCCGTTTCGTCGCGGATGGCCTGGTGGTCGAGCTGAAGGTTCAACGTGTCGGCGAAGGCGACCCCTTCACTCCACGGGACCGGAGCGTTCTTGATGAACTGATGCCACATATCGCCCGTGCGTTACGACAGGACGGCGCTTCCAGATTACTGATGGACCGGCACGCCGCCGTGAGCAGGCCCAACCAGGGCGCTCTGTTACTGCTCAATGTCCAACAGGAAGTCGTGTTTGTTTCTACCCGGGCCAAGGACTGGCTCTCGCAAACGAGCCGCATGACATTAAGAGACAACCATTTGTATCTATCCGGTTATAAGAAGCAAACGGAATTCTCGGATCTGGTTCGTTACTGTATGGATCAAAGAGGCTCCGGCATGATGGCACTGCCTGAAAAGACCGGTGTCGTGCGTTTGCTGGTCAGTTTCGAGGAAGCCGGAATTGATGGGATTTTCGAGTCGAATGGTCTGATTGCTATTTTTATTCTGGCTATCGAGAGTGAAGACATAGACGACGAGGACGCCATTGCTCGTTGGTTGGGACTAACGGAACAAGAAGCACGCATTGCGACACGGATTGCTCAAGGGGTCCGTCCGGCGGACATTGCCGCTGCATTGGGTGTGTCTTTGCATACCGTCCGTCACCATCTTAAAAACATTTACCGCAAGACCGGTACTCACTCTCAATCGCAACTTACCGCCATGGTGCTGAATCTGCCGCTTTGAAGGTGACAATGTAAACGGCTTCTGGTTATTTGTTCTCTGGGGAGATGATAACCAATGAGTGTTCTGGGAGGGGTAATGAACAAGACGCGGGGGCTGTTGGCGTCGGATCGCTTGCTGGATCAACTTTACTTCGCGCCTTACGAGGCATCTGGCTGGCACGGGTTTCTTGAAGAAATGGTTCGCCAGTCGGGTAGCCGGTCGGCCCGGCTTTTGGTAATGAATCAACAAGCGGATCAGGTGTATTCAGGTGTTCAGGTCAACACTGATGATAAGGCCCATAAAGCCTTTGTGGATCACTTCGTCAATTTGTGTCCATGGCGCCCGGGACTGGCCCATCTGCCGCCGGGTAAGTTCTATTCTTCTTACCTGGACGGCATCTGCGACCAGAAAACCTTCTACCGTTCCGAATTTTTTAACGACTGGGCCAAAGAGCTTGATATTCACCATGGCGCCAGCGGCACGGTCTGGCAGTTCGAGGGCCAGACTATTCAGATGTTTTTTCAGCGGACAGGCGCTCAGGGACATTTCAGACGTTATGAAACCGATGCCTTCAATGCTTTGGCACCGCATATTCGCCGTGCTCTTCGACTGGAAGCCATAATCCATCAGCAAAAGCAGAAACAGGGGTATTTGGAGCATACGGGCCGCTTCAGCGCTTTCATACTGCTTGATGCCAATCAGCGTGTGGTACACGTTTCCGAGGCCGCGTGGCGTCATATCCAAGATAATCCACACGCTCTTCGTCTTGGCAAAAGGGTGTTATTGCAGAACGGCGAGGCACAGCAGAGGCTGGATTTCCTTTTGAAGGCCTCTTTCGCCGGTGGCACGGCGGGCGCGCCGGTGACGGGCGGCGTCATTGCCTTGCCGCGCCCGGAACGGTCGCCATTGTTGCTGCAGGTCGTCCCCTTGCATCCCGATGCCGACAGGCCACTGATGCCGGTACCGGCCCATGCCGCCCTCTATCTGGTGGATGGTGACGCGGAGCCTGAATTCGACACTAAAAAACTGGCGAACCTGCTCGGCCTCACGCAGGCGGAGGCGGAGGTCGCCGTCTTGGTAGCCGGTGGGCAGACCGCAGCGAAGATCGCGTCTTTCCGTCGGGTGTCGCTGCATACCGTGCGAAGTCAGATCAAGAGCATCTTCTTTAAAACGGATGTGTCCAGCCAGGCGCAACTCACCCGATTGGTGAAAGCGTTACCGGCCACCCGCGACCGGCAGGGGCGCTCGAGAACGCCGTTTCTGTCTTGATCGGTGGCAGCCGGTTGTATCCCCCATCTTGGGGATGTGCGCTTCAGTCGCAGATGATTAGCTAGTGCTCTCGAACTTGTTTGATAGTACTGGAGGAATCATGAATACCTTGAAGCTCACTGCATTGGCTTGTGCCGTGGCGTTGACCGGTTGTGGTGGTGGATCTTCGTCGGACGGTGGCTCAGACGCGCCCGCCGAAAATGCAAGAACGGGCGTCTTCACCGATAGCGCGGTGGCGGGAATCAATTACCGGACCTCGCCGGGCAACAGGAGCGGTAGCACCAACGCTCTAGGCGAATACGATTATGTCGACGGCGACACCGTCACCTTTATGATCGGCGGCATTCCCTTGCCTTCGGTACCGGCGACCGGCCGGGTCACTCCCGCCGACATGGCCAGCGACGAACAGCCGGATCAGGTCACCAATATCCTGCGCCTTTTACAGTCGCTGGATCAGGACGGTGATCCGGATAACGGGATTACCATCCCGGGTCAGACCCACACGGACCTGGCAAACGCTCAATTGGATTTGGCTCAGCCAGCCGCCTCGTTCGAGACTGCTTATGATTCCGAAGTAAGGTCGCAAACCAATTCGGATCTGGTCAGTGCCGAGGATGCGGAGACCCATTTCAATGAGTCTCAACAGGCTGACCTGCGCGGCAGCTGGGTATTCGTTGAACCCGCCGGAGAAAGCAGCAACGGAAAAGGGCCCGACGGTGAAGAGATCAACGTTCTCACCTTCATGCACGGCGGTCGTTATATCGTCGCGCACAAATACGGCAATGACGACCAGGGCGCGGCGACCGCCGAATGGGGCTTTTACGACTGGAATCCGCAAAGCGGAGAGGTATCTTTTGAGGTGGTCAGTGATTCCGATACGTCGGGTGGTATTTGCGGCGACGGCACCTTCTGTTCGGATACCATCAATCTGGTGGGTGATGAGCTGGTTCTCGGTAGCGAGGAGGAGGCTACCACCACTTTCCAGGCGGTTAAAAATGAGGGCAACGCCTATGTTGGCGCTTGGTATCTGCCGGAAGATGTGGGGTTCAATGTTCTAACGATCCTGGATGGCAGCCATTACGTGGTCGCGCATTCCGATAACCAGGACGTGTATACCGGCGACGATCTGACCCCGACATCGTCCGAGTGGGGCACGTATTCCATCACCAATGATCAGTTCCAGATAACCGGTGTCGAAACCGAAACCGATGGCCCGGGCGGCTTGTACGACGCCAGCAATTCCGGTGGCCCCGGCGCCAGCGCCACAGTGGAAGCAACCCCCTATGGCGATCTGGACATGGCCTTCGATGCGGAGGACATTATTACCTTCGGGCGGATAGGCCGTTTCAGCGTGGAACTGCGAGATCTTGTCGGCAACCGTAGCGTCGCCGTGGTGGAACGTTCCGAGCAGGGTTTCGAAGAGGGAATGAGCGCCGATTTCACCATTGAACTGGTCGGTGAGGAAGACAGCGCCGGTGTGTCCCTGAACGGTGATGGCAGTGGCACGATGACGTTCTCCCCCGGTACCCAGGATCAAGAGACCAGCACCATCGACGCGCCCTGGACTACCACGGACAGCGGGACCCTGCGCTTCACGGAAAGCCTGGACGATGAGTCCACGGGCTTATGGACGATGGTAAAGGTCAATAACGGTAAGGATGTACTTGTTGATTTTCGTCATGTGGATGGGACCACGGAGAGCCTGCTGGGCTTCTTCATCAGCGATTTTGTTCTTCCCGCTGAACCGGTCAGTTCCGCTCAGTAAGAAAAAACAGGGGAGCGGAAACGCTCCCCGTTTTTCTTAAATCCCAAGACCTCACGACCAACTCGTTAAGAGCCCCACCGAGGTCAGCACCATCCGCCACCAGCTGACCCGTTAAGCCGCTGTCGCCGTACACCACGATGTCGAACCCTCTCCCCTTGCTCATAATCGGCAATCCGTTCTGTTACCAACGGCGCGCCCACTACAGCCCCCGCCGCGCTCTTGTGGAACTTCGGGGCGCGTTGTAAGTGGTTGACATTTCTGGTTAATTGCCCGGAGTAACAATAAAAGATCCTTGCCATGCCGAAAGTAATCTTAACTGGTCGGATTATTGTCCCTGACGGGGATCTTGATGGCGTTGTTGATGCCCTCTCAGCCCATATTGATCTCTCACGCCAAGAAAAAGGCTGTTTGAAGTTTGAAGTCACTCAAAGCGCTGAGCACAAAAACATCTTTACTGTGTACGAGGAATTTGTCGATAAGGCCGCGTTTCAGCGCCACCAGGAACGTGTCCGTGATTCAGTCTGGGGGCGGATATCAGCGAACGCAGAGCGGCATTACGAGATGGGAGAAAGATCATGAAAGTTCACTATCTGGAGATCGTCTCCGAGGATGTGGGTGGCGTATGCGAGGTCTATGAGGTCGCTCACGGCGTCAGATTTGGAGAGCCGGACGAACTACTTGGTAGCGCCAGAACCTGCACCTTGGCCGATGGATCGATCGTCGGCGTGAGAGGGCCGCTGCGAAGCACGGAAGCGCCGGTGGTTCGGCCCTATTGGCTGGTGGAGGATATCGATCAGGCGGTGGCCGACGTTGAGGCCGCAGGGGCCAAGATCGCCATGCCGCCCATGGAAATCCCCGGCAAGGGCAAGTTTGCGATTTATATCCTCGGTGGTAACGATCATGGGCTTTGGCAGCTTTAGGGGGCCTCTGGTATCCCGCCGGGTGGCTGGCGCCACCCTTTCGCTTGCAAGGCAAGCTCCCACAATTCGGCTCTACCCTGATTCCTTTTTTGCTATTTGAAGTCTCTGGAGCGGACAATGAGTTCGTTGAGGGCGTCGCTGGTGTCGTCGAGGCGGCCGGCCATCAGGTGGACGATGCCTTCGGGGCTGATTTCCACGGTGCCGGTGACGGTGACCATCGGGCTTTTCAGCAGCACGGTGCGGAAGCGTTCCTGGATGGCGCTCCAGATCACCACGTTGGTGTTGCCGGTTTCGTCTTCCAGGGTCATGAACAGGGTGCCTTTGGCGGAGCCGGGGCGTTGGCGGTTGGTGACCAGGCCGGCGACGCGCACCACCTGGCCGGGCCGGGCGCGTTTCAGGTCCTTGGCGCGGTAGCCGCGTTTGAAGCGGGGCAGGTGGCGGACCAGGGCCATGGGGTGCTTGCCCAGGCTGACGCCCAGGTGGCGGTAGTCTTCGATCAGGGTGGTGTATTCCGAGGGGGCGTCCAGGTAGACGCCGTCGTGGTCGCCCTGGGGGCCGTCTTCGAGCAGCGGGCGCTGGCCTTCCAGGCCCTGGACGTCCCAGTGGGCCTGGTGGCGGTGGCCGCTGAGGCCGCGCAGGGCGTTGCCGGCCACCAGGGCTTCCCGTTCGCGCTGGCCGAGCCGGGCGCGGCGGCAGAGGTCGCCGACGCCGGTGAAGGGCGCTTCGGCGCGGGCCTGGACCAGGCGCTGCGCGGCCTCCGGGTTGAAGCCTTTGATCTGGCACAAGCCCAGGCGCAGGGCCGGTTGCACGCCGAGCTTCTCGCGCTGAAGCTCTTCCAGGCTGTGGTCCCAGTGGCTGTGGCGGGCGTCCACCGGGCGTATTTCGATGCCGTGGCGGCGCGCGTCCTGGAGGATCTGCGAGGGCGAGTAGAAGCCCATCGGCAGGCTGTTGAGCAGGCCGCAGTAGAAGGCGCTGGTGTGGTGGCGCTTGAGCCAGGCGGACACGTACACCAGCAGCGCGAAACTGGCGGAGTGGGATTCCGGGAAGCCGTAGCCGCCGAAGCCTTTCATTTGCTCGAACAGGCGGCGTGCGTAGTCGCCGCTGTAGCCGTTGGCGCGCATGCCGTCGATCACCCGGGCTTCGAATTCCATCAACTCGCCGCTTTTGCCCCAGCGCGCCATGGCGCGGCGCAGGCGGTCGGCTTCGCCGCCGGAAAAGCCCGCCGCCACCATCACCAGCTTGATCACCTGTTCCTGGAAAATGGGCACGCCCAGGGTGCGTTCCAGCACCGCTTTGACCTTGTCGTCCGGGTAGTCGGTTTCTTCCAGGCCGTCCCGGCGGCGCAGGTAGGGGTGCACCATGTCGCCCTGGATCGGGCCGGGGCGCACGATCGCCACTTCCACCACCAGGTCGTAGAACTTGCGCGGACGCAGGCGCGGCAGCATGTTCATCTGGGCGCGGGATTCCACCTGGAACACGCCCAGGCTGTCGCCCTTGCAGAGCATGTCGTAGGTGGCCTCGTCGCCGGCGGGGATGTCCTGCATGGCCAGCGGGCGGCCCCGGTAGCCCTGCACCAGGTCCAGGGTTTTGCGGATCGCGGTGAGCATGCCTAGGGCCAGCACGTCCACCTTCATCAGGCCCAGGGATTCCAGGTCGTCCTTGTCCCACTGGATCAGGGTGCGGTCGGGCATCGCCGCGTTTTCCACCGGCACCAGAGTGTGCACCGGGTCGCGGGTGATCACGAAGCCGCCCACGTGCTGGGACAAGTGACGCGGGAAGCCCACCAGCTCCTGCACCAGTTCCCGGTAGTGGCGGCCCAGGGTGGAGCCGCCCAGGCCCACTTCCCGGAACCGTTCCACCAGGGCGTCGGGCTTGTCCCACCAGGCCAGGTTGCCGCTGAGGCGCTCGATGATGTCCATGTCCACGCCCAGGGCGCGGCCCACGTCGCGCACCGCCGAGCGGGTGCGGTAGTGAATCACGGTGGCGGTCAGGGCGGCGCGGTCGCGGCCGTATTTGCGGTAGAGGTACTGCATCACCTCTTCGCGCCGTTCGTGCTCGAAGTCCACGTCGATGTCCGGCGGCTCGTCCCGCTCCTGGGAGATAAAGCGCTCGAACAGAAGCTGGCTGCGGCCCGGGTCCACCTCGGTGACGCCCAGGCAGTAGCACACCGCGGAGTTGGCCGCCGAGCCGCGCCCCTGGCAGAGGATGCCCTGGCCACGGGCGAAGGCGACGATGTCGTGCACGGTGAGGAAGTAGTGCGCGTAGCCGAGCTGGCGGATCAGCCCCAGCTCCTTGTCCACCAGGGCGCGCACCCGGTCCGGCACGCCGTCCGGGTAGCGGGCTTCGGCGCCCTGGTGGGCGAGGGCGGCGAGATAGTCGTCGGCGTTCTGGCCCGGCGGCACCACTTCTTCCGGGTACTGGTAGCGGATTTCGTCCATTTCGAAGTGGCACTGGTCGGCGATCCAGGCGGCTTCTTCCAGCAGCGCCGGCGGGTAGATCCCGGCCAGCCGGTCCAGGCCGCGCAGATGGCGCTGGTCGTTCTGGAACCGTCGCCGGCCCAGGTCGCGCACCGTGGTGTTCAGGCGCAGGGCGGTGAGCAGCTCCTGCAGGCGCTGGCGCTCCGGCCGGTGGTAGTGGACGTCGTTGGCGGCGGTCATGGCCAGCCCGAAGCGGTCCGCCAGCTGATAGCAGTAGCGGTAGTGCAGGGCGTCGTTGCGGTCCTGGAGCAGCTCGCAGGCCAGCCACAGGCGCTCGCCGAAATGCGCCTTGAGCAGGGCGGCGTGGTGATCGTCGCGGTCGTCCCCGGCGGGCAGCCACAGGCACAGGGCGTTGCGGTCGATGCGCGTCAGGTCCCGCCAGTGCAGCCGGTAGTGGCCCTTCCCCGCGCGCCGCCGGCCGCGGGTGATCAGCGTGGAAATTTCACCGTAGGCCTGGCGGTCGCGGGCCAGCAGCACCAGGCGCAACTCGCCCCGGTCCTGGTGCAGGCGGAAATGGCTGCCCACGATCAGCCGGAAATCCAGCGTGCGGCCTTCGTCCTCCAGGGCTTTTTTGAGGTTCTCGCGGGCCTGGTAGGCGCGCACCACTCCGGCCAGGGAGCCGTCGTCGGTGATCGCCAGGGCGCGGTAGCCCTGGCGCCAGGCCTGCAACACCAGCTCCTCCGGCTGGCTGGCGCCGGTGAGAAAGGTGAAGGCGGAGGTGCAATGCAGTTCCGCGAAGTCCATGTCAGAAAAAGCCCTGCAGCCACCAGCGCGCCTGGTCGTCCTCGAACACCCAGCAGCAGAGCCCGTCCGGGTGGTGGGCGACGCGGTAGCGGCGCGCGGCCAGGTCGTGCCAGGGCTGGCTGAAGCGTTCCTCCTGGGGGAACAGGGTCAGCGGCCGGCCGCGCCAGTGGGGCACCCGGTCGCGCAGGGTCAGCGGCCGGGGCGGGTCGAGCAGCCACAGGGGGCGGTCCTGATCGCGGCCGTCGTCGGCGGCCGGCTTGGGCGCCGACGCCAGCGGCGCGCGGCCCCGTTCGGTTTCCTCCGGCAGATGGCCGTCGCCCCGGTCCGGGCGGTACACGCCCAGCGCCGGTTCGCCGGCGAGCTTTTCCAGCAGGCCGGCCAGCGGCGGGCGGGCGCCGGGGTCCGGGAACAGCTCGGCGAGGCCGGGGTTGCGCGGCCGGGGGCGGCCGCCGTCCAGGCCCAGGCCTAGCAGCGGGGCGCTCAATTCATGGTGGCTCAGGCGCCGCTGGCTCAGGTCCAGCCAGGTGGCGGCGTCGTGGCCCTGCCGGGCGCGCCGTACGATCAGTGTGTCCCGGTGGCCGTTGTTCAGGTACAGATGCCAGCGCAGGCTCACCAGGCTTTCCTGGTGGCGGTTCAGGGTGTCTTCCAGCTTGGCCAGCAGGGTGCCCATCGGGCCGCTGAGCCGGTCCAGATCGTCCAGCGGGTCATCGAAGTCGAGCCGTTCGCGGAACGGGCGCGGCGGGGAAATCGGTTTGCGCGGGTCCGCCTGCTCGCCGAGCAGACGCTGCAGCCAGTCCAGGAAGTCCACCCCAAAGCGCTTGCCCAGCGCCGCCCGGGGCAGCGGGAACAGCTCGCCCAGGGTGCGGAAACCGGGGGCCTGCAGGCGCCGGCGCAGGCGCTCGTCCAGGTCCAGCTCGGCGAGCGGCAGATCCGCCAGCCAGGCCTGGAAACGCGCCGCTTCCGGGGGCGCGTCGAGGGGCGGCGGGTCGGTGAGGTGCCAGGCGGCCAGCGGCGTGGGGCCGATGCCCAGGCGGCTGGTCAGCGGGCAGTGCAGCCGGTAGCGGTCGACGCGGGCGAGCAGCGGTTTAAAACCACCGAACAGCTTCAGGCAGCCGCCCACTTCCAGCAGCACGGTGGCCGGCGGCGCCGGGCACACCTGGGGCGTGAGCGCCAGCAGTTGGCGGGCTTCGCGCAGCAACGCCTGGTGCTGCTGGTCGGCCCGCGCTTCGTGCACTTCCAGTGTCTCGCACAGGGCACGGGCGGTGCCCAGGCGCAGGCCCGCTTCCACGCCGGCGGCGCGGGCCGCCGGGTTGGCCAGCAGCACCCGGTTGGCGCGCACCAGCACGCGCGGCTCCGGGCGCGGGCCGTGCTCCGCCTCCAACGCCAGCAGCGGAAAATGCAGGGCCAGCCACAGCGCGTTCATGGGCGCACTTCCGGGACGACGGGGGCGGGCAGCCGCAACAACGGCGTGCGCAGCGCCGGTTCCGGCGCCGGGCGCCGGGTCAGGGCCGGCAGCTCGCGGCAGGCCGGCGGCCGCCGACGCAGGTGCTCGGGCAGCAGCGGCAAACGGCAGTGCAGCCCGGCCCGGCCGCCGGGCTGCTTGTGCACGGTGACGGTCAGTTCGCCGGGGGCCGGGCAGCTCAGGTCCAGGCGCAGCGGGGCCGGGCTGGGTTGCCGGCCGGCCTGGCGCGGGCGCACCAGTATCAGCAGGCAGCGCCCCTGTTGCGCGCCGAGATGCAGGCGCCGCAGGGTGCCCGCCGGCAACGGCCCGCCCGGGGCCCACAGCAACGCCAGCCGCACGGTGTCGCCGGCGATCGCTTCGAAGCTGGCGCGCAGCAGGGTGGCGCGGTCGCCGCTGCGCAGGATCAGCAGGTCGTCCAGGGGCACCCCGGCCCGGGCCAGCATGGTGGCGGAAGGCCGCATCGGCGGGTTGGCGATCAGGCGGGCGCCGGGGCCGTCGCTGGCCAGCACCGGCAGCAGCAGATGCAGCACCGCCGGGCAGGGCAGGGGGCAGAGCAGCTCCACCAGGCCCTGTTCCGGCCAGCCGCCGCCGGCCAGGATCCGGTCCAGGTCGTTGAAACCGGTGCTTTGCCCCTGGCCGGTACCGGTGCTTTCGCGGCCCCACCAGGTGTCCCTGCGGGCCAGCAATTGTTGCAAGAAATCAGGCGGCATGGGCGGCATGAAGGGAAATCCGGAGTGTTTGAGATACTGTACATAAGTACAGTATCCGTAAGCCGGCGAAGGGTCAATGGGAAAGGCTGTGCTGAGCGGTCAAGCGGCGCTGTCAGGGTAAACATATTGTATTGCCCGGGGCTCTTGAGTAGCTTCAAGGCATCCCCGAGCTCGACGAGATTTCCCGATGTCATCACAACAACAAACAGCGCGCCGGTTGTCCTCGGCCTTTCAGCAGGGCGTGACCCGGCGGCGGTTCCTGAAGTGGGGCCTGGTCGGCAGTGCCGGCGTGGCCGCCGCCGCCGCGGGCGGCTTCGCGCTGCTGCGCCTGTCGCCCCTGGACGACCGGCCGAAACCGGACTGGGCCGACGGCCTGAGCCGCCAGGAATACCATCTGTTCGACCGGGCACGGGTGGCGTTGCTGCCCACCGTGGGCACCGATCTCACGCCCAGCGACCAGGTGCCGGTGGTGCGCAATGTGCAGGGCATTCTCGGCTTCATGGACGCGGCCACCCGCAAGGACGTGGTCACCGGGCTGACGCTGTTCGATAACGCCGCGGTGTTTTTCCACGGCAAGCGCTTCGTGGATCTGGACGAGGCCTCCGCCCGCGATTATTTCGACGCCTGGAGCCGGGGCAATGTGGTGCAGCGCACCCTGGGCACGGTGATCAAGCAGCTCACCTATACCTCCTACTGGCGCGACGAAAGCACCTGGGGGCCGGTGGAGTTCGACGGCCCGGTGTCCGACCGCTGGGGCATCGCCTATCTGGGCAACGCGCCCCTGCCGGATCAGCAATCGGAGCAAGCCACTGAGGAGGGCAACGCATGAGCGAAGTGCAATGGCGGTCTTCCGGCTTGCCGGTGACCGAAGCGAAGGACATTAAACAGAGTGCGCTGACCCTGGACGCGGACGTGGTGATCGTCGGCTCCGGCGCCGGCGGCGCGGTGGCCGGCTATGAGCTGGCCCGGCGCGGCAAGAAGGTGGTGATTCTGGAAGCGGGGCCCTATGTGCCCTCGAAAGACTTTACCGAGCGCTTCCCGGAAAGCCTGGAAACCCTGTACCAGGACCACGGCGGCCAGACCAACAAAAGCGGCGACCTGCTGGTGTTGCAGGGCGCCTGCGTGGGCGGCTCCACGGTGGTGAACGGCTGCGTGTGCTTCCGCACCCCGGACTTTATTCTGCAGGACTGGCAGCGGGATTTCGGGCTCAGCGATCTGACCGCCGAAGAACTGGCGCCGTATTTCGACCGGGTGGAAAAGAACCTCTCCATCGAGGAAAACAAGGAGCACGAGATCGCCCGCCACGGCCAGCTGATCCGCGCCGGCGCCAACAAGCTGGGCTGGTCGGTGAAACCGTTCAAACGCAATATTCGTGAATGCGCGCTCACCGGGCACTGCCTGTCCGGCTGCAAGACCGAACGCAAGCAGTCCATGCTGGTCAGCTATCTGCCCTGGGCCACCGCCCACGGCGCCCGCATTTACGCCGACACCCGCGTCACCGAGGTGCTGGCCGACGGCGGCCGGGCGCGCGGCGTGCGTGCCGAGGTCACCGGCCACGACGGCGCCAAGGTGGCGGACATGACGGTCAACGCGGAGCGGGTGATCCTCGCCGCCGGTGCCGTGCAGACGCCCTTGCTGCTGTTGAAGGGCGGCCTGGCCAACCGGTCCGGGCAGGTGGGCAAGAACTTCGCCTGCCACCCGTCGCTGTATGTGTCGGCGCGCTATCCGAAGCCGGTGCACGCCTGGCGCGGCGCCATGCTGGGCGTGTACGTGGACGAGTTTCTGCACCCGGACAAGGGCGGCTTCGTGCTGGAGGACGGCGGCGCCGGCCTGGCGGAGCTGAGCATGACCGCGGAGCCGGGCACCGGCGAGCCGTTCATGCAGTTCATGAAGGACGCCAAGTACCTGGCCGGTCTGGTGACGCTGATCCACGACCACAACGTGGGCACCATCCGCTGGGAGGACGGCCGCAAGGTGATCGACTACCAGCTCGCCAACTCGGATTTTCCGTCCATGAAGCGGGCCCTGAAAGCGGCCGCCAGACTGCACCTGGCCTCCGGCGCCGAGGAAGTCTATGTGCCGTCCAGCGACAAGCGGGTGATTCGTTCCGAAGCGGATATCGACGGCGCCATCGAGGGGCTCGACAACCAGCCCCAGCACCTGCGCATGGTGAGCTACCACCCGCAGGGCAGTTGCCGCATGGGTGCCGACCCGGACACCAGCGTGGTCAACTCGGACGGCGAAACCCATGACGTGAAAGGGCTCTACGTGGCGGACGCCAGCCTGCTGCCCACCTCGATCATCGTGAACCCCCAGGTGACCGTGTACGCCCTGGCCACGCGCATCGCCGAACGCATGGCCTGATTAACGGCCCTGTCTCACCACCACCCGGTGCACGCCACCGGGTATTTTATAGCGGCGGATGTCGCTTTCGCGGGCCATGCAGGCGCCGTGCTCCGGGTTGAGCCGGCACCAGCGCACCTGCCGGCCCAGTGCCAGCGGCACGCTGAAGCGGGTGTTGTAGTTGCCGCCGGCCTGCAGCGCGATCCACAGCTGATTGGGCAGCCACTCGCAGCCGTCCTGGTTGCGGAACATGTCCAGCGGCACCTGGAAACTCAGGCTCTGGCCCTGGCGTTCAGGGCGGAACTGGGTGCCCGCCTGGGTCACCGGGCAGGTGTCTCCCTCGGACCGGTACACCACCTCGATACGCACCTGATCCGCCGGTAACGGCGGGTCGATGCTCAACTGATAGTGGCGGATATCCCGCGGAATCGGGTTGGGCGCCGGCTGGTAATCCCGCTGCGCCACCGACACGCAGCCGCTGAGCAGGAGCAGGGCGCCGAGTACCGCTGACAGCGCTGGCAGGGACCGCGACGGGCCTGGGGCCATGGTGTTCTCCTTGTGGGTCACTGGGGAGTCATTCATTGCGCCCTAGGTTATCATTGCCGGCCTTGTCCGTATTGATCGAAGGAGCAGCCATGAGTGATGCCAACAGCCAATCCGCGCAGGCGAAACAACGGCCCGGGCGCGAGGCGTTCGGCTATCTGTGCCCGGTGGACAGCCGCTGGGCGGACAATGACGTCTACGGCCATATCAACAACGTCATGTACTACAGCTACTTCGATTCCACCATCAACCGCTATCTGATCGACAAGGGTGGGCTGGATATCCATAACGGCGACGTGATCGCCTATGTGGTGAGCTCCGGCTGCGACTATTTCGAGGCCGCCGCCTATCCGGACGCGCTCACCATCGGCATGCGCGTGGACAAGCTGGGCAACAGCTCGGTGCGTTATGGTCTGGCGCTGTTCGGGGAGAGCGGTGACGCCAAGGCGCTGGGTTTCGTGGTGCATGTGTTCGTTGATCGGGAGACTGGCCGGCCGGTGTCGATCCCGGCGCCGCTGCGTGAGGCGTTGGCGGCGATTCAGTCTTCGGGAAAATAGTTTTTTTCGGAAAAATGTAGCTCCGCCAGGAAGTAGAAACGCTCACCGAACGGTATCCGGTCCATCTCGAAGCCCACGTTGGGCTGCTGGCCGGGAAACCGCTCCGGTGTTTCCTCCAGGTCCGGGTCGTCCTGATAGATCAGCCGGGCGCCGGTATCGAAGCCTTCCGCGAAGTGCAGCCGGGCGAGCAGGGCGAAGCCCCGCCCGGTATCGAAACGCAGCCAGTTTTCCGCCGGCACCGGGCGCCGCAGCATGGCCCGTTCGGTGTCCGAAAGCCGGCCGTCCACCACCGCTTCCCGCTCGCCGGTCCAGCTGGTGCGCAGCCGCGCGCCCTGGAGATCGTGGCCGTCGACGCTGACCCGGGCGCGCGGGTCGCGCAGCACGGTGGCGGCGATGCCGGGCAACGCGAAGCGGCTGTGGATGGCGAGCCGGTTTTCCATCAGCACGAAGTGGTTGTGCACGGTGAGCACGCGCAGGCCGGCCACGCGCACCCGGGTGGTGGCGTACACCAGCGTCGCCAGCGGCCCCTCGATGACCTGCTGGATTTGCGGGTCCAGATTTTCGTTGGTGAGTGTGAGGCGGGCGCCCTCGCTGAACACCCCGGCGCTGAGCCGCAGTTTTAAACTGTCCAGCAGGGTCCGTTGCGGTTTGTCGTCCGGGGCGCGGTAATGCCGGTAGGTGAAATCGCCCCACTGGAACAGGTTGCCGTCCAGAAATTCCAGCCGGTAGTCCGCGGTGCGCAGGCTGAGCGGGTCGCCGTCGTCGTCGCGCTCCAGGGTCACCGGCGGGGTGAAACCCTGGAACGGCGGCCGGGCCAGCACGTAGAAATAAACGGGCCGCTCGCCGTCGCTGTCGAGCGCCAGTTCGCCAATTACTTCCTGGCCGGGGGAGGGCAGTCGCTCGCCGCCGTCGGCGTGGTTCACCAGCAGCCGGTCACGGGGGCCCACCCGGCCGGTCTCTCCGGCCCGGCGGCTGTCGTCATCCTCGCTGAAGTAGGGCCAGCCGCGCTGCGACCAGGCCAGCCACTGGTGGCGGACGCTGCGCAGCTCGCCGTCCCGGTAGGCGGCCACTTCCAGGCGGTCGGTACGCAGCCCGGTAAGGTCTTCCAGGGCCTCGCCCTGGAAGGTCGCCACCGCGCTTTGCGCGGTTCCGGCCAGCAGCCAGAACAGCGCGAGCAGCAGCGCCCGGCCCGTCATGATCAGGCCAGCTCGGGCCGGTCGGCGAAGTGGGCGAGCGCGTCCGGGTTGGCCAGGGCGTTGCGGTTGCGCACCTCGCGGCCGTGCACCACATCGCGCACCGCCAGCTCGACGATCTTGCCGCTTACCGTGCGCGGAATCTCCGGCACGGTAAGAATCACCGCCGGCACATGGCGCGGGCTGGCGCCGGCACGAATGGTGGTGCGGATTTTTTTCTGCAGCTCGTCGGTCAGTGTCACGCCCTCGGCGGGCACCACGAACAGCACCACGCGCACGTCGCCGTCGTACTGCTGGCCGACCACGATGGCCTCGCGGATTTCCTCCAGGGTTTCCACCTGGCGGTAGATTTCAGCGGTGCCGATGCGCACGCCGCCGGGGTTGAGCACGGCGTCGGAGCGACCATGGATCACCAGGCCGTCGTGGCCGTCGTGGGGGACGATCTCGGCGTAGTCGCCGTGGGCCCAGACATTCTCGAAACGATCGAAATAGGCGCCGTGGAANNCACCGCCACGTCCAGGCCCAGGCCCAGGCACTGCAGTTCGCCCCGGTACACCGGCACCAGCGGGCTGCCCAGCGCGAAGCAGGAAATAATATCGGTGCCGCCGGAAATCGAGCTCACCAGCAGGTCCGGTTTGACCTTCTCGTAGAGGAAGTCGTAGCTCTCGTGCAGCAGCGGCGAGCCGGTGGAGTAGAGCGTGCGCAGGGTGGACAGGTCGTGGCTGTCGCGGGGCACGGCGCCGGCTTTTTCCACCGCCTGCACGAACTTGGCGCTGGTGCCGAAGTGGGTGATCTTCTCCGCGTCGATCACATCGAACAGGCGGGTGGCGTCCGGGTAGGCCGGGTTGCCGTCGTAGAGCACCAGGGTGGCGCCGGTCTGCAGGCCGCTGACCAGCCAGTTCCACATCATCCAGCCGCAGGTGGTGAAGTAGAACAGCACGTCGTCGGCGCCCAGGTCGCCGTGCAGGCGGTGTTCCTTGGCGTGCTGGATCAGGGCGCCGCCGGTGCCGTGCACGATGCACTTGGGCGCGCCGGTGGTGCCGGAGGAATAGAGAATATAAAGCGGATGGTCGAACGGCAGCTCGGCGAAGGCCGGCGGCGCCCCGGCGGCGGCCAGCCAGTCGCGCCAGTTGAGCGCCTGGCGCACCGCGCTGGTGTCGCCGTGGCCGGGAATCACGATCAGCAATTCCGGCTGCAGTTTTTCATGCAGCGCCTGGATGCGTTCATCCAGCTCGATCCACTTGCCGTTGTACTGGTAGCCGTCGCAGGCGAACAGCACCTTGGGTTCGATCTGGCCGAAGCGGTCCAGGACACCTTCGACGCCGAAGTCCGGCGAGCAGGACGACCAGATGGCGCCGATCCAGGCGCAGCCCAGGGCGGCGATCACGGTTTCGATGCGGTTGGGCATGTAGCCGGCGACCCGGTCGCCGGGCTCAACGCCGGCGGCCTGGAGCTGCGCGGCCACCTGGCCGGCGGCCACGTGCAGGTCGTTGTAGCTGATCTGGTCACGGCGGCCGCCCTCGTCGATGCTCACCAGGGCGGTGTGGGTGTCGTGCCGGGGCAGCAGGTTCTCGGCCATGTTGATGCGCGCGTCCGGGAACCAGCGGTTGTGGCGGAACACCGGTGACGGCGCCAGCACCCGCTCGCCTTTATGGCCGCGCAGTTCGCAAAAATCCCAGACCAGATTCCAGAACGCCTCCGGCTGCGTCACCGACCAGCGGTGCAGGTCCCGGTAATCCGTGAGCGGCGTGCCGGCCAGCTGTTCGGCGCGGGCGCGGAACGCGGCGGGCTGGCCTTCGTTGAGCCGCTTTTCATCGGGCTGCCAGAGCGGGGTCGGGGTTGTTGTCATTGTGCCTCCGTTTCGGAATCCAGCGAATTGAAATCAACCAGGAGCGTGCCTTCGGCGACGCTGTCGCCATCGGCCACGTGGAAGCGTTCCACGGTGCCGGCGGCACCGGCGCGCAGGGTGTGCTCCATCTTCATGGCTTCCAGGGTGATCACCGCGTCCCCGGCGGCCACCGTGGCGCCGGCTGCCACATGGCAGGCGACGATGGTGCCGCTCATGGGCGCGATGAAGCCGTCCTGGCCGCCGGCGCGGTCGCTCTCCCGGGCCGGGTGTATCTCCACCGGGTAATCCTGACCGTGCACGAAGACCGCCGTATGTCGGGCGTCGCCATCCTGGGGTTCGATCAGGTGACCGGCCAGGCGGCGCTCGCCCCAGTGCAGCTCAAAGGCGGTGCCCCGGCGGCGCAGGTGGAAGGGCGCGGGCTCGCCGCCGTCCACCCGGGCCTGGTCATTGTCGAGCACCACGGTGTGGGCCTGCTCGCCCACCCGCAATGGGATCAGGGTGCGCTTTTGTCCCAGCGGGCGCCAACCCGGCAGCGCGCCCCAGGGGTCGTTGCCGGTGGCGGGCCGTCGGGCCACGGCGCCGGCGGCGGCCACGGCGACCAGGTCGCTGTCCGCCGGCGCCGGCGTCATCAGGTCCGAGTGTTTCTCAAGCAGGCGGGTGTCCAACTCGGCGTCGGCGAACACCGGGCTGCTCAGAACCCGGTGCAGAAAGGCGGCATTGTGATGCACGCCGCTGATGGCGAGATCGTCCAGGGCCGCCACCAGCCGGCGGCGGGCCTGGTCGCGGTCGCCGCCGTGGCTGATCAGCTTGGCGATCATCGGGTCGTAATGGTCGCTGACCCGGTCGCCGGCCTCGAAGCCGCTGTCCACGCGCACCTGTTCCGGCCAGCGCAGTTGTTCCAGGCGCCCGGCGGAGGGCAGGAACTGCTGGTAGGGGTTTTCCGCGTACAGGCGCACCTCCATGGCGGCGCCGTGGCGCTGGATCTGCTCCTGGCTTTTCGGCAGCGGCCGGCCTTCGGCCACGGCCAGTTGCCAGGCGACCAGATCCTCGCCGGTGATCAGCTCGGTGACCGGGTGCTCCACCTGCAGGCGGGTGTTCATCTCCATGAAGAAGAATTCGCCTTCGGGGGAGAACAGAAACTCCACCGTGCCGGCGCCGCGATAGTCGATGGCGCGGGCGGCGCGCACCGCCGCGTCGCCGAGATCCCGGCGCTGGGCCTCGGTTAGGCCGGGGGCCGGGGCTTCCTCGATGATTTTCTGGTGGCGGCGCTGCACCGAGCAGTCGCGTTCGAACAGGTGCACCGCGTTGCCGTGGTTGTCGGCGAACACCTGCACTTCCACGTGGCGGGCGGTGGGCAGGTAGCGCTCCAGCAGCACCCGGTCGTCGCCGAAGGCGTTGCGCGCCTCGCGGCGGGCGGCGGCCAGGGCTTCCTGGAAGCCGGCGGCGTTGTCCACCGCGCGCATGCCTTTGCCGCCGCCGCCGGCCACCGCCTTGATCAGCAGCGGAAAGCCGACTTTTTGCGCCTCGGCGATCAGGGTGGCGTCGTCGGCGCCTTCCCGGTCGAAGCCGGGCAGCACCGGCACGCCGCTTTGCGCCATGTGCTGGCGGGCGGCGGCCTTGTCGCCCATCAGGCGAATGGCCTCGGCGCCGGGGCCGACAAAGATCAGGCCGGCGTCCGCGCAGGCGTCGGCGAAGGTGGTGTTCTCGGACAAAAAGCCGTAGCCGGGGTGAATGGCGTCGGCGCCGCTGTCGCGGGCGGCGCGGATCACCTTGTCGATGTCCAGGTAGCTGTCCCGGGCCGGCGCCGGGCCCAGCCGCACGGCGCGGTCGGCCTCGCGCACATGGGGCGCGTCGGCGTCGATGTCGGAGTACACCGCCACCGTGGTCAGGCCCAGCTCGCGGGCGGTGCGGATAATGCGCCGGGCGATCTCGCCCCGGTTGGCGATCAATAGCGTGTTGATGGCGGCCATGGTCAGTTCCGGTTCGGTTTCCAGTTCGGCGGGCGTTTTTCCAGGAAGGCGCCCAGGCCCTCCTGGCCTTCCGCGCCGGTGCGCAGCTCGGCGATCAGGTTGGCGGTGTACTCGATCAACCCTTGGCTGACGTCGCTGTCGTCGGCGCGGTGCACCAGCTCGCGGGCGCGCCGTTGCGCTTCGGGGGCGCCGTCGAGCAGGGCGCTCACCATTTTGTCCACGGTGGCGTCCAGCTCCGCCGCCGGCACCACTTCGTGGACCAGGCCGAGCCGGCCGGCGCGGGGGGCGTCGATCACTTCGGCGGTCATGACGTAGCGGCGCGCCTGGCGGGCGCCCAGGGCGCGCACCACATAGGGCGCGATCACCGCCGGCAGAATGCCCAGCTTCACTTCGCTGAGGCAGAAGCGGGCGTCGTCGGCGGCCACCGCGATGTCCGCCGCGCAGATCAACCCCAGGGCCCCGCCGTAGGCGGCGCCCTGAACCCGGGCGATCACCGGTTTGCCGGCCCGGTCGATGGTGTCCATCAGGGTGGCCAGGCGCAGGGCGTCGGCGCGGTTTTCCTGCTCGTCGAGGGCGCCCATGGCGCGCATCCAGTTGAGGTCGGCGCCGGCGGAGAAATGCTTGCCGGCGGCGTCCAGCACGATCACCCGGCCGTCGTCGCCACCGGCCTGCTGGAAGGCGTCGATCAGCGCTTCGATGATGGTGTTGTCGAAGGCATTCCGTTTGTCCGGGTTGTTCAGGGTGATGTGGGTGACCGGGGCCTTGCTCTGACCCTTGCGGGTGATTTGCACACTCATGGTTGTCTCCCTCACATGCGGAACACGCCGTAGCGCGCCTCTTCGATGGGTGCATTGAGGCTGGCGGAAATGGCCAGGCCGAGAACGTCGCGGGTGTCCGCCGGGTCGATGACGCCGTCGTCCCACAGGCGGGCGCTGGCGTACCAGGGCTGCGCCATGGTTTCGTACTGGGCGGTCATGTCGTCCTGAAACCGCTGGGCGTCTTCATCGCTCCAGTGCTCGCCTTTCTTCTTCAGCGAGGCGGCTTTTACCTGGGTGAGCACGCTGGCGGCCTGTTCGCCGCCCATCACCGAGATGCGCGCGTTGGGCCACATGAACATAAAGCGCGGGTCGTAGGCGCGCCCGCACATGCCGTAGTTGCCGGCGCCGAAGCTGCCGCCGGTGATCACGGTGAACTTGGGCACGCTGGCGCAGGCCACCGCGTTGACCATCTTGGCGCCGTGCTTGGCGATGCCTTCCGCTTCGTATTTCTTGCCCACCATGAAGCCGGTGATGTTCTGCAGGAACAGCAGCGGGATTTTGCGCTGGTTGCACAGCTCCACGAAGTGGGCGCCCTTAAGCGCGGACTCGGAATAGAGCACGCCGTCGTTGGCGAGAATGCCCACCGGAAAGCCGTGGATGCGGGCGAAGCCGGTGACCAGGGTGGTGCCGTAGTTGGCCTTGAATTCGTCCAGGTCGGAGTCGTCGACGATGCGCGCGATCAGCTCCCGGGCCGGCATCGGCGAGCGGGTGGTGGGCGGAATCAGGCCGTACAGTTCGTCCGGCTCATAGGCCGGCGGCCGGGCCGGCCGCACCTCCAGCTGCTCCGGCTTGTGCCAGTTGAGCCGGTCGATGCAGCGGCGCGCCAGATCCAGCGCATGGGGTTCGTCGTCGGCCAGATGGTCGGCGACGCCGGACTGCTCGCCGTGCAGGGCGGCACCGCCCAGCTCCTCGGCGCTGACCACTTCGCCGGTGGCGGCTTTCACCAGCGGTGGGCCGGCCAGAAACACGGTGGAGTGGTTGCGCACCATGATCACTTCGTCGGCCATGGCCGGCACATAGGCGCCGCCGGCGGTGCAGGAGCCCAGCACCACGCTGATCTGCGGAATACCGCGCGCCGACATGTTGGCCATGTTGAAGAAAATGCGGCCGAAGTGGTCCCGGTCCGGGAACACCTCATCCTGACGCGGCAGGTTGGCGCCGCCGGAGTCCACCAGGTAGACGCAGGGCAGCCGGTTCTCGGCGGCCACCGCCTGGCAGCGCAGGTGTTTTTTCACGGTCAGTGGGTAGTAGCTGCCACCTTTCACCGTGGGGTCGTTGGCGACGATCATGCATTCCACGCCGGCCACCCGGCCGATGCCGCCGACACAGCCGGCGGCGGGGACCTCTTCACCGGGGTAGACGCCGTCGGCGGCCAGCGCCGACAGCTCCAGGAAGGGCGAGCCCGGGTCGAGCAGGTGCTGGATGCGCTCGCGCACCGGCAGCTTGCCCTTGTCGCGCAGGCGCGCTTCGGCGGCCTCGCCGCCGCCGTGGGCGATGCGGTCGAGTTTTTCCTTCAGGGTGTCGCGCAGCGCCAGATTGTGTTCCCGGTACTGGCCGTATTCCGGCGCGCTTTTGTTGAGCTGGCTGATGATTTTGGGCATGGCTCAGGCGGTCTCGTTGAACAGTTCGCGGCCGATCAGCATGCGGCGGATCTCGCTGGTGCCCGCGCCGATCTCGTAGAGCTTGGCGTCGCGCAGCAGGCGGCCGGTGGGGTATTCGTTGATGTAGCCGTTGCCGCCCAGGCACTGGATCGCGTCCAGGGCCATCTGGGTGGCGTTCTCGGCGCAGTAGAGGATGGCGCCGGCGGCGTCCTTGCGGCTGCTGTTGCCGGCGTCGCAGTTGCGCGCCACCTGGTAGAGGTAGGCGCGGCTGGCGTTGAGGGTCACGTACATGTCGGCGAGCTTGCCCTGCATCAGCTGGAATTCGCCGATCGCCTGGCCGAATTGCTTGCGCTCATGGACGTAGGGCAGCACCACATCCAGGCAGGCCTGCATGATGCCGGTGGCGCCGCCGGACAGCACGGTGCGCTCATAGTCCAGGCCGCTCATCAATACGCGCACGCCCTGGTTGAGTTCACCGAGAATGTTTTCCTCCGGCACTTCGCAGTTTTCGAACACCAGCTCGCAGGTGTTGGAGCCGCGCATGCCCAGCTTGTCCAGCTTCTGGGCGCGGGAGAAACCGGGGAAGTCGCGCTCGACGATAAAGGCGGTGATGCCGCGCGGGCCGGCGTCCGGCTCGGTCTTGGCGTAGATCACATAGGTGTGGGCGTCGGGGCCGTTGGTGATCCACATCTTGTTGCCGTTAAGCAGATAGCGGTCGCCTTTTTTGTCGGCGCGTAGGGTCATGCTCACCACGTCGGAGCCGGCGCCGGGCTCGCTCATGGCGAGCGCGCCGATGTGCTCGCCGCTGACCAGCTTGGGCAGGTACTTCTGGCGCTGGGCGTCGTTGCCGTTGAGATAAATCTGGTTCACGCACAGGTTGGAATGGGCGCCGTAGGAGAGGCCGATGGACGCGGAGGCCCGGGAGATTTCCTCCATCACCAGGGTATGGGCCAGATAGCCGAGGCCGGCGCCGCCGTATTCCTCGCCCACGGTGACACCCAGCACGCCCAGGTCGCCGAGCTTCTTCCACAGCTCGTTGGGGAACAGATTGTCCTGGTCCACGCGCGCGGCGATCGGTGCGATCTCCTTGCGGGCGAAGGCGCGGGCGCTGTCCTGCAGCGCCGTGAGGGTGTCGTCGAACTGAAAATCCAGGCCGCCGTTAAACATCGCTACTCTCCTTATTCTCCAATTCCTTCAGCGCCCGCCGGGCGCGTTCTTCGGCCGCGTCCAGATCCTGTTGCATGATCTGAATGTCGACCCGTTGTTGTTCCAGCTGGGTGCGTTTTTCGTCGATCTTTTCAAGCAGGGCACCGAGCTGCTGGCGGTTGTCGCCAGTGGGCTGGTACAGGCGGATCAGATCGCCGGATTCCGCCAGCGAGAAGCCCAGGCGTTTGCCGCGCAGGATCAGCTTCAGGGCGACCCGGTCCGCCGGCGAATAAATGCGCGTCTGGCCGCGCCGGCGGGGCGTGAGCAGGCCCTGGTCTTCGTAAAAACGGATGGTGCGCGTGGTCACGTCGAATTCCCGTGCCAGCTCGCCGATGCCGTAGCTTTGCTTGAGTGTCATGGCGGAAAAGATTAGGGGAAGTTTACGTTAACGTAAAGTGGCCTGTCCGGTTGGACGGTGTTACCTTTAGCGCCTTCTTCGTCCGAGGATGGTGGACGGGTGATTTACCGAAAAGATCGCAAGGTTCTGAAACGAGTCGACTACGGGGCCGCCAAAAACTCTCTGATGGGGGTATTGGCGGCCCTTGTGGTTTATGCGCTGGTGACCGCCTGGGGCGGTGTCTACCGGGCTTACGAGCTGGAAACGCTGATCGCCGGCGGCGCCGTGGTGGTGGTGACCGCCTACCGGCTGTGGCTGGTGGCTCGCTTTGACGCCCTCTACGGCGCCGGGCCGGCGCGCTGGCGCCGGCTGTTCGCGCTCGGCCTGATTCTGCACGCCCTGGTCTGGGGGGTATTGCCCGCCTGGCTGGTGTTGCGGGTCGGCACCGGCTTCAACGTCTTCGTGGTGATTCTCTACAACGTCGGTGTGACCACCGCGCTGGGCAGCTCCTGGATGGCCGGGCTGCGGGTGCGGCAGGTGTATATCCTGCTGATGTTCCTGCCGCTGATCGCCTCGCTGTTCCTGGCCGCCGGACTGCAGGAGTGGCTGCTGGGGCTGCTGGTGACGTCCTACACCTTCTATCTGTTCCGGCTTTACCGGGGCCAGTACGAACTGTTCTGGCACGCGGTCACCCGCGAGCGCCGTGGCTCTCCCGAGCGTCGCCGGGACCTGCCGGCCAACACCGACATTCAGCTCAGCCTGGTCTACCGGCTCGCCCATGAATTGCGCACGCCGATGAATTCGGTGATGGGCATGATGTCGCTGCTGGAGGACACCCGGCTCAGTGACGAGCAGCAGGAATACCTGCAGGTGGCGGGGCAGAGCGGCAAGCTGATGATCAGCCTGATCGACGACGTGCTGGACTACTCCCGGATTCTCACCGGGCGCATTACCCTGAGCCCGGACTATTTCGACCTGCGCGGCGCCCTGGAGCAGACCCTGGAAGCCTTCGGCCCCATGGCCCAGTCCAAGAACCTGGAGCTGTCGGCGGTGGTGGACCGCATGCTGCCCAAGCGGGTGCGCGGCGACCGGGACCGCCTGCTGCAGGTGCTCACCAACCTGCTCAGTAATGCGATCAAATTCAGCGAGCGCGGCGAAATACGCCTGGACGTGGATTTCACCACCGAAGGGGAAAGCGACGGCGTGCTGCGGGTGCGGGTCAGTGACCAGGGCCAGGGCATGGACACCGAGACCCTCAAGCATCTGTTCGAGGATCAGTTCCTGGCCGGTGCCCAGGACGCCTTCAGCACCCGGCACGCGGGCTTCGGGCTGCTGGTCTGCAAGGGTTTGATCGAGGCCATGGGCGGCATGATCGGCGCCGAAAGCAATCCTGGCGAAGGCTCCACGTTCTGGTTCACGGTGCGCCTGGGCATGCAGGCGAACATGAGCGAAAGCACCAAGCTGGCCGGCGCCGTGGGCCAGGTGCAGGGCCTGGCGGTGGGCACCAGCAGCGGCTCCCTGGCCTGCCTGCAGGAAGAGTTCGAAGCGCTGGGCAGTTACTGCCAGGGCGCCCGGGATTACGACCAGGCGCTGCAGGCGGTGCGCGCCGGTCACCGCGAGCACAGCGAGTTTGAGCTGTTGCTGGTGGACACCCACGGGCGCCGGGAATCGGCGCTGAACCTGTGCCGCACCGTGCTGGAAGACCCCGGGCTGCGGCCGGTGAAACTGATGCTGATCTGCGCCATCGAAGAGCGCGGCGAGCCGGCGGTGCAGCGGCTGGTGGACAAGCACGGGCTGGTGGTGCTGGTGCGCCCGGTTCATCGCACCGGGTTGCGCGTGGCGCTGGGCAAGTTGCTGGGTGTGCCGCGCCAGATGCCGGTGCCGGACCTGCCCACCGAAACCCCGGAAGAGCGCGAGCGCCGCAGGCTCTACCGGCTGCTGCTGGTGGAAGACAACGAGGTCAACCAGCTGGTCACCCGTGGCATGCTCGGCAAGCTCGGCTATCAGGTTAAGACGGTCAATAACGCGGAAACCGCTCTCGCGCTGTTGGAGCAGGAAAGCTTCGATCTGATCCTGATGGACTGCATGATGCCGGAGCTGGACGGCTTCACCGCCACCCGCACCCTGCGCGAAAGAGAGCAGGCTGCGGAGCGCACCCGCACCCCGGTGATCGCGATCACCGCCAACACCGCCGAGGGCGTTCAGGCCAAGTGTCTGGCCGCCGGCATGGATGACTTTCTCGCCAAACCCGTGCATCTTCAAGAGCTGGAAACCGTGCTGCGGCGCTGGTTGCTCCACGACGTGGATACCGACGGGGAAGGTAACGACGACGAATGACAACAACGAGGGAACTGCCATGAGCCGACGGGCCCTGCTGTTGGGCGCCACCGGTCTGGTTGGCGGGCATTGTTTGCGCCTGCTGCTGGATTGCGACGCCTACCAGGAAGTACGGGTGCTGACGCGCCGGCCGCTGGGGATCGACCATCCGAAACTGATCGAGAAGGTGGTGGAGCCGGCGCAATTCGACAAGGAAACCGAATATTTTCAGGTCGATGACGTGTTCTGCGCGCTCGGCACCACCCTGAAGCAGGCCGGCTCCAAGGAGGCGTTTCGTGAGGTGGACCTGGATCTGATCACCGCGGTGGGCCGCGCGGCGCGCGATGCCGGCGTGCAGCGCTTTATGATGGTGTCGGCGGTCAACGCCAACGCCCATTCGCCGTTTTTCTATGCGCGCACCAAGGGCCAGGCGGAGCGCGAACTGAAGGCGTTGAAGCTGCCGCTGTTGGCGTTGTTCCAGCCGTCCCTGTTGCTCGGCGAGCGGGAGCGGCCGCGTCCGGTGGAAGCGTTCGGGATTCGTTTTTCTAAAATCATCGACCCGATCACCCGCTGGACCGACGCGCACTGGCTGCCGGTGAGCGGCGAGCGGGTCGCCGAGGCGCTGGTGGGCATGGCGCTGGAAGGCCCGGCCACCGGGGTCTACCGGGTGCGCTTCCGCGATTTCGTGGTGTACGCCGGCAAGTTTCGTGAAAAATATCCATAGGGCCTGTTCACACTACTTGCATCACACCTGTTGTGGCTAAAAAGCCACCAATCAAGGCGCGAGGAGAGAAGTTTGGTGACTCCAAATGAACGACGAGCAACGCGGAGTGGTGGCTTTTTAGCCACAACCCGAAGGGCTGGAGCCATTTTGATCTCCAGCGTCGTTGTCGGTCGCTTATTTGGAGTCACCAAACGGCGCTCCCTCCGCCTAGCTGGAGGTCAAAATGGCATCCAGCAGGAGTGATGCAAGTAGTGTGAACAGGCCCCAGAAGGAGTGAAGATGAGTTTCGTCACCTGTGATTTGTGCGACGACAACGCGGACCTGGTGTCCGTGGTCACCGGCCTTAACTGGTTCAGCTACGGCGGCCGCGGCGCCTTCGGCGGTGAAATCGTTACGGTGAAATGCTTCGAGGACAATTCCCGCGTCAAGGAGCACCTGGGCACCGACGGTAAAGGCAAGGTGCTGGTGGTGGACGGCGGCGGCAGCCTGCGCAACGCCCTGATCGGCGACATGATCGCCGAGAACGCGGTGAAAAACGGCTGGGAAGGCGTGATCATCCACGGCGCCTGCCGCGATGTGGATGAACTGGCCAAGCTGGATATCGGCGTGTTGTCCCTGGGCTGCGTGCCGATCAAATCGGTGCGCCGGGACGAGGGCCAGCTGAACATCGACATCACCTTCGGCGGCGTCACGTTCCGCCCGGGCGAGTTCGTCTACGCCGACAACAACGGCGTGATCACCGCCCCCAAGGCCCTGATTTAAAGGGTCGCGGGCGGGTTTTGCGAAAATTTATAGTTTATTGACGTTTATCCCCGCCCGCCCGGTTGTCACACGGTTAACATCTGTCTGATGATAGCGGCGTCGAGCCGGTCCAGGCTCGGCGACATCAGGCAGCGGGGTTGTATACATGGAGCGTTTTCGTTGGTGGCCGATGCTGATGCTGTGGCTGGCCCTGGCGGCCTTGCCGCTTCCGGCGTCGGGGTTCTCTTTTGAGGATGTGGTCGACAAGGCCAGGGCGCTGGCCGATGAGTCCTACCAGGCACCGACGCCCATTCCCGCCTTTCTCCGCGAGCTCACCTACGAGCAGTACCAGGGCATCCGCTTCAAGCCGGAAAACAGCCTGTGGATCAAAAGCGACGCCCGCTTCCAGGTGATGCTGATGTCGCCGGGCCTGTACTTCAAGCATCCGGTGGTGCTTCACGAGGTGGATGCCGAGGGTGTCCGCCCCATCACCTACAATAAAACCGACTACAACTACACCAACGAAGAGCTGGCCAAGCGTATCCCCGCGGATCTCGGCCACGGCGGCTTCAAGCTCACCTATCCGTTGCAGGGCCCGGACAGCCGCAACCAGTTTCTGGTGTTCGCCGGCGCCAGCTACTTCCGCGCCGTCGGCCGTGACAACAGTTTCGGCTTATCCGCCCGGGGCGTGGCGGTGAACACCGGGCTGCCCTCCGGCGAGCAGTTCCCCTCGTTCACGGAATTCTGGCTGGTGCGCCCGGACGCCAAGTCGGAAACCATGACCGTGTATGCCTTGCTGGACGGCCGCAGTCTCACCGGCGCCTACCGTTTCGACGTGCGCACCGGCGATAACACCGTGATGGACGTGCAGGCCCGTCTGTTCATTCGCAGCGACATCGAGAAACTGGGCATCGCGCCGCTCACCAGTATGTTTTTCTACGGCGGCAACACCGCCCGTCCGCGCGGCGAGTGGCGGCCCAGGGTGCACGATTCCGGCGGCCTGCTGGTTCATAACGGGGTCAGCGGCGAGTGGCTGTGGCGGCCGCTGCTGAATCCGAAAAGCCTGAAACTGGACTATTTCCAGACCGAATCGGTGCGGGGCTTCGGCCTGATGCAGCGGCAGACCAACTTCGAGGATTTCCAGGATTACGGCGCCAACTATCATCGCCGCCCGAGTGCCTGGGTGAAGCCCAAGGGCGACTGGGGCAAGGGCAGGGTGGTACTGGTGCAACTGCCCACCAACAACGAAACCAACGACAACATCGTGGCGTTCTGGACCCCGGACGAGCCGGTCCGCGAAGGCCAGTCGCTGTCGTTCGATTATTCCCTCAAGGTGGGCGGGCCGTCGGTGAGCGGCGGCGACCGGGCGCGCGCCGAGAGAACCTTCGTCGGCTACGGCAACCGGGTCGCTGGCGGCACCGTGGAGGGCGCCTACCGGGTGATCGTGGATTTCGCCGGCGGGCCGCTGCAAGATCTGCCCGCCGACGCGCCGGTGACCAGCAGCGTGACCGCCGGCGACGGCGCCGAAGTGATCGAGCATTTCGTCGAATTTCTCAGCCCGGTGAACCGTTGGCGGCTGTCGATTCTGGCGAAGCCGGCGGAAGGCCAGCCGCTGGCGCTGCGCGCCTTTCTCAAGAAAGACGACGAGGCGGTCTCCGAAACCTGGTCCTACGATATTCCCGCCGTCAACGACATTCTGGGCGAGGCCCGCTGATGCCGTATCACGAGGTGGAACAGACGCTGGCCCGGGCGCTGACCTATCTGCGCCTGTCCGGGATCACGGTAACGCCGGAGGTGGCACGGGGCGCACTGCATCTGGTGGACAGCGCCCTGGAACAGGGTGAGCAGCGGCTGCTGGCGCGGGTCATGGAACGTTTGCCGGACACTTTCCCGCTGCCGGAGGAAGTGCTGCCCCCGCAAACACCACCGCTGCACCATGTCAGCGTCCACTACGCGGATTCGCTATGAGCGAGGCCGGCGACGCGGATTCGGTGCCCGACCTCACCGGCCGCTGGAAGGCGGTGGCGGTGGTGCGTCGCACGGTGCTTACCCTGCTGGTGGTGGGCCAGACCCTGGCCGGTGTCTACGGCATGCTGTCGGTATTGCCGTACCACGGTGGCGATCTGCTGGAACAAAGTATCGTGCTGTTGTTCGCGTTGCTGTTCGCCTGGATATCCGTGGGTTTCTGGACCGCCATGCTGGGTTTTTATATGCGACGGCGGGGCGGCGACCCGCAATCGCTGGCGCGCCGCCACGACGCCGCGACCCTGGCGGCCACGCCCCTGGCCCGCACCGCCCTGGTGCTGCCGATCTACAACGAACCGGTGGACCGCACCCTGGCCGGCCTGCGTGCCACGGTGGAATCATTACGCGCCAGCGGGCAACTGGACCACTTCGATTTTTATATTCTTTCCGACAGCCGTGACGCGGACGTCTGGCTGGCGGAACGGGCCGGCTGGTACGCGCTGTGCCGGGAGCTGGGCCTTGAAGGCCGGTTGTTCTACCGGCACCGGCCGGTCAATCTGAACTTCAAAAGCGGCAACGTGGCGGATTTTCTGCGCCGCTGGGGCGCCGACTACCGTTATATGGTGGTGCTGGACGCGGACAGCGTCATGGGTGGCGACACCCTGGTGCGCATGGTGCGACACATGGAGCTGGCGCCGCGCATCGGCATTCTGCAAAGCAGCCCCTCGTTGATTAACGCCCAGTCCGCGTTCGCCCGCTTCCAGCAATTCGCCAACCGTATCTACGGGCCCTTGTTCAGCACCGGCCTGGCCGCGCTGCAATTGGGCGAGGCGGCCTATTGGGGCCATAACGCGATCATCCGCACCGAGCCGTTCATGGCGCATTGCGGCCTGCGCCGCCTGTCCGGGTTCGGTCTTTTCAAAGGCTCGATCATGAGCCACGACTTCGTGGAAGCCGCCTATATGGGGCGCGCCGGTTACCAGGTGTGGATGGAGCCGGAATTACACGAAAGCTATGAAGAATCGCCACCCACCCTGGTGGACGAGCTTACCCGTGACCGGCGCTGGACCAAGGGCAATATGCAGCATATCTGGCTGCTGTTTTTCGGGCGCCGCATCCGCTTCGCCCATCGCATGGCGTTTATTAACGGCATTCTTTCCTATCTGGCGTCGCCGGTGTGGTTCGTGTTTCTGGTGCTTACCAGCATCGAGGCCACACGGCTGACGCTGTGGCCGATTGATTACTTCCCCGACCCGCAGAACAGCATGTTCCCGGTGTGGCCGGAATGGCACCCGCATTGGGCGGTGGCGATGATTCTGAGTACCTTTTTTCTGCTGTTCTTCCCAAAATTCCTGGCCGTGGCCGATGTGCTGCTCAGCGGCGGCCGGCGGCAGTTCGGCGGCTTCTGGAAGCTGCTTGTATCGGTGTGCCTGGAGCTGTTTGTCTCCATGTTGCTGGCGCCGATCCGCATGCTGGCGCACAGCCGCTATGTGCTGGAGGCGCTGTTCAACGTGTCGCTGCACTGGGGCGGCCAGAACCGTACCGACGAAACCGGCTGGGGCCAGGCGGTGATCAGCCAGGCACCGGGCACGCTGCTGGCCGGCGGCTGGGCGGCGCTGGCGTTGTGGCTGGATCCGATGTTTTTCTACTGGTCGCTGCCGGTGGCGTTACCGTTGGTTCTGGCGGCTCCCACCTCGGTACTGCTGAGCCGGGTGGCGATCGGCCAGTGGCTGCGCAATCGCGGTTTGTTGCTGACGCCGGAAGAACAGCGCCTTATCCCTCTGGTGCGCACGGTGGCTGAACCGGCGGCGCTGAACCCCACGCCGCTGAGCGCGTTCGAGGTGGCGGTGATCGACCCGCGCCTCAACCGGCTGCATCGCACCCAGGCACGCCACCGCCGCGCCTTGGAGCCTGAGACTCTGCGCCAATGGGCGCAGCGCTGTCTGGAGCAAGGGCCCGGCGCCCTCAACCGCTTCCAGCTCAACGCGCTGGCCCGTGACGCGGACAGCCTTGCCTGGTTGCATCGCCAGGCCTGGCTGAGCGCGCCGGAGGATTATTGGGGGCGCCGCATCGGCCAGCTCGGGGCGGTGGCGCTGCCGGCCTACCAGGGTTACGTCTAGCGCGCCGAACTTCACCAGATGCAGCAATAAAAAAAGGGCCTCCTGATGGAGGCCCTTTTTTATGATCGACGGTTCCGTCAGGAAACCGGGATCGTGTTACGGCAGCAGATGCTTCACCGCGTCACGCTCTTCGGCCAGCTCGGTCTCGGTGGCGGTCATGCGCTCGCGGGAGAAGTCATTCACGTCCAGACCCTGAACGATTTCCCAGTCGCCGTTCTTGCAAACGCACGGGTAGGAATAGATCAGGCCTTCCTGAATGCCGTAGGAGCCGTCGCTGTAGATGCCCATGGACACCCAGTCGCCGTCGTCGCTGCCCAGCGCCCAGCTGCGCATGTGATCAACCGCGGCGTTGGCGGCGGAGGCGGCGGAGGACGCGCCCCGTGCCTTGATGATGGCGGCGCCGCGCTGTTGCACGGTGGGGATGTAGTCGTTCTCGTACCAGTCCTGCTCGATCTGGTCGATGGCGGCTTTGCCGTCCACTTCGCAGTGGTGCAGATCCGGGTACTGGGTGGAGGAGTGGTTGCCCCAGATGGTCATCTTCTTAACGTCGTTGATGCTCTTGCCCAGCTTGTTGCCCAGCTGCGCCATGGCGCGGTTGTGGTCCAGGCGGGTCATGGCGGTGAACTGACGCGGATCGATATCCGGTGCGTTGCGCTGGGCGATCAGGGCGTTGGTGTTGGCCGGGTTGCCGACCACCAGCACCTTGATGTCGCGGCTGGCGACTTCGTTGATGGCCTGGCCCTGGGCGGAGAAGATCGCCGCGTTGGCTTCCAGCAGGTCCTTGCGCTCCATACCCGGACCGCGCGGACGGGCACCGACCAGCAGGGCGTAATCGGCGTCCTTGAACGCCACCTTGGCGTCGTCGGTCTGCACGATGCCGTCAACCAGCGGGAAGGCACAGTCTTCCAGCTCCATGGCCACGCCTTTCAGCGCTTCCAGGGCGGGGGTGATTTCGAGAAGCTGGAGGATGACCGGCTGATCTTTGCCGAGCATGTCGCCGGAGGCGATGCGGAACAGCAGGGAATAGCTGATCTGGCCAGCGGCGCCGGTGACAGCTACGCGTACGGGTGCTTTCATTAAAAATCTCCTTGGAATCGTCGGGAGAACTGAGGAGCCTCTGAATACGACCTTGGCTAGGAAGTGCGCATTCGGAGGTTCCCCGGGCCGCGCGCATTATAGAGTAGCTGATGGACGAGCGCACGGATCGGTGCCGGTTCAGTGGCCGCCGCTGTCCCGATAGCCCACCGGGGTGACCCCGAACCAGCGTTTGAAGGCGCGGTTGAAGGCGCTCTGCTCGGAATAGCCCAGATCCAGGGCGATCTGGTTCACCGAGCGGTTGCTGTGTAGCAGCCAGTCGCAGGCCAGCCGGCGCCGTTCTTCTTCCAGCAGGGTGGAAAAGTCCGCCTGTTCCGCGCGCAGCCGGCGGCGCAGCGTCCAGGGCTTTACCCCGAGACGCTCGGCGATCGGTTCCAGCTGCGGCACGCCGTCCACCAGCCGCTGCTGGATTTCCAGGCGTACCTGCTCCAGCAGGTTGTCGCGCGCCCGGTACTGGGTCACCGCCCGCTGCATCCGCGACCGGGCGATGCGGTTGACCTCCGGGTCGGCGTCGCGCAGCGGCAGGTCGAGCTTGGCTTCGTCGATCACCAGGGCGTTGCAGGGCTGGGAGAACGACACCGGGCAGCCGAAAAGACGCTGGTATTCGCCCTCATCGCCGTGCGCGGGGTGCCGGAAATGCACCGCCAGGGGGTTGAGCCCGGCGCCCAGTATCCAGCGGCCGAACACCACCGCGCCGGCGTAAAAGGCGTCCACCCGGTGCGGTGAGGTGGGCAGGTCCTCAAACGGGGTGTCGAGGATCAGCCAGAGTTCATCGTCGTGCCATTCGAAACGCAGGTCGGCGAATTCGGTGGTCACCCGGGCGAACGGAATCATCAGCTCGATGGCGTCGCGAAGGGTGGCGCTGGACATGCTGGCGTAGCCCAGTTCGCCCATGAAGCGTGGCCGGATGCATTCGCCCATGTGCAGACCGAACAGCGGGTCTCCGCTGCCTTCCAGGGCCAGCTCGAACAGCCGGTTCTCGACGTTCAACGGTACCCGGGCACGGGGGGATTCCAGCTCCGCTTCGCTCACACCCAAACGCACCAGAGCCTCGCTGAGGTCCACGCCCGCGTGCAGAGCGGCATCGAGCAGGTACTCGATCCAGAACGAGGCCACGGTCAGTGAGTGCAGGGAAGGCGGACGGGAATCAGACATAGCCGAAGTCAACGTGATTGACGCCGACCAGTCAATGACGGGAAAGCGACCGGGCCGGCACGGCCCGGTCAGGCTTGATCACTTCGCTTTTTGTTCGCGGGCCAGTTTGTTGACCTTACGGTTGATGCGGTCGAGCTTTTTGTTCAGCGCGTCCATTTCGTCGCGGGTGGGCAGGCCGAGAGTGTGGGCCAGGCGTGCGCGCCATTGTTCCGCGTCGCTGCCTTTGCTGGTTTTGGCGCGCAGGGATTCGCCGCTTTTGATCAGCTCCTGAAAGAATTCGTTACCGGATTCGCTGAGCCGGGTCACCGCACCCTGGGCCGCTTTGCTAAGCTTGTCCGCGGTGGTGCTGATTTCCGTGCTCAGCTCGGACAGCTTGGCGTTCAGAGTGGCGGCGGGGGATTCGGTGTTTGCTTGTGTGTTGCTCATGAGTAAGGGTCTCCTTATCCAATATCAGTGGCGTCGATGGTAAGCAACACGGCGTTTCAGGTATCTTTTGTTGTCTGACAATTAAACAACGTGGCCCGCGACGTCGGGGCACAGCGGGAGAGAGTGCATGAAGGTAGAGCTTCCCCAGGGTGGGTATCAGGGCCTCGCCGGCGACGGCGTGGTGGAATTCCGGGGCGTGCCGTTCGCGCTGCCGCCGGTGGGCGAGCGGCGTTTCAAGGCGCCCCGGCCGTTGCCGGAGGGTGGCGACAGCGTCAATGCGGACCGCTATCCGTTGCCCTCGCTGCAGGTCAAGAACCCGCTGATGGGCGTGGAGGATTCCGGGGAAGATTGCCTGTACCTGAATATCTGGGTGCCGGAGGGCGAGGGCCCCTTCCCGGTGATGCTCTGGTACCACGGTGGCGGCTACATCGCCGGCTCGGTGTCCCAGCCGCTGTATAACGGCGCCGCGCTGGCGGCCAGCCAGCAGGTGGTGGTGGTGCATGCCGCCTACCGGCTGGGCGCCCACGGGTTCGCCGACTTCGCCGCCATCGCGCCGGAGCTGGAGGCGGACAGCAACCTGGGCCTGCGTGACCAGGTGGCCGCTCTGGAATGGGTCAATCGGCACATCGAGGCGTTCGGCGGCCGGCCCGACCGGGTCACCCTGTTCGGTGAATCCGCCGGCGGCTTCAGTGTCGCCACCCTGATGGCCACGCCCCGGGCGCGGCCCCTGTTCCAGGGCGCCATCGTCCAGTCCGGCGCCGGCGACTTCGCGCTCGCCCCGGAAGAGGTGGCCAAGGTCACCCGCGCCTTCGTGGAGGCGTTGCCGGGGGAGGGCAGCGCCGCCGACAAGCTTCGCCAGGCCGACCCGAAAGCCTGGATCGCCGCCCAGAACCAGGCCCTGCGCACCCTGGTCAAGCGCGGCCTGCGCGACACCACGCCGCAGTTCGCGATGAATTTCCAGCCGATGGTGGACGGCGACCTGTTGCCGCGTCTGCCAATCGACGCCATCGCCGACGGCGAGGCCCGCGATATCGCCCTGATGGCCAGCGTCTGCCGCGATGAATACCACTTCTTCCAGTACGCCGGCCCGATGGCGGGCTTCCCCTCGGTGGAGGATTTACGCCGCTTCGACGAGGCGGAAATCCTGCGCCGCTTCGAGCGCGCGTTGCCGCATCACGGCCAGCAGGCGCTCAGCTACTACCAGCGCACCGTGACGCCGGACCCGCAACGCAGCAACATGGACTGGTTCTCCGCCATGGAGACCGACCGGCTGTTCCGCGTGCCCACCCTGCGCCTGCTCGACGCCCAGGCCGCCCACCGGGACGACACCCGGGGCTTCCAGTTCACCTGGACCAGCCAGCAGTTCGGCGTGCCCATGGGCGCTTGCCACGTTATCGATGTGCCGTTCGTGTTCGGCGTCACCGACACCCCGGCGGGGATGTTCTTCACCGGCGGGGGCGAACCGGCCCGCGCCCTGGCGGCGGAAGTGCAAAAGGTGTGGGGCGATTTCGCCCATGGGCGGGACGTGCAGGGCCCGGCCTGGAAGGGCACGCGCCGGGTGCGCCAGTTCGGTCCCGGCGACGCGGACGCCGCCTTGCTGGATGCGGACGGGGAAGCCCTGTGGGCGGACATCATTCCGGTGCCGGGGACTGCAAAACCGGGCCAGGGCGCGTAAAATAGCGGCCCTGTCACCCCTCAGGAGTACCCCGATGTCCGTGGCCGAGGCCATTGAAAGCAAAGTGCGCGGCGCCCTGCCTGTCGCGCACCTGGAGTTGGAGAACGAAAGCCACCGGCACAATGTGCCGGCCAACTCGGAAACCCACTTCAAACTGGTGCTGGTGTCCGACGCCTTCCAGGGCCAGATGCCGGTGCGGCGTCACCAGGCGGTCTACCAGGCGTTGGCCGAAGAGATGAAAGGGCCGGTGCACGCGCTGGCCCTGCATCTGTTCACGCCCGACGAATGGCGTGATCAGGGCGGCGACGTGGCCGACTCCCCGGATTGTCGGGGTGGCGACGGCCAGGCCAAGGAGAAGGCGCGATGAGTCCGGCCCTGCACCAGGGCGAGGGGCCCATCGTGGTGGCGGCCTTGTACCGCTTTACCCGCCTCGACGACTACGAAGCTCTGCGCGAGCCGTTGCTGGCGCTGATGCTCGAGCGCGACGTGCACGGCACTCTGTTGCTGGCCCATGAAGGCATCAACGGCACCGTCTCCGGCGCCCGTGACGATGTCGATGCGGTGGTCGGCTGGCTGCGCGCGGATCCGCGCTTCGCGGAGATGGAATACAAGGAATCCTTCGCCGCCGAACATCCTTTCCTGCGCACCAAGGTGAAGCTCAAGAAAGAGATCGTCACCATGGGCGTGGAGGATCTCGACCCCAACGCCAATCGTGGCACCTATCTGGAAGCCGAGGAGTGGAACCGGGTGATCGCCGACCCGGAAACCTTGGTGATCGATACCCGCAACGACTACGAGTACGAAGTGGGTACTTTCCAGGGCGCGGTGAATCCCAACACCAAGGCGTTCCGCGAATTCCCCGACTACGTGAAAGAACACCTGGACCCGGCCAAGCACAAGAAGGTGGCGATGTTCTGCACCGGTGGCATCCGCTGTGAGAAGTCCACGGCCTATCTGCGTGAGCAGGGTTTCGAAGAGGTGTACCACCTTAAGGGCGGGATTCTGAAGTACCTGGAAGAGACGCCGCCGGAGGCGTCGCTGTGGCAGGGCGAATGTTTCGTCTTCGACGAGCGTGTCACCGTGGACCAGGCGCTGCGGCCGGGCGGCTATGATCAGTGCCACGCTTGCCGGCGTCCGATCAGCGAGGACGATAAGGCGTCGCCGCTGTACCAGAAGGGGGTGTCCTGCCCGCGCTGTTACCACGAATCGTCGGCGGAGCAGAAAGCCCGCTTCGCCGAGCGCCAGAAGCAGATCGAGCTGGCCCGCCAGCGGGGGACCCGTCATCTGGGTGTGGATCAGCACGCTGATGGTGATCCTTCCCCAGACTGAGCCTGCCTGTTGGGGGCTTCCCCTCCAGAAAGACCGCACCGGGTTCGGGTATGTCCGTCCAGGACACGCCACGAGTACGTCTATGTACACCTCTTGCAAGTGTTGCTTGTCTGCGATGGCTCAGTGAGCAAGGGAGATTAAACTGCGTACGTCTATCCGGCCTGTTGGTT